>Ga0070675_100004017_pt1 | contig 11172 bp, 9 predicted proteins | sample KBSM43metaG_FD_65343 | JGI IMG/M metagenome (GOLD analysis project Ga0070675, IMG submission 65343) | Miscanthus rhizosphere microbial communities from Kellogg Biological Station, Michigan, USA - KBS M4-3 metaG | ecosystem: Host-associated > Plants > Roots > Rhizosphere > Soil ...
TTGGTGGTCAGGTAAGTATCGAAGAGGAGTTGCAGCTTGAGCGATGCCGACCCTCCGCCCCCGAATTCGACGTCGGGCTGATCCGCCTTGGGACTCTTGTTCGGGTTCCACGTGATCGATCGCGAGAACGTCAGCTCCTTCGGATTGAACGAGACTGACAGGCTCGGGCCAACCGTTCCGCCGTTGTGGACCTTTGTCAGCGTGGCTCTTGGCATGTCAGGGTCTCCACGTCACAGCAGGTTCTCGCGACGAGCCTCGGCCCCGAGACGGCGCTTGATCGCGCTATAGACCTGCCGCGCGAGCCAATCGATATCGGGGGCAGACTCCGGTGCGGCTTCGCCGGCGGGTGACGGCGCTGCGGGTGCCGGACTGTCCAGCATTCGAGACTCCTCCGCGGCGTGTACCGTGGGCGACACCCCCCCACTGACCCACGACGACACCGGCGTTGCCTGGGGCATCGCGATCGGGGCACTCGAGAGCGGGAGCGTCGATACGGGCACATCTTGCGAAGGTCGATCTGACGCCAACCAGTCGGGCAATGGCTCCCAGGGCGCTGGAAGACCTCCCCACTCGTCTCGTCCCCCCTCACTCGCGGAAAGGCGCCGCTCCACTGCCACTCCTTCGGCCGGAGTATCAGGCGCAGGGTCTGCTGCTGACGGGAGCGGAGCGACCGCGGCCGGAGCCACAGGCAAGGCGTCTGGCGCCGTGGCGTGCGTCGGTTGGCTGGCAACGAGCGCCGCCACACGGGTCTCCACGCGGCGTGCGATGTCTTCCTCGCTCTGAAAGCCGGCCGCGCGAGCATGAGCTGTTCTGGTGACCGGGGGCACGAACCTTGGTTGACGCGCGCGGGCGATGTGGGTCAACTCGTGAGCCAACAGGCCGAGGTCCCTGGGGGTATCGCCGCCGAATTTCGGGCCGACGACCACGGTGTCCGACCCGACGGCGAGTGCGTCCGCTCGCAGAGCCGTCGTGGCCTCCGTGGCTTCAGGCCCTTGAAGGACCGTGACGCTCGACGGGTCGATGCCAAGGAGCGGCTCGAGGAGGCGTTTCGCCGCCGGTGGCGTGGGGATCGCTGCGACGGTCTGGCGACCGGGCGTGGGCAAGCCCTGGGACTCTCTGCCGGTCACGGGCGCACGCTGGCCCGGCGTAGCCGGGCTAGCCTTGGCGGGGCTCGCCTTGGGCGGGATGGGCGTGGGCTGCTGCTTGCGTTCCGGCGCTGGTGCCGTCTTCGTCGTGCGGCTCGGCGGTCCAAATGCCGCAGCGAGGCGAGCACCCCACGCGGCTGGGGACCGATCGATGCCATCGTCGGCTCGCTGAAACAGCTGATCTGCTTCTGAGGGCTCGCGCCCGGCATCGGGCGCGTTCCGTCGCCCCGGGGCTGCGGTCGACGCGGCAGGTTTTGGATCCGGCTGGGTGCTTTCACGGCGCGTCGCCGCCGGCTCTGCCGGCAGCTCCTCGACCCGCGATCGGCGAACGCCCCTGGCTGGAGGCTCGCTGGATGACCGGCTCTCCGGACTCAGTACAACGGTGGGGGAGCTCAGGGCAGGCCTCTGGTCGGCCGGCGTTTCCGCAGCGACGACTGGCTCGCTCGCATCACTCTCCACCGCTGGTCGAAATACACGCGGGGGCTCGGGTTCGAGTGTGACGGCGGCGGGAGGTCGGACTGGCTCCACCGGGGTGTCTGGGGGTGATCCACTGTGCCCTTTTCGGGCCGAAGGCGTGCGAGTGCTTCGATCTGATGGCTCAACAGGCCTTGCGTGGGGGAGGTCGGATATCAGTTGCCTCGGGACTACCGCCTCGAGGGCGTGCGGCAGTACCCGCAAATGCTCCTGGGATTGGTCCGCGCCGCTCGCCGGCGGGGCCTGCGTGCCGTCCTCCGCCAGTCCGGTGGACGCCGCGATCGCCTCAGCATCGTTGGGAGGGCGGTCTGGCGAATGCGCAATCGCCGGGACGACCCTCTGCTGTCCCGTTGCCGCAGCGAGACGAGGCTCAGGTGGCGCAGTTCCGCGAGCCTCCAACGACGGAAGGGGCGGGTGCAGCGAGGCTGTGTCTCGCTCAACGGATGCCGCAAGCGCGTGGTCCGCGGACCGCACCACGTTGGCGGTCGCAGCGCCAGTCGGCTCTGATTCGCGTGACGGTACAGACGGTTGGGTCTCGCTCTCCGCCTGGGTCGCCGGGAAAGCGCCTCCTTTGTCAGCGGGCTGCCCTTGCGGCAAGGGAGCGACGACGCGCGGTAGAGGCGGCGCCGATCGCTCCGCCGTCGACCCGATGAGCAACGGCGCTCTGGCTGGCTGGACCTCGCCAGGGTGCGTCGCGGTCGAGCGCTCGATGTCCGCGGGGCGCCTCGAAGGAGGTTCCTGGCGCCCCGCCGTAACGAAGCGGCGGGCGAGCCTCTGGATTCGGCCAAGAACTCCCGGCAGGGATAAGGTTGGTGCCTGAGCACGTGTTGGTCCGGCCGGTCGCGGGGGCACCTGAGGGACGTCAGGCGCCACTTCGCTTTGGCGCAGCGACGATTCGGCGACGTGGTCGTCGTCCGGCACGGAGGCGACGGGCACCTCCGCCACGTCGTCGACAACGACTGGCCCGGCATTGTCGCCGTTGGGGTCCGACCACACCTCGAAGGCATCACCCCACGTTACGGGGTTGCGGTCGCTGTCCGGAAATAACTGGAGTCTCCGTACGAACCGCGCCGGCGTCGACGCGTACACGCGCCCGAACATCATCCGGCGTGACGCCAGATGGCGAAGAAGTCGCGTCGACGCGCGGTGCCGGTGGGAGAGGTTACGGCGTGGCACGTTTCACTTGGGCGTTTTGGGATTGTCCGTCATGCCATCGTGCGCGAACTCGACGGTTTCGATGGCCACCGCCGTATCGTCAGCCTTGAATTGCGGCCCGCTCCACTTGACCGGGTAGGCGTTGGCGAAACTCCACTGCACCGCGGGTTTCCCGTCGGCGGAGAAGAGCGACACCGTCACGTTCCTTCTCTTGACGGTCCCCTTCGCCATGTCGACGATCCAGGCCATGAACTCGTTCGATTTGGTCATACCCCGCTTCAAGGTGATGTTGCTCACCTTGCAGCGACCCGGAAGTCGGTGCACGAAATGGTTGTTGCCGCCTTCTTCCACGTCCTCCACTGTCAGCTCCATCGCCAGGCCGCTGAGTTCCGTGAAGACGGCCTGCGTGACGCCGTTAAATGCAACATAGAAACGACAGGACGGGATGCCGTCATCAATCGGTTCGGCCATCGCTACCACCGTCGCGGGGAACCGACGGCCGCGCCGCGGGCCCGCTCGAGACGAAGATCCTCTCGCATCAACTCGTGCACCTTCTCCGCCAGTTTGACCAGATCGATGGCATCGGCCCCGGCGGCTCGATCCGCCCGCGCCGCCGCGTCGTCATCCGGGTCGGGCTCGTCATCCATCGCCGCACTCGCTCGACACGCTAGTGCCCATCGTGACCGAGAAGGTCGAGGGCAAACCTGGTCCCGCAGGATGGGCACTGCGTTTCCAACTGATGGTCGCCCTCGTTCAACTGCAAATACATCTCTTGCAGAAACGCAAAGTCGGAGGCGAAGAGCCCCTGAATGATCCCCGCGGTCACAGGGCTCAGGGGACCGAGACGCGTCACGACCCGGCTGAGCAGCGCGATGCTCACGTAGGCCGGGTTCGCATTCGCGCGCGGGTCGTCGAGCGGCTCGACCTCGTCTCGTGCCGTCGCCAGCCGCATGACGCCTTCGCGATACACCTGACCTTCCGGGGCCAGGTAGCCCCGGGGCAGCGTGAAACCGAACTCCGTTTGCACTGCGGTTCTCCCTCCCTACTGCGTTCGCTTGTAGCCTTCGTGGGTAATCTCCATTTCCTCGATCCCCACCTCGTTGTTGGTTGCGTTCGCGGCCGGTCCCGTCAGCTTCGAGGGCCAGGCGCGCAGGAATTCCCATTTGGCAATCGCTGTGCCCTCCTGGTTGAACATCGTGATCGTTCCGTGCGTGCGGGCTTTGTCGATTTCACCTCGCTCGACCAACGCCCGCCACTTCCACAGGTCCATGTCCTTCGTGATGCCCCGTTTGAGCGTGACGTTGTTCCACTTCATGCGTCCGGGCACTTTCTGAATGACGAACTCGCCCTTCTCGCCGCTGGCCTTGTACTCGACGACTTCGTTCTCGCTGCCCAGACCCGTGCACTCCCGAAAGGCTCCCTTCACCTGACCCATGAACTCGATGCCGAACCACGATGTGACAAGGGGATCAGTGTCCGCCATAGCTCATACCTCCGTAGATAACGTCTTGTCCTTCGCAGAATCCTCTGCTCACGCGCTGGCGCTAGACTCCGCCGCCCGCGAACTGGCTCAAACGGAAGATCACGAACTCGGCCGGCTTCACCGGCGCGAGGCCGATTTCGATCACCAACTGTCCGCGGTCGCGAACGTCGGCCGGATTCAGTTCCTCGTCGCACTTCACGAAGAACGCCTGCTCGGGGGTGAGGCCGAACAAGGCTCCGCTCCGCCACACGCCGGTCAGGAAGGCGCCCACGTCACGGCGCACTCTCGACCACAGATCCGGGTCGTTGGGCTCGAACACCACCCACTGGGTGCCCCGCTCGATCGATTTTTCGACGTAGTTGAACAGCCGGCGAACGTTGATGTACCGCCATGCAGGGTCGCTGCTCAACGTGCGGGCGCCCCACACGCGGATGCCCCGGTTGGTGAAGGGACGGATGCAATTGATGCCGATGGGATTCAGGAGATCCTGTTCGCCCTTCGTCACCGCAGTCGCAACCTCGACGGCGCCCAGCAACACCTCGTTGGCCGGCGCCTTGTGCACGCCCCGCTGATTGTCGGTTCGCGCGTAGAGGCCGGCCAGATGGCCGCTCGGCGGTACTTTGAGGTCCTTACCGTCCGGACCAGCCACCTTGATCCACGGGTAATAGAGAGCGGCGAATCTGGAGTCGTAATTCGTGTCCTTTTCGCGCCATTGCTTCACTTCCTGGGGCGTCAGGTCGGGCAGGGGATCCAGGATGGCCATCCGGTCGCCGAGCTTCTCGCAATGGGCGATCATGCTCATCTGCACGGCTCGTACGCCGTCCCGGTCGATCATCTTGGCCTCGTAGGCCGCCATCAGGTCCGGACAGCAAACCATCGTGGCGTCTTCGGCGATCTCCAGACCCTCGATGCCGGTTCGTGCCGATGCGTCACCCTTGAGCGCAGCAGGCTGCACGGCCGGCAGGCTCGCCGGGTCGGCGGGGCTCAACGTGTATTTGCCGAGCTCGGGCACGGCGTTGCTCTGCTGCTCCAAGACCATCACGAGCTGCCCCGATTGCAGGGCTTCGGCCAGATTCTTGACGCCGCCTTTGGACCTGCCGAGCGTCAGGCCGTCGTATTTCTCGTCGATCGGTCCTTTCTTCAGTCGCAAGCCAAACGTGCCCTCGGCGGCGCCCTCGGCCGCCGGAGCCGACACCTCGACGTCGATGTTGCCCGGGCCAGGCTCTTTCGCCTGCAATGAAAAGGCGCTCACCGGGTTCGTGGAGCCCGGTATTGCCTTGACGTTGCGGCCCGGCACCGCGAGCGTCGGCACCTTCGTGCCCACCCGCGTCACCCAGCAGCGGCCACCCCCGTTGAGGAAGTAGCCATAGATCGCATGCGACAGGTACGCGCCCGCGAGATGGGGGTCGCGGCGCCCGTTCCCATTGGGCTGTCCAAAGAGACTGACGTACTGCGACCAGTTGGTAATGAGGGTGGGCTTGTTCACCGGCCCGCCAGGAGCAAAACCGACGAAGGCCGCCATTGCCGTGCCCACACCCTCAATCGGGCGTGGTCCACTGTTGACTTCCTCGACATACACACCGGGCGACAGATATTCGGCCATCTTCGATGCTCCTTCCGTGTCATCAGCTCGTCACAGGACCGATGCGAGTCTCCTCGCGCGCTACTTCATTCATCCAGCTCGATGTCGAACGATCCGTTCTGAACGGGAAACTCCACCGCCCGGGCGATCTTGCCGTCGCGTAGCACATTCAACGTGACGGCATCGCCGCGCAGGCCGTACAACACGTACTTCCCCTCGGCTGTCGTGACCGCGCCGACGCCACTGCCGGCCGGCCGCACCGTCAGCCCCGCCAGCGGCCGTCCGCTGCGGTCCCGGACCATGCCGCCGATGTGCGTTCGCAGTTCGCCGGTCGGCGCACCCACCTGCCGGTAGCGGGCGGTACGCGACAGGACGAGGGGAGCGTCGACTGTGAAAGCCAGATCCATCGGCGCCGTCACGATGTAGCAGAGAGCCGGGCGTGGCTCCGAGCCAAGCGCACCCCAGATGTCGAGCATGCTGCGGCTCTCTTCCTGCGTGGCCAGTCGCGCCATGACCGGAGGAGTCACGGTCCGCAATGTGTCCGGCAGGACGTCGACGGGATACTCTCGATGCTTCAGCAGCGTGAACAGGACTCGCCAGAGCAGCTCGTGCTCGTCTTCGACGTCGGCAGTGAGCACGCTCACCATGTATCGCAAATCGATGCGACGGGGCGGCATGCGCCGCTCGGCCACACCACCTTTGATGGTCGCGGGCTGAGGCGCCCCCTCGCGTTTCTCGGTGTTCTCTTGCAGTTCGAACAGGAACAGGCTCACGGTCGGCCGCGTGAGCGAATCAATCCACTCCTTGGACGGCGCATCGAATCGGACGTCGACCTCGTTGGGGTCGATGAGACCCCGCTCGAAGATCAACTTCGCTACCGCGGCGTGCACGGCATTCAGCATGATGTGTGACTACCAGCCGGCTACTTCCGCCTCTGTCAACGACTTCTCGAGCTTGGCGCACTCCGACCGGGCGGCGCGCAGCAAGTGCGACATTCCGACCGGCTGATTGGTGTCGGCGGCGAAGAAGGCGGCGTTCAGCGCCACGTTGCGAATGCTCCCGCCGGCCACGCTCAGTTGCGCCAGTCGCTCGACGTCCAACCCGCGCGTCGGCGTCTGTTTCGGAAATACGCGTCGCCAGATCTCGGCACGCTGGGCCGCGTCCGGGAATGGAAACTGCACGACGAAGCGGATGCGTCGCAGAAACGCCAGGTCGAGCGAGCTGCGGAGGTTCGTCGTCAGAATCGCTAGTCCCCGATAGCTTTCCATTCGCTGCAGCAGATAGCTGACCTCGATGTTCGCGTAGCGATCGTGGCTGTCCTTCACCTCGCTTCGTTTTCCGAACAGTGCATCGGCTTCGTCGAACAGCAGAATTACGCCCCCGCCCTCTGCGGCATCGAAAATGCGGCGAAGATTCTTCTCGGTCTCACCTATGTACTTGCTGACAACGGATGAAAGGTCGATTCGGAACAGATCCAGCTCGAGCGCGTTCGCGAGCACCTCGGCCGACATCGTCTTACCGGTCCCGCTAACACCCGCGAACAGGGCGCTGATGCCGAGGCCGCGGCTGCCCTGTCCAGCAAAACCCCAGGATTCATGAACGGTCAATCGCTGCCGAACATGCATCGCGATGTCGGCCAGGATCTGCTTTTGACTCTCGGGAAGCACGAGATCGTCGAAACCGGCGGACGAATCGATGCGCTGGGCCAAGTCCTCCAGCCGCCCCCGCGACAAATGACGGCACGCCCGCCACAACCCCGCTGCAGACACCGGACCCGAGTCGCGCGCTTCTTCGACGGCCGAGCGAACTTCGAACGGGCTGAGGGAGAACTGCGTCGTGAGCGTGTCGACGTCCTCGGTGCTCACTCCCTCGACCCCGCGAAGAGCAAAGCGCCAGACCGCTCGCTGCTCCTCTGGTGTCGGGCGCAAGACCTCGAAGCTGGCAGTCGTCCGTTGCCCCACCGGTTGCCGGTCGCGGGCGATGACGACGACGGGACCGTCGAGCCGGTCCAGCCATTCGCGGAGCGTATCGTGGTGTGCCTCAGGCCTCGCGTCGCATTCGACGATCAGCGCGACGGAGCCGAGACGCATCTCGCGCGCCCACAACCGCCCGAGGAGATCCAGGTCGGACGCACTGGACGGAAGAAACCGTGCAGCCATGGCGTAAATCCGCCAGCCACAGAGGTCGGCGGCTTGGGCGGCAATAGCCTTAGCGCTTGCGACGTCGGAACCGTAGAGCGCCACGACCGGCGTGGCGTTGGTGCCGGTCTTCCACGCCGCCGCCACGCCAGCCGCAATGAGCTGGTGCGACGGCACGGCATCCGGTTCGATGTCGACGGGAATTGCCGTACTGGACAGCCGCTCGTCGAGATCAGGCAAGCCCGTCAAGTAGTGAAGGACGCGTTCGTCGATCCGCAGGGGCCGGGTCGTCAACGGCGCGCTCGGCGACCCTCCGTTCGAGAACTCGACGAGGTGCCACCGTCGCAGGGGCCCGGTCGGCAAGAGTGCATTCCAGTGCGCGTCAGGCAGCCTGGACAGCGCCAGGCTGAACGTCGGGAACGATCGCTGGAGGTCTCCGTGCGCCGCACCGCACGCGGCGGCGACGCTGGCGTCGAGCTCCATGCCCGCGCATAGCAGCACGAGGTCTCGCTCGAATGTCGTGAGGTCGAAGGCGGCGCGCAGCGCCTCGAACGCCGGCGGACGCGTCCCCGGCTTGTGCCCGGTCGTGACGCCTTGCGACGGAGCAGCGGTCGACCGAGGAGGCTCGGGTGGCCTCGTGGTATCAGCGCCGTCCTGAGCCACGAGCAGCGATCGCACTCGCGCGATCTCGGAAGCCAGGACGCGCTGGTTGCTTGACAGCCAATCGAGGTCGAGTGGCGCCACCATGCTCGGACTACCCCTCGAACGACATATTCACCGCCGACACCCGGTAAGTAACCGTGGGTCGGTATTTCGCCTGCATGACGGACCAGAGCTTCGAGAGCTCCTCAAAGGCCAGGAACTCCTGGCTCACTTCCAGGCGCGCGTTGGCCTCGACCGCACTGGAAGCGGCGAGTGCCTGGCGCACCGGTGACAACGCACTCTCCTTCTGCCCCGCTGACAGCGGACGCTGCAAGGCGGCCCGCATCACGTCGCTCGTGAGCACGGGCGTGCTGTTCAGCAAGTGCACGGCGCAGCCGAGCAAAACCTCGCTATGGAAGTCGTGGCCCCCGTACGCCGTGACGAGATAGTGAAGATCGAGCGGCAGCGGCGGCCGGCGCGGCGGCGCCCCAGCCTCGGGCGGCCGCACGGATCGAAGCTTCGAATGCGGCGCCACTCGATACATGAACAGATTGATCTGATTGGGTTCGTCGGTGCCAACGGTCACACGATCCGGCGGCAGCACCGTCACCTGCACGTCTTCGAGCCGCGTGATCCTGGAATACCGAATCAGTCCGTTCGCAAGCACCTCGCGTAACACCGCGGTGATCGCCGCGAATGCCAAGGGCGTTGCAGGGCTACCGTCTGCCACCAATGCCTTACCGATAGCCACTTGCACCTCGTCCTTATTCGCGTCAGCAGACTTGACGGAAAGACCCGGAGCCTAGCTCAACTCTGAGACGCTTACAAGGGCCCTGAATTGCAGGGCCAGGGTTGATCGACTGCGATCGCGAACGCTATGTCGGCTGAGTTAGCGCGGACACGGAGCGGTGGAGCCCAGTCAGACCGTATAACGACTCACGCTAGAATTACGCACCGGCTGAGATGGCGAAAATAGACAGGTATGAAGTCGTCGACCAGCTCGGTGAAGGCGGGATGGGTGTCGTATTCCGTGCGTACGACCCGCCGCCCAGGGATCGCTACGTCGCGGTCAAGACACTGCCTCGCGGAGCCGACCCCCGCGCTTTATCGCTGTTTTATAAGGAGTGCGAGGCCCTCAAGTCCCTCAGTCATCCCAACATCGTCGAAATCTTCGACATGGGCGAATTCGATGACGGTGGAGTGCGCAAACCGTTCTTCGTCATGCCCTTGCTGGCCGGGAAAACACTGCAGGAGTTGATCGCCAACGCTGACGAACCGCTCACCATCGATCGGGTCGTCGAAATTTTCGTGCAAGTCTCCAGGGGCTTGCAATTCGCCCACGAGAAAAATCTCATCCACCGGGATCTGAAGCCGAGCAATATCTTCGTCATGGCTGGTGATGCGGTGAAGGTCATCGATTTCGGCGTGGCCCGGGTCGCGTCGCTCGAGACACGCACATCGATCGGCGGGGGCACATTGCCGTACATGGCGCCGGAGGTCCTGCAACACAAGCCGGTATCGGCGCTGTCCGACATCTATTCGCTAGGCGTCACGCTCTACGAGGCCCTCACCCGGCGACAGCCCTTCGTCGGCGGCGCAGAGGAGTCCACCGTCCAGGCGATCCTCAACCACGTGCCGGTGAAGGCTTCGGATATCAATCCGGAAGTGAGTCACCTCATCAGCCGAGTGGCCCACAAGGCGATGGCCAAGCAGCCGAAGAGCCGATTCGCCACGGCCCAGGAGTTCAGCGACGCCCTGCGGAAGGCCGCGCGAAACGAGCCGATCCCCGGCATCGACCCTGCCCGCACCCGTCTGCGGATTCAAAACGCAACTCGAGCGCTCGATGGCGGCGATCATCGCCTCGCCAGCGAGATCATTGCCGAGCTCGAGGCCGAGGGCGAAATCGACCCCGACGTGTCCAGTCTCCGCCTTCGTATCGATCAGCTGAGTCGCCAACGTCAGATCGAAGACTTACTGGAAAGCGCCCGCGCCTGCCATGCAGGCAAAGAGGATCGGCTCGCGCTCGAAAAGCTCGATCAAGTCCTCGAACTCGATCCCACGAATGCGGCGGCCCTCGGCATGCGCCAGGTTGTCGACAGGCGCATCAGCGATGCCCTGCTCAAGCCTTGGATCGACGCCGCGCAGCGCCACAGACAAAGCCGATCGTTGGGTCCGGCGCGGGAGGCTCTGCTGCACGCTCTCACCCTCCGCCCCAATGACCGGCGCGTGGCCACACTTCTAGCCGAGATTGATGCCGATGAGCGGCGCTACCTGCGAGCCATGGAGGAGAAGGCCGCGGCGTATCGAGCGGCGATGGCCGCCTGGAGGGCCGGAGACCTGGATCTCGCGCTCCGGCTGATGCGCAAGGTGCTGGAGTTGGAGCGGGTCGCCCCCTGCTCGACTCGAGACGAAGCCAACGCACAGCGGGAGTTCTTCGAACACATCCGAACCCAGCACGAGGCGGCCAATAAGGAAGGTCGGCCCGAGGAGGAACAGATCCCGGTTCCTCGTCAACGTCGGCCGGGTTGGACAGCAGGCGTGCTAGCAATGGCC
>Ga0070675_100004019_pt1 | contig 11167 bp, 3 predicted proteins | sample KBSM43metaG_FD_65343 | JGI IMG/M metagenome (GOLD analysis project Ga0070675, IMG submission 65343) | Miscanthus rhizosphere microbial communities from Kellogg Biological Station, Michigan, USA - KBS M4-3 metaG | ecosystem: Host-associated > Plants > Roots > Rhizosphere > Soil ...
CGCATCCGCGAAGTTGTCTTCATTCTGTCCCGCATCCACCGACACTAACCCCGTCGTCTGAATCGATGCATTCGGCCCGATTGACGCTTCGTTGTCTCCGGTAACCGAAGCCTCCGCCTGCACTCCGGCATCGCCACCCAACACGGTCATGTTGACGACCTGGGCATTCGCCGTCGCCGTGTTCCCTGTTCGCGCGCGGACTGTCAGCGTTGCCGCGTCGGTCGTGATATCGGGCAGATCCCCATCAAAGGATGCTGTCGTCGCACCACCCACCGTCGCGGTCGGAAACAACCTTTGAATACTGATCGCCGCTCCTGTGCCGCCCACCGTGTGAGCTGTCGCGTTGTCGTCGGAGATCGCTTCCACCACCACGTCGCCGCCCAGCACTGACAGCGATGCCGTCGTGCCCACCCGCGCTTCGGTGTCCGCGTCAGCGGTGACTTCGGCGGTCGCAAATCCGGAGCTGTTGGGAAACACTCCGAACGCCACGACCACGGCTTCGGCCGTCGCGTCATTGTCCGACGTTGCTTGTACGGTCACCGGTGACGCCGCCAGCGCATTGGTGTCCACCACAACCGCGTTCAGTTCTGCTTTGGTTCCGCCGGCTACGGTCGCCGTCGGGCTCGACCCACCCAGCGTCACGACTCCTCCGGCGGCCGTATCTGCATCGGTCCGCGCATCGTTATCGGAGGTCGCCGTTACCAGGACCGCTCCCGCCACATGAATCGAGGCAGTCGATGCCACTGTCGCTTCCACATCCGCCGTGTTGGTGATCTCGGCACTGCCTCCCGCGCCCGTGAGCGACGCAAAGGTCAGAGACCCAACGAACGCATCCGAATCGGCCAGGTTGTCGCCATCGGCCTGTACGGTCAGCGCTCCGCTGCCGGTGATCACGCCGTCCATTTTCGCGCGCACGGCCCCGGCCACCTTCGTGGACACCCCCACGCCGCCGAGTTCAATGATCCCGGTACTCAATCCGACTACATGTGCTCCAGCGGTGTTGTCACCGTTCTGGCCCGCATCCACCCACACAAGGCCCGTCGTCTGAATCGAGGCATTCGGCCCGATCAACGCTTCGTTATCTCCGATGACCGTCGCCTTCGCCGACGCTCCCGCATCGCTGCCCAGCAGCGTCATATTCACGATCTCGGCATTCGCCTGCGCGGTGTTCCCCGTTCGCGTCCGCACTGTCAGAGTTGCTGCGTCGCTTGCGACATCCGGCAGATCTCCGTCAAACAATGCCCTCGTCGCACCGTCCACCGTCGCTGTCGGAAACAGCTTCACCAGGCTGACCGCCGTACCCGCGGCACCCGCAGTGTGCGCCGTCGCGTTGTCATCGGAGATCGCTTCCACCAGCACGTCGCCGCCCAGTACCGTCAACGATGCTGTCGAGCCCACGACGGCTTCGGTGGTTGCTTCACTTGTGACCTTCGCATCCGCAAACCCACCGCTGTTGGTGAAGCCGCCGAGCTTGACGATCACCGCCTCGACCGTCGCGTCATTGTCCGAGGTTGCACGCACCGTCACCGGCGAGGGCACCCCAGCATTCGTGTCGATCACATCGGCGTCCAGCTGAGCTTTCGTTGCGCCTGCTATGGTTGCCTTCGGGCTCGAGTTACCCATCACGATGACTCCGCCGCCCCCCGTATCCGCGTCCGATCGAGCATCGTTGTCGGAAGTCGCTGTCACCAGGATCTCTCCCGCCACATGGATCGAGGCAGCCGGCGATACGATCGCTTCCACATCCGCCGCATTGGTGATATTTGCGAGGGCGCTGCTGCCGGTGAGCGCGACCGCCAGACTCAGTCCTGCCACGATCGTATCCGCATCCGCCAGATTGTCGCCGTCGGCCTGCACGGTCAGTGCTCCGCCGCCCGTGATCTGACCTTCCATCTTCGCCCGCACGGCTCCGGCCACCGTCGCTGAGGTCCCGATCGGACCTGATGCGATGATTCCGGTCGTCAGGCCGAACGCATGGGCTCCGGCGACGTTGTCGCCGTCCTGTCCCGCGTCCACCCACACTAGTCCTGTCACCTGGATCGACGCATTCGGTCCGATCGACGCTTCGTTGTCACCAGTGACCGACGCCTCTGCCTGCGCTCCACCGCCGCCGCCCAGCAGCGTCATATTCGCGATCTCGGCATTTGCCTGTGCCGTGTTCCCCGTTCGCGTGCGGACCGTCAGCGACGATGCATCCGTTGTGATATCGGGCAAATCTCCGTCAAAAGACGCTTTCGTCGCACCGTCTACCTTCGCCGTCGGATGCAACTCCAGCAGGCTGATCGCTGCCAAATCACCGCCTGCAGTGTGCGCCGTCACGTTGTTGTCCGAGATCGCCTCCACCAAAACGGCGCCGCCCAGCACCTCGAGCGATGCTGTCGAGCCCACCAGCGCTTCGGTGCCGGCTTCACTCGTAACGTTCGCATCCGCAAAACCAATACTGCTTGTGAAGGCCCCCAGCTTCGCGATCACCGCCTCGGCCGTCGCGTCATTGTCCGAGGTCGCACGGACTGTGAGCGGTGAAGCCACGCCCGGATTGGTATCCACGACATCGGCGTCCCACTGTGCCTTGGTTCCACCTTTTACGGTCGCCGTCGGGCTCGACCCACCCTGCGTCACGCCCCCGCCGCCTGCTGTATCTGCATCGGTCCGCGCATCGTTATCGGAGGTCGCCGTGACCAGGACCGCTCCCGCCACATGGAGCGAGGCGGCGGACGACAGTGTCGCTTCCACATCCGCTGTGTCGGTAATCTCGGCACTGGCTCCCGCGCCAATGAGCGACCCGGCGGTCAGAGACCCAACGAACGCATCCGAATCGGCCAGGTTGTTGCCATCGGCCTGTACGGTCAGCGCTCCGGCGCCGGTGATCACGCCATCCATCTTCGCGCGCACGGCCCCGGCCACTTTTGTTGACACCCCCACGCTACCCAACGCGACGATTCCGGTGCTCAATCCGACCACATGGGCTCCGGCGTTGTTATCACCGTTCTGGCCCGCATCCACCGACACCAGTCCCGTCGTCTGAATCGATGCATTCGGTCCGATCGATGCTTCGTTGTCTCCGGTAACCGTCGCCTTTGCCGACGCTCCCGCACTGCTGCCCAGCAGCGTCATGTTCACGATCTCGGCGTTCGCCTGCGCCGTGTTGTCCGTTCGCGTCCGCACTGTCAGCGTTGTCGCATCGGTTGCGACGTCCGGCAAGACTCCATCGAACAATGCTTTCGTCGCCGCTTCCACCGTCGTCGTCGGTCGCAACGTCACCAGGCTGATAGCCGCTCCCGCACCGCCTGTCGTGTGCGCCGTCGCGTTATCGTCGGAGATCGCTTCCACCAGCACGCCGCCACCAGGGACTGTCAGAGAAGCTGTCGATCCCACCAGCGCTTCGGTGCTTGCTTCACTCGTGACGTTCGCATCCGCAAGCCCACTGCTGTTGGTCATCACTCCGAAGCTGATGACGATTGCGGTCGCACTCGCGTCGTTATCGGAAGTGGAAGTCACCGTAAGTCCGGTAGCGCCGACAATGTCACCGTTGAGTTCAGATTTAGTGCTTCCAGCGACAGTGGCCGCAGGTGAGGTCGCACCGAACCCGACGCCGCCAACTGCGCCCGTATCGGAATCCGCCGTCGCGGTGTTATCCGAGTTTGCGCTGAGCAGGACAGCACCGGACGTCGTGATTGACGCTGAGGAACCAATGCGCGCCACCACGTCTGCATCGGACGTAACAGTTCCTTCAGTTCCGGCACTAGCGCCACCGAACCCTGCGCCAAATCCGATGACAAACGTATCGGCATCGGCGATGTTGTCGCCCTCAGCTTCGACGGTCAGCTGTGATGACGAAGACAGCGTGCCATCGAAGTCGGCGGTCACTCCACCGCCGACTATCGCCTCGCTCTTCATCCTTGCAGAGGCACCGAGCGCACCAGCACTTCCGCCGAGGGCTGCGGCGTGCGCCTTGTTTCTGGAGCCCTGATGCCGGGCGCGAACCTCCACCACACCTGTAGCCGCGAGCACAACGCCTGCGCCGACAATCGCCTCGACATCGGCGGTAGTAAGAACTTCCGCATGCACGGTAGCGCCGCCCACGCCGATCAGGGAGATTCCTTCCACTAAAGCTTGCGCGTCGGCATAGTTCTCTGCGACCGCATTGACGCTGATCCCGGTTGCATTGATCGAGACAGCTCCGCCAACCATTGCCTGTGTGACGCCACCGACTGTGGCTGTCGGCAACATGACCGAGGTCACCCCAGCACCAGTTCCAAGTCCCCTTGCATCGGCATCGGCAGTCTTGTCCGCACTTGCGTTGACATTGACGCTGCCATCGCCGAGTTCAGCGGCAATCACGGTCACCGTGGTCGTTGCGCCTGGGGATGGGGGAGCGCCTATCGGAATACCGATGAAAGCCTGAACGACTGCATCCACCGTTGCGTCACTGGTAACACCCGCGTCCGCCAGTCCGCCCGCAGCAACGACGCGCAGATCAGCTTTGGCATCTTCGGTCGCCGAAGCGATGACGTCCAATTCAGCGGCAGTGATCGTTGTCGCCTCGCCGATATAAGCGCGCGTGAACCCGGTGACCGTTGCAGATCCATCGAAGCCACCGGCGGCCGCGCCTCCAAAAGCGCCACCCTGAGCAAAGACTTTGGCATCAGAATCAGCGACGGCACTAACGAGGACTTTCGCACCGGGCGCGAGAATGACGGTCGGACCGCCCGAAGGCACCTGCCCCGCGCGCGTTCCGATAAAGGCCTCGGTATTGTGGCTGACCGTTGCAGATGCGTCGGCGCCCGCGCCGCCCGCAAGGCCCACGCCGACACTCGTCGTGGAGACGTCCGCGAGACTCGTGGAGTCCGCTACGACGTGGAGTTCGGCACCGCCGACAGTGACAGGTCCCGAGACAAAGGCTAGTGTCTGTCCGCCGATTTCAGCAGTTGGTAACATGGCGACCAAGCCTATGCCGCCGGCTCCAACACCAAGGGCATCGACATCCGCGGTCAGATCCGACACAGCTGTAATCTCGACGTTTCCGGCCGCATTCAATGCGGCGTGGTCCACGCCGGCAACCGCGTCGCTGTCAATGATTGACGTTGCCTGAGCTCCGCTGATGATGCCGCCGGCAGGCGACGAGAGTGCGGTGGCCGTAATGACGCCTGTCGCAGAAGCATTAACGTCGATATCAGAGGAACTGGTAACGCTGGCGTTATTCTGGATGACGGCTTCTGTGGTAGCGATGAGGACCGGTGTTGCTGTAGCCGTTACCGTTGTGACAATCGAAGCCCCATCTGCTATCGCTGTAACGTTAGTGATCGTCGCCGCGTCAACGGTGACCGTACCACCGGCACTGATCGTCGCGTTGTTGGACACGGCGCTGCGCGACGTCGTGTTGATTAAAGGAGCCGCAACGGCCGTCTGTCCCAGGGGATTGTTAACCGTGATCGCGATGTCCGTGACGTTCACATCGGCGTCGGACTCTGCTCTAAAGAAACCCGTCGCAGCAATAACGGAGCTACCCCGGACTTTGACTTCCGCGGAAACGTCGGCCGCCAGAGTTGCAGCACCTGCTAGAGGAAGGTTGGTAACGCTCGAGACAAGTGTTGAGGTGGCGGTCAACACGATATTGTTGCCGCTGAGGTTACCGAGTATATCGACGAGAGAGACAACAGTCGCAACCGGCAGCGTGTCCGGCGTAATCAGACTGCCGACGGCTGCAACGGCGGCAAGGGTAATGTTGTTGCCCGAAACAGTGACGCCAGGGTTGACGATGATCTCTTCGGCGCTGACTGTGAGGTTATGTGTTCCCAGGCTTATGTGGCCGGTAATGTCTACCTCGTCAACTCCATCTTCACCATTGATGAACAAATCGGCGGCAAGCGTGAGAGCCTGGACTTCCAGGTGTTCCTCGAGCGCTTCCGGGAAAGTCGCGAGGCCGCCGGCTCCGAGATCTATGGTCAATGTGTTGGTAGGCTTTGTGAAAGTAATCGACTCGAAAGTGGGAAGCGCGCGCGGCGCGAGTGTGAGAGTGCCGTTGCCGTTATCGGAAAGAATCGCATCGTCGAGAAGATCGCTGGTGCGGATGACGAGGTCCGTCAGGCTGGCGTTGTTGAAGATCGGCTCGAGCCCGTCATAACGGATCACTGAGCCGTCGCGGTCGATCGTGCCCGACTGCGGGCCAGTCGCCGAAAAAACGACTGTCTCAAAAGTCCCACCATCGAGCACCATGGCATCGAAGCCGTCAGCGCCGCCATCCACAAGGCCGCTGATCTTCCCGTCTTCTTCGAAGACAAACGTGTCCTCGTTGTCAGCGGCTCCCTTCAGATTTTCAAAGCCGGCAAATTCCATTCCGGCAACTTTGCCCTTACCATCGCCCGTGACGTTCCAGACCGTATCCGGGGCCGGCCCGAACAACGTGTCGTCAGCCGCTCCACCGATCAGTCTGTCGATGCCGGTGAAAGTGACGTTCCCTACTTTGCCCACACCGTTGCCTGCGATGTCCCAGATGCTCGCGCGACCCGGACCAACGAGAGCGCTCACGCCGTCACCGCCTGCAAAGACGATCTCGCCCTCAACGTCATCCAGCGAGTCGTCGATGTGAAGAGTCACGTCGAAACCGTTCGCGTCCACGCTTGCACCCGACGCGTCGGACATCGACTCCGACGCGAGCACGATCGACGGATCGTTGCTGTCCACCAATTGCAGTGTCGACACACCTCCGACGTCGGCAACGCGCAGCGTTAAGTCGCCGCTTCCTGCCGCCGTATACGACAGGTCTGCCGAGAGCAGGAGCCGCGGCTCGAGTGGCTCAAACTGCAGCAGACGACGACGGCCTGCACGCGACCACATGGCCATGCGCCGAAGCTTTCTTGCAAGTGAGTTGCGGAAAAGGTCATAGAGGGAAGGCGTAGGGAAGCGAGATTCGCTCCCGCGAGGTCGGTGACTCCTGCTCATCCTTGACTCCTTCGCATCGCTCGAACCAAGAGCAACGCGGGTCAGCTAGAACTTGAACGCTTCACACGCGCTCTAAGCGCGCGCACTTCTGTAAGAGAGAACGTGTTGACCTGAGGGCTCCGTTTATAAACGAAGATTGATCGCTGAGGCAAGCAAACCTGTCGCGAATTCTTGTGAATTGTTTGTTTGCAGGTGTTAACACCTGATGAGGATCCTATCCCTCCGAGAAAGGCGTTGCAAAGCGAGCTCAACTCTTCCTGTAAATTTAGGCAGTTGCCATTCCGCGTCACGACTTCTAGCATCAATGAAGATGACAATGCACCCCATGCGAAGGTCGTGGTGGACGTTCCTTCTGCTGGCTGCTTCGATGGCGCTTCGCACTTCATCTGTTGTTGCCCAACAATCCAGCGAAAATGCCGTGGTATTAAGCGGCAAATTTGCCGATCTTCATCCCGAACAGAAGCGGCTGGTGGACGACTGGTTCCGCCGACTAGGCGAAGTCCTGAAGCAGGAACTCTCGCCCGCAGACGGTTACGACCATCTTCCAGTCTCTGACAAGACCACATTCAGTGCAGTGACACACGCGTTGCTCCGGACTCCACTCACGGATGAGACAGGCGCGAAGCTCGGTGATTCGGCGATGACCCTGGTGGACAAGGTCGATCGAGTGTTCGGAAAGGTCGAAGGCACCGGCGGAGACAAACAGTTCCGCCTCTACGTCCAACTCAAACCGGGCGCTCTCGATATCCTGGAAAAGAGCCAGGAGTTCAACCGAACCGCCGACAACACGGTTTTTCACAAAGGATACCCCGTCTGCTTTAGAAGCGAGGGCACACCCTCCATCCAGGTATCGATGACTCGGGATGGCAAGCGAGCGGACATCGACGTCGATTACCGATCCAGCAAGTTTCCGGTCGCTCTGGTCAACGGACACCTCACCGCTTCAAACTCCGACATTCGCGCCGGCGACAACGACGAGCGGCACAACAACCGCTGGGCGGGAGTCTCCAGCTGGTGGAGAAGTCTCCTGGGGCTGCCTCTTGGCGGAGACCCGCCGAAAGAGGAAGACGCGAGCCTCAACGCTCTTCCCAGGACGAAGGAAAACGCAAAGCCCGCCGTTGCTGTCCATGACTTTCTTCAAGTCTGGCTGGTCGACAGGAAGCCGCAGGAGGTCATCAGCTATTTCACAGATACTGCACTCTCCTGTATGGAACTGGAACAGGGCCGGCCGGTGGATCGCGGCGTCGCGCGCTTTTCCATGTTCATGGGACTTCGGCAGATCAACGAAAGCATTGGAACGGTCAGGGATCTCTCGCAGGTCGTTAATGCAGTTCCCGTGAACAAGCCGGAACTTCGTGAGATCGATCAGCCTTACAAGACTCAGTTCATCCTCTACGACGTGCGCGAGGATCTCGCGGAGCGGTTCAACTGCGCCAATCGATTGGACCCATCTCAGGTCTCTGTGAAGGCCGCCAAATCGACGGCTTTCGGAAAATATGTCGGCGCGGTGTTTTACCTCAGGACTCCACAGGGCGTAAAAGGTGCGACGGTCGCAACACTGTGGGCAAAGCAGAATAGTTACTGGAAACTCATCTCGTACGTTACCGACGTTGAACGCGAATCGGACCCGACAGCGGCAGTTGCTCCTGCCGTCGTGGTCCCCCCACTGGCGTTTGATCCCGGAGACAAGCAACTCATCGCAGCGTCAAAGGACTTCTATCAGAAGTGGTTCGTTCGTCGCCGCATCAGCGAGGCATTCCAGTACATCTCCCCCAGCGCGTATCCCTGCGTAAATCTCTATCGTAACGAGGACACGCCAGCGCCTGGCTCTCCGGCAGAAGCCGCACAACTCATCCAGCAAGGTATGGAGCGTGTGGCAAACTTTGCAGGATCGATCAAAAAGCTGGAGGATGCGATTACCGCTCCGCAACCTTCTCATCCCGATTTCAAGCTCGTCCCGCACTCAGACTCGGCTGCCTACGCGATGGTGGCGATTCCTGATTACATGGCGGCTCAAACCGACTGCTCAAAGATGACTCCAGGAAAGAATAGTGTTGTCGCAGTTCCGGCATCAGCGCCGAAGAACTACGGCAAGTACTACGCAACAGGCCTCCAACTCACCAAGGCCGTGGAACAGCCCTCCGTTTTGTGGATCCTCTGGGCGCGCGAAAACGATCAATGGAAGATCATCGCGTACCATGTGCTGACTCCATAGTGATCGGCGTTTCCATCACGTTTCTCCACAATCCAGCAAGTTGGTGATCTACCGGCAGTCAAATTACTGAAATGCCGTGCTCGTCCACTATGGACAACCGCGTGCAATGGCGACCGGGTATCCACAAAAAACTGTGTAGGAGGAAGACATGCCTCAGTTCATGCGAAGGATTGTCTGGACCCCGATTGTATTGGTGCTGCTTGCTGCGCCTTTGTTTGCGCAGAATCTGGACATCAACACCTATCTGAGCGGTCCTCACTACAACCTGAACATCATCGGAGTCGATGATGGCAAAACAGCTACGATGACAAACTCGAATCGTCACACGATCTTTGTTGGTCTTGGTCGCAAGAACAATCCCGTCACCAGTACCATATGGCTTCAGCCTGGGTATGATTTCCGAGTCTGTGACGGCAATGGTTTCGATGCCGCATACGATTGCACGGGAGCTGCATTCAAGCCTCAGGGCGCCACATTTCAGCTACCCTGCAACACGTCGTTGACCTACGACCCCGCGATCGGCTGCCCGGCAGAGGTCGCGCAACGCTCATACACCGTATGGGCACGCGCTCTCGGCAAACCTGGCGGATCTGCGACCGCGATGACGTGCGCTACCGACAAGCTCACAAACGAAGTCGTCTGTTCAACCACAAACACGTTAACCCTCGATCGCCAGAAAGGGAAATCGTCCTGGCAGGACGCAACCAAACAATTGACATCCCTTGTCGCCGATATCGATGGAGATGGCGACCTTGAAACCGTGCCGTTGTTTGGCGACGGCTTTCAGGATTTCTTCTGGCAGTGGGACAACCAGGGATTGAAACTGGCGCAGCTTCGTTTCTATCCGATGCCCGTAACTCAATAATCCCCCCGAAGGGTGTCGATACTGGCATCGGCATCCTTTCTTTTTCCGACAGGTGCCTTATGAACAACCGCAAATACAAAAGCGCATGGATGACAGCCGTCGCCTCCTTTGTTGTGTGGGTGACTTCTCTCGCGCAGGGCCAGTCGCAAAGCGCCTGGGTAGCGGACAACACGCTTCGTATCGGGAATGTGCCTCAGGGTGTACTGGTCGAACGAACGTTCACGGTTCAAAATCCCGTCCGAGACAATGCAACGATACGGGTTGTGGCCCTCAGCCATCCCGGGATGAAGATTCGCGCTCCCCACGAACTTCAGCCGGGAGCACAGGGGCAGATCGTCATAAGCTGGGACACGCACCTCGTTCAGGGCGATATGACGGCACAAGCTCTCCTTGCCTTCAACGACAAGGAAACCGTCCTTCTCAGTCTGTCCGCAAATGTGATTCCCCCAATTGAAGTACTTCCCTATTCGGCGGCGTTCATCAGCGGATTTCGAGATGAGAACGCAACCACAACTCTGGAAGTCATCAATAACGATTCGGCTCCGCTGAACATCACCAGCATTGAGCGCGAGAATTCGCAGTCCGTACAGACATACAACGCGACGCTCAAGACTATTACTCCAGGCCGCAAACACGAACTGAGCATCGAACTGAAAGCGACGGCCCACGCAGGGCGATCGCGTGACGTTCTGCTTTTGCATACAGACCATCCACGCTTCCCGGTGATCCGGGTCCCGGTAAATCTGTTTGTAAAGGAGGACGTCTACATCAATCCGGAGTCTGTCGATTTCGGTCAGATCACCTCTGAATCCTGGAGCCCTGAGACATTTCTGCTGAACTCGCGCCGTCGACCGATCAAGGTGCTTTCCGTAACGTCAGATCCTCCATTTCTGAAAGTCACAGGGTTCGGCACGGATGCTGCGACCTCACACGAGTTCAGAGTTGAGATTGAAGGGAAGCCCTCCGCGGGTGCTTTCGTCGGAACCATTCACATCGCGACCGATGATCCATCGTTTCCGAATATCGACGCGCCCGTCCAGGGTGAAGTCCTCAAATAGAGGTTGTGCGCTTTATTCCAGCGAGAAAGTGCTCGCCGTCGGCACCACTTCCTGCGCGAGCGCGGCAACATGAGGATGGCAGGTAAA
>Ga0070675_100004020_pt1 | contig 11166 bp, 8 predicted proteins | sample KBSM43metaG_FD_65343 | JGI IMG/M metagenome (GOLD analysis project Ga0070675, IMG submission 65343) | Miscanthus rhizosphere microbial communities from Kellogg Biological Station, Michigan, USA - KBS M4-3 metaG | ecosystem: Host-associated > Plants > Roots > Rhizosphere > Soil ...
GCCGAACGGGCCGCCCCGCGCCATGGCCGCGGACACCACGCGCTGCACGCGCGCACGATCATCAGGATGAACACGCGCGAGGAAGCCGTCCAGTGTGATCTCGCACGATCGCGGCGCCAGCCCGTAAATGCGGTAGAGCTCGTCCGACCAGGTTACGACGCCGGTGGCCACGTCCCATTCCCAGCTGCCGGTGTGGGTGATCTGCTGCGCCACGTCGAGCTGACGCTGGAGGCGGACTGCAACTTCGGCTTCCACCAGACCGCCCATGTCCCTCCCAGCCGTCATCCACCGACCTCCGAACGCGCACATCGTAGCACTCGCGATGTCATCAGACTCCCGGGGCAACCCTGGGATTTCGTCGTCGGTTGCGCACGCGTGCCTAGCGATTGGCCTCGAGGCCGAAGTCGCGCCAGATCTGTTGCAACAACTTGGGATCGACGATTCGAGTGTCTTCCTTTTCCGGCTGCTTCTCCGAATACAGACCGAGCGTCACCGTTCCACAGGCGGGTCCGAGCGCTGCCGGATCGAAGACATACAGCCCTTCGTAGATCGCGTCCGTCTCGGAAACGCGCAGTTCCAGTTTGAAGGGATGGATTGGCTGTACCTCGGTGCGGCCGCAGAAGGCGTGCAGGCGTTGGAAGCCCGACGTCAGGTGCTTGATCGGCGGCAAGGCCATCCCCTGTGCCGTTGCGGCGCCGCGCACCGCCTTCGCCCAGAAGCTTTCCACCATCTTCGGCGTCACCCGGACGAACAGCACCGGCGGGATCTCCGCGACATAGTCGGACCAGTTGCCGAACGTCTGATTCAACTGAGACTGCGCGGCGTAATTGAGGATCGGCGTGATGAAGGCGACGTCGAAATCGGCCGCGGGCATTTGATAGGGCTTCAAGCTGCCTGCGCGCCGGCGGACCGCGTCCTTGAATTCGGCGATCGGCGCCGGCTTCACCGGTTCCACGGGAAGATGCGTCGCACTTGGAGCACGAGCGTCCTTTACCTTCGTCGCCGCCGCCGCAATCACCTTGCACGCGTGTTCGATGCGAACGACGCGGGTCGCGCCGCGCCGGGGTTCCCCGCGTTCGTCGAGGAGAGTCGTGATTCCGGCGACGTCCCCTGAGGCGGTGAACACCGGCCCGCCCGCACCGCCAGTAGCGAGCGTGAGATCGGACGCAATCGCATTAGGGTCGACGCGGCTCACCGTTCCCCAATTCCAGCCCTTCTCCTGATGGAGCGGGGCGGCAAGCGCGTAGATCTCCTGCCCGCGCGCGATTGGCGGTGAGCTGCTCGAGCATCCGAGCGGCACAGGCCTGATCGACGCCATGACCGCTGGATCGATTCGGACCACCGCGATGTCGCGCTGGCGATCCGCTTCGACGACGGTCCCCATGACTTTGACCGCGCGCGAGAGCTGCACTTCCACCGACGTCGCGTCGCCAACCACCCTCTGGTTCGTCGCGATGAGTCCGGCCGCGTCGACCAGGAATCCCGACCCGTGTGCGGTCGGACTCCACAGCTCGACGACGCTGTCGAGCCACTGCCGCAGCAACAGCGACGGGTCGGTTGCGAGCGGCGCGTCTGCATTCGCCGCCCCCGGTGCGATCGGCTCGGCCACCGCGTTCGCGGCCGTCAACTCCAGGACTGAATCGCGGCCGGCGGCGACGTCCAGGGTTTGCGTCCAGTGATACGCCGTGCCCTGAAACGCCACCGGCTGGTCTGATTCCACGGTGTAGGTGGCCGGGCGCAGCCTCACGTCGGCGGTGCCGTCGACGCTCATAACGACTCGGCGCGGCTCTCTCGTCGGCGGGTTGTCACTGATGAGCAGCGCGTGGCGCCCCACCGGCATGGCCTGTCCGGTTGCATCGGTCAGGACGGCTCGGATGTGAAGCACGACGAGCGCCTGCCCAGAGATCGAGGCGGGGGCGACCCAGACCAGCATCGCGAGCGCAAGCGCGCGGCCCATGCCCCGATCCTACGCTCAGTTCTTGTTGAACGTGATGGAGAAGCCGGCGAAGTCCATGGTCCGGCCGGTGACGACGTCGCTCACGTCTGACACTACCCATGCCTTGGCCAGGTTGAGGTGCAGCGAAGCGGGGCGCTGGCCGGGAAACGTGAAGTCGAACAGGCGCCAGCCGACACCGTAGTTGGTCGCGAACTTCCAGCTGCGCGAACCGTTGCGATCGGGCAGGTTCAGCATCATCGCCCCGGGCGCGAGGAAGACCTGCAGCCGCCCCTTGATGGTCGTGGTCGTGTGCGTGCCGAGGACGGCATACGTGCTCGACTGCCACTGCATCGCCGGCCACATCAGATCCATGTGGATGTGTTCCCACCACACGGTCTTTGACGGCTTGTCGACGCGCGCGAGGTCGCGCGCCGCGCGCACCTGGGCCGTCGCGGAGTCTTCTCGCCACTCGACCAGAAGCCGACAGGCCTGCAGGAGCGCGTCCGAGTCGTCGTCGGACCGGAAGGCGCACCGCTCGGCCAGCCAGTCCGGCGGGTCCGGCTTCTCGCGCCGATCGCCGAATCTCGTGAACCATCCCGGCTGCCTCCGCCCGGTCCACAGGGCGGCCCACTCCTGCCACTTGCTGAACGACTCCACCCACGCCTGCAGCTCGGCGGCACGCCGTGCCCCATCCTTGTCCATGGTGTCGACGGCGGGCAGCAGGTGCGTGGGGCCGGACTCGATCGAAAGGGTCTCGAGAAGCGGCGGCGGGGTGGGAATGTCTTGCGCCAATCCGGAGGGGACGATGGCGAACATCGAGGCGAAACAGAGCGCCGCGGCGGCAACGTTACGCATCAAGCAACCTCAAGCAGCGATCCCGCAATCGGCCGCGATGCGGCCGATCCTCATTCCAATCGCTAACTGCTGAGCTGTGACAATCGTACATCGCTCCGCAAGCCGGGAAGTCCCTGGGTGCTGGCGAGAAGCAGGTTGGGGAGGCTTGCGCGGTCTGGGACTGTGTATCAGCGCGGCGTTCGGCGGGTGGCCCGCGTCGTCAGCGCGCCCACGCGTAGCTGTAGCTGCCCGCGACCGATATGAAGTCGGCGCCGATCGTCGTGTACGCGCCTCGGCTCACCGACACGCGGATCGCCTGACCCCCGCCGACCGTCCGCGACAACGTGGCGCCGACGCGTGAGTTGCGCTGGAAATCGAGATTCTCCGTGCCGCCGAGCGTCGTCTGCCCGCCGGTGAAGAAGTTGGCATCGGCCGCCAGCCACATGCTGCTCTTGCTGCTCTTGAACCTGTACGTCAGGTGGCCCTGCGTGGCGACAATCGGATCCTGCGTCCGGGTGCGCCCACCGAAAAAGTCGGTGTTGTCCGTGAACACCCACACTCCCGCCATCATTTCCACGATCCACTGGCCGTAACTGCGTGAGAGTCCGATCTCCGGCTTGATCGACCAGCGATGGGTGCCGAGGTTGATCAGCTTCGTGGAGTCGTATTGCCCCAGTGGCGGCGCCACCGTGACGCTGACGCCGACGATGGCTCGTTGCTGATATGCCGCGAACTCACGCAGGGTCATGGCGGGCGCGCCGTACAGGTTCATCGCCAGCCGCACTCTCGGGTCGGCCAGGCCGAACCGGTCGGCCTCCGCCACTGTGCCGAGATACGACCCTTCGAGGTGGCCTGCCACAACCGGCACCATCACACTCACCTGGGCCGATCGCCCGGCGAAGCTGAATGCCCGCGTGAACGCGAACGCCGTCGTGTTGATCCTGGCGCTGGCCTCGTCGATGGGCAGCGTCGGATCGAATGCGAGATCGCCCCAGTTGAAATTGTTGACGGCGGTGACGATGTTCAGGTTTTTGGGGATGGGCCAATAGGCGCCGGGCTCGAGCTCCTGTGCCACGGCGCACAGCGGCATCAGCACGAAAGCGAGTGCGCCGGCCGCCCAACGCCGCGTGGCCACGACCAGGTGCTTCACGGGGTGATCGCGATCATCACAAGACAACCTTGACCAACCGCCCGAGCAATTCCTCCAGCGAAATCATCGTCAGCGTCAGGGGCAGCACAGGCGCCAGCGTGGTCGCCGCCAGTTGCACGATGTTCTGCAGCGTGAACGGCACCAACCGCATGCCCTTCACCACTTCGAAGCTGTTGCCCAGATCGGCCAGCGACTGGATGTCACCGCTGCCCACGAACGGCTCGTCGGCCGGGGCGTCGCCGCGCAGCCATTTGTCGTCGAACTCGCGCACGTAACGCTGCGCCAGCGTGCCGTACTCGCGCATGCCTTTCCGCTTGGCCTCCGCCAGCGGTCTGCCAAACACCAGGAGCGGACCGAGCACGGCAAACACCATGACGGCGACCAGCCCGAAGATCTCCATCCTGAACTCAGGCAGCTTGCCGCCGGCGTAGAAGATGCGGTTGGCGAACGTCCCCGCCAGCAGGGCCCCCTGGGCCATCAGCACGGGCGCGAACGAGTAGCTCACCGTGCCCAGAAACCCGAGGCCGCCGCAGCGATCCGGGTGCATCGGCTGCAGGCGCAGATCGAGGCGCGACACCTGCCACAGGAAGCGCGCCCAGATGAACAAACGGAAGTACCAGCGCAGCAAGAGAAACTGAAAGAGCGGCAGGCTCACCGCGCCCAGCCACCACCCGGCGCGCGAGGGTTGCCAGGTGCCTGCCGCCGCGACGCCGTACCAGTTGGCACCGGCGATGGCACCCTGCGACCGCCAGATGAATCCAACTCCGATGAAGTACACGAACGCAATCATCAGAATCTCGGCGGCGATCGAATTGCGCAGGCGCAGCGCCGCGGCGATGGCGGCATCGAACGGCGTCCGTGCCGCATCCGGGATCAGCCGGCGTTCGAGGAACACTCCAACCACCGACCGCATGCGATGGTGAACGACCAGTTCCGCCACGATCAGCAACGGAAGTGCGATCAGGAAGCGCACCTGCACGTCGAAGTCGCGGAGAAACGGCAGGCCGCGCGCTTCGCCCCATGCGTATCCGTCTGCGAGCGATAGCAGCAGCAGCGGGGCCCAGGCCAGCAGCACCAGCACGACGATGCGACGGCGGAGTAGCTGCAGCGCGTCCCCGGTCAGATGTGCCCCGCGCAGGAGCTGATACAAGGGCCCGCCGAGGATCAGCGAAAAGTCAGGGGGCGCGGGCGACAGCAGGCCGCCCTCGGCGGCCGGGGAGGCGGTCGTCATTGCGGGCGCGGTGGTGGAGCGCCCGGAGCCCCGGGGTCGGGCGGTGGCGGTGGCGCCTCGAAGCTGCCACCGAGCGCGAGGTGGAGGTTGACGCGCTGTACGCGCTGCTCGGTCTGCACGCGAATGAGCGCCGACATCGTCGACGTCAGCGCTAGCTGGCGCTGCTCCACGAATCTGAGATCCGTGCTTCCCACCTTGAACTGCGTTTGCACGACACCGAGCGCCTGCTGGCTGTCGGAGAGCACCGCCACCAGGATCTGCTCGCGCTGGCGCGCCGCGATCTCGGCGGCGAGCGCGTTCTCGACTTCCCCGAAGGCCCGCAGTCCCACGGCGGCGTACTCGGCAATGGCCTGCTTCTGCTCGGACGTCCGAATTTCGACCTGCCGCTTGAGCGCGCCACCGGTGAAGAGCGGTGCGACCAGGTTGGCACCGACGTTCCAGACCGGGTTGTTGTGATCCTGCAGCAGGAACAGATCGCTCGAGATGGCGCTGACACCGGTCGTCAGGGCTATTTTCGGCAGGCGGGCCGCCTTGGCTTCACCAATGCGATTGAAGGCCGCCGCCACGCGCCGCTCCGCGGCTACGACGTCCGGCCGCCGCTCCAGCAGCTCGGACGGCAGCCCGGTTGGAATCTCACCGGGATATCCGGGCAACCGCGGCGTGACCGCCGCTGCGGCGGCAGGATACCGGCCGAGCAGAATCTCGAGCGCACGAATGGCCTGTTCGCGCGAGAGCTCGAGTTGGCGCTCGGCGTCGCGATACGTGCCGACGCTGGCGCGCGCGACGTACACATCCTCCTGGTTGGCGACTCCAATACGCGTGCGGTCATCGGCCAGGCGCACAAGTTCCCCGCTGGCGCGGATGGTCTCGCGGGCTGCCTGGAGTTGCAGCCCGGCCTCGATGGCGAGGAACCAGCTCTTGGCCACCAGTGCCGCAATCGACTGCCGCGCGTACTCGAAGTCGGCCTCCGCCGACGCGGCTTGCGCGGAGCTCGCCGCGCGGCCGTAGCGGACGCGGCCCCAGAGGTCGAGCTCCCAGGTGGCAGAAAGGACGCCGCCTTGGAGGCCGGAGCCGTCCCCGGACAGCTTGCCGCCGCCGCGCGCCATGACATCGACCGACGGATACAGCTTTGCGCCCGCCAGCCTGGCATAGAGCTGCGCCTGCTCGACACGCGCGGCGGCGACGCGCAGGTCGGCGTTGCGGCCAATCGCCTCGTAGACCGCTGCGGTCAGCTGATCGTCGCCGAACGCGGCGAGCCAGTTGGCGGATACCGTGCCGGCGCCGGCGCCCGCAGCCGTCCACCCTGCCGGCACTTGCAGCCCGGGCAGCGCCTGCTCTGCGATCGCCGCCGCATCGGGAGGCGCGTTCAGCACGCAACCGGCCACGAGCGTCGTCGCCAGCCCGCAAACGAGCAACGTGACACAGGCGCGAAGTGGGCGGCGTGCAGTCATGCGAGGACGAGTCATGATCCCGCCCCTCAGTGGAGACTGATGCTGTGCTTGATGATGATGTAATCGAGATATGACGCCGTCCTGATCAGCACTTTGCGAATCAGGTGGATGAGCGTCAGATGCTCGGTGTAGATCGCGGCGGAGCCGCGGGCGCCGGCGGCGAGGAAGAGTGCGTTGTCCTCTTTGGCGACGACCAATTTGACGGGGAACTGTCCCGGCGGTGGGTTGAAGGTCGTCTGAGGCAGATTGCCGTTGGCGTCGATCTGCCCTTGCGACTGCGCCCAGATCACCGAGTCGACGTGCGCTTTGATGATGTGGCCCGGGTAGGTGTCGAGTGTGATCTCCGCTTCGTTCCCGGGGTGGACCTGGTGCAGCTCGTTCTGGTTGAAGAGCGCAAAGACCTGGTACTCGGTGTCCACGAAGGTCATCACCTCGGAAAAAGCGAGACCGCCGACGAAATAGCCTGGCCGAAGCATCACGTTCACCATCGTGCCGTTGCCGGGGGACACGACGGTCGTTTGGGTCAAGTCATAGCGCGCGTTCCCGAGCTTGGCGCGCGTCGTGTCCGCCTGCGCCTGTGCGACCCGCAGCTGCGCCTGCGCCGAGGCGATTTGCGCCTTGACTCCGGCGATCGTTGCGAGATCGCCGCCGACCCGCCCGGACAACTTTTCTCTGACCTGTTGCTCGGTCGCGCGCGCCGCGGCGAGCTGCGCGGTGTATTCCCGGACGTTGGTCTGCGCCTGCTCCAGATCGAAGCGAGGCCCGGCGCCGGCGGCGGTGAGCTCCGTGTTCTGCTCCACTCGCTTCTGGGCCAGTTCGAGCGAAGCCTGCAGCGACGCGATCTGGCCGGTCGCCTGTTTGAGCTGTTCGTCCAACTCTCGCTCGCCAGCCACCGCGTCCGGCAGGAGCGCCTCTGTCTGGCTGATGCGGGCGCGTTCGGATCCGATCCTCGCCTCGTCCGACTGCAGTTGCGCTTCGAGGGAACGGATGTCGTTCTCGTAGAGCGTCGGATCGATCTTGAAGAGCACGTCGCCCTTCTTGACCGGCCGGTTGTTCTCGACCGGCACTTCGAGCACGCGCCCCCGGACTCCGGACACGATGGGCACCACGTATTTGACGACCCGGACGTCGCTGGTTGTCGGGGCAAAGATGTTCAGCAGCAGCAGCATCGACCCCAGGGCGACAACCGGAAGGATCGCGACGCCGACTTTCCATGGCGTCGTCCACGGCAGCAGCTTGAACTTGATGAAGATCAGCCAGACGAACAACGAGTAGATGCCGAGGAGGATGACTTCCATTAGCTCACCTTCGCTCCGGAGCCATTGGCGGCCAGCCGGGCTTCGAGCGCTGCGAGGTCGCTGCGGATGGCCTCGAGCTCGCTCGCCGGATCGCTACTCGCTTCGAGCGTCGCCAGGCGCTGCTTGATGTCGGCGACGGGGCTCTCGGGCTCCGGAAGGCCGTGCTCCTTGAAATAGTCGGGATGCTTGTCGGTGCCGTATGCGAGCTTGTATCCGACCGGCTTGGTGTACGCCCACAGCCAGGCGATCGGCCAGAGCAGACCTCCGAACACGAGCGACAGCAGGCAGAGCGTCTTGATCGCCTCGAGCTGCGGGTGGTGGCGCTTGTGCGCGATCTTTTCCGGCAGCACGTGCACCATCCAGAACACGACGATCAGGGCGACCGGGACGAAGGTGAGCGCGAAGATGGCGATGTAGGTCGCCATCTTGTCTTCGAGCTCGGGGGACATTAACGACGCATGTGCGTCGGTTGGAAAGGCCAGTGCCGCAACGGTTGCGAGCAAACCAACGAAGGCTGCCCGCGAGACGTAGTGCGTCGGCGTCGTGCGGTTGAGAACACGATGGTTCGATGTCATGAGAAGCACCTGTGACTTCGACTTGAGCACGTGTCGTGCCATGGGCTCGCCGAAGAGAACAACCGCGTCCCCTGCGCGGGTCGATCGGCGACCAGCCGCAGAGTGCAAGAGCGCGGCCGCGATTGGGATGGCCGATTGCGCCAACCGTTCCGGCGCATCACTGCCTGTCGTCAGGTGGCTCACAGGATTCCGTCAGCGCCCCTGGACCTACCCACGGGTGGTGAGAGAGGCGCTAGGTGACCTTGCCGGGGGAGTTTCTCGTGACGACGGCGAAATACGTCAACGCGAGCGCGAGCGCCACCGGCCACCAGATCAGCCCCAGGGCAAGCCCGTGCGCCGGCGCCGCGTTGCCGTAGGCGATCAGCGAGTGCTCGGGAGCGAGCGTCGACTGGAGCATCACCGGAAACACACCGATCGCCGCACCGGCGAGCAGGCTCGCGATCACCGCGCACGATCCGACCAAGGCGCGCCACTCCGCTGTCCCGCGCAACCCGGTGAACAGCGCCCCGGCACCCGCCAACAGGACCGCACCCGCAAGCCAGGCGACCGGGCGCTCCGTCATCCCGACGTAGAGTGCCGGCCGCACCACCCAGGTTTCGAGCGAGACGACCGGAAGCAGCACGAGGACGGTCGTCCAGAGCCGACGCGCGAGCCGTTCGCTTCGCTCGTGTACGTGACCGGAGGTTTTGAGCCGGAGGTAGGTGGCGCCGTGGGCCGAGAGCAGCACCGTGGTGAACACGGCGACGGACACGGTGTACCAGTCGAGGATCCCGACCCGGCCACGGACGCCAAAGTCGGTGAAGAGCGGGATGGTGAACTTGCCGGATGCATCAAGCGGAACGCCCCGGATGACGTTGCCGAGCGCCGCACCAAACAACACGGCCAGGACCACGCTCGACACGGCGAACACGAAATCCCACCACGATTGCCACAGCCTGTCGTCGACGTGGCCGCCGACTTCGATGGACACCCCTCGCAGGATGAACGACCAGAGCACCATCCAGAGCGCCAGGTAGAAACCGGCGAATGAGGCGGCCATGACCGCCGGGAACGCGAACAGGAAGGTTCCCCCGAACGCCAGCAGCCACACTTCGTGCCAGCTCCAGACGGGTCCGAGCGCGGCGATGATCTGGCGGCGCTCGGGTTCGGTCTTTCCCACGACCCAGTGCAGAGCGCCGGCGCCGATGTTCCAGCCGTCGAGCACCGCGAAGAGCGCGAGCGTGACGCCGAGAAGCCCGAACCACGCTTCAACCATTCGCGCCTCCAGCCCCAGGCCCGTGCAGGATTTCGCGTCCGACGAGGTAGAGATACAGAAGGCCGAGGACGAAATAGAGGCCGGCAATACCGATCAGCGTGAACAGCACGTCCCCCGAGCTGACGACGTCGCTGTAGCCGTCCTGCGTACGAAACAGCCCGTAAATCAGCCATGGCTGCCGTCCGAGCTCTGTGGTGATCCAGCCCGCCGTGTTTGCAATGAAGGGAAACGGGAAGGCGAGCATCAGCGCCCAGAGGAGCGGGCGATTCAACTCCAGCGGTCCGCGAAACCGCTGGAGGTTGGCCAGCCCCATCAGCAGGATGAAGATCGTGCCAAGGCCCGCCATGACGTGGAACGCGTAGTACAGCAGCTCGATGTTTGGCGGCCAGTCCTCCTGCGGGAACGCATCCAGGCCGCGCACCTCGCTGTGGAACGTGCCATAGGCGAGGAAGCTGAGCGCGCCTGGAATCTTGATCGGGTTGTCGAGGCGGCGCTCTTTGACGTTCGGCTGCCCAATGAGCGTGATGTCCGCCATCCGCCTGGTCTCGAAGCGGCCTTCCATGGCCGCGAGCGCCGGCTCCTGGTGCCGCGCCACCATCTTGGCCTGCAGATCGCCGGTGGGAAACGCCACCAGGACGGCCGCCGCGAGGCCGGCCACGGTGCCGTGGGTCAGATACAGACGCGCCTGATCGAGATGTGACTGTCGCAGCGCATAGAAAGCGCCGACGGCGGCGACGGCGAAGGTGCCGGTGACCAGCGCCGCCGCCTGGTTGTGCGCGAATTGCACCAGAGCCCAGGGGTTCAGTAGATAGGCGCCAAGATCGGCGATGGCCAGCGTGCCATTCGGGGCCACCACGTGGCCGACCGGGTGCTGCATGAAGGCGTTGGTTACCAGGATGAAACAGGCGGAGAGCCAGCTCCCGACCGCCACCGCCACCGCGGCGAGAAAGTGGGCTCGTGGCCCGAGCCGCCGCTCGCCGAAGACCAGGGCGCCCACGAAGGCGCTTTCGAGCAGGAAGGCGAACATGCCCTCCATCGCGAGCGTCTGTCCGATGACGCCGCCCGAGTATTTCGAGAAGTTCGCCCAGTTCGTCCCGAACTGGAACTCCATCGGGATGCCCGTGACCACGCCGACGGCAAAGTTCAACCCGAAAATCCTCGCCCAGAACCGCGCGGCAATCGCGTAGCGCTCACCGCCGGTGCGGAGCGCGCGCCACTTCCAGTAGACGAGAAACCACGCCAGCCCCATCGTCAGTTGGGGAAAGAGATAGTGGTAGGTAATGGTGAAGGCGAACTGGAGCCTGTGCCAGAGAGCGGGGTCGTCCACAGTGTCCTTTCGTCCCGACTGGTGGTCGGCAGAGCGATAGTCGTGCCACCCGCCTCGAGCGTGGTGGGGAGAGGCTACGTCGCGGACCTGGCCGTGGAACGCGGGTTGC
>Ga0070675_100004021_pt1 | contig 11166 bp, 10 predicted proteins | sample KBSM43metaG_FD_65343 | JGI IMG/M metagenome (GOLD analysis project Ga0070675, IMG submission 65343) | Miscanthus rhizosphere microbial communities from Kellogg Biological Station, Michigan, USA - KBS M4-3 metaG | ecosystem: Host-associated > Plants > Roots > Rhizosphere > Soil ...
TTCCTTCCGAAGGTCGGCGCGCAGGGCCAGGTCGGGCGCCTCTTCCACTACACGCTCGTGTCGCTCCAGTACCGCTACCTCGACTTCGCCACCACGAACGTGCACCTCGGCACCCTCGCCGCCACGCAATCGTTCCCGTGGGGCGAGGCCGAGGTGCGAGTCGCGCTCGGCGAGAACGTCGCCGAGGACGGTCCGATCCGGGTCGGCGTCGTGAGGGCGCTGTGGCTCGCGAGCGATCGCTTCCGGCTCGGAGGCGGCGCCGCGTTCGGCACGCGGCTTTTCGACGTCATCGCGGTCGAGACGGCCAGCAAGCAGGGATGGACCGTATTTGCGAACGGATCGTGGCAGCTCGATCCCCGCGACGCCCTGCGCGTAGACTGGAGCTACTCGCGCGAGGGCGACGGCTTCCGGCAGGTCGGCGGCGCGCTCTCGTACCGGAGGAGCTTCTGATCCGGATCGGACCGTCCTTCGAACCGCTCTTCTGGATCGCCGTCGCCGTCTGGATTTTTCTCTCCGCGGGCGCCCTCGCGACTCACGCGTCTCGCGAGAAGCGCCGGCGGTCGCTCGACTCCCTGCGCGAGGCGCTCCGCCGGGGAACCGATCCGGGCACCCTCTCCCCGAAAGCCCTCTTCGTGCTCTCGGCGGATCCGGCGACACCGGCCCAGGAGGCGCGCCCGCTCGCCAGACGCGCGCTCGAGAGCGAGCTCGGCCCACGGATTTTGCGCGACGCGGCGTCGGCGAGGCCCTGGTGGCGTCGGATCGCCGCACTCCGCGTCCTCACCCGTTCCGGCGACGAGCGCGCCCCGGAGCTCCTGCGCCGGGCGCTCTTCTCCGGACACAAACCGCTCGCCGGCGCCGCCGCGGCGCTTCTCGCCCAGGACGCCTCGCGGCGTGCCGCCGAGGTTCTCGTCGAGGGGCTGATCTCCGACGTCTACTCTTCGTCCCGGCTCGCGACCGCGCTCGAGCAGAACGGGTCGCCCGTCGGAGATCTCCTCCGGCCGAGACTCCGCGACTCCGACTCCAGGTTGCGGTACTGGGCGGCGTACCTCGCGGCGCGCTGGCCGAGGGCGGACGGCCTCGACGCCGAGCTCGCCGCGCTGGTCACGGATCCCGATCCGCTGGTCCGGAAGGCGGCGATCCAGTCCCTCGCGTCCCTCGGCGGACCGCTCGTGGAGGGCGCGGCGGCCCGGCTGCGGAACGACCCGATCGATTTCGTGCGCACTCACGCCGTCCGGGCGTTGGAGTCGGGGCGGTGACGGCGCACCCCGGCCTCTTCGCCTGCGTCTACGCGCTGTTCGTCGTCTGCCTCGTCTACACCGGGGCGCTGTACGTTTTCGTCGCCTGGCTCGTCATCCTCGGAGTCCGCGAGGCCCGCGAGCGGCGGGAGCAGAGCGCCGCCGAGGACTTCGGCGCGCTGGCGGCGTCGCGGTTCACGATTCCCGTCTCCGTCGTGGTGCCCGCCTGGAACGAGGAAGTCGCGATCGTCTCGGTCGTGCGGATGCTCCTCGCGCAGAACTATTCGGAGTACGAGGTCATCGTCGTCAGCGACGGGTCGACGGACCGCACGATCCCTCTGCTTCGAGAGGCTTACGACCTCGAGCCCGTGGAGCGCACGCCCAGGGAGGCTCTGCCCCACGCCCGCATCCGGACCCTGTACGGCAGCCGGAAGCATCCTCGCCTGACGGTGATCGACAAGGACAACGGCGGGAAGGCCGACGCGCTCAACTGCGGCGTGAGCTACGCGCGCTTCCGGTACGTGTGCTGCGTCGACGGCGACACGGCGTATTTCCCCGACGCGCTCGCCCGCGGAATGCGCCCCGCGCAGAACGACGCGGCGGCGGTGATCGGCCTGTCGAGTCTCTTCATCGTCAGCCGGCAGCCGGAGACCGAGGCCTCCGGCGACGCGCGGGGCGCGCCGATGGACCCGCAGTGGCTCACGAACCTCCAGTATCTCGATCTCCTCCGCTCCTTCCTCTGCTACCGGCTCGCCTGGAGCCGCCTGGATTTCATGCTGTGCATCCCGGGCGGATTCATGATCTGGCGGCGCGACGCGATCTTCGAGGTGGGCGGCTTCGCGCCCGAGTTCTCCTGCGAGGACATCGAGATCACCTTCCGCATCCACGAGCGCTTCCGGAGGATGGGGCGCCCCTGCAAGGTCGTGATCCTTCCCGACGTGATCGGCGCGACCGAGGGGCCCGCCAGGGTGCGGGATCTCGCCAAGCAGCGCGTCCGCTGGCAGCGCGTCGTCGTGGAGACGGTGTGGGCGTACCGGCGCATGCTGGCTCGCCCGCGTTACGGAACGATCGGTTTCCTGGGGATGCCCTACTACGTGCTGTACGAGGCCATGGCGCCGTTCTTCCAGGCGGTCTCCGTCGTGACGCTGGGCTTCGCGATCTGGCTGCGGATCCTCCAGTGGCCGTACTACATCTACTTCATGGGGATCATCATCTTCGCGACCGCGATCCCCACGTCGGTCGCCGTCTACCTGGCGCTGCCGAGCCTGCGGGGCCGGAGGCTCCGCGACGTGGCGCGGCTCCTGTGGCTCGGCCCGCTCGATTTCTTCCTCTACCGCCCGATCCTTCTCTGGGCGGGAGTCCGCGGCCTCTGGGGATTCCTGCGCGGCGAGAAGGCGTGGGGGAAGCTGACGAGGAACGCGAGGACCGTCGAAAACTGAGAGCTCGGACCCTTCCATTCCCGGCCGTCGACTTCCTATAGACTCTCGCGCCCTATGGCACACCAGTACATCTACACGATGGTCAATCTGCGGAAGGTCGTTCCTCCGCAGCGCGAGATCCTCAAGGGCATCTATCTCTCGTTCCTGCCCGGCGCGAAGATCGGGGTCCTCGGCCTGAACGGAGCCGGGAAGTCGACCCTGCTCCGCATCATGGCGGGAGTCGAGAAGGACTTCGCCGGCGACGCCTTCCCGGCCGACGGGACGCGAGTCGGCTTCCTTCCGCAGGACCCGCGGCTCGACACGACGAAGAACGTCCTCGGCAACGTCGAGGAAGCCGTCGCGAAGACGCGAGGCCTGCTCAAGCGCTTCGAGGAGCTCAACGAGAAGCTCGCGGAAGAGCTCTCCGAGGCGGAGAGCGACAAGGTCATGGCGGAATACCAGCGCGTGCAGGACGCGATCGAAGCGTCCAACGCGTGGGAGCTCGACCGGCAGCTCGAGCTCGCGATGGACGCGCTCCGCCTCCCGCCGCCGGACATGGACGTCACGAAGATCTCGGGCGGCGAGAAGCGCCGCGTCGCGCTGTGCAAGATCCTCCTCGAGAAGCCGGACCTGCTGCTGCTCGACGAGCCGACGAACCACCTCGACGCCGAGTCGGTCGCCTGGCTCGAGCGGCACCTCGCGGAATATCCCGGCACGGTCGTCGCCGTGACGCACGACCGCTACTTCCTCGACAACGTTGCCGGCTGGATCCTCGAGCTCGACCGCGGGGCCGGGATCCCGTGGAAGGGCAACTACTCGAGCTGGCTCGAGCAGAAGGAGGGCCGGCTCGAGCTCGAGGAGAAGGCCGAGACCGCCAAGCGCCGGACGCTGCAGCGCGAGCTCGAGTGGATCAAGATGTCGCCGCGAGCGCGGCACGCGAAGAGCAAGTCGCGCATCGAGCGCTACGAGGCCCTGCTCACGGACCAGGGCCCGGAGACGCGCGGCGAGACGCAGGAGATCTTCATCCCGGCCGGTCCTCGCCTCGGGGACGTCGTCGTCAAGGCGGAAGGCGTGAAGAAGTCCTACGGCGACCGTCTCCTCATGGAGGAGCTCTCCTTCGACCTCCCGCGCGGCGGCATCGTCGGCGTGATCGGCGCCAACGGCGCCGGCAAGACGACGCTCTTCAAGATGATCGTCGGCAAGGAGAAGCCGGACGCCGGCAAGCTCACGGTCGGTGACACGGTCGTCCTCTCCTACGTCGACCAGGACCGCGACCGTCCGGACCCCGCGAAGAGCGTCCACGACGAGATCTCGGGAGGGCTCGACAAGATCGTCCTCGGCAAGCGCGAGATCCCGTCTCGCGCCTACGTGTCGATGTTCAACTTCAAGGGTCAGGACCAGCAGAAGCGGATCGGAGACCTGTCGGGCGGCGAGATGAACCGGCTGCACCTGGCGCGGACGCTCAAGAAGGGCGGCAACGTGCTGCTGCTCGACGAGCCGACGAACGACCTCGACGTGGACACGCTGCGCGCGCTCGAAGAAGCTCTCGTCGGATTCGGCGGGTGCGCGGTGGTCATCAGCCACGACCGCTGGTTCCTCGACCGCGTCGCGACGCACATGCTCGCGTTCGAGGGCGACAGCCAGACGGTGTGGTTCGAGGGGAACTACCAGGAGTACGAGGAAGACCGGAAGCGCCGCCTCGGCATGGAGGCGGACCAGCCGCACCGGATCAAATACAAGCGGCTGGCCGTCGGGTAGGCGACCCAGCCTTTTTCGCGTCATCCCGAGCGGTAGCGAGGGATCCCGTCACGGGCAGACTACGAGCCGGCATTCGCGGCTCGTCGAGCTCGGGATCCCTCGTCGCTGCGCTCCTCGGGATGACCGCTGGTGCGAAGGCCCCGCCCTTACGACGTGACGCCCCAAAATGCGAAGGGCGGGGTCAAGCCCCGCCCTTACTACGACCGGGTCGGTATCGCCGTCAGTCCCTCAGGTTGTTGTACACCGCGATGCCCGCGCCGACCAGGCCGAGCACGAACAGCATCCGGCCGACCCGGAACCGGCGGCGGGGTCGGGCGCGTTGCATCCAGTCGTCCGCCACCGAGGAGCCGCGCTCCGTCAGCTTCTCGAGCAGGTCCGCGCCCTGCTTGCGCAGCTCGCCGTAGAGCACCGACCCGCGATCCGCGATCTGCTCCTTGAGCTGCTCGCGGTCCGACCGGCTCTTCTTGTAGCCGTCCGCCAGGCTCTCCTTGGCCTCCTCGTAGAACCGCTCCGAGTCGAAGCGTCCGCCGCGGCGAAGGCTCTCGATCGCGATCGGAATCGCGACCTTCGTGACCAGGGGAACGACGAGCGGGCCGAGGGCTTCGGCCGTCGTCCGGGAAAGACTCTTTCGGGCCATGACTTAACTCCTTAATCGCGTTGACTGGAACGAGCCGAGATCTTCCGTCTTACAGTCTACAAGTAGCGTGAAGCACACCTTCCTCGGCGTACTCCTCGGGTTACTTGCAGGAATCGGGCCGGTGGCCGGGGCCAGGGCGCAAGTCGCCGTGCGCGACGGACCCCCCGGCGGACCCGCGTCCGGTCCATACGCGGTCGTTCTCGGGATCGCGCAGGACGGCGGCGTGCCCCAGGCGGGGTGCCGGCAGGAGCTCTGCGTTCGAGCGAGACGCGACCTCTCCGCGCGCCGCGCGGTCGCGTGCCTGGGCCTGGTCGATCCCGCCTCCGGCAAGCGGTTCCTGATCGACGCGACGCCGAATCTCGGAGAGCAGATCGACCGGCTCGGCGGCCGCCCGGACGCGATTCTCCTCACGCATGCGCACATCGGTCACTACCTGGGTCTCGCGCAGCTCGGCCGCGAGGTCATGGGCACGCATCGGCTGCCCGTGTACGCGACGCCGTCGATGGCCGGCTTCTTGAAGGGGAATCTCCCCTGGAGCCGCCTCGTGAAGCTCGAGAACATCGTCCTCGAGGAAATGGAGGTCGCGCCGGCGCGCGAGCTCGCGCTGACGCCCTCGTTGAGGGTCACGCCGATCCGTGTGCCGCACCGGGACGAAGATTCGGACACCGTGGCGTACCTCGTGCGAGGCCCGCGGCGCGCCGTACTGTGGCTGCCCGACATCGATCGCTGGGAGAAGTGGGATCGCCGCCTTCCGGACATTCTCGCGGACCCGTCGATTGTCGCGTTCGTGGACGGGACCTTCTATTCGGCGGACGAGATCCCCGGCCGGTCGCTCGAGGACATTCCGCATCCGCTCGTCCCGGACACGCTCCGCCTCCTGGCCGGTACGGACGTCCGCGGCCGCATCTTCTTCACGCACCTCAACCACACCAACCGTCTGCTCTGGGACGAGGGCGCAGCGGCCGACGTCTCGCGCGCCGGCGCCGGCGTCGCCTTCGAGGGACAGACGATCGAGCTCGGCGCGGGCCGCCAGCCCGGCGCAGGCCGAGAGTAAGATCGGGCCATGTCGGCGCCGGACCCTCACCCGTCTCCTACGACTCCTCCCGTCCTGCCCTGGCGCGGCACGACCGCGCGCCACAGCACGGGCTGGCCGGAGGGCTACTGGAGGGTGGTCATCCTCCGCGGGCTGCGGCTCCGCTGTCCCGTGTGCGGACAGGGCAAGCTCTTCCGCACGTACTTCCGCATGCACGAGTCCTGCTCCTGTTGCGGCGTCGGGTTCGCGCGCGAGCACGGCCAGTGGGTCGGCTCGCTCGACATCAACACGTTCGTCGTCGCGTTCGTCCTCATGATCGGCGTGGCGATCGTGCCGATGTGGTCTCTTCCGGTGAGCCTCGCCGTCTTCTGCGGCGCGGCCATCGTCATCCCTCTGTTGACGTTCCGCTTCAGTCGCGGCGTCTGGACGGCGATCGTGCACCTCACGGGAGGGGTGTACTGAAGAGCGACCGGGTGCGCCCGGAGTCGGACGACGTCTGCTGCAGAACCCGGAGTCAGTCGCCTCGACGGAATAACCCCGTGCATCGCTCGGGTTGACCGGTTTCCGATGACGCAGAAGAAGAAAACAACCAAGAAATCCGAACGCGCCAGCGAGCGCCGCAACAGCGACCGCCGCGTCACCAGCCGGCGCGCGCACCATCGCGTCGCGCTCGGTGGCAACGCCGCCGACCGACGCCGCGCCGAGCGGCGCGAGATCGCCAAGAAGAAGTAGGAAGGTCCCCAGGGCGCCTCGAACCGGCCCCCGCCGGGTCGGGACAATCCATTAGCTCCGGCTAATACGTCGTCCCGCGCAGCCGCCGACTTCCGGCGGCGATCCAGTATCCTAGAGACGATGTCCCCTGCCATGACTCGCCGGCGATGGATCGCCGCCGGCTCCGCCGCGGCGGCCGCCTCGGCGCTGCCGGCGCCGTCTTTTGCGTCGCCGACGGCCACGACCGCTTCCCCCCTGCCTCCTCCGTTCGCGCCGGACGTGTTCCGGGAGCGACAGAGCCGCCTCCGCACCGCCGCCCGGGCGAACGCGATCGACGCGATCTTCGTCACGCCGTCCACCAACCTGTCCTACGCCGCCAACCTGTCCATCGGGCGCAGCGAGCGCCTCACGGCGCTCCTGCTCTTCACGGACGGGCCGGCCGTCCTCGTGACTCCCTTCTTCGAGGCCGACAATCACCGGCGCGACGCGGTCGTGGACGACGTCGTGACCTGGCGGGAGGACGAGGACCCGTTCGCGGCCGCGGCGAAGGCGCTCGGAAAGGCGAAGGCGCTCGGGATCGAAGGGTCCACGGCGTGGGACACGGGCGCGAGGATCGTCGCCTCTTCGGGCGCGGCCGCCCGCGACGCCGGCCCGATCTGCGACGGCCTGCGGATGGTGAAGTCGGACGCCGAGCAGGAGCTGATCCGCGACGCCGCGCGCCGCACTCAGGCCGCGATCGAGGCCACGCATCGCCGCCTGGCCCGCGGGTTGACCGAGAGCGCCGTCTCCGAAATCCTCGAGCAGGAGTTCCAGAGGCTCGGCGTCAAGGGAGGCGGGCTCGTCCAGTTCGGACCGTCCGCCGCGCTGCCCCACGGCGGTCCCGGGGACCGGAAGCTCGCGGCCGGCGACGTCGTGCTCATCGACGCCGGTTGCCGCGTCCGGGGCTACACGTCCGACGTGACCCGGACCGTCTCTTACGGTCCGCCCTCGGACGAGCTCCGCAAGGTCTACGCGGCGGTCGACCGCGCTCAGCGCGCGGGCATCGACGCCCTGCGTGCGGGATCCGTACCGCAGGACGTGGACCGCGCCGCGCGCAAGGTCATCGAGGACGCCGGATACGGCGCGTCCTTCACGCACCGGCTCGGGCACGGGCTCGGCATGGACGGCCATGAGCCGCCGTATCTCGTCGGCGGCAACACGACGCCTCTCGCCGCCGGCAACACGGTGACGATCGAGCCGGGCATCTATCTGACGGGCAAGCTCGGGGTGCGGATCGAGGACGACTACGCGGTTCGCGCCGGCGCGCCCCCGGCGAGCCTCTCCGCCCGTCCCGGCGAGCTCGTCGTCGTTCCCGTCTGACGTTCGACACGGAGGGCCGATTGCTTCATCTCGCGCTCGCGACGCTCCTGACCCTGCAGAACGCCTCCGCCTCGCCGGGCACGACGCCGGACGACACATCGGCGCCCACACCGCGCCCGACCGCCACCCCGTCCCACCGCGGCCGCACGCAGACTCCCGCGGGCTCGCCGACCCCGACGCCCACCCCGACGCCCGGCCCCGCCGGCCGCCTGATCGTCGTCAACAAATCCGACAACGCCTTCTCGATCCTGGACACGTCGAATGGAAAGCTCGTCGCGACCGCGCCGACCGAGCCCGGGCCGCACGAGGTCGAGGTGCTCGCCGACGGGAAGACGGCCGCGATCAGCGTTTACGGCAAGGCGGGCAGTCCGGGGCGCCAGGTCGTGCTGATCGACGCCGCCACCGGCAAGACGCTCTCGACCGTCGATCTCGGCGAGAAGTCGCGCCCGCACGGCCTCGACGCGCTGAAGGACGGCCGCCTCCTCGTGACCACCGAGGGCACGCGCGAGCTCGCCGTCGTGGACCCGAAGACGGCGAAGGTCGTCAAGCGAATTTCGACCAACCGCGACGTGTCGCACATGGTCGCATCGTCCCCGGACGGGAAGCGCGCATGGGTCAGCTCGATCGCGGGCGGAAGCGTGACGGTGATCGACCTCGCCGAGGGAAAGATCGTCACGGACATCCCCACGGGGAAGGGCGCCGAGGGCGTCGCCGTCACGCCCGATGGCCGGGAGGTCTGGGTCGCGAACCGGAGCGCGAACACGCTGTCCGTCATCGACTCGGCGTCGCTCAAGGTGGTTGCGACGATCGAGGCCGGTGAGTTCCCGATCCGTGTCAAGTTCACGCCGGACGGCCAGCGGGCGATCGTCGCGTTCACCGGATCCGGCGACGTCGGCGTGTTCGACCGCGGCAAGCGGACCCTCGTCAAGCGCATCCCGCTCGGCCGCAACGCCGTGGCGGGGATGGAGTCGCGCGTCTTCCAGAAGACGTTCGGCTCGAGCCCGGCGCCGGTCGGGATCCTGATCTCGCCGGACGGACGCCACGCCTGGGTCGCCGCGTCGCACGCGGACGTCGTCTCGGTGATCAACCTGGACGAGCTCAAGGTGGACGATGCGTGGCCGGCCGGCAAGGAGCCGGATGGCCTGGCCGGGACGTTCGGGAAGAAGTGACGGCGGGGCGGCGACAGCCATCCCCGCCGTCATCCTGAGCGAAGCGAAGGATCCCCGAATCGACGCGACGTTCTCGTCGTTCAGTCCCGGGATCCTTCGTCGCTGCGCTCCTCAGGATGACTCGCAAACGCGCAAACGCGGGACGACCGCTCAATACGGACTCTTCGCCTCGACCTCCACTTCCACCGTGTCCACTCTCCCGCTCCGCTGCACCTGCAGCCACCCCTTGTAGGCCCCCGGCGTCGGCAGCCTGACGAGAAACGGGATGACGCCGTTCTCGCCGACGCCGCGCACGCGGTCGTCGGGATGCGCATGCGCGAACGACGAGCCGTCGCGGCTGACGAGCAGAAGGTGCCCCATCGCGCCGAGCCACGGCTCGATGTCCCGCGCGGGCGCGCCGCCGGGATCGCTGACGGCGGCGGTCACCGTCACCGTGCGCCCCGCGGGCACGCCTCCGTCCGGGAGCGCGAGGGCGACCGCGGATCGCGACGCTGGAGCGGGCGGCGCGCCGCGGACCACGACACCCGACACGAGAACCTCGCCGCTCAGGATCTGGGCACCCGCGTCCTTCGGCGCCACGTCCGCGAAGACCCGGTAGCGGCCCGGAGTCGGGAACCGGAACCGCAGTCGAAACGTTCCCGGCCCGACGCGCTCCGGGTGCTCGTGGGCGAAGAACTCCAGGTCGTCGCGGACGATGAAGACGTGCATGAGCCTCTCGTGCACGACGTCGAAGTCCGTGACCTCGCGCAGCTCGCGGCTTCCGTTCATGCGGACGACGAGCTCGAGCTCCGCGTCCTTGCCCGACAGGACCATGCGCGGCTCCGTCGCGACCTCGAGCGAGAAGGGCCGGATCCTCGCCGGCACGGGCGTGGGGCTGGAGGTCTCGTCCCACACGGTCAGCGGGAACTCGAAGGTCAGCGGCTTCGCCGGCCGCGGCGCGTCCCGAAGCTGCACCGCGGGCGGCAGGAGGGTCAGGCACAGGCGGTAGTCCCCGCCGTGCGGAAAGGTCGGGTGCACTCCGAAAACCCCCGGCACGCCCTCGCGGTGCGCGATCTCCGAGAACCCGGGCATCGCGGGCATGCTCGGCATGCTCACCTCGCCGAGGAGCTCACCCCACGGCAGCGGCGCCGGCGCGCCCGAGCCGTCCGGATGCTCGACGTCGACGACGCGGAACTCGATCTCCATCTCCTCGCCCGCGTACAGGCCCGCGGCCGGGAGCATGAGCGTGGCCTCGTAGGGTCCCTGCCGCTGCCGCGGCGGCTCGGCTCCCGGAGGCGCCGGAGCCGCTGCCGCGAACGACGCGAGGACGAGCAGATGGAGCACGGCCGAAGTCTAGCGAACGCGCGCGAGTAGACTCGCGGAGAGTGGGACGAGCCGCCGCGGGCACATCCGATCGACTCGCGTCGCCGGCCGCCGCCGGCGCTCCGTACCCATCCCGGCTCGACTCGGTCGACACGCTGCGCGGCGCGGCCGTCGCGGGAATGATCCTCGTCAACAATCCCGGGACCTGGTCGGCCGTGTACCCGCCGCTGCTGCACGCGGAATGGAGCGGGTGGACCTACACGGACACGATCTTCCCGTTCTTCCTCTTCGTGGCCGGAACCGCGATGGCGCTGTCGTTCACACGGCGCACCGCGACGGGCGCGGACCGCGCGGCGCTGCTGCGTCACCTCGCGATTCGCGCCGCGATCATCGTGGCGATCGGCCTCGCGCTGAACGCGGTCGGCGCGCTCGCGTTCGGGCGGCCGAACCTGCGCTTCCCCGGAGTGCTCCAGCGGATCGGCGTGTGCGCCTTCGTCTCCGGCGCCGTCTATCTCCTGGGCGGGGCGCGTGCGTCCGCCTGGGC
>Ga0070675_100004025_pt1 | contig 11161 bp, 8 predicted proteins | sample KBSM43metaG_FD_65343 | JGI IMG/M metagenome (GOLD analysis project Ga0070675, IMG submission 65343) | Miscanthus rhizosphere microbial communities from Kellogg Biological Station, Michigan, USA - KBS M4-3 metaG | ecosystem: Host-associated > Plants > Roots > Rhizosphere > Soil ...
GTCGGTGCCGGCGGCGGCGCCGCGTCGAGGCGTGACGAGTGATACGAAGCAGCAGCGAGCAAGAGATGAGGAAACGCCTGCGGATACTCCGCCTGCTCCAGGACGTCCGCCGCAATGAGGGCGGAGTATTGCGTCTCGCGCGCCCCGAGCAACAGGGCCAATGCGCGCACGCGCATGTCGATGTATTCGTGCCACGCGAGCTCAGGCCCGCTTCTGACAGGCGTCGACTGCCGGTATGGTCGGCTCATACGGCCTGCTCCTCAGCACCGCGCCAGAAATTGCGCGAAATGCACTCCACGGTTCGGAAGAACGCCACATCAACTTTGTGAATGGGTATCGCGCGTCCGGTATGCGCCTCGAGGAAGGCCAGCAACTCCAGCACGCCCAGACTGTCGATGAGCCCGGTCTCGAAGAGCGGGGTCGACGCGTCCAGCTCGAACGCGTCATCAATCGCCTTCGTCCGGGTGCGCACCAGTCTCGTGATGAACTCGATCAGCGCTCGGTTGAACGCGTCACGGGTGGCGGCGTCTTCACGCACGGTGCACCCCCGCGCCAGCTCGTGAGCGCCAGCGGCGTTCGAGCGCAAAGTCCATGACGTGCTCGATCGTCGATCGCCAATCGCCAACCGGCAGCGGACCGCCCCAACAGGCTGCGGCATGGTCGGTCTGATAGACCTTCGGGTACAGAAGGGCGGGCAGGAACGTCCGAACCGACTCGAGGACGCGGCGAAACAGCGCGTCACCGCTTTGAATGGCCGTCTTCTGGAAGAGCGTGAAGGTCTGAGCATCAACGACGACAGGCGGTTCAATCTGCCGGCGGGCCCATCCGTGGGCTCTCGCGCGAAGGCACGCGACCACGAAGTTGAGGAACTCCTCCACCGGAACCGCGTGCTGTCCCGCGGCCACCTGGCACACCTCGTGGCGTTCGAGTGGACGCGTGGACGCTCTGGCGAGCCAGCGAGCCGCGAGATCGGTCGGGATCACATCCACGCACGCCCCGTCTGCAGCCGGCACCATCGGAATCAGGCCGCGCATGAACCAGTGCAATGAGTGATGAAACGCACCGAAGCGATGCACGTAGCCGGTCCGGCCGTCACCCATACAGGTGCTGAGCCGGGCAATCCGTATCGGGAGATCCGCCGCCAACGACGCGCGCTCGGCCCGCCATTTCGAGTGCTCGTATGCGTTCACGAACTCGGGGGCCTGAACCTCCACGCGTTCGGCAATGAGGCCAGTCCGTGTCCCGGCAACGCAGGTGGTACTGACGATCAGGAGTTGGCGAAGACGCGGGCAGTGGCTCGCCAGTTGCACGACATGCCGTGTCCCCTGCGCGTTGACCGCGTGCAGATCGGACAACGGCGCGGTGAAGCGCGTGTTCGCCGCGGCGTGAACGATGACATCGACGTCCTGTCTCAGGCGATTCGCCACATCGGGATCGAGCACCACCCCCTCGCGGCATATGTCCCCGTCGACGGGAATCACGCGACGTTCAGGGCGATGCGGCCAGCACCGATCGGTCCCCTCAATGACGCGACGCAAGGCGTCGTGCAGGCTCGCGCCGGGATCGCGCTGCGCGGCTGGCCTTATCAGGACGAACACGCGCTCGAACGCTTCGTCCTGCAACAGTTGCTGCAGGAGATGCGGCCCGATCGCGCCGGTAGCCCCGGTCAGCAGAATCGATTGACCCACGTCAGTGCTCCAGAAGAAGACCGCACCAGCTCGATCCAAAGCCGTAGGTGAAGAGCAACAGTCGCGAGCCGCGCGGAACGTGGGCAGCGCGCCGAAGCGCGCTGAGGAACACGAAGCTGTCCGAGGTCATCGTGTGCCCGAACGACGCTACACCGCGGTACAGACGGTCGCTGGGTACGCCCGTCAGCCGCAGGAGCACGTCCCAACTCGCGTGGCTCACCCCGGTCGGGATCACCACGTCCACCTGATCGGGGCGAAGACCCTGCTCGCACAGCACCTGATCGATGACGGCCTTGGCAACCGGAAAGTACGCGGCGATGATCTCCGGTCCGCAAACGGCCGGATCGCCGTAGTAGCCACGGGAGATCTGCCGATACCCGAGCCACACATCGGAGAGACAGCCACGCGACACGATCACGGCGCAGGCGCCGTCGCTGATGACGTTGTAGAGAATCTCGCGAGGCGCGCCGGCCGGCAGCACGTCAACGCCGACGCACAGAACGTGATGACAGCGCTCCGGTTCGGCGATGAGCAGCGTCCGGGCCAGACGCACGGCGGAGAACATGGTCGAACACCCCTGCTGCGCCACCGCCATGACGTCGGCGTTGCGCAAATCGAGCTGCTGCTGGAGCCACGCCGAGGCATACCGGAATCCGGAGAGGACGTCGGGCGGTGACAGCGGGGATGCCGCATCCGCGCGAAGGATGTGCGATTCGGTCCGGGCACCGGCCCAGATGACGGCGTCGATGTCGTGCGGTCCGAGGCCCGCATCGTCCAGAGCGGCTCGAGCCGCGTCGAGCGCCATCTGCTCTGGCCGGCTGTCAGCATCGCTGATATACGCTCGCTCGAAGCCCAACCCGGCAAGGGTCTGCGGGGAGGAATCCAGGAGACCCGCCGCCGCCAATTCGTCAAGGCTGTAGGACCGTGGCGGCAAAACGGCGGCGACGCCGCTCATCCCGACGGACCCCGCTTTTTCAGTCACACTGCCTATACCGGAAACAGCCGCGAGCGTTACGTACCGCGTCAAACACCGAATGTTGTGACGTTTCGCACGACACGCTGTAGTTCCGTGTATCCTGCGTCCGACAAAGCGCCGCATGCTCACCCGCCTGCTCTTCGTCGCCCTGGTATCGATCTGTCTGCCCGCGGTGGCTGCCGCGCAGACTACCGTCGACCGTTGCCGACAAAAAGAATCAGGCGAACCGGAACCAGACCCGGAGAAGGCGCCGTCGCGTGACGTAATTGTCATTTCTGCCTCGCGATGCGAGGAGTCCCTGATCAACGCGCCGGCCACGATGACGGTCATCGGCGAAGACGCCATCGCGAACGCGCCGGCTCAGAACGTGACCGACCTGATGCGGCTGGTCCCCGGCGTCAACATCACCAAGACGTCCGCCCGTGACATCAACATCACCACGCGGGCGCCGACGGGAACGCTCGAGGACTCCACACTGGTCCTGCTCGACGGCCGCTCGATCTATCAGGACTTCTTCGGGTTCGTGATGTGGGACTTCATCCCTGTGGATCCTTCGCAAATCAAGCAGATCGAAGTGATCCGCGGTCCGGCATCGGCCGTGTGGGGCGCTAATGCGCTGACCGGAGTGGTGAACGTCATCTCGAAGACTCCGAGAGAGATGGCTGGCACATCAGTGGCGATCGAGTTCGGGCACTTCGACCGGACGAGACGCGGCGAGGGCTTCGACGGCGGCGGCCTCTTTTCCGTCAACGCAACGCATGCCGAGGCGCCGAGCGAACGGTTCGCCTTCAAGATCTCTGCAGGCCTCATGGCGCAGGAAGCCTTGTTGAGGCCAGTCGGCAACGTACCGGGATCGAGTACGCCCTACCCGTCATTTCAGAACCGTGGCACCACGCAGCCGCGGCTCGACGCGCGTGCCGACTACGACTTCTCCGACCACCGCAGTCGCATCATCCTCGCGGGGGGGATCACCGGCACTGAGGGGATCATTCACTCGGGGTTGGGTCCGCTCGACATTCAGGGCGGCTCGACATTCAAGTACGGGCGCGTCACGTACTATCGCGACCGTCTCAAGCTGCAGGCGTTCGTCAACGCGCTCGACGCCGAAGGCCCGATGCTGCTCTTGCGCGGCCTCGACGGTCGTCTGCTCGACCCCACGTTCGAGAACCAGACCTATGACGTCGAGTTCTCGAATGCCAACGATCTGGGCTCACGACATCTGGTGTCGTATGGCGGCAACTTCCGGAGCAATCACTTCGATCTTTCCCTCGCCCCGTTAGGCAGGACTCGCAGGGAAGGCGGCGCCTACGCTCAGGATCGGATCCTCCTGACCGATCGCACACAGTTGATCGTCGGCACACGGGTTGACCGGTTCACGGCAGTCGACAAGACCGTCCTGTCGCCGCGCACGGCGTTCATATTCAAGCCGCAGCCGAACCATACGGTTCGCCTGTCCTTCAATCGCGCGTTCCGTGCGCCGTCGTTCTTCAACAGCTTCCTGCAGACGCGGTTCCTGAGTCAGGAGGTGGTAGGCGGGGTCCCATTCATATTCCCCTCGTTCGCCGACGGAAACCTGGACCTCAAAGAGGAGGGGCTGACGGCGTACGAAGCCGCCTACATCGGTCAACTCGGAGCGATCACGCTCGGCGCCTCGACGTACGTGAACCACACCAGGAACATGGTGCTGTTCACGCAGGTCGAGAGCTACACCAGCGCCAACCCTCCCCCGCTCTGGCCGGGCCAACTGGGCGACCTTGACGGGTTGCAGCTCCCGTACCGGTACTCGTATCGAAATTTCGAACGAACCAAGGACCGCGGCGTCGAACTTTCACTCGATGCACGCATAACCCCTTCTGTGTCGGGATTCATCAACTACACATGGCAGGCAGACACGGAAGCTGAAGGGTTCAGCCAGTCGGAACTGAATATTGCACCGACGCACCACGTCAACCTGGGCGCGAGCCTCGACCGCGGCCGGTACTTCGGCAGCATGTCGGTGAGCTACCAGGACGATGCGTTCTGGCAGGACGTCCTCGCCACCCCGTTCCACGGGTGGACAGAACCGTACACGGTCGTCAATGCCGGCGCCGGCATCCGATCCATTGACGGCACGATGACCATCGCCGTGCGCGTGACGAACCTCTTGAATCGGGCAACGCAACAGCATGTCTTCGGAGACCTGATCAAGCGAACGATCATCGGCGAAGTGCGCTTTGGGTTTGACCCGCGATAGTGTGAATTCCGTATCTGCTGCGATGTCTGCTGTCTGTCCGACGTGCCGCTCGCCGATCGACAGCTCCTCTGTTGAGGGCCTCTGCCCAGCCTGCCTGTTCACAGGACTTCTCGAGACGCACGACGATCCAGCCGCGTCTGGAGCGATGTCGTCAGACCTCGCGCCCGGCACGATGCTCGGTCCATTTCGGATCGAACGCCTGCTCGGTAAGGGAGGGATGGCCACCGTCTACGAAGCCTACGAGGGAGGAGTACTTGAACGGGTCGTCGCGCTGAAGGTGCTTCCGCCCGAATTCCTGCACGATGGCACCTTCGCCAGCCGCTTCACACAGGAAGCGCGATTCGCCGCCGCGCTCGAACATTCGAACATCGTCCCGATCTACGCCAGCGGGATCAACGACGGCATTCCGTGGATGAGCATGCGGCTCATCACCGGAGGCACGGTCGCCGATCTGCTCGCCCAGGATTCCAGCGGGATCGACGGCGAGCAGCTCTGGAAAATCCTCCACGGCGTTGCCGAGGCGCTCGATTATGCGCACGCGAGAGGCGTCATTCACCGAGACATCAAACCAAGCAACATCCTGCTCGACAAAGACGGCCGTGCCTATATCAGCGACTTTGGACTCGCGCTTCTGATGGAGGGCGGAGAAAGGTTCACGCAAACTCGGACGGCGCTGGGCACGCCGCGGTATATGGCGCCCGAGCAGGCCATCGGCCTGGGCGTCGATGCGCGCTGCGATATCTACAGCCTCGGTGTTGTCGGGTACGAGATGTTGACGGGAACGACGCCATTCCGAGGTTCCGCTCTCGGAATTCTGAAACAGCACCTGGAGGACCCAGTTCCAGTGCCGGCCAGGACAGTCGTCTCAGAAGCGCGATTCGACGTTCTGAAGAAAGCGCTCGCCAAGAAACCTGGAGACCGCTGGCAGTCTGCCGGTCAGTTCATCGCCGAATTGGCTACAACGGCGTCGATGACTGGGAAGAGGCGACAGTACTCAGTCGTTGTCAGATGGGCATGGGTCACGGCGGCTCTCTCCGCTGGACTGTTTCTGCTCTGGAGCGCTGCGTCCTTGGCTCCGCCGCCATCGGGAGTCGCGCAGCCCACGCCGCCGGCGGCGGCGCAACCGATTGAGGCCGCGCCGCCACTGACCCAACCTGCGGGAAGCGTCACGCCGCCGACACCAGCACCCTCGATTCGTCCCTCGTCACGGCCGCCGGCCACGACACCGTCGAGTTCGCAGATCAACACCCAATCGCCGACGCAGGCCAGCTCACCACCACCACCACCCTCACCTGTGTCGTCGCCAGGCCCACCGCAACCGACAACAACACCTGACGTGGGCGGCACCGCATCAGTCAACGCGCCGCCTGCGGCCGGGGAGGTCATCGTTCCTCCGCCTGTCGTGTCGACGCCGCCCGCTGAACCAGTCGGCGACGTCGTGACCAATCCAGAAAGGATCGGCACCCTCAGGCCCGACTATCCGCGAAACGCGCGGACTGCCAAGATCGAGGGTGACGTACGTCTCGAGGTGGTGATACTGCCTAACGGAAGGGTCGGCCAGATACGCGTGCTCTACTCGCCGAACCCGGCGCTCAACAACGCCGCGATACGAGCCGCGCAACAATCGACCTACAAGCCGGGCCTTCGCAACGGCAAGCCCGACACGTTCACTATCGAAGTCACGGTGAGCTTCCGACTCCAGTAGACCTGAGGTCCGCCCTCGCTTGGTGTTGACAGACGACACCAAGCCGCAGTAGTGTCGTCATCCGACACCATGGCTCGACAGTCCATCCCTGATCTCCTGCCGGGCACGCTCGACCTGCTCATTCTTCGCACGCTGCAGACAGACTCGCTGCATGGCTGGGCGATCTCGGAACGTATTCAGCAGATCTCTCAAGACGTCCTGCAGATCAACCAGGGCTCGCTGTATCCGGCTCTGCATCGTCTCGAGCATCAGGGCTGGATCGAGGCCGAGTGGGCCGTCTCGGAGCTCGGACGGCGGGCGAAGTACTACACGCTCACCGCCTCCGGCCGTCGACAGCTGACGATCGAAGCCAGCGAGTGGGAGCGCATGTCTACGGCCATCGGCCGCGTGATGAAGCTGGCATGACGCTCCGCGACCTGCTCCTGCGCCTGCGCGCGCTCGTGTCGCCGCGCCGCGTCGAACGAGAGCTCGACGAGGAGCTGGCGTTCCACATCGAGCGCGAAGCGCACAAGCACATTGTCACTGGCCTGAGTCCGGCGGAGGCTCGGGCTCGCGCAATCGCGCACTTCGGTTCCGTGCCGCTTGCCGCCGACCAGTGTCGCGACGCTCGTGGCATCAGTCTGATCAGCGACCTGACACGCGACATCGTCTACGCGTTCCGCGCATTCCGTCGCGCACCACTGGCCGCCATCACGATCATCGCCACGGTCGCGCTTGGCCTCGGACTCGTGACCGCCGTGTTCACCATCTACAACACGATCCTGTTTCGCGTCGATGCCGTGCGGGATCCGGGCGAGTTGTTTGCCGTCGAGCAGCGCATGGCGCTCAGCACCGAGAGAGTGCCGCTCACACGGTCAGACTATGAAGCGATGCGCCGGGAGACCAGCGTCTTCACCGACGCCGCTGCAGTCTTGAGCGGCGCAGACGTGGCGACGATGACGCGCATCGACAGCCGACCCGCAGTCGGAGTTCTCGTCAGCGGAAACTTCTTCCGGGTCCTGGGCGTCCGGTCCACGCTCGGTCGCCCGTTGACGCCGGAGGACGACGAGCCGTTTAACGGGCGTCCGGTCATTGTGCTCAGTTACGCCGCCTGGCGCACACGCTTCGACGCCGATCAGGGAGTCATCGGTCGCCGGGTGGTGATCAACGAAACCTCAGTCGAGATCGTCGGCGTGATGCCAGATGGCTTTCGAGGGCTCGGCCTCACCACGCCGGCCTATTGGGCTCCGCTGGCGATTGCGGGACAGGTCCGCGACGTCTTCGCCGGTCGGGAAGAGACGATGCCGATCGAGATCGTCGGGCGATTGAAACGGGAGATGTCGCCGGAGGCAGCAGCCGCCGCGCTCGGCGGATGGGCGTCGGCGCGAACCGGTTCGAAGGCCGCGGACGGCCGCGTCACGATCGCGCTGACACCACGTCAAGGCACTCTGCCGGCCCCTGCGCTCAAGGCGCTGATGGCCTTTGCGCCGTTGTTCTTCGCGTTCGGCCTGATCCTGCTGATCGGCTGCGCAAACGTCGCCAATCTGTTGCTGGCGCGCAGCCTCTCGCGCCAGCGCGAGATCGGCGTCCGGCTGTCGCTCGGGGCGTCACGCGTACGGATCATCCGACAACTGCTCACGGAGAGCCTCCTGCTGTCGTGTGCAGCCGCGGCATGCGCCCTTGCCGTCTCGCGGGTGATTCTCGAGGGTGCACTTGCGGCGGCGATCACCTTGCCGCCGCCTGAGATCGTTCAGCTGGTCGGGATGATGAACCTGACCGTGCCTTCGCCGGATTGGCGAGTGCTGCTCTTTGTGGCGGCTGCCGCGACGATCTCAGCGGTGTTCTTTGGGCTCGCGCCCGCGCTTCAGGCCACACGTCTGGACCTGGTGCGTACGATGCGCGGCGAAGTCACGAAAGATGCGCGTCCAGGCCGCGCGCGACACGCGCTGATCTCCCTGCAGGTCGGCGCATCGGCTCTTCTGCTGGTCTGTGCTGTCATCTTTTTGCGAGGCTCGCTGACCGCGGCGACCAAGCCACCGGGGATACGAACGAGCGACACGGTAAGAGTCTCTGTCGCCAACGAGCCGCGGCGTGCGGCGCTGCTTCAGGCCATGAGCGCCGATCCGTCGATCGCGGCCGTCGCAGCCTCGTCGCAGCCGATGGAAGTGGAGATCCAAGCCGACACGTCGAGCAGAGCGTCGGTCCTTCAGCTGGCGGTTTCGTCCGAATACTTCGACGTGCTCGGCATCGATGTCGTGCGTGGGCGGGGCTTCACACTGGCAGAACGCACCGCAGACGCGGGCGTTGTTGTTGTAGCCGAGACCGTCGCGCGCCGGCTCTGGCCGAACGGCGACAGCGTCGGACGGCAGATGCACATCGAGTCCCGGCAGCCGGCATCGCAAGACGGCCGATGGCTTCCGCCGCGCACGATGACAGTCATCGGTGTCGCACGTGATCCGCTGCGCGAGTCCGGGATGTCCTACCTGGAAACCTTCCGTGGCGTGTACACGCCCGCGAGCCCCGAGACCCCGCGTACGTGGCTGATGTTGCGCGTTCGCGGCAACCCCGACGCGGCGCGTCAGGCGCTGCTCGACCGTCTCACGCGTGTCGATCCGGCGATCAGCAACATCATCACCCTGCGCTCGGTCACCGAATTGCAGACCTACGTCTTGCGGATCGGGTTCTGGCTGACGGTGTTGTTGGGCGGACTTGGACTCGTGTTGACCGTGTCTGGTCTGTTCAGTGTGTTGTCGTACTTGGTCGAGCAGCAGGCGAAGGACATTGGCGTGCGCATGGCGCTCGGCGCGGCCAGGAAGCACGTCGTGCAGCTGGTACTTGCCCAATCGTTGCGTCCCGTCGGCATCGGCCTCATCGCCGGCGCCGGCTTGGCCGCGGCGCTGGCGATCGTGTTGCTGACGATGCCGGGCGCAGCGGAGATCGGCGACTGGGTCCACGTCCTCGATCCCGTCGCGTACGGCACGAGCGCGTTGACGATCGTCATGTCGAGCGCGCTCGCCGTGTCGGTTCCGGCGCTGCGAGCCGCCCGCATCGATCCGATCGCCACGCTCCGAAAGGACTGACGGCAGGTCAGCGACCCCGATGACATCGGATCCCGTGAACGGCTCGAGTCATGGACGCCCCTGCGCGTCCTTGAGGATCGTCGTATCGATGAAGCCGGCGAGCTCCGCGCGGCTCCGCGGCGTACGGTTCTGCTGCGCCGCCACCCACTTCTCTTCTTCGGTGATCAGGTCCAGGAGGTCCGGCGCGACGCGAAGCGGGAAGCCATGGTGCTCCCAGCTTCTGGCGATCTGGTCCTGCGGGTGCTTCGTCTTCTCGCTGATCAGCGGGAAGTAGCGCTTCGGATCCTTCTGCAGATCCCCGGCCGCGGCGAGCGTCGCGCGCACGAAGGCCACGAGTTCCTTTCGCCGGCGGGGATCGCCGATCACGTCGGTGGTCGAATACACGCTGTACAACTCGCGATAGACCTTGTTGTCCTGGAAGATGATGGCGTCTTTGCCGATCGCGCGGACCGCGTTCTCCGACTCCGGCTCCCACATCGAGATCGCATCGGCCTCACCCTTCACCATCGCAGCCGCCATGGCGGTGGCAGGCGCCGTCACCAGTGTGACGTCCGATTCCTGCAGTCCTGCCGTGCGCAGCATCGCCACCAGAAAGTAGTTGGCCGAGGTGTTACGGGGGACGACGATGCGCTTGCCCTTCAGGTCGGCGAGCCGGTTGATGCCAGCCGAACGCTTGGCAACGATCCGATAGTTGCCGTCAACGAGCGTGAACAGGAGCCGCACGTTGGGGTTGTCGCCGAGCACGCGCAGCATCTGTGTGGTCGCGTTGCCAGCGGCATGGGCGCCCTTGAGCGCGACAGTCCGCACGCCGCCGTCGATGACCCGGAACCCGGCACCAGCAGGGCCCTGATCGGCGATGTGGATGGGCGCCGCTTCAAGAACGGCCATCGCAACGGCGACCGTGAACATCGCGTCGGGCGCGAGCGGCGTAATCGCTCCCTGGCCGGATGGAACCGCTGACGCCTGTCCGCCCTGCGCGAGCAACGCGATTGGAACCGCAACAACGACCGCCAGGAAAAGAGACGCGAGGGATCTCCGCACAGGGCCTCCAGACGAAAAGGAATGTGCGGATTGTAGTTGCAACTCACCGACGGAGCGTCAGCGACGGAAGGTGGCGGAGAGAGAGGGCGTGTGCTCGTTCACCTGATTGGACAGAGGTGTCCGTAGATCGGTCCGTCGGTACCCTGGAAGGCGAACTCAACTACCCGGTGCCGCCATCCTTCAACTCGATGGCCAGGTCCGCGCCACCCGTTCCGGCCCGCCGATCTGATAGGAAAACAGACCCTGGGCGAGGCTCGAGCTCGCGTTCTGCCATGATAAGGCAACGCCTCATGGGATGGCAAAATTCTTGCCTCATCCTTATCCGTGCGTTAGAGCGGTGAAGAAGACGGTTTCGAATATCAAGGCGTGTTCGTCGCTCAGGATCGAAGTGCTCGATCGCAAACGCGCCGCGGCGGAGCTTGCCGACGACGTCGGCGACCTCGCGCAGCGTTCGGTCGA
>Ga0070675_100004028_pt1 | contig 11158 bp, 5 predicted proteins | sample KBSM43metaG_FD_65343 | JGI IMG/M metagenome (GOLD analysis project Ga0070675, IMG submission 65343) | Miscanthus rhizosphere microbial communities from Kellogg Biological Station, Michigan, USA - KBS M4-3 metaG | ecosystem: Host-associated > Plants > Roots > Rhizosphere > Soil ...
CAGCTTCCAGGAGTTGCGCGAGCAGCAGATGAAGTGACCGATTGGAACAAGATCATGCTTGAGGCGGAGCGCGCTGCCGGCTTCGGTGGCGTCGTGGCGACACGGTATTCCGCCATCGTCTCGTCGGCTGTGTACGACGCAGTCAACGGAATCGAACGCCGCTACGATCCAATCCACGTTGAACCGAACGCTGCGCCCGGCGCGTCGGTGCGCGCGGCCGCCGTTCAGGCGGCTTATGCGGCCCTCGTTCAAACTTTTCCGGCGGCGCTGAAACCGGGACTGGACGCAAAGCGCGCTGCTTCTCTGGCCGCCATCGCCAGCGGTAAAGCCGCGGAGCACAGCCAGTCTATTGCTCGTGGGATCGAATGGGGTCAAACGGTTGCCAATGCCATTGTGGCCTGGCGCAACACCGATGGTTTCTTCCCGACTCCCCCACCCAACAACGGTGGAATGGCACCGGGACAATGGAGGCCGACTCTTCCGGCGTTTGCGTCATTTGGCACCGTCCAGCTGGGCTTCACGACCCCGTGGGTGATCCCCTCACCCCTTTCGTTTCCGGTGCCAGGATTTCCCGCAATGACCAGTGCCCAATACACCGCAGATTTTGATGAAGTGAAACGGGTTGGCAGCGTCGGAAGTGTGGCTCGCACGGCGGACCAGACCGACGCAGCTCTTTTTTGGGGGTCCGGTGCCAGTCCCAGCTATTCCTGGAATTCCGTTGCCGTCAGACTCGGGGAAGAGAGGCACACCACCCTCTCGGAAAACTCACGCCTGCTGGCACTGATGAATCTCGCCATCGCCGATGCCGGCATCACGGTTTGGAGATGGAAGTTCGAGTACATGTTTTGGAGACCGATCACAGCGATCCAACTCGCAGGCACGGATCCGAACCCTTTCACGACGGCAGATCCTGCCTGGTTGCCTCTCATCCCGACCCCGCCCTATCCGGATTATCCATCCGGCATCAATGGAGGTGGTGCAGCGGGTTTGACTGTCCTCTCCCACTTCTTCGGGGAGAATACAAGCTTCTTCGTGGACACTGACAACCCAGCCTTTGCAGGCGTGATCCGGAACTTCCCCAACTTTGACGCAGCCAAGACCGAACTCGTGGATACGCGAGTCTATTCGGGAATCCATTTCCGATTCGCCGATCAGGATGCCCGAGTGTTGGGCACGGAGATTGCCAACTACGTGATCGCGAACGCGCTCCATCCCTTGCATGGAAACAAGAAGGGGCAGCTGAAGTGAGACCAGACTGGTGGAAATCGGAAATCGGACGAATACGTGATCGTAATGACGAACGATGGGTTGGCCCGGGTTCGCCTTCTTCGCGGTAAGGATGGCTTGGGTAGCACTCATGTAGCGAGTCCGGCCATCACTGGTGCGGATGATCAGCAGCACGGGCGGAAGACCAACGTGGTTCCCTGGTCTGCGTGGGCGTGAGGCCGTTGTGCACGCGTCTTGCAACGCTGCCCTTTACTAAGTAAAGTACTTGCCAGCCGTGCGAAGTGAGCGCCACACATCGATAACTAAAGCCCGGATCGCCGGTGGCGCGCTCGCCATTGTGCTCGTCGTCCTCCTTGCCTTCGTCGCGGGCCGCGTTCTTAAGCACACCCTCGAGCACGAGCAAGAACCCGCCGCGGTGGTTTCGCCCGCGACCATCCTCTCGATCGCGGAGCCGGCGCCGGCGGCGCACCAGGGCTTCATCTTCGGCCGCGTGACCACCGATGACGGCGCCATCTACGAGGGGAGGGTGCGCTTTGGAGGCGACGAGGAGGCGTTCTGGGGCGACTATTTCGACGGCACCAAGGAAAAGAATCCCTGGGGCGCCCACGCGCCGCTCGAGCAGCTGAGGGAGCGCCGCCCGGTTGAGATCTTCGGGATCGAAGTCTTCCAGCAGGAACACCAAGTCAACCTCGCCAGGCCTTTCATGGCGCGCTTCGGCGACATCGCGCGCATCGAGCCGAAGGGCCGGGACCTGCAGGTGACTCTCAAGAGCGGGACCGTGTTCCACCTCGACCTCTTCGCTGCCGACGACTTCGCCGATGGCGTCCGGGTGTGGGACGGCAGCCACGGCGTCGTGGATCTCGACGAGGGGCGGGTCCGCACCATCGACCTCCTGACCAACGGCCGCCCAGGCACTGCCTCCGATCGGCTGTACGGTACCGTACGCACGCACGCGGGCGACTTCACCGGCTTCATCCAGTGGAATCGGGTGAATGGCTCCGGCTCCGACGAACTCAGCGGCCACACCGCCGACGGTGAGCTCAGACTGCGTTTCGACACCGTCCGCTCGATCGCGCGCAAGTCGAGCGACAGCTCGCTGGTGACGCTGCTCGACGGGAAAGGAATCGTCCTGTCCGACAGGAGCGACGTCGGCCCTGACAGCCTGAGGATCTACGTGGATGACCGGCGCTACGGCCGGGTGCTGATTCCGTGGGGCGCCTTCGAGCGCGTCGACTTCAGCCCCGGCGGAAGTGGTCCCGCCTACGGCGACTTCCCGACGGGGCACCCGCTCACTGGCGACGTGACCACTCGCGACGGCCGCCGCCTGGCGGGCCGGCTGGTCTACGACCTTGACGAGAGCGAAACTACGGAGACGCTTGACGCCCCATCCCAGGGCATCGACTACACCATCCTCTTCGGCTTGATTGCTTCGATCGTGCTCCCCGCCCCCGAAGAGCCCGGTGCCGAGCGCGCCAAGGTGACTCTCCATAGCGGCGAGGTGCTGCAACTCGAACGCGCCGGCGACCTCGGCGAAGGAAATGCCGGCATGCTGATTTTCGTCGACGGCCGTAAGCAGCCCGAGTACGTACGCTTTACCGAGATCAGGCAGATCCACTTCGACCGCCCGTCGGCGATGTACCCGCCACTCGAAAGGCGTTAGTGTCCTGAGTCAGAAGTTCGTTCGCCCCCAGAGGCAGCAAATATCGCCTCCTTATGGAGGGGATATGTGTGGCATCCTTCAGAATTCATCGACCACCTGGCCCTTCCTCTGCCCGAGCAAATTTGCAAAGGAACTTCTGACTGAGGACACTAGCGCCTTTCCGCCGCCTATTAATAAGGATGGAGGCCCTCCGGAACCCAAGCCCCGCCTCAACACTTTCAAATGAAAACGATTTTCAATTCCATATTGACTCGGCTCAAAGAGTCGCTGATACTCTTGGTCGTCGATTAAGCAAAGAGGGGATGCATCGCGGCAACGACGCATCCCCGGTCGCGCGGTGGAAACAAGCGAAGCTCCCCCCAGCGCGGACGCCCATTCTACAGCGATCCGCCGGTTCAATCTAATTCCTCCGCAAGTCTTTGCCGTTGCACAACGAATTCTCTCTGTTGAGACGAAACTTTTTTCGGAGGTATAGGTCGTGAGCGTACAAGTAGACGCGAGAGCAGGTCGGAGAATCTTTTCCAGATCGTTCACTGCACTGTGTTGCAAAGGCTTCTATTGGAGCCTTGCTGTTGCATGGGGACTCAGCGTCTCCGCTTCACCGTTAGTGGCGCAGTTAGTCGAATCCTCCCTGTCAGGAAGGATTCTCGATCCGTCAGAAGCTGCGGTCGTCGGCGCGCAGATCATCGCTATTCCGGACGGTCGAACCACGGGCACGCAGGCGACTTCCGATCAGAGTGGTCAGTTCACAATAAAGCTGGCTCCCGGGAAGTACACGGTACGGGTTATCGCAAAAGACTTCCTGGAAGTCTCGCAGACCGTCGAGATTGGAAATGCTCCGCAGACGAGAGACTTTCCGCTGCGGTTGCTCGGGGTGCAGCAATCGGTCGAGGTGACCGGCACGCGAAGCTACGGAACACCTGCAATCAGCAGCGCCACCAGAACGCTCACCCCTCTGCGCGATGTACCGCAGGCTGTCACCGTCATCAACCAGGAACTGATCCGGGATCAAGCCATGTCAAGTATGGCCGACGCGATCCGATATGTCCCGGGGATCACGGTGCATCAGGGTGAAAACAATCGCGATGATCTTGTGATCCGTGGAAACCGGTCGTCCGCCGATTTCTTCCTCAACGGCGTTCGAGACGACGTGCAGTACTACCGCGACCTTTATAACCTCGATCGTGTCGAAGCGCTGAAGGGACCCAACGCGATGATCTTTGGACGCGGCGGTGGCGGCGGTGTTGTGAATCGGGCAACAAAGGAGGCCGGCTTTTCCCCGATACGTTCCTTCACTCTGCAGGGCGGTAGTTTCGGCAACAAGCGATTCACGGGAGATCTGAATCAGCCTCTGAATGACAAGTTCGCATTCAGGCTGAACGGAATGTATGAGAACTCCGACAGCTTTCGGAATGGAGTTGACCTCGAGCGTACCGGTGTTGCTCCGACATTGACCTTCTCGCCAAACGATCGGACAAAAATCACCGGAGGATATGAATACCTTCGAGACACTCGAGTAGCGGATCGCGGCATTACAACCTATCAAGGCCGTCCTGCCGCGGTAGATCCGTCGACGTTCTACGGCAATCCCGATGACAGTCACGTTCGCGCCGGTGTTCATCTGGGTTCGGTATTGGTGGAGCACCGGCTCAACAGCGTCACTGTTCGCAATCGAACGATGTACGGAGACTACGACAGGTTCTACCAGAACTATGTTCCGGGAGCGACGAGCACAGACGGAAGCACCGTGGCGCTGACGGTCTACAACAATGCAACCCAGCGCCGGAACTTCTTCAATCAGACCGACCTGATAACTTCGCTCTCGACCGGTGATCTCCACCATACCTTCCTTATCGGAGCGGAGTTTGGCCGACAGCTGACGGATAACTTTCGAAACACGGGCTTCTTCAACAATACGGCCACAACGCTGAACGTTCCCTCCAACAGTACGGAAATCTCAACTCCTGTGACCTACCGGCAAAGTGCGACGGACGCAGACAATCACATTCAGGCGAACGTCGCTGCAGCATTTGTTCAGGATCAGGTGGAGCTCTCGCGTTATGTGCAGATCGTCGGAGGACTTCGATTCGACAGGTTCGACATGCGCTTCCACAACAATCGGAACAACGACAATTTCAGTCGTATCGATAACCTTGTCTCGCCTCGTGCCGGCGTCGTCATCAAGCCGAGACCGGAAGTCTCCCTGTACGGAAGCTATAGCGTCTCTTACCTGCCCAGTTCGGGTGACCAATTTTCCTCCCTGACAACGATCACTCAGCAATTGGAACCCGAGAAATTCAACAATTATGAAATCGGACTGAAGTGGGACTTGATGCCTGATCTGTCGATCACGGCGGCCGGCTATCTTCTGGACCGCCTCAACACGCGCTCAACCGATCCCAATGATCCAACGCGAATCGTGCAAGCAGGGAGTCAGCGGACTAACGGCTTCGAAGTTGGTGCGACGGGAATCATCACACCCCAGTGGCAGATCACCGGTGGTTACTCGTATCAGAACGCGTACGTCACAAGCGCAACGGCCGCAGCTCGCCAGGGAGCAAAGGTTGGACAGGTTCCCCACCATACCGTATCGCTCTGGAACAATTACAAGATCCATCCCCTGGTGTCCGCGGGACTCGGCCTCGTCAGTCGCTCCGACATGTTTGCCACCATCGACAACACGGTAACCTTGCCGAGCTATATCCGCGCCGACGCTGCGCTGTTCTTTACGGTCACGGAGAGCATGCGCCTGCAGGCAAACCTCGAGAACGTCTTCAACAAGCAGTTCTACCTCAATGCGGACAGCAATACGAACATCTCACCTGGTTCTCCGCGCGCACTGCGAGTGGGCTTGACGACGAAGTTCTAAGTCGCGTCAGGCACCGCGGAGCGGTGCAGGGAATGTAGCCGGGGGTAGGCGCGAAGCGCGCACAACCCCCGGTGAAGGAGATTGCCAAATCCTCGCACGCCGCAGGCGTGCGAGGAAACTCGCGGTAACGATGACCGGGGGTATCGCTCGCTATGCTCGCTATGCTCGCTAAACCCCCGGCTACATTCCCTGCACCGCTCCGCGGTGCCCGCCGTACTTAGTTATGAAAGTCTGAGCGCATAGATCAACACGATGGCGCCAAACAGGATTCTGTAAATCGCAAAAGGAACGAACCCTCGACGGCGAACCCACTCCATGAACCACGCCACGGAACCATAAGCGACGAAGAACGAAACCACGAAGCCAATCAGCAACACGATCCATCCATGCGTGTCGATGCCGGACACGCCAACGTTGGTTTCTCCCTTTCCCAGGACAGACTTGAGCAAGTCATAACCCGTGGCTGCAGCCATGGTGGGAATGGATAGAAAGAACGAAAACTCGAGAGCCGATGCGCGCGACATGCCGGCAATCTGACCGGCGGCGATGGTGGCCATTGAACGCGATGTCCCCGGGAATACTGCCGAAAGGATCTGACACGCGCCAATCCAAAAGGCCTGTGACCAGCTCATGTCCTCCATACGCTCAGTTCGGACCCGGCTCGCGCGATCGACAATCCACATCACAACGCCGCCAAGAATCAATGCGAGTCCCATGATGCGAAGACTTTCAAGGTTCTCCCCGATCAGTTTTGAAAGAAGAAACGAGGGAATTGCGGTCACAACAAAGGCCAGCGCGACGAGCAGGAGCGGGTGCCGCCGGCTGGGGAACGTTGACAAGAACTTCAGGATCCGCTCTCGGAAATAGACCGGAAGACACAGAATCGCACCAAGCTGGATCACGATCGTGTACATCTTCCAATAGCCGCTGTCGAGGCTGATGTTGAGCCACGCTTCGGCGATGCGTAGATGCGCCGTGGAACTGATGGGCAGGAATTCGGTCACGCCTTCGAGAATTCCCAGAATCAGGGAGATTAGATAATCGTTCAACGTCCCTCCGACACGGAGCCATGAGTTGAGAAGGTGAGGGGCCGGCGCCCGGCTAAGATGAGTTTCATTTCTCCCAGCCAGTCACGATCTCAGAAGGTATTGAATCGCCGGCGTAATCACCAGGGAGAGGATCATCGAGATCAGGATCCCGCCAACGACAGCAATTGCCAGAGGCTGCAACATCTGCGATCCGGCTCCGAGTGCCAACGCGAGTGGTAGCATGCCGGCCACCGCGGCAAGGGCTGTCATCACAATAGGCCGCAGGCGTCGGCGGCCGGCTTGAACGATCGCATCCTCATGGGACAAACCGGCCGCGAGGTACTTTTCGTTGGCGTCAAGGAGCAGAATGCCGTTCTTAGCCACAATGCCGATCACCATGATCAGTCCCATGAACGAAGACACATTGAACGTCGTTCCGGTGAGGAGCAATGCGACAAAGACGCCGGAAGTGGATAACACCGCCGATGAAAGAATGGCGATCGGCGCTGTGAACGTCCGAAATTCGAAAAGCAGAACCAGGAAGATAAGTACGACGGCAACCAGCAAAACCACAGCGAGATCCCGGAACGATTTCTGCTGCTCTCGATAAGCGCCACCATATTCCACCCGGATCCCGGCAGGCAGCTTCAAATCGGCTACCGCCTTTTGCACAGCAGCGACGCCCGTCCCGAGGTCGACGCCTTCGAGTCGAGCCGTAACTTCCACTTCTCGCTGCAGGCTTTCGCGAATGATCTCGGTCTGGCCCGGAAGTTCGTACGCTCGGGCCAGCGCTCCCAGCGTCGCGGTGCCACCATCAGCGCTCACCATGATCGTGTTACGAATCGAATCCAGCGTCGCCCTGTTTTCTTCTGGAAAGCGGATCCGCAGCGCGTATGGCCGGTCACTCACGATAACCGGCTGGCTTGCCGGCTCTCCATCCATGATGGCGGTTGTGATAACACCAAGATCCTCGCCGGAGAAACCGGCGCGAGCCGCACTTTCAGGATCCACGGTAAACACGATCGCCGGTCCGCTCGTTCTGTTTTCAATGCCGTCTTCAATATCCACCACGGGGTTCTTCCCTTCGATCGTGACACCGGCGAGCGCTTCGGCTACCATCGGCGCCCACGTCGCCAGGAGTTCCGGTTCCTGCGAAAACAGTTTTACGACGACAGGCTCCGGGGCGCCCGTCAAATCGCCGATCATGTCCTGCAGCACCTGGATGAATTCCGAATCCAAAGCCGGTTCGGCGCTGTGAACCTTCGCGCGGACTTCGCTGATCACTTCGTCAACGCTGCGGTTGCGATCCGCCTTTAGTTTGACTGCGATGTCTCCTGTATTCGGCTCCGTTACGGCGGCCAGCCCCAGTTCCAGTCCAGTGCGCCGCGAGGTGCTTTCTACTTCCGGCGTCGCACGCAGGATTTCCTCCACGTGAGACATCACGCGATCGGTTTCGGCCAGCGAACTTCCCGGCGGCATCACATAGTCCAGGATGAATCCGCCCTCATCGAATGCCGGAAGCAGATCGCTGCCAAGTTCCCGATAACATCCATAAGAGACGCCGATGAGAGCCGCACAGAACACGCCAAGCAATAGGGGATGCCTGAGAGAAAAGCGTACTGTCCGTTCGTAAAAACGCAGCAGCCCTCCGAAAATACGGCCGGTCTCGTGTTCATGCGACGTTGGCGTTACCTTTCCGCGCCGAATCAGGCGCGTACTCAGATTGCTGGTCCAGACCAGCGCGAGAACGAGCGAAGCCAGCAAGGAAACACTCATCGCTATCGCAAGAGCGCTGAAGAATGTTCCGGTCACTCCCGTGATGGTAATCAAGGGAAGGAACACGACAATCGGCGTGAGTGTTGAACCGATCAGGGGAATCGTGAGTTCTTTCAATGCGCTCGCTGTCGCCTCCAGCGGCCCCTGCCCGGCATCACGGTGAAACACAATATTCTCGACAACTACGATCTTGTCGTCGATCGCGAGGCCGACGGCGGCGGCGAGTCCTCCGAGCGTCATCAAGTTGAAGCTTTGCCCAAGGAGTTTCATGGCGATGAACGTGGCGACCATCGTCACCGGCACCACTAGACCCGTCATGACAGCTGTTCCCCAATCGCGTAGAAACAGCCAGATGATGAAGGCGGAGAGGAAGAGCCCGATGACGATCGCATCGCGAACGCTGGCGATCGATTCATTGACAATGCCCGACTGATCGTAGAACGGGCGCATCTCCACGCCCGCGGGAAGCATCGGACCAATGTCTGCCATCTCACGATGCACTTCGTCCGCCACCTGAACTGTATTGCTGTCGATCTGGCGATTCACGCTCAGCAGTACTGCCGGCTTTCCATTGGCGCTGACGGACGTATAGATGGGAGCGATTCTTCGCTCCACCGCTCCGATGTCCCGTATCCGAATCGGCACCCCGCTCGCGTTCTTGATCACGATGCCGCCAATTTCATCCGCACTGTGAACCTGAGAGGTGATTAGTCCCAGGAACAGCTGGTGATTACGGTTGAGCAAGCCCGGCGATTCGACCAGATTTGTCCGATTGACCGCGTCCACAACTTCTCCCACGGAAACTTTCGCGCGAAGCATTCGCGAAGGGTCGATGACGATGTGGAACTCGGGTTCATGTCCGCCCTGCACCAGGACCGACGCCACTCCGTTGAGGCGGTTGAGACGCGGCTTGATCTCGTAGGTTGCAAGCTCCCACAAGTTGGCTTGCGAAACCTTGTCTGAGGTGAGGCTGTATCCGATGATTGGAAAGCTGGAAAAGTCCAGGCGGTGGGTTTCGATTTTCACTGTGGGAGGAAGGCTGCTCTGGGCACGCGAGACCGCTGCATCCACATACTGGAGCGTCTCAATCATGTCGACGCTCCAATCAAAGAAGAGATTGATCTCGGCGGAACCACGGCTCGTGACCGACCGCACCTGTTCAAGCCCTGGCACCCCGTTAACGGCCTGCTCGAGAGGGCGCGTAACTGTAACCTCCATTTGTTCAATCGGCATGACACCGTTATCCACACCAATAATGATGCGGGGGAAGTTCGTGGTGGGAAACACGGCCACGGGCAGGCTGATGGCCTCGTACACTCCGACGGCCACCAGGATAACGATTGAGAAAACAATCGACTTGGAATGCCGGGAAAACCAGTAATTGTTCGTATCCTCCAGCGAAGAAGACATGAAGATTATTTCTCGTCCTCCTCTTCGTCTTCTTCCTTCGGAAGTTGGATCTGGAGGGTTGTCTCCTCCAATACGTCTGGTTCGAGCTTGGCCAGCTCGAAGGCGCCGGTACTGACGACGCGGTCTCCACCCTTCAAGCCTTCAACGACTTGAACGTTACCGGCGTCATGAATTCCCAGAGTTACGGCCTGTTTCTTCGGTTTATCCCCCTCGGCAACCAGCATCACGAACGTCTCACCAGACTCCTCGGTCACGATGGCAGATTCCGGGACGACGAGGGCGATAAGTTCTTCGCGAGCGACAATCTCCAGACGGACGCTCCCGCCCGCCTTAAGGCGCATGCCCGGATTCGCGGTCTGAATCCAAATCTCAACCGTCGTGGTTGAAGGGTCGAGTGCTGGACTGATCAGAGTCACTCTTCCTGGAAGTGTGGCAGCGCCGTCAGGAGGGAACAGGCTGGCCGGATTTCCGACCCGGAGCCTGGCGGCATCCTCCTGAGAAACATGTGCCTTCGCAATCACCGATGACAGATCCATAACGGTAAGGAGAGGGCTGCCGGCGGTCGCAGTTTCACCCGCAAACAAGGGCCGATCTGTGACGACGCCGTTCGTGGTGCTCACAATCTTTGAATAGCCCAGCTGAATCTGCGACGTTTCCAGCCGCCTCTTCGACGCATCACGCTGCGCGGCGGCAGCTCGCAGCGCCTGGTCCCGTCCAAATCCCTGGAGATCGCGCAGCGTCTGCTGCGCGATTTCCAGTTGATTCCGAGCTTGTGTCAGATTGACGAGCGCTTCATTGACATACCGTTGAGGAATAGCGCCCTGCTTGTAGAGATTCTCAAGGCTGTCGTATCGCGTTTGCTGAGCGTTCAGCCCATCCTGCGCTGCCCTCACGTCGAGTTCGGCCTTTTGAACCTCATGGGGAACCGTGGCGCGAGCCGTCACTTCATAGGTTGCTTCCGCCTGTTCATAGGTGGCCTGGTTCTCCGCGACTGCGGCAGCAAGGTCCTGAGCTTCCAGCTCCGCAAGTAGCTGTCCCGCACGAACAGGTGAACCACGATCAACGTAAAAAGCCTTAACAGGGGCAGTGATTTTCGGAACGATCGCGTCTTGCTGGATTGGATACAGCACAGCTTCGGCTCGGATCTTGAGCTGGATCGCCGTGCTTAACGCGGGCGCAACCTCTACA
>Ga0070675_100004036_pt1 | contig 11141 bp, 11 predicted proteins | sample KBSM43metaG_FD_65343 | JGI IMG/M metagenome (GOLD analysis project Ga0070675, IMG submission 65343) | Miscanthus rhizosphere microbial communities from Kellogg Biological Station, Michigan, USA - KBS M4-3 metaG | ecosystem: Host-associated > Plants > Roots > Rhizosphere > Soil ...
TACTTGAATTTCAGCGTCAGCGCCGCCGCGCTGCCCGGCTGGTCGTCGGGAAGCGTGAGTACGGCAGCAGGCGCTCCTGGACCGGTCTGCGTCAGCGACGGTTGCAACGTGATTTGCATCGTCAAACTGCCGGTGAATTCCTCCTTCGGGCTTCCCCCGCGGACCAAGAGGATTCGATAGCGCCAGGTATCGTCGCTTTCGCGTTCGACCGCGAGCCGCTGGATCGACAGGCCGACCTGCTTGCTCGAGTCGGCGACGAGCTGCTGCAGAAATGCGAGCTCCTCCTTGAGCTGCGCGTTCTCGGCGGAGAGCTCGAGCGCCTGCTTCGAGAGCGACGCTTCCTTGCCGCTCGCCATCGCGAGCTCCGTCTCCTGCTCCACGGTCTTGCTCTTGAGGCGGGTGTTTTCCTTCCGCAGCTCGACGTTCTCTGACTCGAGCGCGGCCATACGGGCCTCAGCTTCCTGGCGGTTCACGCCACCGAAGAACTGGCCGAAGTCGAATCCCCACCACCACATGCCGCCGACGATTGCGAGAAGGAGAACGGCCAGCAGCGCCCGCCACGGCCAGGGCAACCGCGAGCGCACCGCCATCCGCGGCGCATCGATCGAAAAATGCCGGCGCGCGCGGCGCCACCAGTCGGGGCGCGCCAAAGTCCTAAGGCAGTACCGGCAGCGCCGTCAGTCCCGCGGTCTCGGCGAAGCCGAACATGAGGTTCATGTTCTGGATGGCCTGGCCCGCGGCACCCTTGACGAGGTTGTCCTCGACGACCAGCACGACCGCCATGTCGCCCCCCTGTGGACGGTGCACGGCGATGCGCAGCGTATTCGAGGCACGAACGGAGCGGGTGTCCGGAAGCGATCCCGCGGGCATCACGTCGACGAAGGGCTCGCCCTCGTAGCGCCGCTCGAACAGCTTCTGCAGGTCGGCCCCCGTGTCCGTGAGGCGGGCGTAGAGCGTCGCGTAGATCCCGCGAATCATGGGGACGAGGTGCGGCGTGAAGACGAGCCCGACCGGCGCCTTCGAGGCGGCCGCCAGGCCTTGGGCGATTTCAGGATGATGGCGATGGCCCTTGACGCTGTACGCCCGGAAGTTGTCGGAAGCCTCGGCGAACAGAAGTCCCATCTCTTCCTTGCGGCCCGCGCCGGAGACCCCCGACTTCGCGTCGGCGATCAGGTGCGCCGCGTCGACGATCCCGGCTTCGAGCAAGGGCAGGAAGCCGAGCTGCACCGCAGTCGGGTAGCAGCCTGGGTTGCCGACGATCCGCGCGCGCTTGATCTTGGCGCGGTTCACCTCGGGCAAACCGTAGACCGACTCCTCGAGGAGGTCGGTGCAGGCATGCTGCATTCCATACCACTGGGAGAACACCGCGGGATCCTTGAGGCGGAAGTCCGCCGCGAGATCGATGATCCGCGCACCGGCGCCCAGGAGCTCGCGCGCCTGCGCCATCGCAACTCCGTGGGGAGTTGCGAAGAAGACGACGTCGCACTTGTCGAGATGCGCCGATTGGGGCTCGACGAACGTCAGCGCGTACTTGCCGCGAAGGCTCGGAAACATCTCGGCGACCTTCGTGCCGGCGTCCTTGCGCGACGTGATCGCAGTGACGTCGACCTCGGGATGCTGCGCCAGGAGCCGCAGCAATTCGACGCCGGTGTATCCGGTTCCGCCGACGATGCCGACCTTGATCATGATTACGCCTCGTGCCTGTTCAGATTCACTCGGTTTCCTTCGGTTCGCCCAGTTGCCCTCGGCTACCCTCGGTTTCCATTCGATTCTAGCATCGGCATCGCACGCTTCCGCTCCGGGTTTCGCGCGCGCGGCGGGCCGCAAAAGACGAAGGCCGCCAAGCTGGCGGCCTTCTCGTGACCCGCGCTCGAGAATCAGCGCTTCGAGAACTGCTTGCGCTTGCGCGCCTTGTGGAGGCCGACCTTCTTGCGCTCGACTTCGCGCGCATCGCGCGTGACGAGTCCGGCTTTCGACAGCGTGGGCTTCAACGCCGCATCATAGTCGATCAGCGCGCGGGTGATGCCGTGGCGCACCGCGCCGGCCTGCCCCGATTCGCCGCCGCCCTCGACGTTGATCATGATGTCGAACGTCGCTTCGTGATTGGTGAGCTTGAGCGGCTGGCGGATGACCATCCGGCCGGTGTCGCGGGAGAAGAATTCGTCAGCCGGCTTTTCGTTGACGACGATCGTCCCGGTGCCCTTCTTCAGGAAAACGCGTGCGACCGCGCTCTTGCGCCGTCCCGTGCCGTAGTAGTAGTTGCCGATCATGGGTCAGATTTCCAGTGTCTTGGGTTGCTGCGCCGAATGCGGGTGCTCGGCGCCGGCGTAGAGCTTGAGCTTCTTCAGCATCTTGTAGCCGAGGGGACCCTTAGGCAGCATTCCCTTGACCGCCTTTTCGAGCGCGCGGCCGGGAAAGCGGGCCTGCATCTTGGAGAAGTTGGTCGTCGAGATGCCGCCCGGATAGCCGCTGTGGCGGTGGTAGAGCTTGTCCTCGGCCTTGTTGCCCGTCACGCGGATCTTCTCGACGTTGGTGACGACGATGAAGTCGCCGGTGTCCATGTGCGGGGTGAAGATGACTTTGTGCTTGCCGCGGAGGCGCAGCGCAATCTGGCTCGCGAGGCGGCCGAGCACTTTGTCCGTGGCGTCGACCACGAACCAGTCGTGCTTGATGTCCTGCGGCTTGGCGGAGAAGGTTTTCATTGGCAAAAGGGCGGTGCGATTGGAGGCAGCAAAGTCTTAAATGTTAACTCGTTTTCGAGCTTTCGGTCAAGGCAGAGGACCTTGGCGTGCCCTCAATACAGGCGGTTCGGGGCGGCGTCGAGCGCGCCAGGGATGAAGCCTCGAGCCGACTGACCCCGAATCGCCCGAGCGCCGCTGGATGGAAAAAGGGCGCGGCCTGTGCGGACCGCGCCCGAAGCATTCCGCCCTAGGAGGAGAAAGGGTGGAACCCTATTCACGGTCGGGGAGGGGGATCCGCCGCCGTGAACGGTTATGATATTGGCATACCCCATCGCATATTGCAACAGGTGCTAACGCCACCCCCGTCGTAAGACTCGAAATCCCACCTGTTCAGGCAAAAAACGCCGTGTTTTTGGGGTCCGCCGGGGCTTCCCATGGGACCAGATGCGGGACAATGGCCCCCGGAAGGTCGAGAGGGGGAGTCATGAAAGCCAGGGTGAAGTGGATCGAGGGCGTGAGCTTTGCTGCCGAGTCCGGTAGCGGCCATGCTGTGATCACGGATGGGGCTCCAGACGCCGGGGGCCGCAACCTTGGGGTGCGGCCCATGGAGCTCGTGCTGATGGGGGCCGCGAGCTGTACGGCGTTCGACCTCGTGATGATCCTCAGGAAAGCCCGGCAGCCGATCGCCGACTGTGTCGTCGACGCGGAAGCCGAGCGGGCGGCCACCGTGCCCCGCGTGTTCACGAAGATCCACCTCAAGTACCGCGTCGCGGGCCGCGGACTGGACCGCAAGCAGGTCGAGCGGGCAGTCCAGCTCTCCAAGGACAAGTACTGCTCGGCGACGCTGATGCTCGCCAAGACCGCTGCGATCACCTACGAGATCGAGATCGTCGACGCGGACCGGCTGCCGACGCCCTCCGCGCAGACGCCCGCCGCGTGACGGCCAGCCGTCGCTACCGCTTGGTGCGCAGGTTGCGAATGAGGCTCGACGAATCGAAGCGGCCCCCGCCTTCGGCCTGCACTCGCGCGTAGAGCTGGTCGACGAGGGCGGTTACGGGCAGCGTGGCGCCGCGAGCGCGCGCTTCGGCCATGCAGAGGCCCAGGTCCTTGCGCATCCAGTCGACGGCGAAGCCGAAGTCGAACTTGTCGGCGAGCATCGTCTTCCCGCGGTTTTCCATTTGCCAGGATTGCGCCGCGCCCTTGCTGATCACGTCGAGCGCGCGCTCGACGTCGAGCCCGGCCTTTTCCGCAAACGCGATTCCCTCGGCCAGCGCCTGGACGAGGCCGGCGATGCAGATCTGGTTGAACATCTTCGTGATCTGGCCGCTGCCGGGCCCGCCCATCAGCGTGACCGCCCGCGCGTAGTGGTTGAGCACCGGCGCCGCGCCGTCGAAGGCCGCACTGTCGCCGCCGACCATGATCGTGAGCTTGCCGTTTTCGGCGCCCGCCTGGCCGCCCGAAACGGGTGCATCGAGAAAGCTGATTCCCTTGGCAGCCGCCGCCGCGTGAATCTCGCGCGCGATCTCCGCCGACGCGGTCGTGTGGTCGACGAGCGTCGACCCCTTGCGCATCGCCGCGAGGGCGCCGTTTTCCCCCAGCACCACGGCGCGCACGTCGTCGTCGTTGCCGACGCACATCAGCACGAGGTCCTTGTCCTTGGCCGCCGCAGCCGGAGTGGGCGCGCTGGCTCCCCCGTGCTGGCTGACCCACCGCGCCGCCTTGTCCGCCGAGCGGTTGTAGACGGTGACGCGATGCCCCGCTTTGGCGAGATGGCCCGCCATCGGATAGCCCATCACTCCCAGGCCGAGAAAGGCGACGTTGCGTGAGTCCATGGAAATCGAAGCTCCTATGCTGTGGCGATTTTCGAAGGTGTCAGCCGGCACCGCCGTCGAGCGCGCGGCGGGCGGCGGCGATGGCGGCGCGCACCTGTTCTGGTGCGGTGCCGCCGGGATGGTTGCGGCTCGCCACCGACCCTTCCAGCGTCAAGACCGCGTGGACGTCGGCGGCGATCACCGGCGCGAATTTCTGAAGCTCGGCGAGCGGCAGTGCATCGAGCCCGACGCCGCGCGATTCCGCGTGGCGCACGGCGAGGGCGACCACTTCATGGGCGTCGCGGAAAGGCAGGCCCTTGCGAACGAGGTAATCAGCCAGATCGGTCGCCGTCGAGTGGCCTTCGGCCGCAGCCTCGCGCATCCGATCCGCGTTGACGGCGATGCCTCCGGCGACGAGGTCGGTCAGGATTGCGAGCGTGTCGGAGAGCGTATCGACCGCATCGAACAGCGGCTCTTTGTCCTCCTGATTGTCGCGGTTGTACGCGAGCGGCTGGCCTTTCATCAACGTGAGCAGCGCGACCAGGTGACCTGTGACCCTACCCGTCTTTCCGCGCGCCAGTTCCGCCACGTCGGGATTCTTCTTCTGGGGCATGATCGACGACCCGGTGCAGAACCTGTCGGCAAGCGTGACGAACGCGAAGCGCGGGTTCGTCCACCAGACGAGCTCTTCGGCAAAGCGTGATACGTGTGTCATCGCCAGCGCAGCGGCGGCCAGGAATTCGATCGCGAAGTCGCGATCCGACACGGCGTCGAGCGAATTCGTGCAGAGCGCTTCGAACCCGAGCTCGGCCGCGACGCGCTGGCGGTCGATCGGGAAGCTCGTGCCCGCGAGCGCCGCGCTTCCCAGCGGAAGGCGATTCAAGCGCCGGCGGGCGTCCGCCAATCGCTCGGCATCGCGCGCGAACATCGCTTCGTACGCGAGCAAATGATGGCCGAACGTCACCGGCTGCGCGACCTGCAGGTGCGTGTAGCCGGGCATGATCGTCGCGGCGTGCGCTTCGGCCAGATCGATGAACGCGCGCCGGAGGGCAACGAGCGAAGCGATCAGCGCGTCGGTTTCCTCGCGCAGCCACAGCCGGAGGTCGGTGGCGACCTGGTCGTTGCGCGAGCGTCCGGTGTGCAGTCGCTTCCCGGCATCGCCGATGAGCGCCGTCAGCCGCTTCTCGATGTTGAAATGGACGTCCTCGAGGTCGCTCGACCAGGCGAACTCTCCGCGCTCGATCTCGTCCTTGATCGTCGCGAGGCCGCGCTCGATCGCCCCGACATCCTCGGCGCTGAGCACCCCGGTGGCCGCGAGCATTCGGGCGTGCGCGAGCGAGCCCCTGATGTCGACGAGCGCGAGCCGGCGATCGAAGTCCACCGATGCGGTGTAGCGCTTGACGAGCGGCGAGACCGGCTCGGCGAACCGGCCGGACCAGCTCTTGGCGCCGGCCGTGGCGGCGGAGTCCGGGTTACCGCGCTTTTGCGGCGTCTTGGAGTCGGCCATGTCGATTCGATCGGTTCACGGCAGAGAGCGCCGCCGCAACGTCAGCCGGAAAATGGGGGAAATCGAGGGGTCGCACTTAAAACCCCACTAAAACCGAGGGACATCGACATTGCACCGGTGCGGCTTGCCTCGCGGACGGGGGTTGCCGACAATGACGCAACCGCCGCCCCCGGCACACCCTCTTGCGGCCTTCAACCGCCACTTGCTTCCGGCACGATGCTTGCATGCCGGTTTCGCCTATGCAGCCGATTATAAGGCACAACGCCATACGCCTCGAACTGCCGGACTTCCGCAATCTCGGGACCATCCTGCGCATTGTGCTCGCCGTGAACGCGATGACGGCCGTGGCCGCGCTCGTGAAGGCGCCGCAGATCGAGCTGTGGACCGCGCAATGGCTCGACATGACGGCCCTGGCGGAGCCGTACCTCATCGTCGAGCTGGCCATCCTCTACACGCTGGCGCCGTGGCTCTTCCGCCAGACCTCTTCGATGAGCGCCTTCGTTATCGCAGCGATCACCGTCCTCGTCGGGCTCGGGCTGCATGCGCTGATTGGCCGTCCGTATTCGGACTCGCCGTTCGCGCTCGTCCGGCACCTCGTGCTCGCGCTGTGCACCTACGGCGTCCTGCTCCTTTACTTCAACCTGCGCGCGAAAGCGCTGTCACCGGCGATCGCCGAGTCCCGGCTGCAGGCGCTCCAGGCGCGCATCCGCCCGCATTTCCTGTTCAACAGCATCAATGCGGTGCTTTCGCTCGTCCGAGCGGAGCCGAAGCGGGCCGAAACCGCGCTGCTCGACATGGCCGACCTGTTTCGCGTCCTGATGCGCGACAACCGCGAGCTCGTTCCGATCTCCGATGAAATCGAGCTTTGCCGCCAGTATCTGGAGCTCGAGAAGCTGAGGCTCACCGACCGCCTGCAGGTCGAGTGGCATCTCAACAACATGCCGAGCGACGCGCTGGTGCCGCCGCTCGTGCTTCAACCGCTGCTCGAGAATGCCGTCTACCATGGCATCGAGCCGTTGAGCACTCCGGGTGTGGTATCGATCAACATTTTCTGCAAGGGCGGCGATGTCCACGCGATCCTGCGCAATCCCTATCGCTCCGACGGCGGCAGCCATCACGCGGGCAACAAGATGGCCCTCGGCAACATACGCGAACGCCTGAAGCTTCACTTCGACGCCGAGGGCACGCTCGAATCGCGCGTGCGCGACGCGGCGTACGAAGTGCACATTCGCATGCCGTACCGCACGGCGGCAGCGTCGCAGGCGGCCGTTCCGGAATCGACGGCAACCCCCGCGAAGCAGCCCGCCCAGACGGAAGAGAATGGACCGCCGCTGCGCGAGGCCGGCACGGGAGTCTCGCGTGGCTGATGCGCCGCTTCGCGTGCTGATCGTCGACGACGAGGTGCCTGCCCGGCGCAGGTTGCGCGACCTCCTCGCGGATTGCGCCGGCGCGTTGCCGCTCGCGTGCGTGGGAGAGGCCGCGAACGGGCGCGAGGCGCTCGAGCTCCTGCACGCGGTGAGCGCCGACCTGGTCCTGTCCGACATCGAGATGCCCGAAATGGGAGGGCTGGAGTTCGCGCGGCACGTGCTGAAGCTCCCCCAACCCCCTGTGGTGATCTTCACGACGGCGCACGACAAGCACGCGGTGCAGGCGTTCGAGGTCAATGCCGTCGACTTCCTGCTGAAGCCGATTCGCGTGCAGCGCCTCCTTGCCGCGCTCGAGAAGGTGCCGCGGTTGAAGCCCCTGTCGACCGCGCGTCTCGATGCCCTCGCGCCGACCGCACGCCGTTTCCTCTCGGTGACCGAGCGCTCGCGCGTGGTGCTCGTTCCCGTCGAAGAGATCATCTATCTCAAGGCCGAGCTCAAGTACATTACGATCCGCACCGCCGACCGCGAATTCCTGCTGGAGGAATCGCTGACCAAGCTCGAGGAAGAGTTCGGACACCGGCTGGTGCGCGTCCATCGCAACTGCCTCGTCGCGCGCGAAGCGATCCGCGGATTCGAGCGGCGCGTCGGCGACGAGGGCGATGCGCATTGGGAAGTGCTGCTCAAAGGTATCTCGGAAACGCTGCCGGTGTCGCGCCGGCAGCAATCGATCGTCCGCGAGATCGGACGCGAAAATCAACGCGGGGGCGAAGCCGCCGCCAAGTAGGACCCCTCGCATGCCCAAGCGCACGTTGATCTGCGGCTCGCTCGCGTACGACACCATCATGGTGTTCCCCGATCGGTTCGCCCGCCACATCCTTCCCGAGCAGACGCACGTGCTCTCGGTGTCGTTCCAGATCACGGAGATGCGCCGCGAATGGGGCGGCTGCGCCGGAAACATCGCCTACAACCTCAAGGCGCTCGGGGGAGAGCCGGTGGTGATGGCGACGATCGGCGCCGACGGCGCTGCGTATCGCGAGCGGCTCGAAGGCCTGGGAATCGCCATCGACGGCGTGCGGACGCTGCCGCAGATGTTCACCGCGCAGGCTTTCATCATCACCGACTTCGACGACAACCAGATCACGGCCTTCCACCCCGGCGCGATGAACGCCTCGCACGAGAACCGCGTCGGCGATGCCGCCGACATAGCGCTCGGAATCGTCGCGCCCGACGGCCGCGACGGGATGCGCGCGCACGTCGAGCAGTTCTCGCAGGCAGGCATTCCGTTCATCTTCGATCCCGGCCAGGGGATGCCGCTCTTCTCGGGCCCGGAGCTCATCGAGATGATCGACGCGGCGTCGTACCTCGCGGTGAACGATTACGAAGCGAGCATGCTCGCCGAGCGGACCGGTCTCTCGGTGGACGACATCGCGCGCCGCGTCGACGCATTGATCGTCACGCTGGGCGGCGCCGGCGCGCGCATCTATACCGACGGCACGACGCTCGACATCCCCGCGGTGACCGCCGAGTCCGTCGTCGATCCGACCGGCTGCGGCGACGCCTTTCGCGCCGGCCTGCTTTACGGCGTCGCCAATGACTGGGACTGGCAGCGCACGGGCCGCCTCGCCTCGACGCTGGGCGCGCTCAAGATCGCGTCGCGGGGCGGACAGAATCACGCGCTGACGCGCGATCGCGTGGCGAGCGCGTACCACGCCGCCTTCCATGGCGAGCTCTGGTGACCACGCCATCGCGCGGGAGGCGGGCGTGACCGGTGCGCCCCTCGCCGGCGGCGCCGAATCGTTCGACAGTCGCGAGATGGCGGGCGACTCACCCGAAGCACCGCGGCAACGCGAGCGCACGACGGCAATCCCGATACGACTGCTCCGGAGCGTCCGCGCGCTGATGCACCTCCTGGGCGGGCTCGCGACGACGGTGTTTGTGTTCCCCTGGGTCCGTCCTGACACGCGCAACGCGATCATCCGCCGCTGGTGCCGGCAGTTTCTCGCGATGCTCGGCGTCGAGGCGCCCGTGCTCTCGCGCCGCGAGCATGAAATCCCCGGCAACGTTCTGATCGTGGCGAACCACATTTCGTGGCTCGACATCTTCGTCCTGCTGTCGTTTCAGCCCGCGCGCTTCGTCGCCAAGGCGGACCTGAAGCGGCTGCCGGTATTCGGCCTTCTGATCGCCAACGTGGGCACGCTCTTCATCGAACGCGAGCGCCGGCGCGATACGCACACGGTCAACCGCCATACCGTCGAAGCGCTGGCGCGCGGGGACGTGGTCGCCGTCTTCCCCGAAGCCACGACGAGCGACGGCACCGGCCTCCTCAAGTTCCACAGCTCGCTCCTGCAGTCCGCGGTCGATGCCAACGCCCACGTGCAGCCGATCGCCATTCGCTACCGCACAACCGAAGACGAGTTCTGCATCGCTCCGGCTTACGTCGGCGACCTCAACCTTGTCGAGTCTTTCTGGCAGGTGACCGGCGAGCGCCGGATCGTTGCGGAGCTCCACGTGATGCCGGCTTTCTCCGCCGCGGGCGCGCACCGCCGCGATTTGTCGCGGGCGGCCGAGCAGGCTATCCGAACGGCTTTGGCGTCACCGGCGCGCGGCCGGGCACCTGATAGACGCGACGGTCCTCGAGCCTGATCGCCGTCAGCGTTCCGCCCCAGAGACAGCCGGAGTCGAGCATCAGCACATTCGGCGCGAGCTGCAGCTCGAGCGTCGACCAGTGCCCGCAGACGACGGTGACGTCGGCGGATTTCCGTTGCTCGTGCTCGAACCACGGACGAAAGCCTGCCGGCGCCATGCGCGGCCCGCGCTTTTCCTTGAAATCCATTGTGCCGTCGGCCGTGCAGAAGCGCATCCTGGTGCACGCATTGACGACGACGCGCAGCCGGTCGAAGCCTTCGAGGCTGTCGTCCCACCGATTCGGCTCGTCGCCGTAGAGCACGCGTAGGAACGCGTCGGCGCGATCGCTCGCGAGCATCGCCTCGACTTCGGCAGAGAGCGCGACTGCCTTCGTCGCCGACCAATCCGGCAGCAGGCCCGCATGGACGAGCAGCTTGTCGCCTTCCGCAACGACCAACGGCCGGCGCATGAGCCAGTGCAGGAGCTCGTCGCGATCCGGCGCTTCGAGGATCGGCGCGATCGTGTCCTGGCGATGCGATTTGGTGTGCCCCGCCGCGACGGTCAGGAGGTGCAAGTCGTGATTGCCGAGGACGGTGACGACCGCGTCGCCCAATGCCTTCACCTCACGCAGCACGGGCAGCGAGTCCGGGCCCCGATTCACGAGATCTCCGGTGATCCACAGGCGATCGCTCGCCTCCGAAAAGCCGATGAGATCGAGAAGCTGGCGGAATTCGGCGCGGCAGCCTTGGATGTCGCCGATCGCGTAATGACTCATGGATGCTGGTGGCTTGAGCGGAAACCTGCGCGGACGAGCGACGCGCTGCGTATCGTCGCCGTTGCCGATGCGGGCAGCCTGCATCGGGCTGCTACAATTCCTCGCCGATTCTAGCATCGACGGCTTCACCTTCCGGCTCGATCTCCCCTCCGCGTCCCATGTCGTTCCCGCTCAATGCCGCGCAGCGCGAAGCCGTGCGCTACGTCGATGGTCCGCTGCTCGTTCTCGCGGGCGCGGGCAGCGGAAAGACGCGCGTCATCACCGCCAAGATCGGACACCTGATTGCGAGCGGCCACGACCCGAAGCGCATTGCCGCGATCACGTTCACCAATCGCGCCGCGCGCGAGATGCGCGAACGGGCGGCGCAGCTCCTCG
>Ga0070675_100004040_pt1 | contig 11137 bp, 5 predicted proteins | sample KBSM43metaG_FD_65343 | JGI IMG/M metagenome (GOLD analysis project Ga0070675, IMG submission 65343) | Miscanthus rhizosphere microbial communities from Kellogg Biological Station, Michigan, USA - KBS M4-3 metaG | ecosystem: Host-associated > Plants > Roots > Rhizosphere > Soil ...
TAGTCGGCCAGCGCCGACGCGGGGGCGAGGGCGGCGGCGATGAGGTAGGGGCTCCCGGCCACCGTTTCCCCGGGCGCTCGGCCGTAGGTCGCCGTCACCCCGTCGCTGGGGACGAATCCCAGCAGGGCGCCGGTCAGGGCCGGATCCGCGTCGCCGTACACCTTGCTGGCGGCGTTGGGCGTGACCGAGGCCGGCCGCCGCGTGATCGCGAACGTCTTCGAGCCGCTGCTGCCCGCGTGGTTCGCGTCTCCCGCGAACGTCGCGCTGGCCATGGCCGTGCCCACGTGGACGTTGTTCGAATAGACGACGGACACCGGCTCACTCAGGCCGCCGGCGCCGGTGACGGCCGCCGTGCACGGCGCCTGCGCGGTGCCGTCATAGGTGACGCTCGCCGGGCAGGTCACGACCGTCGAGGACGAGGCGACCGCGATCTGGAACGTCGCGGAGCCCGTGCTGCCCGTGTGGTTGGCATCGCCCGCATACGTCGCGCTCGCGGTGGCCGCGCCCGCGTCCGTGTTGCTGGCGTAGCTCACGGGCAGAGATTGGCTGAGCCCGCCCGCGCCCGTCACGGCCGCCGAGCAGGGCGTCTGGGGCGAGCCGTCATACGTGACGCTGGGTGGGCAGGTCACGACGGTCGAGGATGGAGCCCGATCGACGACGAAAGTCGCCCCTCCGGAGCTGCCGCCGTGGTTCGGGTCGCCCGGATACGACGCGCTGGCGCTGGCCGTTCCCGCCTCCACGTTGTTCGCGTAGGCGACCGGGAGCGCCTGGCTCAACCCGCCCGCCCCCGTCGCCAGTGCCGAACACGGCGTCAACGTCCCGCCGGTGTAGACGACGCTGGCGGGGCAGGTCACCACCGTCACCGAGTCCGCGGGCGTGATGGCGAAGGTCTTGGAATCGCTGCTCCCCGTGTGGTTGTCATCGCCGTCGAACGTGGCGCTTGCCGTCGCCGTGCCCACGTCGACGTTGTTCTCGTAGGTGACCGTGACGGCCTGGCTCAGCCCGCCGGCTCCCGTCGCCGCCGCCGTGCACGGCGCCTGCGCGGATCCGTCGTAGACCACGCTGGCCGGGCACGTGACCTCCGTCGAAGAGGAGGCCTTGGCCACTTCCAGGGCGCCGGATCCCGAGCCGGCGGCGTAGACGTCGTCGCCCGCGAACGTCGCGCTGACGCCGGACGGGTAGGACCCCGCGCCGATTCCAGTGAGCGCGGCGCCCGTCAGTGTGGCCACGCCATTCGTGTCCGTGGTCGCCGTCCCCGCCGCGTTCCCGTTCAGGGCGAACGCAATGGTCTTGCCGGCCAGCGGATTCCCGCCCGACGTCAGGGTCGCGGAGAGGTCCACCGTGCCGGCATACGTCCCGCTGGCGGCGGCAGCGGCCACGATCGTCGGCAGTGGCGCCAGTGGGGTCAAGGGCAGCGTCCAGGCATACGCGCCGCGCCCGCGTGTCCACAGCGAGAGCGTGGTCGACCCGCGGTCGATCTGCATGTCCCAGATCATCACGTGCGGCAGGCCCTCGAAACGCGTCCACACGGGCGGGTTGGCCGTGACGTCGTCGGTGTAATAGAGGCCCAGATCGCTGCCCGCGAAGACCTGCTGCGGGAAGTTGGGGTTGACGATCACCGAATCCACCGGGATGTCGGGCAGGTTCCCGCTCTTGTCCGACCACGTGAACGTGGCGCAGTCGGCCGTGCAGACGACCCGGAAGACGTGGCCGGGCGTCGCCGGCGTGTTGGCGTTGAAGCCGCCGACCGCGGCGTAGCCGGTCTGCACGTTCGCGGCGGGAGCGGAGGGATCGAGCGCGATCCCCAGCACCGGCCGGTTGGGCAGCACGGTGTTGCCCCCGGTGACGTTGGTCCAGATGGCCTGGCTCTGCACGCCGGTGCCGAGGTTGCGACCGATCCACACGTTGGCGTCGTTGGTGCCGACGATGGCGGCGCTCTGCCACTTCGGCGAGTACTTGACCTGGTTGATGAAGGACCGGTTGCCCAGGGATCCCTTCGTCATGTTCTGGGTCGTCGGGTTGTTGGTGACGACCCAGGTGTTCGTGGCCGTCGCACCCGTGATCGTTTCCCAGACGCGGGTCGTGCCCGCGATGAGGCGGCCGCAACCGGTCGTCGCGCCGGCCGGGCCGCAGTCGTCGCCTCCAGGGATCCCGCCGTGGAAGAGATCGAAGGGAAGGATGAAGGACTGCTGGTCGCCGGTCCAGTTGCCGCGGCGGCTGGCGTATCCGGAGCCGCTGGCCAGGCAGGTGTTCGTGGCCGTGGCGGCACAGCGGCTGAGGCCGCCGCTGTTGTTGCCCACCCAGTAGCGCAGGCCCGGTCCCGTTCCCACGGGATCGATGCGCGCATAGAAGCCATCGCCCCCGACCGTGATCTGCCACTGCACGGGTCCCGTCGCCCCGCCCGGGAAGCTGGCCACGCTGGGCGCGTTGTCCTGGGCGCCGCCCGCGGCGGAGGGGCTGGACGAGGTCGCGAAGTTGCCGCTGATGTCGCCGGAGTAGAACTCGATCGTGTTGAACCCGGTGTCCATGTTGAACCAGGCGGGCCGGGCCAGGCCGTCCGCGGCCACGTGCGCGTTCGTCGTGCCGTGGGTGCCGCCGTCGTTGCCGAGCAGGAGGAGGCTCGACGAGCCCGGCACGAAGGCCAGCGCATGCTGGTCGACGTGGACGGGTTTCGGGCTCACCCCGCTGTACCCGCAGGTCGTGTCGTAGAACGCCGTTCCCGTACGGTTCGCGACCCAGACGTCGAACGTGCTCACGTAGATGCGATCGGGATTGTTGGGGTCGACCGCTACCGCCTGGTCGTACCAGTTCTGCGGATAGTCACCGCTGCCCGCGGTGCCGGATCCCACACCCGAGTTGGCGCATTGCCGCAGCGACCCGCCCGCGGACCCGGCCATGAAGCTCCAGGTCGCTCCGCCGTTCGCGCTGGCCCACACGCCGAGCTGGCAGCCGTTGGCGTTGCCGCAGCCGCTGTTGTTGTTGGGGGCAATGGACTGAACCTGGGCGTAGATCACGCTGGGGTTGCTGGGGGCCACGGCGAGGTCGATGCGGCCGGCCTGATTCCCCGTCGTGGTGTTGACGTACGGGCTGCCGCTGCCCGCGTTCATGCTGGCGCCGGTCGTGTAGGGGCTGCCCGTCACCGCCGTCCCGAAGAGGAAGCCGTTCGTGTTGCTCGCGATCGAGGTGAACGCCGGACACCCGTTGGCCGGCATGGCGGCGCTGTAGATGCCGTTGGCGCCGTTGGCACCGAGGTCGAACTGCACCGTGGTGGCGAACCCGCGCGCGCCCACCGCGGCCAGGATCCGCGTGCTGCCGCCGACGTCCGTGAGCTCGAGGGCGGTGATGTCCTGGCGCTGCGTGGGGAACGGATTGGTGAGGCAGGGCCCCGTCCAGTTCGCGCCGCCGTCGTAGGAGAGGTACAGCCCCGTCTTGGTGCCGGCGGCGACGATGCTCGAGTTGAGGGGATCGACGCGCACCTTGCCCACCGCCTGGTACTGGGGGAACTGGCCGGGAGGCACGGGGTAGGCGATGCCGAAGACGTCGGCGCCGAGGACGGTCCAGGTCGCGCCGGCGTCGGTAGACTTCAGGATGCCCTGGCTCCCCATCGAGAACGACCCGTAATTGAGGTCGCCCGTCCCCGCGTAGATCGTGTTGTGGTTTGCGGGGTCGATGGTGACCGTGTCGATGCTCGTCGTCGAGACGAGCGGATCGTCCGTCACCACCGTCCAGGTGGTCGCGGCACTGCAGCAGTTCGTCGTCTTCCAGACTCCGCCGCCCACGCTGGCCGCGTAGGCCACGATGCTGCCGTTGGTGGTGGTCGTGGGATCCACGGCGATCGAGTTGATGCGCCCGGACGTCGTCGTGTAGTCGAAGCACCCGGAGCAGCCGGTCATGCGCTCGGGTTTGGGGCCGAGGGGCACGAACGGGCCGGGCGTGCTGAGTGACGACAGGGCGGCGTCCCCGGGGCCCGTGTCCGACGAGATCGAAGACGAGTCGGTCTGCGCGGCGGGCTCGTCCGTGCCAATGCCGCGCGCGGCCGGTCCATGCGGGCGGGGGCCACGCCGCCGGCCACGGGGGATGCCGCGCGCCATCCGCGCGTCCTGAGCGGCCGCTCCACGTACCCACTCGGGACGAAAGCGCCGGGTGGGGTAGGTGAGGCGGTCCATCCAATACAGCTCCTGGGTGAGCATCTTCTCCGCGTCGGCGTCGACGTAGCCGGCCGTGAACCGCGCCTGGGCGCTCGCGCCGGAGCTGAGGCCAGTCGCGGTCACCGTGTAGCTCAAGGGCCCTGCTTCCCGTTCCGCCTCGTCCGTAGGCTCGCCGGCCCTTGCGCTCGACCGCGCCAGGCTCGAAGCGCTGCTCGCCGCCGCGGGAGCCTCGGGCGCCGTCGCCGTCAGCGTGAACGATCCGCCTTCGTCGGCCGTCGCTTCGAGCGCCGTCACTTCTCCGGGCGGCTCGGTGCCGATGACGATGGTCACCGTCTCCCGCGGCGCCCAGTTCGTCCCGAGGAGCAGGACGGGCTCGCCGGGCAGGTAGCTCTCCTTCTCCGTGGCCACGCTGGGGGACGCGGCCTGCTGGGCGTGCACCGCGGGCAGGGCGCCCAGGGCCAGGAGCAGGAGCAGCACCGCACCGCGGCGGGCGGCCGTTGGAGTCGTCATGGTTGTCCTCCGTCCTACCGACGTTCTGTCGTCGAGGCTTGGCGAGGGCGGAAGCCTACTACAAGGTCTAGTAAGAGAGGACGGTTTTGTGACGGCCCGTCTTCGCGACACATTCGTCGGGATTGCGCGCGAGGGTGACCCAGAAGCCGGAGGAGGCGCGGCGGCCCGTCACCACGAGCTCGAAGCCTCGAACCGTTCCCCGCGGCAGCTCGACGGGCAAGTCCGCGCGGGTGTACGTGCGACGGACGTCCGAGCCGCCATCTGGAGACTCGCGAGCGGCGGTGATGGTCAAGCTCTGCGCGGACGCATCGCCCCTGGCCCCGAAGGCCACCACGTATTGACCCTCGAACGAGCCGTCGACCGCGATGGCCTCGCTTCCCGTGCTCGAGTACGTCCGGCAATCGGCGTCCCGCCAGACATCGGGGTCGCTGGCGATCCAGGCCTCGTCGGCGTGGCTCCACGTCGGGCGCACCTCGAACACGCGCGCCTTGGAGGCCGCGGCCAGGGCCTCCGCTTCTTCGCGTGTGCGGGCGCTGACGATCACGAGCCGCGTGCCGTCGTCCGTCTCGTAGGCCGTCCCTTCGAGTCCCGGTTTGCCCCTGCCGGACCAGATCACGAGGAACCGTCCGGACCCGATCTGCCAGGGCTCGCCACCACTGAGGTCCTGCCGGTGGCGCGCCATCGACTCGATGCCCTTCCCGACGAGCGTGGCCTTCCGCCTGGCGTTGCGGCCGAGCAGGTCGAGGATTTCCGTGCTCGCCGCCCACGCGTCCGCCACCTGCGTGCGCTCCGCGTCCGAGGCATAGCCGTTGAGCCACCAGACTTCCTTCGGACCCGTCACCGACTCGAGAGCCAGGTACGCGTGGGGGCAGTGGAGCTGCGCGCACTTTTGCGCGGTGTCGGACTCGAGGCGGCCGTATTCGACGAGGGCGCCCGGCTTCAAGGGCTCGCGGTGGACCTGCAGGATCGCCGGCGGCCCGGCGCGAGGGACATCGGAGAGCGCGGCCAGCGCCAGGTGGGACGCGGCCACGAGCACAGCCATCATCGAAGACATTGTCGCGCTATCGCACGAAGCGCATCGCGGTCGGCAGGCCGATGGCGAGCACGGCCGCGAGGTAGAGCGCGCCCATCACGAAGCCCAGCTTCCAGAAGTCGCGTCCGGCCACGTAGCCGGCGCCGTACCAGACGGGCGCCGGACCCGTCGCGTACGGCGTCAGCACGCCCATGAGGCCGATCGAATACACGAGGGTCAGCGCGACGGCTTTCACCGGCATGCCGGGCACGCTCGCCAGGACGGCCAGGAACGCGGGGAGGGCCGCCGTCGTGTGCGCGGCGTTGCTGGCGAAGAGATACCGGATCAGGAAGAAGACGCTGACGATCGCGACCGCGCTCGCCGCCACGGGAAGGCCGGTCAGGGCCGTCGCGCTGCGCTGCGCGAACCAGGTCAGGAAGCCGACCTGCCGCAGCCCATCCGCGAGGGCGACCAGCGTGGCGAACCAGACGAGGACGTTCCAGCCCGGCTTGTGGCCGAGCACGTCGGCCCAGGTCACGACGCCGGTCAGGATCATCAGCGAGACGACCACCAGCGCCACCGTGACCGCCGGGATCCGCTGCGAGCCCGCTACCCAGCACGCGAGCGCCGTCACGGCCAGCACCGCCATGAGGGCCTCGCGCCGCGTGAGAGGGCCCATCGCCCTGAGCTCGCCCGCCGCCCACTCGACCACCTCGCCTCCGTGCTTGATCGAGGGCGGGTACAGGACATATGTCACGAGCGGCGTCAGGAGGAAGAGAGGAATCCCCACGGGCAGGAAGCCCAGCATCCAGGTCGTCCAATCGATGTTCAGACCGACGATCGTCCGCGCCATCTCGGCGGCGAGCAGGTTCGGCGCCATGCCGGTGAGGAACATCGAGCTCGTGACGGACGTCGTGGCGAATGCCGTCCAGCAGAGGAAGCCGCCGATGGCGCGCGGGTTCTCCGTCGGCGACGAGCCGTAGAGGGGCGGGATGCTGCGGACCACCGGGAAGATCGTGCCCGCGCTGCGCGCGGTGTTGGACGGCGTGAAGGGCGCGAGCACGAGATCGGCCAGGGCGATGCCATAGCCCAGCCCGAGCGTCCGCCGGCCGAGGGCGCGGACGAGGAGCAGCGCCATCCGCCGTCCCAGACCGGTGACCTCGTAGCCCAGGGCGAATGTGGTCGCGGAGAAGATGAGCCAGACGACATCGTTGCTGAAGCCGGAGAGGGCCCACCTCATCGACTCCGCGGGCGTCGAACCCACCAGCACGAGCGCGGCCGCCGCGCTCACGCCGATGAGCCCCATGGCCGCGCCGGGCAGGGGCTCGGTCACGAGGCCGGTGATCACGAACGCGAAGAGCGCGACGTAGCGCCACGCGTTGGGAGCCAGCCCTTCCGGCGTGGGGACCAGCCACAAGGCACCACCGACGGCCAGGGGAACGAGCCATCGGACGGCGGGACGAGAGAGGGGCAATGGGAAAGGATACTCTTCACCCATGCCGATCGAGCGCTACCGGCCGGAGTCCGAGTTCGACACCCGCGAGCGGTGCTTCATCACGGAGCTGCGCAACATTCCGGAAGACGGCGCCTGCTCGATTGCGCGCGCCCGCGTCCCGCCGGGGGTCACGACGGAGCTGCACCGGCTGCGCGGGGTCGTCGAGCACTACGTGATTCTCGACGGCCAGGGCGTGGTCGAGGTCGGGGGGCAGCCGACTCCGGTCGCCAGGCTGGACGTCGTCACCATCCCCGCCGAAAGCCCCCAACGGATCACGAACACCGGGACCGGCGACCTCACGTTCCTGTGCGTCTGCGTGCCGCGCTGGATCCCCGAGTCCTACGAGAGCCTGGAATGACGAAGGATCGGGGCGTCGGGCGGAGGGAGTTCCTGGAGGCGGCGGCCATCGCGGCCGGCGCCGTGACCGTGGCGCCGTGGGGGCCACGATCGGAGGCCGCGGACCTGCCGGCCCTCGTATCGGAGGAAGCGAACCCCTTCGATCGCGCGATGCGCTGGGGACAGCTCGCCTTCGTCGAGAACGATCCCGGCCGCTACGACCCGCAGTTCTGGCTCGACTACTTCGCGCGCACGCACTGCGACGCGGTGACGCTCTCCGCGGGCGGCGTGGTCGCGTTCTATCCGACCACGGTTCCGTTCCATCGCCGCAGCGCCTGGATGAAAGAGGGGATGGATCCCTTCGGCGAGCTGGCCAACGCCTGCCGGCAGCGCGGGCTCCTCGTCCTGGCCCGCGTCGATCCCCATGCCGTCTACGACGACGCGCGCCAGGCCCATCCGGAATGGATCGCCGTGGACGACAAGGGACAGCCGCGACGGCACTGGGCGAATCCCGACATGTGGGTGACCTGCGGCCTGGGTCCGCGAAACTTCGAGAACATGACCGAGGTCGTCCGCGAGATCGCCGCCCGCTACGACGTGCAGGGCGTCTTCGCCAATCGGTGGGCGGGCAGCGGCACGTGTTACTGCGAGACCTGCCGGCGCCTCTTCAAGGCGGCGACGGGCAAGGACATCCCGATGCCCGGCGTAGACGATCCGGCGCGGCGCGACCACATCCTCTGGAGGCGGCAACGGCTGCGCGAGCTCTGGGAGGTGTGGGACGCCGCGATCCGCGCGGTTCGCCCCGGCGCGCGTTTCATTCCGAATGGCCCGCCCGGCCTGGAGAGCGCCACGCGCGCGGACTTCCTGGCCGTGGACCACCAGGCCCGGCGCGGGCTCACTCCGGCCTGGGACTTCGGGCGCTCGGCCAAGCAGTACCGCGCCGTGATGGGACGCAAGCCGATCGCGGGGCTCTTCAGCGTCGGCGTCGAGGAGCCGTATCGCTGGAAGGACTCGGTGCAGGCGGGACCGGAGATCCGCCTCTGGGCCCTCGACGGTATCGCCAACGGCTTCCGGCCCTGGTTCGCGAAGTTCTCCGGCGTGCTCTACGACCACCGGTGGCTCGCCACCGTCGAGGACCTCTTCGCCTGGCACCACCGGAACGAGCGGTACCTGCGAAACGAGACGCCGCTGGCCCGCGTCGCGATCGTCTACTCCGAGCAGACGCGGGACTTCTACGGGAAGGACCAGGCGGAGACGCGGGTCGACGACCACCTGAAGGGCCTGTACCACGCGCTCGTCGAAGCCCGCATCCCCTTCGAGATGGTGAACGACCGCCTCCTCGAGGCCGCCGACGTCGATCGGTACAAGCTGCTCGTCCTGCCGAACGTCGCCGCGCTCTCCGACGCGCAATGCCGGAAGCTGACGGAATACGTGGACCGCGGCGGCAGCCTCCTGGCCACCTTCGAGACGTCGCTCTACGACGAAGCGGGTGCGCCGCGGAAGGACTTCGGACTGCGCGACGTCTTCGGCGTCTCGTTCGAGGGCCAGGTGGACCGGCGGATGCAGAACTCCTACCTCGCGCTGGACGCGGAGGCCCGGCGAGCGCACCCGCTCCTGGAGGGCCTGCGCGACGCCCCACGCATCATCAATTCCGTACAGCGGGTGCGCGTGCGCCCGCGGGGCCCGTTCCCGTCGCCCGTCACGCTCGTCCCGTCCTACCCGGACCTGCCGATGGAGCACGTCTTCCCGCGCGTGGAGACGAGCGACGAGCGGCAGGTCTACCTGGGAGAGCGGGGGCGGAGCCGCGTGGTCTACTTTCCCGGGGATCTCGACCGCACGTTCTGGGAGGTCTTGTCTCCCGACCACGGGAAACTGCTCGCGAACGCCGCGCGGTGGGCCGCCAACGAAGATCCGCCGGTCGAGGTCGAAGGCCCGGGTCTTTTCGACGTCACCGTCTGGCGTCAGAAGGACTCGCTCACCGTCCACCTCGTGAACCTCACGAACCCGATGGCGATGAAGGGGCCCGTGCGCGAGTTCGTGCCCGTGGGACCGATGACGGTGACGATCCGCCTGCCCCCGGCCGCGACGCCGCGGCGCGTGCAGCTCCTCGTCGGGGGCACGACGCCCAGGATGGACGGAGGGCCAGGCACGGTCACGGTGGTCGTGCCGTCCGTCCGCGATCACGAGGTGGTCGCGATCGACCTCTAGGGCCGGCTAGCCGACGGCTCCCCCCGTTCCGCCGTCGGGTGAGGTGGGCTTGTCGCCGCCCAGGTAGCCGAGGACCACGGCACGAACCGCATCGAGGTAGCTGCGGACGCGCGCCAGGAGCGTGGAGGGACGTTCGATAGGCGCCATTGTGGGAGTTTGACCGACGGCGAAGGGAAAGGGTTGAACCGCGAGGCGAATTCACGCGGTCAGCTCCAGGTAGGCGATCCGGCCGGCCTCGTCCCGATAGGCGGTCAGGAAGTGAGTTCCAGGCTTGCCCTGCAGCTTGATCGTCACGTAGTCCACCAGGTGATGGCCGTGAACGACGAGTCCGGCGCCACGCAAGTGGCCGCGCCCCGCGAATCCAAAAGATTCGATCTGCTTGAGAAACCCGGACGCCTCCGACACCGTGGTCGGCTCCAGCGCGTCGGGAGCCATCGTTCCCGCGTCGATGTGGCCCTCCGCGATCGCCTTCAAGGCGGCGATCACGGAGGCGGTGAGCGCGGCATCGGGGTCGGGCTTCGTGCTCTCGATCTCCGGTGACGGCAGATCGGGAAGGTAGAAGCGGGCGATGGTCGACGCGAAGGTGTCGGCGTTCGCGCAATCGCAGTTGGCGAGGACGATCACGCTGAGGTCGTCGTCGGGGAACATGTCCAGGGTGGCTCGGAAGCCCGTTCGATATCGGCCGCCGTGTTTGATCAGGCGCCGCCCCAGGAGGGTCTCGACGGACCAGCCATACGAGTAGTCGAGCGCACGGCCGGAGTCGGCCGTCGATCCTTCCCACAGGCGGTCGGGGTCCTTGACGATGCGGCCCTCGCGCACCGCGATGACCCACCGGGCCAGGTCGCCGGCGGTGCTGAGGATTCCCACGTCCGGGCGCGCGTGAAGGTACTGGCCGACGTACCACCCCTTCCTGATCTGGCCCTCGGCCAGACGGTAACCCTGCGCGCGCTCGGGGACGATCTCGAAATTGTCGAGGAACGACGATTGACGCATGTCCGCCCGCTTGAAGACACGCGCGGCGACGAACTCCGGCAGGGACTGCCCCGCGAGACGGGACACGATCATGCCGAGCATCGAGTAGCCGGGGCTGCTGTAGTGGAACTCCGTCCCGACCGGCGCCTCCATCTTCAACGTCGTGAACGCGCGCACCATCGCCGCGTCGTCGTATGGCGTGGTCACGTCCGCGTTGTAGGGAATGAGCTCGGCGCCCCAGTCCTCGGGGAGGCCGGTGCTCATGGTCAGGAGGTGCCGCACCTTCATGCCGGCCCACGAATCCGGCAGGCCGTCGAAGTAGCGGCGGATGGGCGTCTCGAGGTCGAGCCGACCTTCGTCCATGAGGATCCGCACCGCGGCGCCGGTGAACATCTTGCTGATGGACGCGATCTCGAAGCGCGTGTCGGGCGTGGCGCGCGCCCGCCATTCCAGATC
>Ga0070675_100004041_pt1 | contig 11136 bp, 12 predicted proteins | sample KBSM43metaG_FD_65343 | JGI IMG/M metagenome (GOLD analysis project Ga0070675, IMG submission 65343) | Miscanthus rhizosphere microbial communities from Kellogg Biological Station, Michigan, USA - KBS M4-3 metaG | ecosystem: Host-associated > Plants > Roots > Rhizosphere > Soil ...
TGGCCGCCAGCGGCCTGGTGATCATCATGTCGGGCGCCACGGTGGTGACAGTGATGGGTGGTCCAGCAGCGACGGCGGTGGTCCCGTTCGTGGTCGGCCTGCTCGCGGCCACGGTGGCCTACGGACGGTTCACCTCCAGCCACGCTGCCGCCCGCCCGGAGGGCGGGCAATTAAACGCTGCCTGAGGCATAGCCTGGGTAGATCAACAGGCGGCGCCTCAGTCGTAGTTGTCGAAGAAGAACAGATCGTGGTCACCCGGCGGCGCGACGCCCGCCGCCCGGGCGGCCAGAGCTATCTGCGCCAGGTGCCGCACTTCGTGCAGCACCACGTGAGTGGCCAGCTTCCGTCGGCTCATCGTCTGGGGCCCGGCCGGGATGGTGAACGTGAAAGGCTGGGCCGCGGTGGCGTCGTCGAGCGTGGTGACGAACCGGTTGAAGTCGGCGCGCACCAGTTCGGCGTACTCGAACAGCCCCTTCACATCGCCCGCCGCGACCCCCGTCGAGTCGGGAGGCGTCGCCCCCTCCATCCGCGACAGATGCCGGCGCTCCACCAGAAAGATGTGGTCCAGCAGAGTGCCGATGGTCGGGAAGCGCGCGCCGTCCTGGAACGGCAGCGAGAGTCGCGACGGGTCGGCTTCCACCCACGCGCGCCACTTGCCACGCTCGTGATCGGAGTAGGCCAGCAGCTCCGGCAACCCGGCGGTGATACTCACGGCAGTACCTCGTCCACGCTCTGCGTGCGCACCGGCGCCAGGTTCAGCGCGCGCACGCCCGCCTCGATCGTCTTGCGGTCGCCCACGACGACGACCGCGAACTTGTCCGGCTGGATGTAGGTGGCGGCCGCTTTCTGCACCGCGGCGGCGGTCACCGCCTGCACGTTGGCGATGTACTGCGAGAAATACGTATCGGGCAGCTTGTAGATCGCCATCTCCTCGAGATGCGACGTGAGGTCGGTGATCGTCTCGAACTCGCCGGGGAAGCTCAGCGCCACATAGTTCTTGGCCTTGGCGAGCTCCTCCGCGCCGACGGGTTCGGTAATGCCCTTGAGCTCCTTGAAGAACTCGCGCAGCGCGTCCGCGGTCTTGTCGGTCTGCACCCCGGCGCCGGCCTGAAACGCGCCAGCCGACAGCCGCATGTCGAAGCGCGTGCTGGCCCCGTAGGAGTAGCCGTGCTCCTCGCGCAGATTCTGGTTGAGACGTGACGTGAACGAGCCGCCCAGGATCGTGTTGAGGACGAGGAGCGGGAAGTAGTCGGCCGTCGAGCGCGGCACGCCCACCCAGCCGATGCGTATCTGCGACTGCTCGGCCGAGGGCATATCCACGATCGTCACCTGTCCGGCGGTCAGCTGCCGCGCGGACGGGACCGGCGTCCGCGCACCCGCCGCCGACATCGGCCACGCGCCAAACGCCGCCTCGAGCTGCGGCAGCACGGCAGCGGCGGTGACGTCGCCGGCGACGATGAGCGTGGCGTTCGACGGCTTGTAGCGCGCTGTGTGGAACGCGCGCATCTCATCGGCCGTCATCGCCTTGAGCGTCGCCGCGGTGCCGGTAGCCGCGGTGCCGTAGCGGTGGGTGGGTCCGAACACCACGCGCGAAAACACGAGCGGCGCCACGGCGGCGGCGTCGTCTTTGGCCTGCAGCAGCGCCGTCAGCCGCTCCTGGCGGAGCCGTTCGATCTCCGCCGCCGGAAACGTAGGCCGCAGCGCCACGTCGGCCATCAGCGCCAGCGCCGGGCGCAGTTGGCGCACCGGCACGTTGAGCCGGACGGCCGAGGCGTCGAAGCTGCTCGTCGTGCCGAGCGACGCGCCCAGGAACTCGACCTCGTCGGCGATCTGCAGCGCCGAGCGCGTGCCGGCCCCCTCGTCGAGCATCGCCGCCGTGAAGCTCGCCAGCCCGAACGCGTTCGCCGGATCGTCGCCGCTGCCGGCATGAATCACCAGATTCACCTGCGCCAGCGGCACCTCGTGCTGCTCGACGATCCACACCGGAAGCCCGTTGGCGAGCGTGCGCTTCTCGATCGGCGGCACCGTCAGCCGCGGCGTCGGCCCGAGCGATGGTGGATGCGCGCGATCCGGCTTCGTTTGGGTGAGTGTCGTTGCTGATCCGATCAGGACGATGACGAGCGCAGCGAGAATCGTCGTAGGGGCCGGCTTTAGCCGGCCCTGGGTCGCCTGAAGGCGCCCCCCACGTCTGAATGCCGGCGCCGTCACTTCTTTTCCTCCGGGTTGACGGTCAATTCGACGCGCCGGTCAGGCGGCAGCCATTCTTCCGCGGCCGCTTGTACATCGCCGGCCGAGAGAGACGTGTAGCGCGCGAGATCCTCGGCAAAGTAGTCGGGCCCGCCGCCTGCCCAGTAGTACGAGTTGAGCTGATCGGCCTTGCCGCCGAAGCTGCCGACGCGCTCCATACGGCGGTAGAACGACGCCTCGATCTGGTTGAGCGCACGCTGCACTTCGCGCGCGCTCGGCGGCTCCTGCCGGAGCTTCGCGAGTTCCTCGTCGATCGCCTTCTGCACTTCGGCCACGGTGTGGCCCGGCCGGACGGTCGTCTCGATGACGAACGAGCTGCCGAGCGGCCCGGACTGCTGCGTGGCCTCCACGTCCTGCGCCATCTGGGTGTCGTAGATCAGGCGCTTGTAGAGACGCGAGTTCTTGCCGCCGGCGAGCACCGACGAGACGACGTCGAGCGCGGCGTCGCCGGGGGCGAAGACCCGCGGCGTCAGCCACGCGACGAACAGCTTGGACAGCCGCACGCGATCGGTCATCGTCTGGCGCTTGACGCCCGTGAGCATCGCCGCCGGCGGCGCGATCGGCTCCACCGGCTCGCCTTTCGGCACCTCGCCGAACCATTTCTCGACGAGCGTCTTGGTCTTCTCGTAGTCGATGTCGCCGGCAATCACCAGGCTCGCGTTGTTGGGAGCGTAGTACTTCTTGAAGAACTGCACGACGTCGTCGTGGCTGGCGGCGGTCAGATCCTCCATGTAGCCGATGGTGGGCCAGCTATACGGATGGTTGGCGGGCCACAGCATCTTGTCGAGCTCGATCGACGCCATGCCGTAAGGACGGTTCTCGTAGCTCTGACGGCGCTCGTTCTTCACCACGTCGCGCTGCCCGTTGACGCGCTCGGGCGACATCGTGTCGAGCAGGTAGCCCATGCGATCCGATTCGAGGTAGAGCGCCAGTTCCAGCGCGTTCGACGGCACGTCGATGACGTAATTGGTGCGGTCGTTGGTCGTCGAGCCGTTGTTGTCACCGCCGGCCCCCTCGAGCAGCGTGTCGAACTCGCCTTCCTTGACGTTCTTCGAGCCCTCGAACATCAGATGCTCGAAGAGGTGCGCGAAGCCGGTGCGGCCGGGCCGTTCGTTGGCCGAGCCCACGTGATACCAGACGTTGACGGCGACGATCGGCACGCTCGTGTCCCGGTGCAGAATCACGTTGAGCCCGTTGGCGAGCTGGAACTGCCGGTAGGCGACCTCGAGCGGGCGCGGGGCGGTTCCCGACTGGGCCGCCAAGATGGCCGGAAGCAGGACGATGGCAAGGGCAATGGTCCGCATTCGGCCATTTTCCATCAGAAGTAACCGCGGGGCCCGATCTCTCGTAATGTCTGAGTGACGCCCCATGGACGGCTTCCGCGAGATCTACGACCGCTACCACAAGGACGTGCACCGGTTCGCGCTCTTCCTGACCGGCGATGCCACGCGGGCCGACGATCTCACCGCGGACACCTTCGTCCGGGCGTGGCGCGCCCGCGACCGCATCCAGCACGCCACCGTCAAGGCATACCTCCTGGCTATCACCCGCAACCTGTACCGGGACCAGCTGCGTTCGTCCCGGCAAAGCACGGACCGGGAGGTCGAGCTGGAGGACACCATTGCCGATGAGTCGCCGGGTGCCGACGTCCACCTTCAGCACGCGTCCGCGCTCCGCGACGTGCGCGCCCGGCTGCGCCACGTGGCGCGCGGCGACCGTCGCGCCTTGCTGCTCTACGTGCTCAAGGAGATGTCGTATGCCGAGGTGGCCGGCGCGCTCGGCATCAGCATCGGCGCGGTGAAGTCGCGCATCAACCGCGCGCGCGAGGCGCTGGCGGCGTCGATGCGGCGGCTCGAAAACGGTGCAGGTTGATAGAGGCGCAGCAAGAGAGGTGGGACCGATGAAGGTCACCCGCGACGTCATCTACGACTTGCTGCCGGCCTACTTCGCCGGCGATGCCAGCGAGGACACGCGTGCGCTGGTCGAGGCGTACTTCGAGACCGATCCCGAGTTCGGACGCATGGCGACGCGCTTTCACACCATCGCCGACCGGCAGCACAAGGGTTCCGGCGGGGTGGCCGACCCGGACGCGACCGCGCGTGAGCGCGAAACCTTCTGCTACGCACGCGCGGCCGCCGAACTGCCGCAGAAGGCGCGAGCCTCTGCCCTGTTCTGGGGCTTCGGCTCGCTCATCGGGTTCGGCATCGCGCTGCTGACGTGGAATTCGCCGATGGGTTTTCTGAACCCGGGCATCATCCTCGGCGTCTGTTTTGGCGTGGCCGGCGTGCTCGTGTTCGTGCTGTCGTTCCGGGTCAAGCCGGACTCCTGGTGGCGCAGCCTGGCCGGTCTCGATGACGAGACGCTGCGCTCTGCCGGCCTGGGCAGCCGCCGGTCCCGCCGGCGTCTCGGCGCCTGATCCGCCCGCTTCCACACCTCTGAGCCGGTTTTCCTGCCCCTGACACTTTTCCTGTCAGGAGGCAGTCGTGACACAGGCACTCCTTCGCCACGCGCTCGTCGTGGTCCTGGTCTCTGGCATGTGGACAGGCCAGGCCGCCGCGCAGAATCCTTCCCGTCCCGAGCCCAGGTCGCTCGTGCCCGCCGTGTTCCCGCGGTGGGACCTGAGCGGCAGCCTCGGCCTGCTCAACATCTCAACCGCCGACACCGGCAGCGCGTGGGACAGCTGGGACCAGAAGTTCGAGTACCGCGCCGACCTGGGCCGCTACTGGACCACTCATCTCAAGACCGAGCTCTCGGCCGGTACGTCGAACCGCTGGGAGGACTTCGAGGTGACGCCGTTTCCGGTCGCCGGTGTCGCCGCTCCGATCTACGCCTACACGAACATCGAGCGGCGCCTGACCACCGTGGCTCCGGCGGTCACCTGGCAGTTCCTCGAGAACTCGTTCATGCACCCGTACGTCAGCGGCGGCGTGAAGGTCGGGATTCTCCAGGAGCACCGGGTCCGGACACCCGATGCCTATCGTTTCGGCGGCCAGGGCCTCGTGGTGCCGCCGCTCGACGAGCGCACCACCACCGTGCTGGCCCGCCCCTTCATCGCCGGCGGCTTCAAGTCGTACATCTCGCGGTCGGCCTTCGTGCGCACCGAAGGGCGCATCGCGTTGGGATCCACGGGCGTCCGGCAGGTGTCGCTGCTCGCCGGCATCGGCTTCGACTTCTAGGAGGACACAGGCATGACGATCACGCGCATGCTGCGGGGGGCGACGATCGGCCTGCTGATGCTGCCGCTCGCCGCGTCAGCTCGTGCCCAGGAGCCACGGGACTGGCAGCGGCTCGCGGCGTCGCTGAAGCCGGGCTCGCGGCTCGAGGTACACCTTACCGACGGGCGCCACGTCGACGGCACGCTCGTCGTGCAGGATGCCGACGTGCTGGTCGTGAATCCGCACACCCGCATTCCGGTCACACCCTGGCGCGTCGGCTATTCGGAGATCCGATCGATCGACGTCAAACGCCGCGACGGCTTGTCGCCCGGCGCCAAAGTGCTGATCGGCATGGGCGCGGGTGCGGCCGCCATCTTCGTCGGCCTGTTGATTGCGGTGGCGTCCATCTCGGATTGAGGCCGCGGGAAGGGGCGGAGTAACATTCCTGGTTTCTCATGACTGATCAGAAGCCGCTCGTTGCCGTGATCATGGGCTCCACGTCCGACTGGGACACCATGAAGCACGCCGTTGAAGTCCTGGAGAAGTTCGGCGTCCCGCAGGAGCATCACGTGGTGTCCGCCCACCGCACCCCGGTGTGGATGGCCGAGTTCGCGAGCGGCGCCGAGGAGCGCGGCATCGAGGTGATCATCGCCGGTGCGGGCGGTGCGGCACACCTGCCCGGCATGGTAGCCGCGCATACCGTGGTGCCGGTGCTTGGCGTGCCGGTGCAGAGCGCGGCGCTGCAGGGGCTCGATTCGCTGCTCTCCATCGTGCAGATGCCGGGTGGAGTGCCGGTTGCCGCGCTCGCCATCGGCAAGGCCGGCGCGACGAACGCGGGGCTGCTGGCGGTGTCCATCCTCTCGAATTCGCGGCCGGAGCTGCGCTCGAAGCTGCGCGCGTTCCGCGAAGAGCAGACGCAGAAGGTCAGGCACGAACAGCTCCCATGATTTCCCCCGGCTCGGTGCTCGGCGTGCTCGGCAGCGGGCAGCTCGGGCGCATGTTCACGATTGCCGCGCGGCGCATGGGCTACCGCGTCCATACCTTCTCTCCCGATTCGGATACGCCCACCGGCCAGGTGGCCGACGTCGAGGTGACGGCGCCCTACGACGACCTCGACGCGCTGCAGGCCTTCGCGCGCCGTGTGTCGGTCGTCACCTTCGAATTCGAAAACGTCCCGAGCGCCGCGACGAGCGCGATTGAGCCGATCGTCGCGGTGCGGCCGTCGCCCGAGGCGCTGCACATCTCGCAGCAGCGCGCGCGCGAGAAGCAGTTCCTCGCCGATCGCGGGTTTCCCACCGTGCCGTTTGCCGTGGCGACGACGCAGGCCGAGCTCGCGTCCGCGCTGGCGCGCATCGGCACGCCGGCCATCGTCAAAACCGCCGAGTCCGGCTACGACGGCAAGGGGCAGCAGGTCGCCGGATCGGCAGCCGAGGCCGGGCGCATCTGGTCGTCGCTCGGCGGGCAGGTACTGGTGGTCGAGAAGCGCATCAGCCTGCAGGCCGAGCTGTCGGTGATCGCGGCGCGCGGCCTGAACCGCGACGTGGCGCAGTTTCCGCTCTTCGAGAACCGCCACCGCCACCATATCCTCGACTTGACGACCGCTCCCGCCGCCGTGCCGGCCACCGTCGCCGCGCAGGCGACCGAGATCGGTCGCGGCATCCTCGACGCGCTCGACTACGTGGGCGTCCTCTGCATCGAGTTCTTTCTGAGCACCGACGGCGAGCTGATGGTCAACGAGCTGGCGCCGCGCCCGCACAACTCGGGACATCTGACGTTCGACGCCGCGGTCACCAGCCAGTTCGAGCAGCAGGTGCGGGCGATCTGCGGCCTGCCGCTCGGATCGACGGAGCTCCTGCGGCCGGCGGCCATGGCCAACCTGCTCGGCGATCTGTGGGTGGACGGCGAGCCCGATTGGGCCGCGGCCTGCCGGCAGCCCGACGTGAAGCTGCACCTCTATGGCAAGGTCACGCCCAAGCCGGGCCGGAAGATGGGGCATCTCACCGCCATGGGCCGCACCGTGGCCGAAGCACAAGACCGCGTGATCACGGCCCGCGACGCGCTCCTGCGCCTGTAGAGGGCGGTCTGCATGTAGAGGGCGGTCTTTAGACCGCCCTGCTCGTCAGACCGCCCTGACTCTAGAATCTCGACATACGGATGCGCTTTCAATTCGGCGACTTCGAGCTCGACGCTGCTGCGGCGCGCCTGACGCGCGCCGGCGAGCCGCTGACCGTGCCGGCGCGTCACCTCGACGTGCTCGCGGCGCTGCTGGCGCGCGCCGGGGAAGTGGTGTCCAAAGACGCGCTCGTCGAGGCGGCCTGGCGCGACGTGGCCGTCACCGACAACAGCCTGGAGCAGGCGATCTCGTCGCTGCGCCGCGCGCTCGCGGCACCTGATGGAGGGGCGCTGATCGAGACCGTGCCCCGGCAGGGCTACCGCTTCGCCGGCGAGGTGCAGCGGCTGACGCCGCGCGCCACGGACGACACCCTCGAGGCGCTCATCGCGCCGTATCGCGCCTTTGTCGAGGGGCGGGCGGCGCTCGAGTCGCTGTCCGTCGATCGCGTGATCGAGGCGGCGCGGGCCTTCGATCTGGTGCTCGCGGCGTCGCCCGACAATGCCGCCGCGCACATCGGCATGGCGACGGCGAACGCCATGCGCTTCGAGATGACGCGCGCCGATCCAGCCCCCGACCTCGACGCGCTGGCCGCCGCCACCAGTCACGCACGCGAATCCTGCCGCCTCGATCCGCGGTATGGCGAGGCCTGGGCCACGCTCGGATTCGTGCTCGATCGAACCGGCGCCGGCGTCGATGCCGTGGCCGCGCTGTCGCGCGCGGTGTCGCTCGAGCCCGACAACTGGCGTCACCATCTGCGGCTGGCCGCGGTCAGCTGGGGCGAAGCGCGGCTGCGCGCCGCGCAACGGACGCTGCTGCTGCTGCCTGGCTGTCCGCTGGCGCATTGGCTCGCGGCGACTGTGCACGTGGCCCGCCAGGCGCTCGACGAAGCCGAGCGCGAGCTCACCGCCGGGTGCGCGGCCGTGGCGGCCGCGGGTACGGAGACGCGGTTCAGCGGCGTCGCGTTGGAGTGGCTGCTCGGCTTGATCGCGCTCTCGCGCGGGGACACGGCCGCGGCACGGCAGCACTTCGACCGCGAGCTCGCGGCGGAGGCGGGCGGGCATCTCTACGCGCGCGAGTGCTGCGCCAACGTCTGGTATGCGATCGGCGCGACGCGCTGGCGCGAGGGCGACCGCGCCGCGGCCCACGACGCCTTTGCGCAGGCGCTCCGGCGCGTCAAAGGCCATGCGCTGTCGTCGATCATGCTGATGGTGATCGAGGGCGGTTCCAGCTTGTCCGCCGTAGCCTTGGCGAAGGCGGAAGACCTGCAACCGCGTACTGCGGGGAGCGCCGTCGATCCGGCCATCGCGCAGGCGGTGGCGCTCACGGCTCTGGGTCAGCGCGCACATGCAGCCGCGACGCTGGACGCCGCGCTGGCGGCAGCGCCCCCGGGGAACGGCGGGTGGATCGTGCCGGTCGAACCGATGCTGCAGGCCGCTGGTCCCGAGTGGGAGCCGGTGCTCGCCCGGTTGCGCAACCGGGCCGCGTAATTCAGATCTTTTCAGCCCGGCGGTCAGGACTTGGCGCCGGCGCGCAACGCACCATCGAATCATGGAGGTGCGTATGCGTCATGCCGTCGTCGTCATCCTGAGTCTCACCGTATTCGCCGGGGCCGCGTCGGCCCAGAACGTGCTGGAGCCGCCCGGATTCACCAAGACCGTCAACCTGTCCGGGCCGCGCTTCGGGTTGACGGCCCTCAGCACGGGGGTGGTGGACGAGCTCCACAAGCGCTCGATCGACGTCGGCTCCAACATCTCGCAGTTCGGCTGGCAGTTCGAACGCCAGTTCTACTCGCGCGGCAGCGGCGTGGCGGCCGTCAACGAGTGGGTCGTGCTGCTCGGCGGCCTCGATCAGGGGGTCGCGCTGCCCAGTCTGAGCTGGATGGTCGGCCTGCGGACGCGCGACGGCGCCGAGTTCGGAATCGGGCCCAACATCACCCCCGCGGGCGTCGCCCTGGCGGTGGCCGGCGGCGTCACGTTCCGCGCGGGCACTCTGAACGTGCCCATGAACGTGGCCGTGGTGCCGTCGAAGGTGGGCACGCGGATCAGCGTGTTGACCGGTTTCAACATGCGCCGCCGTTGATGTAGAGGGCGGTCTTTAGACCGCGCTTTCTGCAGGGACGTTGTCGCGTACTGCCTCATGCCGGACCACGTACATCTGCTTCTCGAGGGCGTCTCAGAGGCGGCGAATCTCGCCGAAGCGATCCGGGCCTGGAAGCAGCGAACCGGGTACGACTGGAAACGGCGTCATGGCACACCGTTGTGGCAGGAGGGTTTTCACGACCGTGTCTTGCGCGCCGAGGATGACACCGCGGCTGTCGTCAGGTACGTCCTCGAAAACCCGGTACGCGCCGGATTGGTAGCTGCCGTAACGGACTATCCATGGATCGGATCATCGCGCTTCACCGTGGAGCAGCTGCTCACGCACGCGTGTGGGTGGAAGCCGTCGTGGAAGCGACGAAGGTAGAGTCCCAGGGCTCAGGGCGGTCTAAAGACCGCCCTCTACATCCGGTCAGGGGGCCAGCGTCAGTGTGTAGCGGGTTGGTCCCGGCAGAAACGGCGTGGGCTCGCCGCGAGCCCACGCGTCGTGCGAGTTGCGATAGAACGGCGACAGCGGGTGACCGCTCTGGCCCGTCGGCATGTGCATGATGCCGGCGCGTTCGTTCCCCGGCGACACGACCATCCGCTCGGACGCGGCGCTGGTGTTCCAGTGCACCCGAGGCGTAAACAGATCGCCGGGGTATTTGGCCGCGGGCATGTCGAGCCAGCGGCTCCCGAACGGCAGCGACCCCGACAGCGGATGCCGGAACGCGATCACGTTGTAGTCGGACCACTTTTTCCGCGCCAGGTCGCCGTTGCTGTTCTCCATCGCGTCCTGGATGATCGCGTCGATCGACGACGTCAGCAGATCGCTCCAGGACCCGTAGCGGGGGTTCAGCAGGTGCACCGGCCGCTCGGTGACGAGCTTCCAGATCGGCCCCTCGCGGCGGCGCATGCGCGTGTAGTCGAACGAGGGGTCGGCCTCGTAGCACTCCGCCAGCACGAACGAGGTGACGCGGTCGATCACCTGATCGCGGAACAGGCGGGTGAGGCGGTAGGCCGCCGAATCCGGCGACGCCTCGCCGGTCCAGTCTTTCTCGACGACATCCCGGAACTTCGCGCGCTCCGCGTCGCCGGCGACGTTGTCGGACGTGAGGTGCCGCAGGATGAGATCTCGCCAGCGCGACATGAACGTGGACCGCGCGTCGAGCTGGATGTCGAGCATGTCGCGTGCGGTGAACTGCTCCCGCTCGCGCAGCCGGTCGCGAATCTCGCGCGCCCGCGCGCCGATGTCGTAGTTGCCGTCGCCGAGCGTACGGAGGGCGTCCCCGTCCACGACCCGCGCGTTGGCGGTCCACAACCGCCCGCCCGGAGGGGCGACGATGCGCGGGTACTCGGCGGGCGAGAGCCAGCCGTTCCACCCGCGCCAGCCGTCGGCCCACGATTCTGGCAGCACGCCGTCGACGGCGATCCGGCGCGGCAGCGATCCATAGATGGTCCAGGCGATGCGCCCGCTGCGATCGGCCACGACCATGTTCTGCGCCGGCGTGCCGAGCGCGCTGGCCGCGTCGAGCGCCTCTTCGAG
>Ga0070675_100004042_pt1 | contig 11135 bp, 9 predicted proteins | sample KBSM43metaG_FD_65343 | JGI IMG/M metagenome (GOLD analysis project Ga0070675, IMG submission 65343) | Miscanthus rhizosphere microbial communities from Kellogg Biological Station, Michigan, USA - KBS M4-3 metaG | ecosystem: Host-associated > Plants > Roots > Rhizosphere > Soil ...
ATCACAAGAAGTTCTGGGTCGACACGCTTGGTGGTACGGCCATCACGATCGGCACGCAGAATCGGGAGATCGTCAAGTTCCCGAACGCGCTGCTGTTCATGAATCCGGGGATGCCGACAGCCGGGAGCCGGGGAAGCACGGTGAATCACATCGGCTTCTCCGTACCCAACCTGCGGCAGACGGTCGATAAGCTCAAGGCCGGCGGCTACAAGATGGTCACCGCTGCCGAAGCGCCGCCGACGGTGAAGGTCCAGGACGACATCGGTCTCACGAGCGGCGGCGATGTGTCTGGCATCGCGTACGTCATCGGTCCCGACGACATCAAGGTCGAGATCCTCGAGATCAAAAAACAGACGATGCCCATCGTCAGCCACCATGTGCACTTCTTCAGTCAGAAGCCGGAGGAGGTGCAGGCGTGGTACGTGAAGATCTTCGGCTCGAAGCCGCGCGCTGCGGCGACCAACGGCATCATCGGATCGGATCTGCCCGGTATTGGCCTCAGCGTCTCACCGTCACCGACGCCGGTCGTCGGCACGCGCGGCCGCGTGATCGATCACATCGGGTTCGAAGTGAAGGGGCTCGAGGCGTTCGTCAAGAAGCTCGAGGCACAGGGCATCAAGATCGATCGGCCCTATACACCAGTGCCAGCGCTCGGCATCTCGATCGCGTTCATTACCGATCCGTGGGGAACCTACATCGAGCTCACGGAGGGACTCGACAAGGTTTCCTAAGGCAATGCGGGCGAGTTATTGAACCGCGAAGGTTTTCTCGTCGAGCAGCTGGCCGTCCTGTGATCGCACCTCGACCTTCCATTTACCCGGGCGGCTGATGCGAGTCTGGCTGTAGGTGCGGAAGCCGCTCGGATTCGCGCGGATGCGAAGCGGGACACGCTGCTCGAGTCTGTCGTCACGGTACCAGCGATGCTCGATTGTGGTGTCACGTGGCGACACCACGCGCGTGTAGAAGTACATGAGGCCGGGGTCTTGCGCGCCGGTCGCGGGCGCGCACGTCCACGCGCCGGTCCGCGTCAGGCTTCGGCACACTTCGGCAGTCATTACCGTGGTCGATGATTTGCCAGTCGTTGCGACCGGGCGATCTGGAGCGACGGGTTCGGGAGCCGCAGCCGTTGGCGGCGCAACGGGCTCAGGCTTGGGCGTCGGGGCGGCGGCTGCCGTTTCCGGGACCGCGGGCTGGGGCTGTGGTGCGGGTTCCTCCGGCACCGGCGATGGCGCAGGCGGTGGCGCCGCACCTGTTGATGGCAGCGGCGCCGCATTTGTTGATGACGGCGGCGTCGACGTCGACGCGGTGCGTTCCCGTGACGGATTCGAGTTGAACAAATACCACCCGCCGACAAGCAGCAGAACCAGCACCGCCAGCACGGCTGCAATAGCCGGCGCGCGTGACGGTTCACCAATGGCTGGTGGGGCGCTGAGCGTTCGCGGCGACAGCGGTACCGCGGATGACGAGCGCAGCGGAAAGTCGTCAAGCGATGGCGGCGCTGCGCGAGGTGGGGGAGGCGCGACGGCCTTCGGTGCGGCGGCCTTCGGCGCCGCGGGCTTCGGTGGCGCTGGCGGCGGTGGCGGCGCGGGCCGTGGCGGTGGCGCCGATGACGCGGTCGGTGGCGGCACCGATGAAGCACTCGGTGCCGGTGCAGACGAGGCGGTCGGCGCAGGCGACAAGGCGGCCGGCGGCGTTTCTTTCAAGGGGATGCCGCGGGCCGTACAAAACTGCTCGAGGTTCTCCCGGCTCGTCATTACGAACGAGTCGTTGGCCGGCAAGCTCGACGTCGCGATCGCGTAGGCGCGCCGATAGCACGCCTCTGCGTCGGTTATTTTGCCGTTGAGTTCGCAAACGATTGCGAGGTTGTTGAGAATGTTGGCGACGTCGGGATGATTCGGGCCGGCGCTCGCCTCCTGCAGGGACAGTGCCTGGCGCAGCAGCCGTTCCGCCGTGACATGGTCGCCACGGGCCTCAGCCTGCTCGACTCCCTGCACGATCGCCCGGAAATCATGGACATTTGGCATCGCCACCGGTCCATTGTAAACGGTCATACTATGGGCGCTCACTCGAAGACGATGAACGCTGACGATCGCCTCGAGCTCTTCTTTTCGCAGTCGCTCGACGGTTTCTTCTTCATGATGATCGACGAGCCCGTCGTATGGGACGACTCGACCGACAAGGACCGCGTTCTCGACTACGTCTTCGAACATCAGCGCATGACGAAAGTGAACGACGCGATGCTCGCGCAGTACGGCGCGACACGCGAGTCGTTTCTGGGGACGACGCCCAAGGATCTGTTTCGCCATGATCTGGCGCATGGCCGCCGCGTGTGGCGCGAGTTCTTCGATCGCGGGCGCCTGCATATCGAAACCGACGAACGGCGCGTGGATGGCGCGCCTATCCGGATCGAGGGCGACTACCTCTGCTTCTACGATGAGGCCGGCCGGATTACCGGGCATTTCGGCATTCAACGCGACGTCACGGAACGCGAGCGGGCGAGTCAGGCACTGCGCCAGTACAACCGCCGGCTGCAGGTGCTTCACGACATCCACCGGGACATCCTCGGCACGCGGTCGCCGCAGCAAATCGCCGAGGCGACACTGCGCCACCTTCAGGAACTGATTCCGTGCCGCCGCGCCAGCGTCGCGGTCTTCGATCTGCCGCGTGGCACGGGCACGATCATCGCCTCGTGGGCCATGGGAGAGGCACAGGGAGAGGGCCAGGCGGTTGATGGTGCGGTGGTGCCGATCGAATCCTTCGGCGTGCGCGAGGAACTGCAGGCCGGACTGGTCGGGAGTCTGCGCAGCCTGGGCCCCCCGCATCACCTGACCGACACGCTGGCGGCCAGCGGATCGTCGACGATGCACGTACCTCTGCTAGCCGACGCAGATTTGATCGGCGTGCTCAACGTCACGTCATCCGACGAGCAGACCTTCGAGCGGCGGTCCATCGAAATCGCACAGGAGGTAGCCAGCACGCTCGCCGTCGCGATGCGCCAGGCGCAGCTGCGCGAGCGCGTGGAGCGTTACGCCAACGAGCTCGAAGATCGCGTCTTGGCGCGCACGGCGGATCTCGAACGCAGCGAGAACCGTCTGGCCGCCATCCTCAACGCGCTTCCCGACCTGGTGTTCGTCGTCAACGGCGAAGGCCGATACGTCGAGATCCTGACCTCGCGCGAGGATTTGCTGTATCGAGCGGCCGAAGAGATGAAGGGCCGGCGCTTTCACGACGTCCTGCCCACTCCCGTTGCGGATGCGCATCTGCGTCTGGTGCAGCAGACCCTCGAGACGCGAACCACCCAGACGCTGGAATACTCGCTGCACGTGTTGGCCGGCGAGCGGTGGTTCGAGGGGCGCACCGGACTGCTCGGGGTGTTGGTGGACGGGCATCCCGCTGTGGCCTTCATCGCCCGCGACGTCACCGATCGCAAACGCGCCGAGGAACTCGAGTCGCAGAACATCTACCTGCGCGAAGAGATCAGCGTCGAGCGCAGCTACGGCGAGGTCGTCGGCGAATCGCCAGCGATGCGCAAAGTGTTCAAGGCGATCGGGATGGTCGCCGACACCGAGTCCACAGTGCTGGTGCTCGGCGAGACTGGCACTGGCAAAGAACTCACCGCGCGAGCCATTCACAATCTCAGTCGCCGGCGGCACGGCGTGATGGTCAAGGTGAACTGCGCGGCACTGCCGGCGAGCCTGGCCGAGAGCGAGTTGTTCGGTCACGAGCGTGGCGCGTTTACCGGTGCGGTCCAGCAGAAGAAGGGCCGCTTCGAGTTGGCGCACAACGGGACGATCTTTCTCGATGAGGTTGGAGAGCTGTCCGCTGAAGTGCAGGTGAAGCTGCTGCGCGTACTGCAGGAGCAGGAGTTCGAACGGCTCGGCAGCACGCGTCCGACCAAGGTCAACGTGCGAGTGATTGCGGCGACGAACCGCAATCTCGAGGAGGAGGTCGCACGCGGCCGCTTCCGATCGGACCTGTTCTATCGCCTCAACATTTTTCCGATCCATCTGCCGGCGCTTCGCGAGCGCAAACCGGACGTGCCGCTGCTGGCGACGCACTTCGCCACGGAGTTCGCGCGTCGCATGGGCAAACCGGTGCGCGGCATCGAAGGCGACGCGATGGCGCGATTGACGACCTACGAATGGCCCGGCAATGTGAGAGAACTGGCCAACGTGCTCGAACGCGCGGTGATTCTCTGCGACGGTCCCATGATTCTCGAAGCCCACCTGGGCGCGGTCGGCCGCGACCGCCGGGAGAGCGGCACATTCCCGACGCTCGAAGAAGTGGAGCGGCAGCACATCATGCGCGCCCTGACCGAGACTGGCGGCGTGCTGGCCGGCCCGCAGGGCGCCGCCAAACTGCTGGGCATGCGGCGATCGACGGTCTGGTCGCGCATGAAAAAGCTCGGCATTCAGCCCATTCACGAGTAGTCGGCCACGCAAGCGATCGCGATGCGCAGGCGTGCCGATATTTCGGTACGGCTGGTGATATTCACGCACCGCCGTCGTCAACATCCGGCGAGAAACGCTCCCTCAGCCATCGTTCCCAATTAGTTGATCCCGCATCATTTGCCGGCTTGATCTACCGACAACTCGCCGGCTGGCACACCCATCGCTGTCCTGTCTCCCGTGCCGAAAATTCTTGATCTGAATCAGTGGGGCAGGCCCGCGGCCAGGCTCAGGGCGAGGTTCAGGGCCAGGCTTGGGATCAGTGTTCGGACCAACCCCATTCAGGCGGCACGAAAGCGAGAAGAGCCCATGTTCACGCGAAGGCAAGCGATCCGGTGGGCGGAGTTGTGGCTGTCGTGTTGGAACCAAGGCGACTACGAGACGCTGCTCGCCTTGTATCGCGACACCACCCGGTTCGGCGCTCGATCTGACGAATCCGTTCTCTCCCATGACAACAAGATCGAGGCGCTCAAGCGCCACTGGGCCGCCGTGCCCTATGGCATTCACTCCGTTCGCGGCGAGCTGGAGCGCGTGGCGTGGGATCCCGAAACGCGCGAGCTGACCATCGTCTACGCGACCGATCTCGGCGGCACACGCCTGCATGGTTGCGATCTGGTCACGCTCGATGCCGAAGGCCGGGTCGTGCTCGGCGAGCCGTGTGTGGGCTGCGTCGTGGATGAATCCCGACGCCAGGATCACGTGCTCGTTCACGCCATCAAATCTGCAGAAGGAGGTCGGTGATGCGATTCACGGTAGCAAGGCGGCTGACTCGAGGTCTGTTGATCGGAGTCAGTCTAACGGGCGTTGTGTTGATGACGGCTGGCACGGCGGCGGAGACGGTGACCACCCAGGAGACGACGCGTTCGTTGCGACGTGCGCTCGAGCGTCTGCCGTACTACGGCGTGTTCGACCACCTGACGTTCGGCGTCGAACGCGGCGTCGTGACGCTCAACGGATACGCGTACAACGGCAGCCTGCGCTCCGCCGCGGAGATGGCGGCCAAGCGGACGTCCGGCGTCGATGAAGTGGCCAATCGCCTCGAGGTGCTGCCCTCGTCACAAGAGGACGACCGGATCCGGTGGGCGACGTTCTATCGCATCTACACCGACGCGTTTCTCTCGCGGTACGCATCGGGCGGCGACATGGCTGCGCGGCGCGAGATCTACGAGGCCCGGCGCTGGGGCGGACTGTATCAACCGCTCGGCCTCTACTCGATCCACATCGTCGTGCGTCATGGACAGACGACCCTCTACGGCGTCGTCGATAGCGACGCCGACAAGCAGATTGCCGAGGTGAGGGCGCGCGAAGTGTTCGGCGTCTTCGGGGTCGACAACGAAATCGTCGTGGCCAAGAAGGTCGCGAAGAATTAGGCGAGAGAGCACTGAGATGTTGACGTTGAAATCGGCGAGGCGAGCGCTCTTCGTGGTGGCCGCAATCGGGTTGTGCGGCGTCTCCGTCGCGGGCGCACCGGCACCATTCGCTCGGTCGACCGACGCACTTGCACCCGAGCTGAGCGGCCTGGGGACGCTGCACGTGCCCGTCTCAACGGCCACACAGATCTCGGTGCCGCCCGAGTTCTTCGAGACGATAGTGAGCGAGAGCCTCAAGGTCCCTCGCGTGTGTGGAAGGCGGCACTCGAGCCCTATCTGTCGGTCGACTTCTCGGAGCGGCTCAAGGAGGTCGCCGTCCCGACGCTATTAGTCTGGGGCGACCGCGACGGATTCACGGGGCGCGCCGAACAGGACGCGTTGAACCGCGCGATTGCGGGCTCGCGTCTTACGGTCTATAGCGGCACGGGACACTGCCGCATTGGGAAGAGCCAGAACGATTCGCGGCTGACGTGGTCGCCTTCGTCCGCAGCGTGGATGCGCCGTAACGCGAGAGTGCTACCCTACAGGTTTGCATAGGCACACAGGCATTAGAGGAGGCTGTACATGTCGCTGAGAATCAACGATGTCGCGCCGGACTTCACGGCCGAGTCGACGGAAGGCACAATCAACTTTCACCAGTGGATTGGTGATGGCTGGGCGGTCCTGTTCTCGCACCCCAAGGATTTCACGCCCGTGTGTACCACCGAGCTCGGCTACATGGCGCGCATCAAGCCGGAGTTCGACAAGCGAAACACCAAGATCCTCGGCATCAGCGTCGACGGTGTCAGCAATCACCAGAAGTGGTCAAAGGACATCGAGACCTCGCAGGGCCATGCCGTCAACTATCCGCTCATCGGCGATCCGCAGCTGAACGTCGTCAAGGTCTTCGACATGCTTCCAGCAAACGCGGGTGACACCAGCGAGGGACGTACCGCGGCGGACAACGCCACGGCGCGCTCCGTGTTCATCATCGGCCCCGACAAGAAGATCAAGGCGATGCTGACGTATCCGATGAGCACTGGCCGCAACTTCGACGAGATTCTGCGGCTGCTCGACTCGTGCCGGCTGACGGCGACGAAGAAGGTGGCGACACCGGTGAACTGGAAGCAGGGCGAGGACGTGATCATCCTGCCTGCGGTGTCGGACGAAGATGCGAAGAAGACGTACCCGGATGGGTGGAAGTCGCCGCTGCCGTACATTCGCATCGTGCCCCAACCCCGTTAGTGGTTGGTGGTTGGTGGTTGAGATCAAGAGCTCTTCACCACTAACCACTAACTACTAACCACCAACCAACCTGAGTCTGAGTCTCAGATTCTTTCTCAAGCTTCGCGTTCATCACATCGTTGCTGTAGCGTTCGGCCGTGGTCACACGGTCGACGCTGCCGCTCCTCGTGTGTGCGCTGATCTACGCACTCAGCGGAGACGCCACGGCTGCGCTCGCCGCACAGGCCTCGTCATCGCTTGACGCGGCGCTTCCCGCGAACGCGACGGGCGAGCAGATCTTCGTTGCCGCGTGTGCGACCTGTCATGGCATGGATGGCAAGGGCTCGCCGACGGCGGTTGTCGGTTTTGATCTCCCGCTTCCCAACGGTCACGACTTTCCCGACTTCACCGACTGTGCGACGAATACCGTCGAGCCGCTCGGCGACTGGATGGCTGTCGCGCATCGCGGCGGTCCAGTGCGCGGCCTCGACCGGCGCATGCCGGCATTCGGGGATGCGCTGTCCGAGGAGCAGATCGAACGCGCGGTCAAATATCTCTGGACGTTCTGCGACGATTCCGCCTGGCCGCGCGGCGACCTGAACCTCCCGCGCGCCTTTTTCACCGAGAAAGCCTTTCCTGAAAACGAGACCGTCTGGACCACCGGCGTGACCACGTCGGGTGCCAAGGGCGTGACCAATGAGCTGGTCTACGAACATCGCATCGGCGCCCGCTGGCAATACGAGGTCAAAGCGCCGTTCGGCGTGCAACAGGCCGAACCCGGCGGTGCATGGAGTCGTGGGCTTGGCGACGTCGAGTTCGCGCTGCGCCGCACGCTCTACGCCAGCTACGATCGCGGCAGCATCTTCGCCGCCGGCGGCGCCGTGACGCTACCCACAGGCAAGGAGGAGCTCGGCCTCGGCAATGGCTTCACGATCGTCGAGCCGTTCGCGATGTGGGGGCAGATGATCGGCACGAGCGCCTTCGTGCAGACGCACGTCGGCTACGAGGTCGCCTCGGATCAGACGCGCGGCCAGAACGAGGGCTTCGTGCGCACGGCACTCGGCTACACCGTTGCCCAGGATCGTGGCTTCGGTCGCGCGTGGACGCCGATGCTCGAAGTGCTCGCCGCCAAGCCAGAGGGCGGCGCCGCCGAGTGGGATCTCGTTCCCCAGATGCAGATTTCGCTGAGCAAGCTGCAGCACATCCTCTTCAGCGTCGGCGTACGTGTCCCGATCAACGAACGCGACGAGCGCAAGCCACAGGTACTGGCGTATTTCCTGTGGGACTGGTTCGACGGCGGACTCTTCCAGTTCTGGAAATGACCGTGCGACTAGCGCTGACGCTCTGGCTCGTGTCGATCGTCCTGGTGAGCGCGAAGGAGGCGCCGACCAGGACCGGACCGCCGAAGGGGAAACCGGATCTCTCCTTGTTCTCGCATTCCGAGAACTGCATGGCCTGCCACAACAACCTGGTGACACCCGGTGGCGACGACGTGTCGATCGGTGTGACCTGGCGCTCGACGATGATGGCCAACTCCGCGCGCGATCCGTACTGGCAGGCGGGCGTGCGGCGCGAGACGATCGATCACCCCACACACTCCGCCGCGATCCAGGACGAGTGCGCCGGCTGTCACATGCCCATGGCGACACGTATCGCCCGCGAGTCCGGGGGCCGGGGAGAAGTGTTTGCTCGGCAGGCCCGGCCTTCGGCAACGCAGGCCGAGCTGCGCCGCCTCGCCGCGGACGGCGTCTCCTGTTCCGTCTGCCATCAAATCTCGAAAGAGCATCTCGGCACGCGCGAGAGCTTCAACGGCGAGTTCGTGATCGAACCGACGCCGGATTCCGGCGTGCGGCCGATCTTCGGCCCCTATCGCGTGGATACGGGACGCAAGACGATCATGCGCTCGGTGACCGGGTTTGCGCAGGAGGAAGCGCCGCACATCAAGCAATCGGAGCTGTGCGCGACGTGTCACACGCTGATCACGACGGCCTTTGGTCCGAACGGGCAGGTGGTCGGATCGCTGCCGGAGCAGATGAATTATCAGGAGTGGCGGCACAGCGACTTCCTTCGCGAGGAGCGAAGCTGTCAGTCCTGTCACATGCCGACAGTTGCCGGGCCAATCCGCGCGGCCTCGGTGCTCGGCGACACACGAGACACGCTGGCGCGCCACGTCTTCGTCGGCGGCAACGCCTACATGGTTCGTCTGCTCAATCGCTATCGTCATGAGCTCGGTGTCATGGCGCTCCCGTCCGAGCTCGAGGCGACGGCGAACGCCACCGTCCGGCAGTTGCAGCGCGACACCGCGGAGCTGACGCTATCGAAGCCGACCGTCACCGCGGGCACCATCGCGTTCGACGTGGACATCCGCAACCTCACGGGCCACAAGCTGCCGACCGGCTATCCCTCACGGCGGCTGTGGCTACACGTGACGGTGAAGAACGAGCGCGGCGAGCGCGTTTTCGAATCGGGTGCGTTCAGCACCACGGGATCGATCGCCGGCAACGACAACGACACGGACGTACGGCGCTTCGAGCCGCACTACGACGAGATCAGTGCTCCCGACCAGGTGCAAATCTACGAGTCGATTCTCGGTGACGTGAGTGGCGGGGTGACGACGGGTTTGCTGAGCGCGACGCAGTACCTGAAGGACAACCGTCTGTTGCCACGTGGGTTCGACAAGACAACAGCGCCTGCGGAGATCGGCGTGTACGGTCAGGCGAAAGCTGATGTGGATTTCGTCGGAGGCGGTGACCACGTGCACTACCGCATCCCTGCCTCGGCGAGCGGACCGCTCACGTTCGAAGTTGAGCTGCGATACCAGACGATCGCGTATCGCTGGGCGCAGAACCTGGAGCGCTACGACGCTCCAGAGCCGAAGCGGTTTCTGTCGTACTACTCTGCGACGGCAGACGGCTCATCGGTCCTCGTCGCGACCGCGCGCGCCGTCTCGCCTTAGTGTTCAGTGATACACGCGCTTGAGATTTTCCAGCTTGCAGCCCGGAGGAAGCTTCTCTGGACGAAGGGGCGGCGCGTCGCCCATGTAGCAGCCCGGGATCACGTACACCGGTGGGGATGTTTGGACCACCGGGTCGACGTAGCCGAAGGACCATGGCCGATAGCGCGCATAGTACACAGGACCCGAATAGTAGACGGGCACGAACATCGGCCGGTAACTGATTCGATTCAACGTGCGATCCAAGTAGTCCGGATAAGCAGAGCGCGGCACGACAACCGGTGTGCGCCCGCGTGAGTAGGGAGGCACGGGGTCGATGTCTCCGCGCGCCATATATCGAGAGGTGACCGGCGAGGGGTCATTAACGTCACTTGTGCCGGCGACGCCATACCAGCCGGGGACGACCTGGCGCGAGAATCTCGGAAGGCGGTCGTCGGTCGGGGAGTACGAGCTGGCTCCGGCGCGGAACACATCACTGCCGAACGCCGTTGACGGCAGTGAATTGGATTGCGAAGCACTGTGCGCGGGCACCAACCAGACAGCCAGCAGCAACGCGATCGACACGCGTCCCATCACATCTCAATTATCGAGGATCCAACTCAGCTGGGCGCTGAGTCTTTCTGCGCAAAAGCGGCGAGGCTCTTCGCGGGATTACCCGTTCTAGCGAACAGAACGGGCGGTCGGGCCGGCCGGTCCGGTCGGGGCGATGACCGGCGGAACCTCCCGCACGTCCTTCAGGTCGCACCCCGCCGGCAGCTGATCCGCGCGCGGCCGTGACGTTCCCGCGTAGCAGCGCGGAATCACGTAAAACGTCTTGGGTGGTCCGGCTGCGGCGCGAAGCTCCGGACGGTCGTCGCGTCTGGTGAGCGTGCCCCGATATGAGAGGACATCATTCGCGCGAATCCGCAACTCGACGCTCTGCGAGTCGTATCCCTCAGCCCTGAATTCGATGCGATGTGGTCCGGCGTCGAGTGTCCCCCCGCCACTGCGGCGGAATTCGGAGACGGTGCCCGCATAGAGGCCGTCGACGAACACCTGGGCGCTCGCGGGTTCGACCTCGAGACGCAGATAGCCTTCTTGATTCTCGCGATCGCGCATATAACGATCGACTGCCGGCGCTGAGGAATCTGGTTGGCCGATGTAGCCGAATGGATCGGTGAT
>Ga0070675_100004044_pt1 | contig 11134 bp, 6 predicted proteins | sample KBSM43metaG_FD_65343 | JGI IMG/M metagenome (GOLD analysis project Ga0070675, IMG submission 65343) | Miscanthus rhizosphere microbial communities from Kellogg Biological Station, Michigan, USA - KBS M4-3 metaG | ecosystem: Host-associated > Plants > Roots > Rhizosphere > Soil ...
TCCATTGCCAGGCTCTATTCAGAACTGGTTTCCGATGCTGCTCTGCGTCATCGCATGTTCGGATTGGTCGAGGAGGAATTTACACGGACGCGCGATGTGGTGCTTCGCGTGACCAATCAGCGGGAGTTGCTGGAAACCAACCCTGTTCTCCTGCGTTCAATCCGGCTTCGCAACCCTTACGTGGATCCGATGAGCCTCGTGCAAGTCGAACTATTGCGACGTAAGCGCGCGGGAGAGCTGGCTGCGGAGATAGACGACGCGCTGGCAGCAACCATGCATGGCATTTCTTCAGGTTTGAGGAATACAGGATGAGAAAGGCCGCGCAGGGCGCGCGGCCTCTTACATTTCGAAAGAATCAATCAATCCCGAAGGAAAGAAGAACGTTTCCGGCTGCCTGGGCAGAACTGATCGCGTATCCGGAAGTGACGAATACACGGCCACCCGCGATTGTTGCTCCCGTCGTGCTGATTGCGCCGCCGCGCGCCGGCACTTGGTTGACGGTGGTGAAATCCTGGGCTGTGTTGAATTCCCAGAGTTGCTTTCCGTCGGCCGTGGACACGGCGTAAAGTCGTCCGGATGAAGAACCCTCAAAGACGACTCCCGGAATCGATGTCGGAGCCGCCCCAAAACTGCCGCCTGGGGTTTCTCCATCCTTGTACGCCGGTGATGTAAAGCTCCAGGCTTTCTCGCCCGTTCCGAGACGAAGGGCGACAAGTCCAGCGGCACCACCCGCACCGTAGTAAACATTTTGATCATCCGCGGATCCGCCCCAGACAATGCTGCCGCCACCACCACCGCGTCCGCCTCCTGCAGGCGGCGCTGTCGGAGCCGGCGCTCCCGTTGATGCGAGGACACGGTAGAGCAACTTACCCCTGTCATCCGGATCGAGGGCGAACACGTGACCGCGCTTCGTCCCGGCAATCAGAACTCGCTTTCCATTCGGGAGTGTTTTCAAAATCGGGGGATTTCCGATGTCGAGATCGGGCCCCATCGGAGTAGGACAGGCGTCGCTGCGCTGTGCGCCGGTGCAGCCACCCATGAAGACATCGTTCTCATCCGCCTGATAGGACCACAGAAGGTCTCCTGACTTCAGATCGACCGCCATGATCGCATCGGTTGTCTTTGGCGACGGAGCTGTCGTGGCATCTCCTGTGCCGAAATAGACCGCGTTGCGAACCGGATCGATCGTCGGCGTGTTCCAGACACCGCCACCACCCGGCGCATAGATCGTCACTCCATTGGCCATGGTCTTGACGGGCTTGGGATCGCCGGGAACTACCCAGGCTTTCCAGATCTCCTTGCCCGTATTGGCATCGAGAGCCACAACGCTTCCTCGGGACGTGCAACACGGATAACCCGGATTGCCGCTCGAGAATTCCTCTGAAGACGAGACGGGCACAATCAGTTTTCCGTCGTAATACTTGGTTCCCGCGGTGATCCGCGCTACGACGTGATTGTCGACTTTGGTTTTCCAAAGCTGTTTTCCATCCTGCGCGTTGACGGCGAAGATATTCGCGTGACCATCCCCAAAAAACACTGCGAAGCGCGCATTGCCCTGACCCGTGACCGGTCCGACTGTGACTGCGCCGCGCACGATGCTGCCGCCTTCAAACGACCAGTAGACGCATCCGGTCGCCGCATCGAGCGAATAGATGTAGCCGTTGTCACTGGCAACGAAAACGCGCCCGCCGGCCACCGTAGGCTGTGAACTGGACGTTTCGCCCTTCGGAAAACCAAACGCCCATTTCAGCTTGAGGTTGGGAACTTGTGCGGCCGTGAGGCCGGCACCGCGAGCCGCCTGGAAGCGTGTGTTGCCGTTGTCGATACCCCAGCCGATCCAGCCGGCGTTGAGATTCGTGATCGTGGGATTCGTGGCGCACTTGTTCGGCATGTTCTTCGCGTCGCCCGGCCCTGAGCTTCCCATCGGGCGGCCACTCATGAACTCGGCAACGCGGCGAATCTGTCCTTCGTTGAGCTCTGAACCCTGGGTCTTCATTTTGCCCGTGGTTAGAGCCTCCGCGATCTTTTCCGGTGTCATCAGGCGAATCGCCTCGGCGGTGGGACCTTGATTTGGACCTGGATTGCTATGGCAGATCGAGCATCGCGTCTGGAATGTAGACCAGCCGCTTTCAGTGCCCTGAAGTCCGCCACCCCCACGTTGCGCGCCTCCCGCTCCGCGTGGGGCGGCCGCGGGTGCGCCAGGCTGACCGGGAGCCGCAGGAACCTGCCCGCGTTGGGCCTGCGGATGGACTGTTACCACCCAACCCATAATCCCAATCCAGGCAATCGTCGCGACAGACAGAACAAAACCTTTTCGTTTCATCACAGCTCCTTGGAGATGGTCTCCCCTTGTAGCTGGGAACGCGGAGGGATGTCAAAGTGTTTCCGGTGATCAGAGGGGGTCTTCGTAACCAGCAGGACCTGGATTCCTATCCGGCGAAGTCCAATTATCAGCGGACAACAGTTACCGGACAGCCGACCATTTCAAGCCGCATTCTTCCAATAGTCGGCTGTCCGTTAACTGTTGTCCGAAAATAATTGGACTTGGCCGGATTGTTCTAGTTCCTCCACCGTTATGACTTTCTCTGTTTTCCGTACCAGGTGCTTCAAGTGCTTTGGTTCACCTTGCAGAGAATTGACCGAATGGGCTCGCTAAACCGATTCATAGATTCCGGCGTTTCGTGACTCGACACTCCGCTTCTCATCGATTTGGCAACCGCAAGACAGAAGAGTGGGCCATCGGCGATAGGCAGATTCACGATTCCTGCCCTGCTCTGATTGGCCCTGTCGACCAAAGCGACGGTGTCGTCTGGGTCTGGCACTTCAAGGAGCCACACCAGGAGTTGATGGAGTTCAAATTCGGGGCGCACGCCCGGATAAAGTGCGCCGCTGAGACTCGCGCATCCAGGCGCCGACTCAAGAATCTTTTTCAATTGCAAGTCATCCTCTTGGCGAAACCAAATTGCCGGCAAACTCGTGGCAATGGTAAGACTGGACGGCTTGTAGCCCTCTTTCATTACGAGCTCAGCGAGGTCCAAAACGCCTTGTTCGAGAGGTCGCGAGGGGTTATAGCGAACTACAGATTTTGCGATGAGTCCAGGCCCACTGTGGGTTTGTATCTGCACGAGCCCAGCGCCGAGATCCTTTCTGACGGAGAGTAACCGGTATCGATCGACCAGTATCTTTCGTATCTTTGGTTCGGCTATTGATGCGGCCAAATTGATATCTGCGGTCAGGTCGTACCCGATTCGACGCGCGCCATACATCAGATAGCTAACATCCAGGTCACGAAAGTCCATTCGATCGTAGGTGAGCATTGCATATGCGATCAGACCGTCTGAAAGGGGAGCGGGCTCACGGTCATGAATGGCAAAGGCAACACATCGATTGCTGAACGACCAAACTGTGTACAGTTCCTCGTCGGTGAAGCTTTTCCGGATTCGCTCGCGCTCTCCTGCGGACATTTCGACGAAGCGCCTGCAAAGATCTCGAATCTCCTCGTCGGCAGGTCGCGTTCGGACTCTAACGAGGTCGATGTCATCAGCCCATATGTCGTAGCTTTCCCGTAGAGCACTCATGAGAACTGAACCTGCAAGATCATGGAGTCATGTGTTGTGGTCACGAAAGTATTCGGCAACCTGGAGTTGTTACTTCTTATAGCGCGATCTCGCCTTTAGTCCGTCACCAAATTACCACACTGACCGCGGACGTTATTCACCGACGAACCCTTCGTATCATTGAATATCCCTCGGCGCCCAGTTCGTAACCGTTTTGGAGGAGATAGTCGAGCTCCATGCGGAAAAAACCTACTTGAGAGTCGATGTTTGGCACAAAGTTCGAGAGGATGATTTCATCGCCGCGTTTGATGGCTTCATCCAGGAATTTTCGATTGGCCGCCCATCTCTCCTCATGAGACATCGCCTTCCAGACTGCGTCAGATAGATGAAATTTATTCGCGGATAAGCGTTCGGCCAGCTTTTCATATGTCCCCCATTTTCCCAGAACCGTAATGAATGGCTTACCCGCGGCGCGCGCGATCACCTTGGCCAGTTTGGGCTCTACGGTTTTCAAGACAGCCTGAAGTCGTGCTGCCTTTGCCAATGGTCCGGCGATTTTTCCAACCGGTGTAAAAGCAAACGCAAATTCGGTCGCGCTTGTGGGAATTCCAATCAGAGGGATCTTGTCATGGTCTCGCTTGAATTCGCCCGGTAGATGGGTGAACTCCTGGGCCGAAACGTCATCGAACAAACCCGTCTCGGGGCTGGTGGTGAGACCCAACTTATAAAAGAGCTGTCCTACCCAGTCTCGACCGTCCGGGTCAATCCGACTCAAAGGATTGTTTGCAGTGTAGGCATAGGCGTTCAGAGTCTGGGGTAGACCAATGTAGGCTCCGGCACTATCCGGATCCGGAGTTATGAATCTACCCTGGGCAGAGCTGAAATATCGGGCACCAAAGTAATCCAAGCCTGTCCCGGCATCCCGCTCTTTTCCCGTGAACTGTTGAGCTGCGTGGTTCGGTGTCTGTTGGCAAGGCAGGGTTCGCGTTGGAGTTTCGAGCAAACGGCCGAACGGTGAGTAGTCGGAGCAATCGATGACTGTTCCGTCCTGGTCGGTGATCGCGCGAGGTGTACCGAGGTAGTCGGCGAACAGATACGAGGTCGAAGAAACCGAAGGCTGCGTAGAGTATTCGGCCGCCAGCCTTCCGGACGCATCATAGACATAGAAGGTCGTCTTCAGGTCGGGAGTTGCGGTGACCTTCTTGATGCGGCGTCCCTCTCCATCGTAGGTAAACCAGGAGCTGCCGTTGCTGCTGCTCGTTGCGGCGGTCAGTCGATTTTCAGCGTCGTACTCCAGAGACCATGGCGTGAAAAGCAATTGGTTGCCCGCGGGATCGAACGGCGATGCGTTGAGCTGGTTGGTCCATTTGTTGATGTTCGTCTCAACGGTGGGCTCATGGACATCCGAGAACAGGAAGCCCGCGGAACTGCTGACCCAGCGGTTTCCAAAGCGGTCATACTCAAACGTTTGCCGCCAGGAATTTTCGGGGGTGCACGACGCGGCAGGTGTGTTGCCGAGCGTTTCAGTAGCGCAGGCAAGACGGTTCAACCCATCGTATTCATACGTCTGAGCCCACGACGCGTTTCCCCGCGTGATGACCTGACTCATCAGGTTTCCGTTGTTGCCGAAGGGCGCGTAGTTGTACTGAAGTTCCAGCTTGTCTGCGAGACCTTCCATCGTGCCGAGCCTCATCAGAGTCGGAGTCCCGGGCGCCTGATATTCGCGTGACTCCCACAGGTTGTTGCCGAGCTTGATTCGTGCGACGCGGCCATCGGCCGTATACGGCGAGGCGGCTTCAGTGAGATCCGCGTACACGCGCTGCGTCGTGAAGATCTTCATGACTCTTGCCGCATCGTCAACGTCGAAACTGACGAGCTTTCCGGAGGGGTACTGCATTGTCTTCAACCCGCCCGTAAGCCAGTGGGTGTAGTTGAAGTCAAACGAACCTGCCCCGACGATGACCTGTGTCTGGTTCAAAAGGTGCCCGAGAGAGTCGCAGTTGTTGTAGGACATCGATCCGGTCTCGGACGTGACTGACTGAACCTGCCCCGCGCATGGGCCTGCGACGTGGTAGGCATAGATAACATCCGGCGTCACATCGCCATCGTTCAAGAAGGTCTTCTCGAGGACGCGATGCAGTTCGTCATATCGAAACGTGGTGGTGTATCCGCGGCCGTCTCGTCGTGTCAGCAGATTGCCGCGATCGTTGTAGGTGTAGTCAATTGTTCCGCTCTCGGGATTGTTGGTCGTCTTCAACCGGCCCAGAGAGGTATAGGCAAAGTCACGTTGCTGGACGACCTCAGCTTCGACTTGAATCGCCTTGATGAGATTTCCCAGCGCGTCATATTGGTAGGTTGTCCCATACGCGAGGCCCGCAGGGTCTTCGACGATCGAGGTCAGTCGCCCTAATGCGTCCGTGAAACGATCTGCTGTCTTTCCGGCCGGATCGACAACCCGAGTTCGCGGCGGTCCTGCTTCACTGTGATAGTCCGTGACGGTAATACCCGTCCGGTTTGCCATGGAGTCGCAGCCTGCCGGCGGCGTCCCGCCCTTGAACATCGCAACCGAAGTAACGCGACCCGCCTGATCCTTTTGAGTGCAAGTCCACTCCAGTGTTGTATCGGATGTGGAACGATAGGGCCTCGATGTGACGACGAACGTCCCGCCTGGAAACGTCTTGTACGATGTACTCGTCTTGATCCCGTCGCTTCCGTTCGGGGTAAGCGGAGCGCCGTCCGACGTGCGGACGAAGTCAACCCTTCCAAGTTGATCGATGTGCGTCGATGTTTCGAGCAATCCGTCTTCATGGGCTCGAAGATCCTGTTTCGTGAGAACTGTTCGGCTCTCGTCAGAGTAGATCGTCTGCGACAGCCGCATCCCTGCGACATCGACTCGCGACTGGCGGCCATAGGGATCGTAACCGTAGGTTGTGACGGTTCCACTCTGAACATCTGTTTGGCTCTGGAGAGAGCCCGCAGCCTGATTCCACTCGTAAGCAAAGCTCCTCAGCGAGCCTGTTCCGGGGGCGTATTCGACGAGAACGGGATAAGCTCCGTCATACGTGATGTGCGTGCGAACCTCAGGCTCGAAGATGTCAATGAGATTTCCCGTCGCATCGTACTCGCGATGCCGCACCGGGCAGTTCAAGCTCAGGGGTATCGATGGCGCGCAGCCCACCCTGGAGTCATCCCATTGACGCTGAAATGTGAGATTCCCCTTCGTCAGAGGCGCGTCGTACTGGAATTCGGAAACGCTCCTTATCGCCGATGTAGCGTCACGAATTATCTGATCTGCGATGGCGTTCAGACGCAGCGGGGCCGAGGGACTCCAATATCGATTCGAGCCATTGGCAGCGTTCGTCGATGCGGGGACAGAAACGTGGTAGGTCCTCTGTGTCGTACGCTCGAGAGTCCCGGGCGCTTCCATGAACTGTCCGGAGACCGTAGTGGACCAGTTGTATTCCAACGTCTGAAGCGCATTACCGTTCTTGTCGATCAAAGTGTCGGTTACCGTGGTCCGTGGTTCACCTGCAACCCTGTCGATGGTTACACTCTCGCGCTCAACGTAAGGATTGTTCGAGTCGATGTTGATGGCCGCGGCGAGGGTGAAAACTTTGTTCCGAGTCCACTGGCGCTTTCGCACGGTTCCACCGGGTTCTTCAATCCAGTACACGAGGTTTCTGGACCAGAACTGGGAAGCGATCTGAGGGTCGTAGTAGTGGTAGATCGTTTGCCCGCCATCGGGCGCCGTGACCCGCATTGACGTTCTATCGATCGCCTGGTAGGTCCACCGATCGACGACCCCGTCGTGATCCACGGTTCGCGATCCGTATCCGGCGTAAGCAATGTCCTGCGCATAGAACGAGGGGCTGTAGGCATCGCAGCAATAGGTGTACGTGGCGCCACCTGGCGCTCGCATTGTCAGCAGGCGCCCATACCCCTGCCCGTTCGGCGAGTACGTGAATTCAAGACTCTTCCAGGGATCCGCAGGAGGAGGAACAAAGTCGGGCGCGGCAAACGGCAGCTGGATGTACTTCACGACCCAGAACTGAAAGTTAATCGGACACGTCGTCGTGTACGTCGGGTGCGCCGGATCGTCCTGATAGCAGATATAGCTGAAACCGGCGCCTCCAATCTGAAGGCGCTGCCACTTCACTCGCCACTCCAGAACGCCGCCAGGACCGACAGCGGTGATTTTGTCTTCCCTTTCGTTGATCGACGACGTCAGGCTGTTTTCCAAACGTATGGATCGTCCAAAATCGTCGCTGATGTAGGTAACGATGTGTCCATTTTCGGTTTGATTCGCGATGTGGATGCCGTTCCCGTTCGCGTCGTAGATGTGCTCGGCCCGGTCACCACGGCCTATGACACGCCGGCCATCGGGATAAAACAGCGTCCATGTCTGATTGGTGGGGACACCGCCCGTGGCATTGATTTGGAACCTCAGGTAACTTCCGTCCGTGGTGAAATACGTCAGCGTACCTGTGACATTTGAGGGATAACGGTTCGGATTGTTCTGCGCGCAGTTGCTCCTCGCGCCATTCATCGTGATCGCATAAAACCCGTCTCCGTAGTAGCCGTCTCCTTTTTCGTCGCCGTAACCGAGCAGATGCAGAAGATGCTGGCTGCCGTCGGGGAGAGAGATGCGATAGCGATAGACCCTTTCGTGCTCCATGACGTATTGAGAGTCTCCGTCGCATGTCGGTTGCTCCCACGTCGGGATGTAGCGCTGTTCCACCTCAAGCCTGTAGTTCGCGAAGTTGTAGTACCAGCCTCCGCCGTTCAGCGAGCTCGAGATCGATTGACTGATGCGGCCATCTGCCACTTCCCCGGCGTAGAGGTCGAAGAGATGCGAATCGTAGGTAAGGGAAAGGTCGAAGCCTGAGCCGGCATGTCCCGCGGGCAACGAGGCAAGGGGAATCTGGATGTGAAGCTTTCCGGAAATCGGGTCGATATTGTCGAGTGGGCCGCTCAGTTGCTCCGAATTCGGCATGATGCCGCGAGACGGTTTGGTGTCAACCGCGTATGGATATTGCGGCTGCTGCGCGAATGCGATCGAGCCCGCGACGCTCAGAATCCAAACAACGCGGGTGATGAAGGAAAGGCGATGAATGAGTCGCGTCATTACTCCTCCTGGGGTCCTGCTTGAACAAAGCTCGTGGGATCCAGCCGGGGCAAGGCGACGATCGACGAAAGGGTTATTGAAAACGCCGGATATCCGTTTTCCCTGCGCTCGATCCGGCCCGGATACGCTGAGCCGGCCTCGCTGCGCCAGTCTGAAAACAAGGTCTCGATATTTACCGGCGGAGAGAACGTCTCATCGAGATATTGGGTTTTTGCCAGCAAGCCGGTTTCGGAATCGAAGAAGTAGCGCTTGAGCCGCTCCGTCGTCGTGGGCCTGGACCTGACCGGCACAACAACTTCAAAGACGTCATGGCGCTGGACAGTCTCTCGCGGCGGATTCTCCAGTGCCTCCAACACGCGACGCCCGACCAGCGTCGCCGCTGCTCCATCTCGTATGGATACCATCATGCCTTCGGCCGTATCCGAGCTGAAGATCTCGAGAAGCTGCTCCTCAATTCTCGAATTCGCGAGCACAGCATTCGTTCCATCGAAGGTTACCGGTGGTGTATTGGGGCGTAGTCCTTCGAGACGAACCATATTGGGAAGCTGCACCACGATTCGGAGTGGGGTGTGCTCGCCTCTCTCAGCCAGAAGTGAACCCGAGAAGACTGTCCTTTCTTTCCCAGGAACACGAATACGATTGCCGATTGCTGTGGAGTGAACGTCCAGAGCAGAAGGGAGAACCGTTAACAGATCGCGCGGCGAGTAGAGCGGCGGCCTCTGCTGCGCTGAAAGCAGGGGCAGTGAGAAGGCAATCGCGAGGATTGCCAGAACGCAGGTGTCTCTCCAGATGGTGTGCATCGAAACCTCTTTTCACGCAGGAGGTCACCTCCCGCCTCGAAAAGGACTGATGCAGCCCACGCGCCACAGGGGTCTGCTCGGAACAAACGGTTTAGATGGATGAAGTAGAAAAAGTCCGAGGAATTGCCGATAAGTTTTCCGGGTTTTCCGCGACTAGAAACGGTCGAGATCCCTCTCCCTTTCGGGAGAGGATGCCACGAAGCGGCGGGTGAGGGATCCTCAGTTCCCGAAATCCCTCATCCGGCCCTTCGGGCCACCTTCTCCCGGAGGGAGAAGGGAGCGTCAAACTCGCGTCAGGATTTCCGGCCCTTCAGGTGTGACCGCAATGGTGTGTTCGAAATGCGCGGAAGGACGACCATCAAGCGTAACCACTGTCCAGCCATCTTCGAGAACTCTTACTTTCTCGGTTCCCAGGTTGATCATCGGCTCGATTGCGATCACGAGACCCGGCTTTACTTTGTGTCCCTTGGCGCCCTGCACATAATTCAGTACCGGCGGATCTTCATGCAGCGCGCGTCCAATGCCATGGCCGCAGAACTCACGGACGATTCCAAAATGGTGCTCGTCCGCCAGCGCTTGGATCGCAGCGGAAACATCGGAGAGGAAGTTTCCCGGCACAGCGGCTTCGATCGCTTTGTAGAGAGACTGTTCAGTTACCTTGAGGAGGTTCTGAACCTCTGGCGGGATCTCTCCGATCGGAACAGTTACAGCCGAGTCTCCAAAGAATCCATCAAAGATCACTCCGAAATCGAGACCCACGACGTCGCCGTTTCGGATGACGCGCTTGGTCGATGGAATGCCGTGAACGACTTCGCTGTTGATTGAAACGCAGATGCTCGCGGGAAAGCCTCGGTACCCCTTGAATGCCGGCTTTGCGTTCCGTTTCAGAGTCTTTTCTTCAGCAAGGCGATCGATATCGCCCGTCGTGATGCCGTCACGCACGACTTCACGCAACTCCAGCAGAATCTCGGCCACGATACGGCTGGCGGGCTTCATGCGTTCGATTTCACGAGGGGTCTTCAAATTAATCATCCACTGCATTCTAACAAGCGCACGCTATAATTCCTCGCGGAGATTGGAGGCCCATGGCAGAAGGAAAGCTCGCAGGTAAGAAAGTTTTGATAGCGATTCCCCACACTCAGTTCAGAGATGAGGAGTTTTTTGAACCTAAAGCGATACTGGAGTCGGACGGCGCGGCCGTCACCGTGGCATCCTCTGCGGTGCGGATGTGCCACGGGACGCAGGGCGGTTCTGTGCAATCCACAGTGACAATCGCAGACTCCAAAGCCGAAGACTTCGATGCTCTGGTCATCTGCGGTGGTCCTTCCGTACCCGACCTTTTCTGGAACGACAAGAAACTCGCGGAAGTCGCAACGGCCTTCTCCGCCGCAGGCAAGGTCCTTGCTGCCATTTCCCTGTCTACCGTCGTGCTGGCAAAAGCCAAGCTACTCGCGGGAAAAAAGGCGACGGTCTACTTCCTTCCTCAGGCGATTCAGGAATTGAAAACGGGCGGCGCAATCTATGTCACCGACCCGATCGTTGTGCAGGAAAGACTGATCCTCGCCGAAGGTCCGACCGAATCGGCAAGCTTTGGCAAGGCGATCTCCGCTGCTCTCGCCGGCTAGGCCGGCATCTCAGTTCAACGTTGTCGG
>Ga0070675_100004050_pt1 | contig 11125 bp, 8 predicted proteins | sample KBSM43metaG_FD_65343 | JGI IMG/M metagenome (GOLD analysis project Ga0070675, IMG submission 65343) | Miscanthus rhizosphere microbial communities from Kellogg Biological Station, Michigan, USA - KBS M4-3 metaG | ecosystem: Host-associated > Plants > Roots > Rhizosphere > Soil ...
GAAAAGTGGTGGTCTCCGCACGAGCGCGAGGTATGCCGGAAATCACACACCGTGGCAAGCTTTTTTTTCGTTAAAAATCATTGGCGGCTGGTCGGTTAGAAGGCCGCCATTTTCGCGGCGGCGCGTGAGTCACGCCACTCCGTTTCAATCGCCGGGGGAGTAATCGGACCCAAACCCTGGCGGAGGACCGAACATCTGGTCACGATCCATGTATTCCCGGTTTCGATGGCGAGGCGCAGATTCTTCACCGTCCGGCGCGACAATGGCAGTGCGACCGGAGGGCAAACGCAGGATCAATCGCCCATCGGACGTAATACCCGTAACCCGACTGCGCACCGAATGAGTGCGGCCCCGCGCGGAATCCGTGACTGAACTGCGACTGGAGGCAGCGCGTTTGGCTGTTGCGGTAATAGGTTTCTTTTTGCTCTCGGCAGCGGATCGGCTTGCCGTAGCTGGCGGCGGTTCGGTGTTTGTCTGCACGGATGAGTTTGCGGCTGTGTCCGTAGAAGCAGATGTGTCGGGCGTCGCTCTCGCTGCATTTTCCGCTGTATTCGTCGGAGCGGTGCCGGGTGATTGAGCGTTGGCTATTTGAGCCTGCTGAACGTCGGCTGGCGAAATGTGAAACGGATTCGGAGTCGTCGCGGCGTTTTCAGGAGCCGGTGTTTCAGGAACGACATTTGGTTTCACCGGTCGCGATGACAAAACGGCGGGCGGGGATATCGAAGTGTTTCCAGCGACTTGACTGGCCGGGTGACTCGCCGCCGGTGAAGAATCCGGCACACCAACCAGAACGCCAACTTGCTTTGGCTGTTGTATGCTACTGACCAATTTGCCGAATGAATCCGGGAAGACAACGGGTGCGATTGCCGCTGTCACCAACAGCAGGATGCCAACCACTGCCGCAGTTCGCACCAGCCGTCGCGGACGCGCTGCTCTTGGCTGCGGAACGCTTGTCCTGACAGGGATACCGTAACGATCAGACAGCATGCGTCGGCGCTCAATTTTCCCCAGCGATTCGCGGATCATTTCCGTAACGACCAGCAAATCCTTCGGACGCTGATCAGGGTCGCGATGCAACAACCGGCCTAGCAAAACTCGCAACGGCTTGGGAAACCCTGAAAGCTTTGGAGCGCGCTGAAGTGCCTCGGCTGAAAGCGCAATCCCAGTCAGAAGAAAATAGAGGGTCACACCGAGTGAATAGATTTCCGACCCGATATCATTCGTCGAGTCGCTGAATTGTTGATCATTTACCCCTTGATCAGTCACGGGTTTGCCAGGCACATCTGATTCACTTTGTTGAGGCTCGCGCTGGGGGATAACCGCCGGCAACCCAAAGTTGGTGACCTTCACCAACGGCCAGGTGCCCTCGGCTGTCTGGCCTGGCACCAGCATGATTTCTGAAGCCTGAATCGGCGGAAACGGGAGCTTGTGAAAACTCGCCGAAGACAACACACTCACGATCTGTTCGCTCACTCTCAGCGCAGCGTCCGCCGGCATCGGTCCATGGCTGCGTACCCATGATGCAAGCGTCTCACCCGCCAGTTGCTCGGACACATAAACGTAATCGTCTCCTTCGCGCCCAAAATCGCGGATGCTGCTTATGTTGACATGCTGCAGCTTCTGCGCCGCCGATACGTGTTGTTCAAATCCCTCCCGCTCGGCGGGATCGATGCTCGCTGCCGGGATCAGCGTCACCGAGACCGGCTCTCCGGTTCTCTCATCCACAGCTTCGTAGCTCGTTGCGAGACCGGCGCTAGAGGGTTGGTACGGCGTGCCGTCGTATTGAAGACGGATGCGATAATTCTTGAGGAATGTCGTGCGCTCCATAACGGCCTCGTTGGCCACGGCACAACTACGATCTAGCTGCACCGCCATTCATTCAACCGTGATTTCTGCTCCGAGTTGCTCGGCGTTTGCGTTCGAGGGGCGTCTTAGCAATTACCGGAATACATTTGGAAATTGCGCCCGCGGCGAAATTTGCGAATCTAAACCACATCATGATACCCCGTGGTGTAACGGTAACACAGCGCCCTTTGGAGGCGTTATTCATGGTTCGAATCCATGCGGGGTAGCCACGTATCTTAGATTAGCCAACACTAATACGGGCGAATCACAGATATTACGCAGTGTCAGCAGCCTGCGCTTCGGCAGGTATTCTCCTCCGACTCGGGGCGGGTGAGTCGTTCATGCTTGTCGGCCGTAGACGCTGCGAACGCCTACACCCCTCGGAAGGCGACGGCTGCGCCCGATGATGGCCGCGTTAATGAGGTTCACGCAGTTGATGGCTTTCAGGGTCCCGCCGGCCCCGCACGACAGCTGGGTCTTCAGCGACGAACCGTACGTGACGCTGCCATTCCGCGGAGCCGAGAACTATGTCACCAACGCCGTTAAAATGGCTAATGCCCCTCTTGTAGCACACGCACCGGGCTGAAGCCCGGTGTTAATCCGAGCACGAGTCCCGACGCACCGATCGGACGACATTGGAGCGAAGCAATCTCATTAACAACCGGCTTTTAAGCCGGTGTGTCACAACACGTTCAGACATGGAAGCTGTTTCAACAGCTTGTTACCTTTAGCGCGTTTGTTGGCGCGGTGCAGGGTGTCGAGCGGGACTGGACGACGTAAAGAGTTTGTTCTAAAACCGGCGCATGAAAAAGTTCATCCCAATTCTTTTGCTTGCGACAATGACGCCATTTTCGGCACGAGGACAGCAGGCTGGCGGCACTCTCACCAGCGCGCTTGCCAGCCAGGGACTTGCCGGCGCGAAGCTGGAGCGACGCTATGGCAATCACTTGTTGGTTCCGGTTTCAATAAATAATCGGCACGGCGCGCTGATGATCGATACCGGATCGCCGTACACCCTTATCGATCGCAACAGTGTGAGTACGTTCGGTCTCGTTGTGGAAAAGACTGACTCAAGTGTTGGCGGTCTGTTTGGTCGCGCCTGGGAACGTTACGGGACGAGCAAAGTGAAAAGCATCGCCATGGGCAATTGCATGGTGACAAATGTTCCTGTGGCAATCGCCGATATATCCAGCATGAATCCGGACCGCGACGCTACCGCTACCGGATCGCATATCTCCGATTCGAAACCCATGGCACATTTCAACGGTGTGCTGGGCTCGCGTGAGATGGCGAAGTTTGGCATGATCATCGATTGCACCCGGCAAATGCTTTACATCAATCCTAACGGTGCAAGCTCTGCGGTGAGCCAGAGTCTCGCGAATTTCCTGGCCGGTCGCGGGTTTACGCGAATTCCGATGGGACTCAACTCGAATGCTCATTTCGATGTTGAAGGCGCGCTGAACGGACACGCCACGCGGTTTCTGGTAGACACCGGTTCGACAACGACGCTGATCGACAAACAAGTCGCAGTAAAATCCGGAACCGGTGTAACCGCGCTTGCGGGCTACGGCGTAGGCGGCGCCGGCGGATTGGTTGAAGGAGTGAATCGCGCCGCAGTGAAGGAAATGGCGATCGGAAATTTCAAACTGGCAAATGCCGAGGTAGTCGTGGCGCACGTATCGGGCGACATTTTGCTCTCGAAAACGACGGCAGAATCCAATGCGGGTGTACTAGGCCAGGATTATCTGGCGACCAATTTCGCGGTGATCGACATGGGCGGCAAAGCGCTCTACCTGCGCCGGCCCGATTCGCGCTGAGTTTTTGTCATGTTGAGCGGAGCGAAACATCTCTGGCAAAGGTCTTAGCAGGTTGGGCACAGAAGATAATCAGAGATTCTTCGCTTCGCTCAGAATGACAGAAAGCCTCTGCTGCTGCGCGTTTAGCGCCTAACGAGTTTCGGAACCGTCGCCTGGGCGAGACTCGTGAATGCGGCGACCGCGCTATTTGCTGCTGAATCGCTCAGCCGCAACAGACCGATATCCAACCCAAGATTTTTCCCACGCAAACGGATCGCGCTTAAGTTCAGATTTTCACGGCCGCGCAATGCGATCTTTGGCATCAACGCGCCGGCTTGCGATGGACCAAGCGAACGAAGCAGAGTTTCAATCGCGTTGATCTCAGCAATCACGTGCGGGCGCACCATATGTTTTCGACAAATTTCGTCTGACATTCTGCGCATCACAAAACTGTCCGGCAATTGAAGCAAACGTTGCTGGTGTAATTTTGCGAAATCGACCACGCGTCGCTTCGCCCACGGATGGTTCTGCGCAACGATCAGCGCAAATTGATCCGTGCAGAGACGTTCGTAACTGAGGTTTGGAGAGTGGCGAGTCAGGAAACCCAATCCAACGTCCATTCGGCCTTCTTCGAGTGCGGTCTCGATCTCGGTGGACGAGATTTCTTCGATTGTGATGCTGATTGCAGGATGATCGGCGACAAATGCACCAAGAAGTTGCGGGATTAGCGGCACATTCAGCACCGGAATCACACCCAGGCGCAACGCGCCGCGTAATTCTCCCGGCTCACCGTTCAGTTCATGGAGAAGATTTTCCACCTGATGAAGGAGCGCACGAGCGTGCTCCTGAAAAATCAAACCTCGTTGAGTGAGCAAAATTCGTTTTCCACGGCGCTGGAACAGAGGCACGCGAAGACCTGCTTCCAAATCCCGCATTTGCTGCGAAACACTAGGTTGCGAAATTCCGAGCCGGTCAGCCGCGCGGCTAAAGCTTCCCGCCTCGGCGACCGCGAGAAAATACCGGAGATGGCGAATGTCCAACGGCTCCGACATGCGAGAAGCAATATTGTTCGGCGGTCCTGTAAAATGCAATCAGGAGCTTGATCACGGGCGAGGATTCTGCTTGCATAGGCAAAACTTATCGCGCCATTTCCAAAACCTTTGAACACTACAATGATCGCGAAGCTGACCCTCGTTGCCATTTCCTTGAGCTTTTTGGTATTGGCAGGCTGTAACAAGAAGTCTGGATCCACCGTTCAGAATTCAAATAAAGTCCGCGTCGGTTACATCGGTTTAACCTGCGAGGCTCCGATCTACGCAGCTTACGAAAAGGGATTCTTTAAGGAGGAAGGACTCGATCCCGAACTGGTGAAGTGCAGTTGGTCAACTTACAAGGATGCACTGGCGCTCGGCAGCTACGACATCACTCACCATTTGGTGATGTACTTTCTCAAGCCGATCGAGCAGGGCCTGGATGTCAGATTTTTGGCTGGAATCCACCGCGGATGTTTGCGCGTTCAAGCGGGCGTAAAAACGAACATTCACACAGTTGAAGACCTGAAAGGAAAGCGAATTGGTGTACCCGGCATGGGGACGCCTCCGTTCGTTTTCGCAAACCGTGTCTTCGGCGTTCACGGCATCGATGCGGGCAAAGATATTACCTGGAAAGTTTTTCCAGCGGGTGAGTTGGGTCTGGCGATCGATAAAGGCGAAGTGGACGCAGTCGCTAACGCAGAACCGATCGGAAGCCTCTTAATCGCGGAGGGCAAAGTAAGAAACGTTGCCGACCAGGTAACGGACGCGCCTTACAAGGACGAGTATTGCTGCGAAGTGATCGCAAACGGCAAATGGGTGGATGCCAATCCCGATACGGCGGCCAGAGCAACACGTGCGTTGTTAAAAGGCGCCAAATGGGTCGAGACCAACCCAAGGGCTGCCGCGATCATGGCTGTGGAGAAAAAGTATCTCGCTTCCACGCCTGAACTCAACACCGTTGCGCTCGCTCGCTTGCGCTATATACCAAGTGTTCAGCTAGCCGAGGAGTCCGTGCAATCCGCCGGCCGGGAAATGAAAGTCGCCAAGATGCTGTCGCCGGAGACCGACACCGCAGCGCTGGCGAAACGCGCTTTCATGCATCTTCCCGGCGTGACGGACGAGTGGATTAAGACCATCGAGGTCGAAAAAATTGCGGGCGCCCAGGTTTCAGCCGGCGAAGACATCCGTCTGCTCGCGGCGTTAATCCAAAAAGACAGCGGAGATTCGTGCTGCCGAAGAAAAATGTTTGATCAACCCGACCAGGATGCGCCGAATCTCGCCGACCCCGACGCGCAGTGTCTTCAGAAAAGCACGGTGGCTGCACAGAAATAAGCCGAAGGCGGGGGAACGACTGATAATCGCGCTGTCATGTTGAGCGGAGCGAAACATCTCTGTCTATTATCCGCAGATAGCCGCCGCAATTAAATCCGAGATTCTTCGCTTCGCTCAGAATGACATCGATCGGACGAGTAATGAATGCGCACGCCACGGCTCCCAACAAACTGTCGATATTGCCCTGGCCGATGCAGCTGGCTGTTCCGGTCGCCAGTTTGATCACATTCGGAACTCACCTGTTGATCGCACCAAAAGCGCCGCCGCTCGAGACGCATTCTTACATGCTGCTGTTTTGGGAAATTCTCGGCGTCTCAATTGTTCTCTCAATCGCGCAAAGATTCTGGCCAGCGCTGCGCAAATGGATGCGCCACATCTGGCCGATTTTTTCCGCTGCCATTCTGTTAATTGGAGCCTGGGATGTGATAACGGCAGGCTTGCATCTGCTTCCGCTGCCGTACTTTCCGGGACCTGCAGCGATTTTGCGAAGTCTGATTAGCGACCGGGCACTGTTGCTCGATAGCACGTGGCACTCGCTTGTTTTGCTCCTAAGTGGCTACACACTTGGCGTAATCGTGGGACTTGTTAGCGGAGTGTGTATCGGCTGGTCGAGTTCGGTCCGCTATTGGGGAATGCCACTGCTGAAAGTTGTAGGGCCGATTCCAGCGACAGCCTGGATCCCAATTGCGATGGTAGTGTCGCCTTCGGCAATCATGTCTTCAGCGGGATTAATCGCGCTCGCGGTGTGGTTCCCAGTAACAATGTTGACTGCCTCTGGGATTTCTAACACGCGCGCATCCTACCTCGACGTCGCTCGAACCCTCGGCGCAGGACGCCTCTATCTAATCTTTCGAGTTGCCATACCAGCCGCTGTTCCAAACATCTTTATTGGCTTGTTCATGGGACTCGGTGCCTCGTTTCTAACTCTGGTGGTCGCGGAGTCTCTAGGAGTTAAATCCGGTCTCGGTTGGTACGTTAGTTGGGCCCAAGGCTGGGCTGAATACGGCAAAGTTTTCGCTGCGCTCATTATCATGGCGGCCTTCTTCTCGACCGTTATGACTTTGCTGTTCAAGCTGCGCGATCGAGTTCTGGTCTGGCAGAAGGGAATGATCAAGTGGTGACGACAAATGTTTCGGACCCGTCAGGCGTTCGTGCGCACGCAATCTCCAAAAGTTTTGCGCTGCCAGACGCACCAGGCACAAGGCGGCTCGCTCTGAGCGGCATATCGTTTTCCATGGCTGCAAGCGAACTGGTCTCGTTAGTCGGGCCGAGCGGTTGTGGAAAGTCGACATTGCTTCGACTCATCGCCGGGTTGGATGTTCCCGATTCAGGTGAGCTGCTTGTGGGCAATGAAAAAATTCTTGGACCGAGTGCGGAGCGTGGTCTTGTTTTTCAAGATCCGAATCTGTTCCCATGGCTGACTGTTCGCCGCAATATTGAGGCCGGCCTCGCGGCACGTGGAGTGTTGCGCGAAAAACGAAATGAAGTGGACGAATTCATGCGGCTGGTCGGACTGGAAGCATTTGCTAATGCGTATCCGCATCATCTTTCCGGTGGCATGGCCCAGCGGGTTGCGCTTGCACGCGCACTCATCAACCATCCCAAAGTCTTACTGCTCGATGAACCGCTCGGCGCGCTTGACGCTTTCACGCGGATGCGCATGCAGGATGAAGTACTAAGACTGTGGGAAAATCGTCGCACCACGATGCTGCTCGTTACGCACGACATTGATGAGGCGATCTACATGAGTGATCGCATTCTCATCATGACCCAGGCGCCGGGGCGAATTGATCGCGAGATCGATATAGACCTCGCGCGACCACGTGATCGCACCAGCGATTCATTTCTACGGTTCCGCAGCGAGATTCTCGAACATCTGCATTTCGCCGGTAACGTCGCCCCGCGTTCCTCTCACTGCTGATAGATTAAAACGGTAGGCGAGGTCACTGGAAGTCAGGCAGCTTGCCTGACTCGGCTGGCAGGCTGCCAGCCTGCCGAGACAACCTGGCAGGTTGTCTTCCTAATCAGCGGTTCTTTTCAAAAAAGTAACAGAATTGTCTCTTTTAAGGCTGCAAATTCGTTTGAAAGATAACAGGGAAGGATAACACGTATGGAAGCCATGTATGCTAAACAGAGGAGCCAGGGATCGGAGAGCCACGACCTATACGAGGTTCGTCCGCGCACGGACAGAGATGGCTTTGATTTAATCAGTGAGCTGTTCCGATACGGTCCGATATGGTATGCAGGACCCGACGCGATCCGTAACGCGATCGCTTACGCAAAGTATCGCTCCCACTTTCGGTCGCAGCGCGCAATTATTCGTGTGTTAGACGATTGCGGCGAAGTGCTCCAGATGCACGAATAGAACGGCGGGCCGAGCACGACAGACGCCATATTCTTCAGAAGTAACAATTGCTTCGCGTTTTGGTGTGTGCTTTCAAAACGCCTCGTATATCCTCGCGGCTTGGGAGGAAACCAGGATGCGAAAATGGATCATCTTCTTCAGTGCGATCGCGCTTGCGGTCACAGCTCAATCAATATCAGTCGCGGCTTCGGATACGGAATGGGACCGAACTGTTCTGCCACGCCCGCCGCAGCCATTTGAAGGCGTTACGAAACGGACGCTCGAAGGATCCGTAGCGTCATTTACGCAACCCGTTAAGCCTCCAGCAGATGCCCCAAATATTCTGCTCGTTTTAATTGACGATGCCGGTTTTGGAAATCCGTCCACATTCGGCGGACCTGTTGCTACATCGACGTTCGACAGACTCGCGGCCGAGGGATTGCGTTACAACCGGTTCCACGTCACAGCACTTTGCTCGCCCACGCGGGCTGCGTTGTTATCAGGGCGGAATCATCACGCGATGGGGTTCGGATCGATTGCTGAAATCCCCGGCGGTTGGCCCGGGTACAACACGACTTGGCCCACCAGCGCGGCATCGATCGCCAAGATTCTTCAGGCCAACGGCTACAACACCGCTGCGATTGGTAAGTGGCACCTGACACCCGACACCCAACAAGGACCAGCTGGGCCCTTTGATCGCTGGCCAAACGCACTTGGCTTCGATTATTTCTGGGGATTTCTCGGCGGCGAAACGGGCCAGTTCGATCCGGTGCTGACCGAGAACAACACGATCATCGGCGTGCCGAAGGAAAAAAATTTCTATTTTAATGACGCAATGGTCGAGCATTCGATCAATTGGATCCGGGGCCAGAAAGCGCAGGCGCCTGACAAACCGTTCTTCCTGTATTTCTCAACCGGCGCGACGCATGCGCCGCACCAGGTGCCGAAGGAATGGAGCGATAAGTACAAGGGCAAATTCGATCAGGGCTGGGACAAGTTGCGCGAACAAACGTTCGCGCGTCAGAAGCAACTCGGCGTCATTCCCGCGAACGCGAAGCTGACGCCGCGCGACCCAGCTTTCCCCGCGTGGGACAGCATCCCGCCCGAGGTGAAGAAATTGTATGCGCACCAGATGGAAGTCTATGCAGGCTACCAGGAGAACGCGGATAACGCTGTCGGTCGCGTGGTGAAAGCGATCGAGGATATGGGCCTCGCTGACAACACACTCATCTTTTACATCTTCGGCGACAACGGCGCGAGCATGGAAGGCACCGAGACGGGAACTTTCAATGAAATGACCACGCTCAACGGCGTCCCGCTGACAGCCGATCAACAGTTGAAAGCGATCAAAGCTTACGGCGGCCTCGACAAATGGGGAGGCCCCGACATGGCGCCGCATTACGCGGCAGCATGGGCATGGGCGGGGAACGCGCCGTTTCAGTGGGGCAAACAGGTAGCATCGCATCTCGGCGGGATTCGTGACGCGATGGTGATTCGTTGGCCAAAACGCATTACGGACAAGGGCGGTCTGCGCAGTCAGTTCACTCATTGCACTGATGTTGCTCCAACCATTCTCGAAGCGGCCGGTTTGCCTGAGCCAAAACAAGTCAACGGTGTTCCTCAGATACCGATGCAGGGCGTGAGTTTCGCTTTCACGTTCGATGATGCCAAGGCGCCGTCCCGGCACACGCAACAGTATTTCGAGATTTTGGGAAATCGCGCGATGTACAAGGACGGTTGGCTCGCGTGCTGGCGATTGGACCGAATCCCATGGAAGATCGATCCCGAAACACTCGCGCGATTCGCACCAGGCAAATGGAACCCCGATCAAGACAAATGCGAGTTGTACAATCTGGACGACGACTTCTCACAGGCCGACAACGTTGCGGATAAATATCCTGACAAAGTAACCGAGTTGACCGCCCTCTTTTGGTCGGAGGCCGAGAAGTATCAGGTGCTGCCGTTGCTGGGAGAGATGGCGACGGTGTGGGGTTTTCCCAAAGGCTTACCGGATCAGACAAAATTCATTTACCAAAACGGAACCGAAAACATTTCGTCCGGCATGATCCCGCCGATCTACAATCGTTCATACAGCATCAGCGCAGACCTCGACAATCCTGGCCATGCTGGCGCGTTTGGGCTGCGCCCTGGAATGGCGGGCGTGATCGTTGCCGAGTCGAGTTTCCTTGGCGGCTTTTCACTCTATATCGAAAATGGCCATCTCAAGCACACCTACAGCTTGCTTGGGTTGAAGCTGGACACCATCAGTTCGCGCGACTCGGTGCCCGCTGGAAAAGTCAACGTGCGGTATGAGTTCACTGCCGACAAACCGGGCGAGTTCGGCACCGGCGGCACAAGCAAGCTTTTCATCAACGGTAAACAGGAAGCTGAAGCGAAAATGGAACACAGCGTGCCATTCCGGTTCGCCTCATACGAAGGCATGGATATCGGGACGGACAACGGTCTCCCAGTCGTGCCAAAACTCGAATACGCCAAAATCCTGCCGAAGTATTTCAGAGGGACCATCGAAAAAGTAGAATTCGATCTCGGGCCGGCAAAACTAAGTGCCGAAGATCTCCAACGGATTAATTTCCAACGCTTCGCCAGGGCAGTTCGCAATTAGTCATAGCCGATTCGCAGCCGGCAACTTGTGCGCCGTAGCTTTGGCGAAGGCGGATCGGAAATCTAAAATTCAGAGGGAGCCGGCAGTCGGATTCGAACCGACGACCTGCTGATTACAAATCAGCTGCTCTAACCAACTGAGCTATGCCGGC
>Ga0070675_100004051_pt1 | contig 11124 bp, 11 predicted proteins | sample KBSM43metaG_FD_65343 | JGI IMG/M metagenome (GOLD analysis project Ga0070675, IMG submission 65343) | Miscanthus rhizosphere microbial communities from Kellogg Biological Station, Michigan, USA - KBS M4-3 metaG | ecosystem: Host-associated > Plants > Roots > Rhizosphere > Soil ...
TTTCATGGTCGCCGTTCTTCACCACGCGCATCACCTCCATCACCACCATCACGGTGGCCCGGCAGGACTGCGCGCGCGAACGGACTAACCCCGAACAACGGACGTCGCGACCCACGCAACCCCGCCGGAACAGAGGCGGGGTTTTTTGTTGTACGGAGACGTATGGATTTCTCAAAACTCGACGGACTGATTCCCGCGGTGGTGCAGGACCACGTCAGCGGCGAGGTGTTGATGGTCGGCTTCATGAATACCGACGCCTGGGAGGTGACGCGCCGGACCGGTTACGTGACGTTCTACAGCCGCACCCGCAACACACTGTGGACCAAGGGCGAGACGTCCGGCAACAAGCTCGCGGTCCGCGACATCCTGATCGACTGCGATGACGATACCCTGCTCGTGAAAGCCGAACGCCTCGGCGACGGCAACGTGTGTCACACCGGCGAGCGCACCTGCTTCAACAAGCGCGCGGAAGGGATCACGATTCCATGAAGCTGAAGCTCGGTCTTCCGAAAGGCTCGCTGCAGGACGCGACGATACAGCTGTTCGCGCGCGCCGGATTCAACATCTACGTCAACACGCGCTCGTACTTTCCGTCGATCGACGATGCCGAGATCGAGTGCATGCTGATCCGCGCGCAGGAGATGACGCGCTATGTCTGCGAAGGCGTGCTCGATGCCGGGCTGACCGGACTCGACTGGGTGGCCGAGCACCGCTACGGCCGCGACGCGCACACCTGCGTGACGAGCCTCGCCGATCTCGTCTACTCGAAACAGAGTTTTGGCAAGGTGCGCTGGGTACTGGCGGCGCCGGAGGACTCGCGCTTCAAGTCGCCACAGGATTTTGAGGGCGCGGTGATTGCCACCGAGCTCGTGCAGGTCACGCGCCACTACTTCGACAAGATCGGCGTGAAGGTGAAGCGCGTCGAGTTCTCGTGGGGCGCCACCGAAGTGAAGCCGCCAGTACTGGCCGATGCCATTGTCGAAGCGACCGAGACTGGGTCGACGCTACGCGCGAATCGCCTGCGTATTCTCGACACCATCATGGAGTCGAACACGCAGCTCATCGCCAACGAGCAGGCACTGGCCGATTCGTGGAAGCGCACCAAGATCGAGAACATCGCGCTGCTCCTGAGAGCCGCAATCGAGGCCCAGGGCCGCGTCGGGTTGATGCTGAACGTGCAGCGCACCGACCTCGACAAGGTGCTGGCGCTGCTGCCGGCGCTGCAGCGGCCGACGATCTCCTCGCTCAGCGAAGGCGAATGGGTGGCCGTGAACACGATCATCGAAGAGCGCACGGTGCGCGATTTGATTCCGAAGCTGAAAGCGGCAGGTGGTCAGGGAATCGTCGAGTATCCGCTGAACAAGATCGTCGTGTAACCATGATCAGAATCGTTGAAGCAGGCGACACGGCAGCGGTAAAGGCCCTGCTCTGGCCGGAGCGCGATCGCGACGGCGAGACCGAGCAGCGAGTCTCGCACATCGTCGCCGACGTCCGGACCAACGGCGAGGCCGCCCTGCTCCGCTACGCGCGCGAGTTCGATCACCTTGAGGGTCCCATCGAGATCTCGAGGAAGGAAATGCAAACCCGCGCGAAAACGGTCCCGGCGCGAGTGCGGACGGCGATTCGCGTCGCCGCGAAGAACATTCGCGCCGTCGCCAGGCGGCAGGTGCCGCGCGGATGGAAGGTCCGCGTCGGTGCGGGACTCACCGTCGAACAACGCATCGTGCCGCTCGACCGCGTCGGTTGCTACGTGCCCGGCGGACGCTATCCCCTGCCCTCAACGGTGCTGATGACGGCGATTCCTGCGAGGGTCGCCGGCGTCAAAGAGGTCATCGCCGTGTGCCCGAAGCCGGATGCCGTTGTGATGGCGGCGGCGCTCGAAGCCGGCGTCTCGCGGTTCTTCCGCATCGGCGGCGCACAGGCGATCGCGGCGCTCGCCTACGGCACGGCATCGGTTCCTCGCGTCGACAAGATCGTCGGGCCCGGCAATCGCTACGTGGCCGCGGCCAAGGCCCAGATTGCCGCCGACTGCGGCATCGATTTCTACGCCGGTCCCACCGAGATCGTCATCGTCGCAACCAGGGGTCCGGCTGAGTGGATTGCGGCGGACCTGATCGCGCAGGCCGAGCACGATCCCGATGCGCGGGCGGTGCTGATTACGACGAGCCGCGCGCTGGCCAACAAGGTTGGCGCCGCTGTCGACGCGGCGATGCCTCCGACTGGTCCAGCGGCAGAGTCGATCCGCGCCCACGGCGGAATCATTGTGACCCGATCGAAGTCAGAGGCCATCGCGCTGGCGAATGAAGCCGCGGCCGAGCATCTCGTCGTGGACGATGACCGCATGGCGGCGAAAGTGCGGTGCGCCGGCTCGCTCTTCGTCGGTGCGTGGTCGGCACAGGTCGCCGGCGACTATGCAATCGGGTCAAACCACGTGCTGCCGACCGCGGGCGCCGCTCGTGGCCGCGGCGGCCTCTCCGCGGCCGACTTCGTCCGTCAGATCACCGTTCAACGGCTGACGCAGAAGGGCCTCGAGCAGATTGGACCGGCGGTCATCGATCTCGCGACGGCGGAAGGGTTGCTCGCCCACGCGGAATCGATCGCGGTGCGATTGAGGAAACACTAATGCCGATTCAGGGCTATCCCGATCCGGGCGACGGACTCCGCCTGCACCTCAACGAGAACACCGGCGGATGCTCGCCGCGTGTGCTCGAGGCGATTCGACACGTGCAGACGAGCGACGTGGCGACGTATCCGTCGTACACCGCGCTGGTGCATGCGTGCGCGGCGCACTTCAACGTCGATCCGGACTGGGTGCTGCTGACCAATGGCCTCGACGAAGGCATCCTGATGGCGGCCGTTGGCCACATCGCCCGCGCCCGTGCGTTCGACGCCGAGACGATCGTGCCGCTGCCCGCATTCGACCCATATCCGAACGCCAGCGTCGCCGTCGGCGCAACGCCGGTGCGGATTCCGCCGCGTCCGGGATACGTGTTCCAGGTTGACGAGGTCATCGAGGCCATCACGCCGCGCACGAAGATGATCTTCCTCAACACGCCGAACAACCCGACGGGCCAGCTCATACCGCTCGATGATCTGCGCCGTATCGCCGATGCCGCGCCGCACGCGGTCGTGCTCATCGACGAGGCCTACATCGAATTTGGCGGCCAGTCGTTTCTTCCCGAGCTGCCCCGCCATCCGAATGTGCTGATCGGGCGAACCTTCTCGAAGGCCTACGGACTGGCCGGCATGCGTGTCGGCATCGTCATCGGACAGCCGCAGTCGCTCGATGCCGTCCGCGCGGTGACGCTGCCCTTCAACATCAATGGTGTGGCGCTGGCAGCCACGCTCGCCGCGCTCGAGGACAAGGACTTCCTGCCTCGCTATGCCGCGCAGGTCACCGAGTCGCGGACGCGGCTGTACGACGCGTGCCGCGCACTGGGCCTGACGTTCTGGGAGAGCGCGGCCAACTTCGTCCTCGTCCAGGTCGGCGACGCAGTGCCGCTCGTCGTGCAGGCTCTGGCCGCACGAGGCGTGCACGTCCGGGATCGCTCAAACGATCCGACAACGCCGGGCTGTATCCGGATTACGGCTGGCATGCTCGACCACACCGCCGCGGCCATCGAGGCGCTCGAATCGGTGGCCGCGGGGAGGCAGCGATGAGCCGAACAGCGACGTTCAATCGCGAGACGACCGAGACACAGATTAAAGGCGCGTTGACCATCGACGGCGGCGGCCGCTACGACGTCCGCACCGGCATTCGTTTCTTCGATCACATGCTCGAGCTATTTACACGCCACGGCGGATTCGATCTGACGCTGAAGGCGACGGGCGATCTCGACGTCGACCAACACCACACCGTCGAAGACGTCGGCATCGTGCTCGGTGAATCGCTGCTCAAGGCACTCGGCGATCGCAAGGGCATCAATCGCGCCGGCTACTTCGTCATGCCGATGGACGAAACGCTCGCCGTCGTCGCGGTCGATCTCAGTGGCCGGCCGCACGCGGTCGTCGATCTGAAGGTCAAGGCGCGGATGGTCGGCGACCTCCAGAGCGAACTGGTCCACGACTTTTTCGACGGCTTCGCCGCCGGCGCGCGTGCGAATGTGCACGCGAAGGTGCTGTACGGGCGGTCGAGCCACCATCACATCGAAGCCGTGTTCAAGGCGTTCGCGAGGGCGCTCCGCGTCGCCTGCGCGAAGGACAAACGGCTGGCGAAGATGCTGCCGAGCACGAAGGGGTTGTTGTGATCGCGCTCGTGGACTACGGCGCCGGCAATCTCACCTCGGTGCGCAAGGCCTTGTCAGCGCTCGGCGCCGAGTTCATGACGCCGGAGCAGCCCGCCGAGGTAAAAGGCGCCAGCGCGCTCATCGTTCCCGGCGTCGGTCACTTCGCGGCGACCAGCGCATTGGACGAAGAGTGGCGCGAGGCGATTGGCGGCGCGGCACGTGCAGGCACGCCGCTGTTCGGGATCTGCGTGGGCATGCAGTGGCTGTTCGAGGGCAGCGACGAAGCGCCAGGCGTCGCCGGACTCGGCGTGATGAAGGGTCGCATCGCGCGGCTGGACGGCAATGCAGAACAGCGGCTCAAGGTCCCGCATGTCGGCTGGAACTCGCTGGGCTTCACGCGCCCGGCACGTCTGCTTCGCGGGCTCGACGGCGGTGCCCAGGTCTACTTCACTCACTCGTATGCGGCACCCGTGACTGCCGACTGCATTGCCGAGACGAGGCACGCGAATACGTTCGCGGCCGCAGTCGAGCGCGACAACATCTTCGGGGTGCAGTTCCACCCCGAGAAGTCCGGCGACGCGGGCCTGCAGATCCTGCGCAACTTCCTCGAGATCGCGGGCGCGAGCGCGGGTCGCTGATGCTGACCAAGCGCATCATCGCGTGCCTCGACGTTCGCGACGGTCAGGTCGTCAAAGGCGTCCAGTTTCAACAGCTGCGGCACGCCGGCGATCCCGGCGAGCTGGCGCGGCGCTACAACGTCGAAGGCATCGACGAGGTCGTGATTCTGGACATCACCGCGACGCTGGAAAGACGCCAGGCGCTGGCGCGCACGATTCACGCCGTCGCGAGCGAGATCTTTCTGCCGCTGACGGTGGGCGGCGGCATTCGCTCGGAAGAAGATGCCGCTGCCGCCGTTGAGGCGGGCGCCGACAAGGTGAGTCTCAACACGGCGGCGTTACGCAACCCTGAGCTGATTACGACGCTCGCCAAACGATACGGCAGCCAGGCCGTGATCATCGCGATCGATGCCAAGCGACGCGACGATGGCTTTGCGGTGTACGTGAGGAGCGGCACGACCGATGCCGCACGCGATGCCGTAGCGTGGGCTCACGAAGCCGAATCGCGTGGCGCAGGAGAGATTCTACTGACCTCGATGGATCGCGACGGCACGAAAGCGGGCTTCGATTGCGAGATGACCGCCGCCGTCTCCGACGCCGTGGACATCCCGGTGATCGCCTCGGGAGGCGCCGGTACGTTCGACCACTTCACCGAGGTCTTTACGAGCGGCCACGCCGATGCCGCGCTTGCGGCCTCGATCTTCCACTACGCCGAATCCAGCGTCGCAGATTTGAAGCAGCACCTGCGCGCCCACGGAATTCCCGTTCGGCTCTGACATGCTGATTCCCTCTATCGATCTCCAGAACGGCCACGTCGTCCAGTTGGTGCAGGGTGAGAAGCTCGCGATTGAGGCACCGGATGCCGAGCCGTGGATCCAGCGGTTCTCGCGCTTTCCTCGGGTGCAACTGATCGACCTCGACGCCGCGCGCGGCCGCGGCGACAACGCGGCATTCGTACGAGAGATCTGCGGCCGGCTTCCCTGCCGGGTCGGTGGGGGTATCCGCAGCGTCGAACGCGCGCGTGAGGTGTTGAGCGTTGGCGCGCACGCCGTGATTGCCAGCTCCGCCCTGTTCCGCGACGGCGTCGTTGACGTGGCGTTCGCCCGCTCGCTTGCCGACGCCATCGGGGCCGACCGCGTGATCGCTGCTGTGGACAGCCGCGGCGGACAGGTCGTGATCCACGGCTGGAAGACCGTGCTTCCCGTCACCGCCGCCGACGCTGTGCGCGCGCTCGAGCCGTACTGCGACGAGTTCCTCTACACGCACGTCGACAAAGAGGGGCTCATGCAGGGGACCGACATGGACGCGATCATGGCCGTCCGCCGCGCCACGTCACGCCGCCTGACCGCGGCCGGCGGCATCACGACCTGGGACGAGATCGACCGCCTCGACGCGGCTGGGGTTGACGCCGTGGTCGGCATGGCGGTCTACACGGGCCAGCTCCCGCTGAACCGCCCTAACCACTAACCAGCAATCGGTCCAGTATGTTACGTTACTCTGCGTAGTCATTACGCTGAGTAACGTAACGTGCAGAACCCATTTGTCTACGGCGAAGTCGTGCCCGTCGAAGCGTTCGTCGATCGCGAGACAGAGCTGGAGCGTCTCGTCGAGGACCTCTCGGCCGGGCAGAAGGTGTTCCTCATCTCGCCGCGCCGGTACGGCAAATCGTCGCTGGTCCGGCAGGCCCTGCGCGCCGCCACCCGGCGCGGGGCGCTCGCGGTCGAAGTCACCGTCAGCAGCTACAGCTCCTACCTGTCATTTCTCGAGGGATATGCCCGAGCGCTCGCCGGGGTGGAGACCCGCTGGGAGCGCGCGCGCAATTGGCTCAACACGGTCATCACCTCGACGCGTCCCGAGGTCCGCTATGAGCCCGGGATCACCGGATCCGGCCGGGTCGCCGTCTCGTTTCCGATGGTCCACACCCAACGCGACGTGAATCGGCTGGCGAACGAGGTGTTCGCACTGCCAGGTCAGCTGGCGACCGAGCGGAAGCGCACCATCATCGTGGCGCTCGATGAGTTTCAGGCCATCGATGCGTTCAACGGCGGCAGCGTTGAGCACGCACTACGCGCGGCCGCCCAGCATCAACGCAGCGTCGGCTACGTCTTTGCCGGATCGGAACCGAGCCTCATGGAGAAGATGATTGGACCCAAGCGTCCCTTCTATAAGGCCGGTCCAGTCATGCGTCTCGACAAGATCCCGCCCGACGTGTTCGCGGCGTTCATCGAGGCGCGATTTGGCAAGAGTGGAATTCGCGCCGAGGCTGGGCTGGGCGTCGCGATTGTCGATCTCGCAGGCAACCTTCCCTACGACGTGCAACGGCTCGCGCACGAGACCTGGGATGACATCCGAAACGCGAGTGGACGTCGGGCGACCCTCGACCACCTGCATGCGACGCTCGCGCGGCTGCTCGCCGAACAGGAAACGATTTTCGAGGCGATCTGGCAGCGACTCACGCTGGCACAGCGCGGCGTCCTGCGCGCCGTGGTCCTGCAGGACGGACGTGAGCTGCTCTCGGCAGACACGCGCGCCCGTCATCGGCTTGGCGGACCGTCGAGCGTGCAGACTTCGCTGACCGCGCTCGTCAAGCAAGACCTGCTCATCCGCGAGAGCGCCCGCTACGTCGTCGTGGACTCGCTCCTGCGGGAGTGGGTCGCGCGGAGGACGTTCTGACTGGGCTGCTGGCGCGGGTGGGCTTGGGCCGCCCCGAGCTGCGCGCCTGGGCGATGTACGACTGGGCGAACTCGGCATTCTGGACCACGGTGATCGTCGCGGTGTTTCCGCCGTTCTTCAGCGAATACGCCGCCGCCGGGCTCCCAGCCGAGGTCGCCACCTCACGTTTTGCCTGGGGAACAACACTGGCTGTAACGATCGTCGCCCTCATGGCACCAGTTCTCGGTGCCATCGCTGATCACCGCCCGCTGAAGAAGAGGATGCTGGCGGTGTTCCTCGTGATCGGTGTCATCGCGACACTTTTGATGGGCACCATCGGACGGGGCGAATGGCTCTACGCGCTCGCGCTGTTCGTCGTCGCGAATATTGGCGTCGCGTCGACGCTGGTGTTCTACGACTCGCTGCTGCCGCATCTGGCTGGACCAGACGAGATGGATCGCGTCTCGACGGCGGGGTTCGCCGTAGGGTTCATCGGCGGCGGTGTGCTGCTGCTGGTGAATCTCGCGTGGATTCTTCAGCCGTCGATGTTCGGTCTCGCCGACGTCGTTGCGGCATTGAAGCTCTCGCTGGTCAGTGTAGGTGTCTGGTGGCTGGTCTTTTCGATTCCGTTGTTCCGGCGCGTGCCGGAACCAGAGGTGCGTCTCAGCGATTTGGGCGACAGCATCGCTTCGCAAATTCGCGGCGGTACCCTCGCGGCGTGGAGGACGCTGCAGGATCTGCGACACAGCCGAAACGCGTTTCTGATGCTGATCGCGTTCCTGCTCTACAACGACGGGATCCAGACCATCATCCGGATGTCGTCAATTTACGGCATCGAAATCGGGATCGATCGGAACGCGCAGATTGCCGCCTTCGTCCTTGTCCAGTTCGTAGGCGTGCCGTGCTCGTTTGCATTCGGGGCGGTGGCAGGGCGTATCGGTGCGAAGACCGCTTTATTCGCCGCGCTGTCGGTCTACGTATGCATCAGCGTCCTCGGCTACTTCATGACCGCCACGTGGCAGTTCTTCGCACTCGCCTTCCTGGTCGGGATCGTCCAGGGCGGCAGCCAGGCGCTGAGCCGCTCGCTGTTTGCGCGCATGATCCCGAGGCACAAGTCGTCGGAGTATTTCGGCTTCTTTGCGGTATTCGAGAAGTTTGCCGGGATCGCCGGTCCGGCTGTGTTTGCCGGGTCGATTGCGCTGTTCGGCTCGAGCCGCGCTGCCGTTCTCTCCGTGATCGTCTTTTTCGTCCTCGGCGCCTTCGTCTTGAGCAAGGTGGATGTCGAGGTGGGCGAGGCCGAAGCCGCGGCCGCCGAAGCGCGGCTGTAACCGCACCTATCTCCTCTCGTCCACTAGGGACATTCCCCAGTTTTGACAGGGGTCAAGTACTTGCGCCATTCTCCATTGCTGCACGTCATGCGTACGTCCTCCAGGAGCGCTGCTGAATGATTGGCCGCGCGGTTTCGCACTACCGGGTGCTCAGCGCCCTCGGCTCGGGCGGAATGGGAGTGGTGTATCTCGCCGAAGACGAACGGCTGGGCCGGCAGGTCGCTCTCAAGTTCCTTCCGCCTGAGTCGGCAGCGAGCCATCAAGCACTCGAGCGATTCCGCGTCGAGGCTCGAGCCGCGAGCTCGTTGAGTCATCCGGGCATCTGCGCCATCTTCGACATCGGCGACGACGAAGGCACTCCGTACATCGTGATGGAGGCGCTCAAGGGCGAGAGCCTTCGCGATCGGATCAACCGCGGACCGCTGAAAGTCCAAGACCTGCTCGACATTGCCATCCAGCTGGCTGATGCGCTCGACGCCGCGCATGCGCAGGGCATCATCCATCGCGATATCAAGCCGTCGAACATTTTCGTCGGTGACAAGAACCGCACGAAGATTCTCGACTTCGGTCTCGCGAAGCTTGCGCAGGCGTCGGGAGCGATCTCGAGCGGCGCCGCCACGCGCGCGCTGAGCGCGAGCACCCATCGCGACCTGACGATGCCGGGGTCAGCGCTGGGGACGGTGTCATACATGTCGCCCGAGCAAGCGAGGGGTGAGGAGGTCGATACACGCACCGACCTCTTCTCGCTTGGTGTCGTGTTCTATGAGATGGCGACGGGGATTCAGGCGTTCGGCGGCAGCACGCAGGCGATCGTCTTCGATGCGATTCTGAATCGCACGCCGCACCCCATCACACACATCAACCCGTTGATCCCGCCGCGTCTCGAGTCGCTGATCATCACAGCGCTCGAAAAGGACCGCGAACTTCGTCATCAGCACGCCTCGGACCTCGAGGCAGAGCTCAAGCGCATCCGGCGGGATCTCGAATCGGGCTCGCTCGCCGCCGCCTCGCGCACGCAAGTCACTCCGGCAGCCGAACAGCGATCGACAACCACACCGGCGACAGCAGCTGCGTCGGCAAAAAGCCGATCCTGGATCTGGGTGGTGGGCGCAGTGGTGGTGATTGCGCTCGCAATTGCGGGCTTCAATCTCTGGTCGGATACGGCGTCGCGCGTGGCCGTCGCTCCGGCGCCGGCGGAGACACCGGTTGTGCCGCCGGTGCAGACGAGCCCCTCGTTACCGGCACCAACGGTCACGCCGCCTGACCTCGGACCGCCGCCGATCGCACCGAAACCGAAAGAGTCGACCAGCACGCGTCCGGCATCGCAACCGCAACCGGCACGGCCGACGACCGAACCGCGCCCGCAGACGTCGCCTGGCGTGACACCAACACCGCAGCGACCGGTTCCTACACCCGGGGCTGTCACGGTCACGACGCCACCGCCGTCTCCGAGTCCGACATTGCCGCCACCGCCGCAGACGACCGAAACGCCGACGCCTCAGGCCACACCGGCCCCGACGCCCGCAGCGACCGCCGCGCAACCGCCGCCGGCGCCCGCCACCGAACCGCCCGCGACGCAACCGCCGCCGCGCAACGCCACTGCTCCTCCGACACCGTTACCATCGAAGATTCCGCCGACGTCTCCGGTCGAATCGGATGATGCTCTCGTGCGCGGTGTCCTTCGCACCTACGAGCGAGCGATCGAGACGAAGAACGTCGATCTCTTCCGCTCTGTGCGGCCAGGACTGTCAGCCGCGGAAGAGAATCGACTGCGCACCAGCTTCAGTCAGATCGACTCGCAGCAGGTGGACATCGTCGTGGAAGAACTTCGTATCGATGGCCGCAGCGCAACTGTCCGAATCTCTCGCCGCGACACGATCATGAGCGGCGGCCGCCGCCAGACCAACTCGAGCCGCCAGACGCTGCGGATGGAAAAGGCAGCGGGCGGCTGGATCATCACTGACATCCGATAGGCCGTGGAGGAACGATGCGCATCGCGATCGTAGGCGTACTGCTGGCTCTGTGCGGAACGGCTGTGCCGGCATCCGCGCAAGAGCCGATCAATGTTGCCGTGCAGGTGACCGAACTCTGGCGAATTTTCAAGGATCTTTATGGCCCGAGTGGCCTGGTCGTGAATAGCAACGTGCCACTGCCGAGCGGCGCCACGCACTCGAGCCATTTCAATAGCGGCTTCGAGAGTGAGTTCTCGCAGTTCGGGACCGCACTGACCAGCCAGATCGTGTCGCTGCCGCTGCCGCCGCCCGCGTCGGGCTTCACCTACGAGTTCGATCCCGGTCTCGG
>Ga0070675_100004052_pt1 | contig 11123 bp, 10 predicted proteins | sample KBSM43metaG_FD_65343 | JGI IMG/M metagenome (GOLD analysis project Ga0070675, IMG submission 65343) | Miscanthus rhizosphere microbial communities from Kellogg Biological Station, Michigan, USA - KBS M4-3 metaG | ecosystem: Host-associated > Plants > Roots > Rhizosphere > Soil ...
ATGCTCTGGTAGGCGAGGCCCTCGGCAAACTGCAGCCAAGGGTGCGCGGCGACGAAATCGTACCAGTTGATCCAGTTGAAACGCAGCAGCCGGTCCGTCCGCGCGAGCGCGAAATCCTCGAAGCCGTGCGTGTTGGCTGCCACGGTATAGGATGCGAGCGCGCCGACCAGGCAGATCATGGCGAATAGACCGACATGATCAATCGCGTCGCGCGCGATACGACGCGCACGCGTCCGCGGGCGACGCAACGCGATCCGTGCAATGATACCTGCGACTGCGATCGCGGCGAACAAGCGGTCGATCAGGTTACGCGGATCGAGCTCCAGCTGAGCATGCGCCATCAGCGCGAGCACGACGAGCAGGCTCGCGCCGATTGCCGTCACCAGCCAATGGCCGGGGAGTTCGATAACGGTCTTGTCTCGGGAAGGAGGTATCACACTATGGATCGTCAATTCAGAAACCGCCCCGGTAACGCCGCGCCTCTGAACGACAGCTGTCATATACGTGCAATATTGCAGCCCCCTTGCGGAGCTTGCAACGGCCCCTTGGGGAAAGACAGGGGGACATGGCAGCGGCGCAACAGGTGAGGGCCACTTCCAGGAGCTACATCAGGCTTCTGGCCCCCTGAGACCGACGGCTTCCTTCCGCCTACGATTCCCGATAATATCGTATCGGGGGTGGAACGATGTTCGATTATCTGGCGGTCCTGATCTCGGTCATTCTGGGCCTTGCATTGACCCATCTTCTTTTTGGCGTGAGCCGGCTAATCCAGCTGCGCCATGGCGTGCGGCTTTATTGGGTCCAGCTCCTTTGGACCTTCAACGTCATCATCTATGTACTCGCGCTTTGGTGGGGGATGTTTTGGTGGAAACATCTTCAGGTCTGGACGATCCAGGAATTCTTCTTCCTTACATTTTACACGATCGTCGTCTTCCTGTTGGCTTCGATCCTTTTTCCGCATGAATGCCATGAAGGGCTGGATTGCGAAGCGCATTTTTTCCGCAACAAGAATTGGTTTTTCAGCGCCCAGCTTGCCGCGTCCTTGCTCGACATTCCCGAAACCCTGTTCAAAAGCTATGACGGGTTGCGCGGCGTTCCGCGCGAATATTACGCGTTCATAGCAGGTCTCATTCTGATCGATGTGATCGGACTGCGAAGCAGCAGCCGCAAGATACAGGCGGTTCTTCCCATACTGTGGCTGGTCCTGATCGTCGGCTATGAGACTGCGACCTCGATCCATCGCATCGTTGCCGGCTGAGCGCCTTCCTTTGACGGGTTTTCCGTGGCACCGGATGGCGCCATGACTGATTTCGCGTCCCTGATTATCGCCGATCGCGGCCAGCCCGGCCGCTCCCTCATGCTTGTCGCGAAAGCCGACTTCGCGGAATGGCTGAAAGGCCAGCCCCCGCGTGCTCGCGCCGCGGTCGAAGCGCAGCGGTTCGAAGGCAAGGCGGACACGCTTGCGATCCTGCCTGGCGACAGCGCCGAGGAATGGAACGTGGCGGTGGGCGTGGATCCGGTGCGCGGCCCTTGGGCGCTGGCCAGTGCCGCCGCCAAATTGCCGGAGGGCAGCTATCGCCTGTCGGAAGGAGTGCCGAGTGAGAGCGCGTTGGGCTGGCTGCTCGCTCAGCATCGCTTCGATCGCTATCGCGAAAAGCCCGAACCGCAAGGACCGCGCGTGCTGCTCACAGGCGAGCCCGCTCGGATCGACGAGATCGTGCGCCTTGCCGAAGCCACGGCACTGGTACGCGATCTGGTCGATACCGGCGCCGGCGATCTCGGACCGGCCGAGCTGGCCGATGCCGCCAAGGCGGTTGCCGATCGTCACGGCGGCAAATTCCAGGTGACGCAGGGCGATGCGCTCGCCGAAGGCTATCCGATGGTCCACGCGGTCGGCCGCGCTGCGACCAAGGCGCGTGCGCCACGGCTGATCGAGATCGAATGGGGCGACGCCAAGCATCCTCGCGTTGCCGTGGTCGGCAAGGGCGTCTGTTTCGATTCGGGCGGGCTCGACATCAAGCCGGCAGGCGGCATGCTGTTGATGAAGAAGGATATGGGCGGCGCGGCCCATGCGCTGGCGCTGGCTGGCCTCATCATGGACGCGCGCCTTCCCGTGCGGCTGCACCTGTTGATCCCCGCTGTCGAGAATGCGATTTCGAGCGACTCCTTCCGGCCTGGCGATGTGCTCAGAACGCGCAAGGGCCTGTTCGTCGAGATCGGCAACACCGACGCGGAAGGCCGCCTTGTTCTGGGGGATGCGCTGGCGCGCGCCTGCGAGGAACAACCTGTCTTGGTGCTCGACTTCGCCACGCTGACAGGGGCCGCCCGGGTCGCCCTCGGGCCCGATCTTCCCGCCCTGTTCGCCAATGACGAGGCGCTCGCGGGCGATATCGCCGCCACGGCCGACGCGGTTGCCGATCCGCTTTGGCGGCTGCCCTTGTGGCAGCCTTATAACGACATGCTCAAATCGGACGTTGCGGACATCAACAATGCCCCGGGCGGCGGTTTTGCCGGGACGATAACAGCCGCCTTGTTTCTGGAGCGTTTCGTCTCACCCTCCATACCCTGGGCCCACCTCGATACTTTTGCCTGGCGACCCACCGCAAAGCCCGGTCGTCCTAAGGGCGGAGACGCGCTGGGACTGCGCGCCGCATGGGAATTGTTGCGCCGCCGTTTCGCGAACTGATCCGGATCCGTTTTCAAATAACTTTGCGCCGATGAAACGATCGGCGCTTTTGCGTGTTTTCAGCCCTACGAGCCAAGTAAAGCATCGAGTGAGGCGTGAAGACGATGATGCACGACACAACCCTTTCGGGATGGATGCAGACTCTTGTCGGCTATGTCCGGTCGGGTCAGCCGGACCTCACCAACCGTCAGATGGCGTTGCTGCTGCTCGTCTATCTGACGCCCGGGCCGCACACGGTGCGCGGGCTCGCCCAGTCGCTCGGCGTATCGAAGCCGGTCGTCACTCGCGCCTTGAACACGCTTGGTGCGCTCGGCTATCTGCGCCGCGAGCGCGATGAGGCGGACCGCCGCAACATCTTCATCGCGCCGACCGATACGGGGGCAGATTTCCTTGAAGACTTCGGAGGCCTCATCGATGGCGACGCCCCCGCGCTCCTTGCGCGGCAAATGCGTCACGTCACGGCCTGAGGGCTTTCGCCTCGAAGGGCCTTCGAGGCGGCCCGACCCGCGTACCCACGCTTATCGTCCCGACATAGCGGACATCGCACTCGCCGGCGTTCTATTCGCGCCACATTATGCCCGCGCCGAAGCCTGCCGTTGCATGGCAACGGCGGCAACGGTCCGCGCCCGCCCCTCGACTGACGCCCCAGCCATCTCGCAGCTCGTTCATGGCGAAGGCTTCGACATGATCGACAAGGCTGGCGGCTGGGCCTGGGGCCGCTGCACGCATGACGATTATGTGGGTTATGTCCGCGCCGACGCGCTCGGCCCCGTGCGTACGCCGACACACCGCGTGACCGCGCCGCTTGCGCTGATCTTCGCCAATCCCGACATCAAGGCCCCCGTCATCAAGGCGCTGCCGATCGGCGCGCAAGTTGCGGGCGCGGACGAGGGCAATTTCTTGCGGGTCGACGAAGGCTATATCCACGGGCGCCACGTCGCGCCGCTCGACGCGGTCGAACCCGATCCCGTAGCGGTCGCGGAGCGGTTGATCGGCGCGCCCTATCGCTGGGGCGGGCGCGGCGGCGATGGCGTGGACTGCTCCGGCCTGGTCCAGCGCGCACTCGAGCTGGCGGGCATCGCCGCTCCGCGCGACAGCGACATGCAGCGCGACCAACTCGGCGAGCCGCTGGCAGAAGACGCACCGCTCCGACGAGGGGACCTGATCTTCTTTCCCGGCCATGTCGGGCTGATGTGGGATGCGGAGCGGCTCCTCCACGCCAATGCTTTTTGGATGTCGACGGTGATCGAGCCTTTGGAAGACGTGATGGCTCGGCTGAAGCCGACCCACGCGCAGCCGATCACTGCTCGTAAACGGATATAATGATGACCAGTATTTTCGTCGATGGCGCGGCTGGCACGACCGGCCTGCAGATACGCGAGCGGCTTGCCGGCCGGCGCGATGTGGACGTGATTGCGCTGCCCGAAGAGCAGCGCAAGGACGCCGCCGCACGCCGCGATGCGCTCAACGCGGCCGATATCGTGGTCCTTTGCCTGCCCGACGACGCCGCGCGTGAGGCAGTGGCGCTGATCGACAATGATACGACCCGCGTGATCGATGCATCCACCGCACACCGCGTGGCGCCGGGCTGGATTTACGGCTTTCCGGAGGTTTCGGGCCGCGATGCGGTCGCCGGCGCCATGCGAGTCAGCAATCCTGGCTGCTATTCGACCGGCTTCATCGCCTTGGTAGCGCCTCTGGTGAAGGCCGGGCTGATCCCCGCCGATGCGGCGCTCACCTGCAATGCGGTGTCCGGCTATTCGGGCGGCGGCAAGAGCATGATCGCCGAGTTCGAGGACGGCCCCGCCCCAACCGCGTGGCGCAGCTATGCACTCAAGCTCAATCACAAGCATGTGCCCGAGATGCGTGAGCGGAGCGGCCTGTCGGTCTCGCCGATCTTTGCACCGTCCGTCGCCAATCTGTTCAGCGGAATGATCGTCGAGGTGCCGCTGCATTTGTCCGCCCTCACCGCTCGTCCGACCGCAGCCGCTCTGCGCGAGGCGCTGGCCGATTTCTATCGGGAATCCCCGATCGTAAGCGTGGTCATGAACTACGACGAGGGCACGCTCGCAATCGAGCGGCTGGCCGGCACGGATCGGCTCGAGCTTTTCGTGTTTGGCAATGAAGCGGATGGACAGGTGCGCCTAGTCGCCGCCCTCGACAATCTCGGCAAGGGCGCAGCTGGCGCGGCTGTGCAAAGCCTCAACCTGATGGCGGGATTGGCCGAGACTGAGGGACTGCGTCTTTAGGCGGGGACCTCAAAGGTCTCCTTCACATCTACTATATAACGGCGAACTACATTCGATAATTAAGTATATTACCCACTATATATTTCCGTTTCTTCTTCGACTTAAGGGAGGAACCCAGGGCGTTCCTCAGCTAAACATGCCTCGCTACCCCCCGTTGGCGTCGATTGTTTTTTCAACATTTCATGAGTCACATATGCCACCTCATGATTTTTATCCTTCTTTAACTTTCGGGTAATAATAACGGCAGCGCTGATATTCTTTCCCAGACATCGGGGGATGGGGATGAAGATGACCGATTTTGCGATGGGTGATCGGGGGAGTCCTAAGGGACACGATCTCCTGGACGTCGCGCTGTCCGCCATCTCGCATGGCGTGTGTATGTTCGACGAAGCGTGCCACCTCATCTTTTGCAACCGCGCTTACGCAGCGATGTACGACTTGCCGGCGCAATTGACCCGGCCGGGCACGGACCTTGCCCGAATACTCGAATATCGCGACGCAACCGGTAATGGGCCGGCCAGCCGCGAAACCTATTTTGACGTCGTGATCGAAACCTCGGTCAAGCACGCGCCGGCGAGCCAGACCTCTCTCCTCGCTGATGGGCGTATCATCAAGATTTCGCACAACCCACTCGACGGCGGCGGCTATGTTGCCGTGCACGAGGATGTGACCGAGGCCACGCGCGCCAGCGAACAGGTGCGATTCATGGCCAGTCACGATCCTTTGACCGGGCTGCCGAACCGGAACCTGCTGCGCGAAAAGCTCGATCAACTCATGCCGCTCAGCAATCAGGGCGAGTCGCTGGTGCTGCTGTATCTCGATCTCGACCGCTTCAAGCAGGTCAACGATTCTCTCGGCCACCCCGTCGGCGACGCGCTGCTGAAGGCCGTGACGGGACGCCTGCGCACCTGCCTGCGCGAGGAGGATTTCGTCGCGCGTGTCGGTGGCGACGAATTCGTCATCCTTCAAACGGAGGTCGGTGACCTGCAACGGGTGGCGGTGCTGGCTGAAAGATTGTGCACCGTCATCGGCCAGCCCTACAATATTGCCGGCCATGATATCCGCGTCGGCGCTAGCATCGGTGTTTCGGTGGCGCCTTCGGACTGCGGCGAAGCGGACGTCCTGATCAAAAACGCCGATACGGCATTATACGATGCCAAGTCCAAGGGCCGCGGTACCTTTTGCTTCTTCAACCAGAGTATGGACGAAAGCCTGCTCGCGCAGCGGCAACTCGAAGCCGATCTGGGCAGGGCATTGGCGGCGGGGGAGCTGGAAATTCATTATCAGCCCGAGGTCGATGCGCCCTCCGGAGCCGTGACCGGGTTCGAAGCATTGTTACGCTGGCGACATCCGGAGCACGGGCTACTTCTTCCCGAAGCGTTCCTTCCCCTGGCCGAGAAAAGCGGCCTGATCGTGCCGATCGGTGCATGGTGCCTGCGCCAGGCCTGCTTGGCGGCCATTGGGTGGCCGGCCCATATCCACGTCGCGGTTAACCTGTCGGCGGCACAATGCCGCAGCGACACGCTGGCCCGCACCGTGATTTCGGCTTTGGCAAAATCCGGCTTGCCGCCGGCGCGGCTCGAGCTCGAAATCACGGAGGCCGCGCTGCTGTACGACAACCAGGCAGCGCTTATGACATTACACCACATCAAAAGCCTGGGGGTGCGGATCGTCATGGACGATTTTGGCACCGGTTATTCGTCACTCAGCTATCTCCGCCTCTTCCCGTTCGACAAGATCAAGATCGCGCAGCAACTTATCTGCGACGAGGAGGTGTCCGGCGATTACGACGCGATCGTTCGAGCGGTAGTCGCCATGGGCCTCAACCGCGGTTTCACTACGACCGTGGAAGGCATAGAGACAGCCGAGCAGTTTCACAGCGCCGTTGACCAGGGCTGTAACGCTATCCAGGGCTTTTACTTCGGCAGACCGATGCTGCCGCGCGAAACTGAAAAGTTGTGTTCGACGGTCTCTGCAAGGGCCGGACGTACCTTGCAATATGCACAGCGGGTGTTGCAGCTCAAAGCCTGAGCCGACGTCCTGAACGGTGATACACGGACATAAGGCATCAGCTTTTTGCCGGCGTATTTCGCTTGGCCGCTCTCTTGGGTTAGGGGAGAGCAATGACGAGGAATTCAGCAGTCGATCGGGCGTTTGAGTTGGCAAGATCCGGTCAATATCGCAGCGTCTCCGAAATCATCCGTCGCCTGCCGGTCGATGATCGATCGATCGTAGAAGCGCATCTGGCGCAGCCGGCGGCCCGGCGAGAACTCATTCTGATCTGCAGCGACGCCTGGCTTTCCGCCGAATAGGGGATTTTGCCGCGCCCGATAGGACAGTAGACTGGATAGGAGTACCGCGTCGAATAGTGCCCAAGCGACGTCCTGAAGTTCGGGGTGGGGTGGATGTCTGCCCCTCGAGGGGGAGCGAACGCGGCGGCGGGTCAGAGTTTATAAGAGAACATCACAATCGGCTCGGCTGCGGCGCCCTGACCTTCGTAGAGGGCGCGAGCGGCATGGTTTTCGGTCTCCGTAACGATCCACGCTTGACGACATTTCAGCGTTTTACCCCAAGCAAGAACCTCGTTGACGAGGCGTCGCGCAACGCCACATCGCCGGAAAGCAGGAGTCACGCCCAGATTGTCGATGTAGACATCCGACGCTTGATTGGGGTGGCGGTGAACGTAGGCAGCGACCTGGCCGATAACCTGCGTTCCGCAAACCGCAATGATCATCAGGTGCCCCGGCGCCTCCAAATAGGTCGCAAGCCGCTGGGCGTTAATTTCCCCGTCGAAAACCTCTTCCGCAATGTTCTCAAGCAGCCCGGCAGTATCTCGCGTGAGGCGACACGTTGTGATCACTTCCGGCATCGCACAGCGAATCCAAATGCAGAGAGCAGCAAGATGTTAGGCAACATCGCGCCGACTGCAACCAGACCTCATGAACGGCTGCAACGGTCGGCACACGAAACAGAGTACGTGTCGATTTTCGGGCCTTCAGGCGGCCCTCACCGAGGATTACGATTTATCGGGCGGACGAAAGCGCTCGCCAAACGTGAGGATTATCGACGCCCATCCATGGCCGCAACAATCGATTGACAGGTGTACGCATACAGCGTATAAGATTGAGGTGACGCGCCGGCAGGGCGACAGATCGCGAACCTATGGCTCTTTCTCAGATTGGCTGGCAAAACGCCTCCGAACGGCCAAGCGTTGGACCGCCGCGCCGCGCCCACATCATCCTGGCGCCGGTCCCGCAAGAGCCCGATCATCAAGTTCGAATCTGGTGTTTTTTTGTTTTCCCCTTCGACAGCCGAATGTCTGCCGCTGGGAAGCGGGGCCTAACGCCCGCCCGCCGCTATCGCGTGCCTCGCGCCTTGCGCAGATTGTAATAGCGCTGAACGTTGGCGTTGTGATCCTTGAGATTGCTCGAAAATACGTGCCCGCCCTTGCCGTCGGCGACGAAGTAGAGCGCGTCGGTCTGCGCCGGCGCCAGCACTGCCGCGATCGAATCGCGGCCCGGGTTGGTGATCGGTCCCACCGGGAGGCCCGTCATCGAGTAGGTATTATACTCGTTCTTCGCGCGCACTTCGGAGAGCTTGATGCGGCGGCCGAGCGGCTTGCCCTTGGTCATCGGATAGATGATCGTGGGATCGGCCTGGAGCCGCATCCCGGTGCGCAACCGGTTCGAATAGACGCCCGCGACCATCGGCCGCTCCTCGGGCACGCCGGTCTCCTTCTCCACGATCGAGGCGAGCGTCAGCGCCTCCAGCTTGGAATTGACCACCGTATTGGCCTTGCGCGTCATCCAAAGGCGATTGACCGTCTGCGTCATCGCATCCTGCATCCGCTTCAGGACCGCCTTGCGCGGCTCGCCGCGCTGGAAGCTGTAGGTACCAGGCAGCACCGAGCCTTCGGGCGGCGTCGGCAATTTCCCGGTCAGCAGCCTCTCCCGAGCGAGGCGCTCGAACACTTCGATCGAAGGCATGCCCTCGGGGATCGTAATCATGCGCTGGACGGTACGACCGGTCTGCAGGAGCGCGAGGATATCCTTCGCGCTCATGTGCGGCGCGACCTCATATTCGCCGGCCTTGATCGGCGCGGACGATCCGAACCGACGCGCGAAACGCAGGAATCCAGTGGTCGACCGGACCGCGCCGGCCTTTTCGAGCTCGCGCGCGGCCGCGGCTAGCGTCGCGCCCTCAGGCACGACTACCGTTGTCGGGTGATTGGCCGGACCAGGGCCCGTCCAGTTGCGATGCACGGTAAGCCAGATTGCCCCGACCACAATCAGGACGATCAGCACCAGGCATCCAAGCCCGCCGCGCGATGAGGAACGACCTTTGGCCACGCTCTACCCTAGCGCCCCGGCGATCTGGATCAAAGCGCGCGCATCACCAGGCTGGCATTAGTGCCGCCGAAGCCGAAGCTGTTGTTGAGTACCGCCTTCACCGACCGCGGCTTGGCCACCTTCGGGACGAGGTCGACGCCCTCACAGCTCTCGCTCGGATTGTCGAGGTTGATTGTCGGCGGCACGATCTGATCGCGGATCGCGAGAATGCAGAAGATCGACTCGACCGCGCCTGCGCCACCCAGCAAGTGCCCGATCATCGACTTGGTCGAAGACATGGACACGGTCTGGATCGCATCGCCGAACAGTCGGCGGACCGCGCCCAGTTCAAGCTCGTCGCCCAGCGGCGTCGAGGTGCCATGCGCGTTGATATAATCGATATCCTTGGGCTCGAGGCCCGCCTTGCGCAGCGCCATCTGCATCGAGCGATAGGCGCCGTCGCCCTCTGGGTGGGGCGCGGTGACATGATAGGCGTCGCCGGTCAGACCATAGCCGATCACCTCGGCATAGATCTTAGCCCCGCGCGCCTTGGCATGCTCATATTCCTCGAGCACGACGATGCCCGCGCCCTCACCCATGACGAAACCGTCGCGATCCTTGTCATAAGGGCGGCTGCCCTTTTCGGGCGTGTCGTTGAAATTTGTCGAAAGCGCGCGCGCCTGGGCGAAGCCGGCAATGCCCAGCGGGCAGATCGCGCCCTCGGCGCCGCCCGCGAGCATGACGTCAGCGTCGTCGGCGGCGATGATCCGCGCCGCGTCGCCAATTGCATGCGCACCGGTCGAACAGGCGGTGACGACCGCATGATTCGGCCCGCGCAGGCCATATTTGATCGAGACCTGGCCCGAGATGAGGTTGATCAGGCGGCCATGCACGAAGTGCGGCGAGACGCGGCTCGGCCCCTTTTCGAAGCGCACGATCGATTCGCTTTCGATGCCCGGCAGACCGCCGATGCCCGAGCCGATCATGCAGCCGACGCGGCAGCTCTGCTCGTAAGTCAGCTCCCCCAGTCCGGCATCTTCATAGGCCTGGCCGGCCGCGTCGATGCCGTAGACGATGAACGGATCGACCTGACGCTGGACCTTGTGATCGACACGCTTGTTGGGATCGAAACCCCACGGATGATCGGCAGGCTTGACCTCGCACGCGATCGTGCACTTCTGATCCGACGGATCGAAACGCGTAATACGCGCCGCGCCCGACTTGCCAGCCTTGATGTTGCTCCAAGCGGTCTCGACGTCGGCGCCCACCGGCGTCACGAGCCCCAGTCCGGTCACGACCACGCGACGCATGGCGATCTCCCTCATTCATCTCTCAAAACGAAAGCGGCCCCCCGACACCGGGTCGGAGAGCCGCTTGGCCATCTCAGGCGTAGGGCTCAGCCCTCCGAAATCAGGCCTTGTGCGCGTCGATATAGCTGATCGCATCCTTGACGGTGGTGATCTTCTCGGCCGCATCGTCCGGGATCTCCACGCCGAATTCTTCCTCGAACGCCATCACCAACTCGACGATGTCGAGGCTGTCCGCGCCGAGATCGTCGATGAAGCTGGCGTCTTCGGTCACCTTCTCGGGCTCAACGCCGAGATGCTCAACCACAATCTTCTTCACGCGATCCGGGGTGTCGCTCATTGTTCTTAACCTTCCCTAGGTCTGATTTACGGTTGCCCTAGCCTCGCGGATTACGTCCCGCAAGAGGCCGTTGGGGTGCGGGTTCGGCCCGCGCTCAGCACATCACAGCATCGCCATGCCGCCATTAACATGGATCGTCTGGCCCGTCACATAGCCCGCCTCGCGGCTGGCCAGATATGCGACCGCAGCGCCAATGTCCGAACCCTGGCCGAG
>Ga0070675_100004062_pt1 | contig 11109 bp, 12 predicted proteins | sample KBSM43metaG_FD_65343 | JGI IMG/M metagenome (GOLD analysis project Ga0070675, IMG submission 65343) | Miscanthus rhizosphere microbial communities from Kellogg Biological Station, Michigan, USA - KBS M4-3 metaG | ecosystem: Host-associated > Plants > Roots > Rhizosphere > Soil ...
TGATGACGCGCGCCTACGTCTTCGACCCGCCGTACCTGAAGCGCGACTCGAAGGGGATCGACTACTGGGGCATGGGCATGCTGGTGGTCGGCATCGGCGCGCTCCAGTACGTGCTCGACAAGGGGCAGCAGGACGACTGGTTCTCGAACACTACCATCGCCACGCTGGCGGTCGTGGCCGGCGTGACCTTGACCGCGCTCATCATCCAGCAACTGCTGTCGAAGAATCCGGTCGTGGATCTCCGCCTCTTCAAAGACCGCAGCTACGCCGTCGGCGTGTTCCTCATGACCGTGCTCGGCTTCGTGCTCTACGGCAGCCTGGTGCTGCTGCCAGTGATGCTGCAGACGCTGTTCGGCTTCTCGTCGTACCAGGCGGGGCAGGCGATGGTGCCTCGCGGCGTCGGCTCCTTGGTGATGATGCCCACGGTCGGCCTGCTCACCGGTCTGGTGGACCCGCGCAAGCTGCTGATCATCGGCCTCGCCATCGGCGGGGGGACATTGATCTGGCTGGGACAGCTGGACCTCAACGCCGGCTACTGGGAGATCTTCTGGCCGCAGCTGCTCCAAGGTGCCGGGCTGGCGCTGCTGTTCGTGCCGCTCACGACCGTGTCGATGGCCACCATCGCGCAGGAGCGAATGGGCTATGCGACCAGCATGTTCAACCTGATGCGCAACATCGGCGGCAGCGTCGGTATCGCCATCACTGCCACCATCCTGGCGCGTCAGCGGCAGACGGTGAGCGCTCACCTGGGCGAGAACATCAGCCTCTACGATCCCGCGACGCAGTCGCTCCTGAACCAGATCACCAGCGGGCTGATCGCGGCTGGTTCCGATGCCGTCACCGCGACGCAGCGCGCCTACATGGTCCTGAACGGGATGCTCTTCCGCCAGGCGTCGATGGTGTCGTTCGTCATGCTGTTCCGGCTCCTCGGCGTCGTGTTCCTGCTGATGATTCCGCTCGTCTTCATCATGCGGCGTCCCAAACGGGGCGGGGCGCCCGTCATGGCGGAGTAGCCGTGCCCCCGGACGTCCTGGTGCTCGCTTCGGCGTCGCCACGGCGGGCCGAGCTCCTGCGCGCGGCCGGCATCCGTTTCGAGGTTGTGACGGCCGACGTGGACGAACGGCAGCACAGCGGGGAGGACGCCGAGAGCTATGTGCGGCGCCTCGCGGCCGCCAAGGCCACCCGCGTCGCCGCGGCGCACCCCGGCCGCGCCGTCCTCGGCGCGGACACCACGGTCGTCGTTGACGGCGACGTGCTCGGCAAACCGGCCGACGCGGCCGAGGCCGCCACCATGCTGGCCCGGCTCTCCGGCCGAAGCCATCTGGTCCTCACGGGCGTCTGTCTGATCGACCCTACCGGCCACGCCGACGCTTCCGTCGCTTTCACCACGGTCGAGTTTCGACCGCTGCTCGTGGACGAGATCGAGGGCTATGTCGCCACGGGCGAGCCGATGGACAAGGCCGGGGCGTACGCGATCCAGGGGGGCGCCGGCCCATTCGTGACCCGCATCGAGGGCGCGCACGACAACGTGGTCGGCCTGCCGGTGGCACTCATTCAGGCGATGTGCAGGGCCCGCGGAATTCAGGTATCCTGACTCGAGTCAAGGGAGCCAAAGTCCTTACCTATGAGCAACAAAGCCGTCAAGGTCGGTCTCACGAGCGTGGTGCTCGCCACTGCGTTCGGCGTGTTGCTGTACAGCTCACTCGGCGAGAGCCTGCAGTATTACAAGTACGTGGACGAAGTGATGGCCGAACCGGCGGCCTGGCACGGGAAGAACATGCAGGTCCACGGCATCGTCGTACGCGACTCGATTGCGCAACCGCCCAACAAGCCGATGGAGTGGCGATTCGACATTCAGCGCAACGGCAAGGTGCTGCGCGCGTATTACACGGGCATCGTCCCCGACACCTTCAAGGCGGATTCCGAAGTGGTGCTCACCGGCAGGTTGGACGACCGGGGCTTCCACGCCACGGAAATGACCGCCAAGTGCCCGTCGAAGTACGACGCGGCGCCGGCGGGTCCGGCAGTGCGCAGCAATCCCGCCAACTCGCCTTCGGGCGGAGCGTAGCCGCATGGCCTCGCTCGGGTATTACCTGCTCCTGGCCGCGTTCGTCGTCTGCGCCTACGCCGCCGCGATTTCGGTCGCCGGCGCGCGCCGCCGGTCCCGTGCGCTCATCGAGAGCGGCATCGGCGCCTTCTATCTGCTCGCGGCCGTCATGGCCGTGGCCTCGGCGGTCATCGTCTACTCGTTCGTCGTCGGCGACTACTCGATCCGCTACGTCCAGCGCTACTCCGACTCGGTCCAACCGATGTTCTACAAGCTCACCTCGTATTGGGGCGGGCTCGACGGCTCGATCATGTTCTGGGTGTCGCTGCTGTCGTTTTTCGGCTCGGCGGCGATCTACGTCAACCGCGAGCGGCACCGCGAGCTTATTCCCTACGTCGTGGCGGTCATTTCAGTGGTGGAGATGTTCTTCCTCTTCCTGATGATCGTGCACAACAACCCGTTCCAGACGTTCCTGACGGAGAGCCCCACCGACGGCACCGGACTGAACCCGCTGCTGCAGAACTTCTACATGGCGATCCATCCGCCGACGATGTATCTGGGCTTCGTCGGCCTGACGATCCCATATGCCTTCGGCATGGCGGCACTCATCACCGGTTACCTCGACGATTCGTGGCTCCGCGCCGTGCGGCGCTGGACCATGATTTCGTGGCTCTTCCTCTCGATCGGCCTGGGCCTCGGGATGATCTGGGCGTACGAAGAGCTCGGCTGGGGCGGCTACTGGATGTGGGACCCGGTGGAGAACGCGGGGCTGCTCCCGTGGTTCACGGCCACGGCGTTTCTCCATTCGGTGATGGTGCAGGAGCGCCGCGGCATGCTGCGGGTGTGGAACGTGTGCCTCGTGATCACCACGTTCTTCCTGACGATCTTCGGCACGTTCATGACCCGCTCCGGCGTGGTGCAGTCGGTGCACGCGTTCGGCGACGATCCCGAACTGGCGCGGCTCTTCACGATGTTCATGATCGCGACCGTGGTCGTAAGCTTCGGCTTCGTGATCTACCGGCTGCCGCTCCTCAAAGCGCGCAACGAGCTCGACTCATGGCTGTCGCGTGAAGCGGCGTTCATGATGAACAACTGGATCCTGCTGTTCTCGGCGTTCTTCGTGCTCTTTGCCACGATGTTCCCGACGCTCAGCGAAGCGATCCGCGGCGAACGGCTCACCGTCGGCCCACCGTTCTTCAACCAGTGGATGCTGCCGATCGGGCTGACGCTGCTGCTGCTCACGGGCATCGGTCCGCTGCTCGCCTGGCGCAAGTCCACGGTGGAGAACCTGCGCGATTCGTTCCTCATCCCCGTCACGCTGGGCGTGGTCACCGCCGTGGCCGTGGCGGCGCTGGGCGTGCGGGTGTGGACGTCGGGCATCTGCTTCGCCCTCAGCGCCTTCGTCGTCGGCACCATCAGCCAGGAATTCTGGCGCGGCGCCCGCGTCCGGCAGCGCGCCACCGGCACGGACGTCTTCACCGCGCTCGTCGGCCTCGTCGCCCGCAACAAGCGGCGCTACGGCGGCTACGTCGTGCACCTCGGCATGGTGCTGATCTTCTTCGGCTTCGCCGGCGAGGGGTTCAAACAGAAGGAAGAAGCACAGCTCAAGCCGGGTCAGCAGGTGAAAGTCGGCAGCTTCGTGGTGCGCCACGATGCGCTCTCCATCACCGACGACGGGCAGAAGCAGATGATCACGGCCCACGTCACCGTGCTGCGTGACGGGAAGCCCTTCGCCGAGATGTATCCGGCGAAGTGGATCTTCCGGAAGCACGAGGAATCACCGACGACGGAAGTGGCGATCAACCGCGGCTTTGCCCAGGACGTGTACCTCGTGCTCGCGACCTTCGACGCGCCGACGCAGACCGCCAGCATTGCCGTGGACATCAATCCGCTGGTGAACTGGGTGTGGATGGGATTCGGCCTACTCGCCCTGGGCATCGGCATCGCCCTCCTGCCCGACGCGGTCTTCTCTTTCGCGACGGCGCCGGTGCCGGCCAACGCGGCCACGATCGGGCTGATCTTCCTCGCGGTGGTCCTGTCGCAGGGCGTGGCGCTCGCACAAGACACCATTCCCGCCATCTTCCGCAGCCCCCTCGAGCGCCAGGTCGCCGGCGAGATCATGTGCAACTGTGGCGGCTGCCGGCTCTCTGTCGCGTTGTGCGGCATGATGAACTGCCACGGCAAGTCGGGGCAGTCGTCCAAGATTCATCAGTACATCGCCGAGGGCAAGGACCACGACGCCATCCTCGCCACTTTCGTCCGCGAGCACGGTGGCTACGACGTGCTGATGCAGCCGCCCAATCGCGGGTTCAACCGCGTGGCGTGGCTGCTGCCGTATGCGGTGGCGGTCCTCGCCCTCCTCGGCCTCGCCGCCACCGCGCGGCGCTGGTCGCGGCGCGAGCTCGCAGCGCCGGCTGCGGCGGCGATCGATCCCGAGCTCGACGCGCGCCTCGAACATGAGCTCCGAGACCTCGACTAGCAAGGCTCCGCCCGCTCTCTTACGCTGTGGCTCCGTCTTGCTAATGCAGAATCTTCTGGCCCGCACTTGGTGCGGGCGGGACGGTCTCGACGGAGTGCAGAGGTGAGTGACGCACCAGCCGCCTCCGTCAAGCCGTCCGACGTCCCGGCGCCGCCTCGCGCCGACGGCTCCCCGACGCTCCCATCCTGGCAACTGTTCGCGCTGGCCGGCCTGGTGGGCGCCACGATCGTCGTGTTCGTTTCGCGCGGCCAGTCTCCAGCCGCCATCATCTTGTTGAGTCTGGTCGTGTTCGCCGCCGCGGCCGTCGGCGCGGCCGCACTCCGCACGCTGGTGCCGTTCGTCGGCGGCTACGAGGGGCTGGCGACGCCGGTCGTCGCGGGGCGGGCCCGCGCCGCCGTCGATCGCGAGAAGACGCTCGTGCTTCGGGCCATCAAGGAGCTCGAGTTCGACCATGCGATGGGCAAGGTCTCGGACCTGGACTTCGCGGAGATGGGCCTGCGGCTGCGTACCCGCGCGGCGGGCCTGCTACGCCAGCTCGATGCCGGCGCCGCGTACGCGACCCAGATCGAGCAGGAGCTCGCGCGGCGCCTCGCCCAGGCGGGCGTCCCCGCCGCCGCCAACACGCGCGCCGAGCGCTTCTGCACGCAGTGCGGGTCGCCCAGCGCCGCCACCGCCCGCTTCTGCGGCCAGTGCGGGCACCGCATGGAGACCTCGTGAGGTTCCGCCTCCGCGCGCTCGTCAGCGTGGCCGTGTGCGCAGCGGTTCTCGGGCTTGCGAACCCCGCGCACCCGCAGCAGATGCCGGATCCGTCGCTCATCAACGGCAAGGCGCTGCCGGCCCCGGAACTGCCCGACGCCACCATCACGGTGCGCGTCGTGCGCGAATCGATCGGCAACGACATCTCCGGCCAGCCCGTGACACTGACGGCCGGCGGCCGCTCGCGGACCGTCTCCACGGACGAGCAAGGACGCGCCCAGTTCACCAATCTGCCGGCGGGGCAGGAGGGGCGCGCCGAAACGACCGTCGACGGCGAAACCCTGCGTGCGGACGTGTTCACGGTGCCGACACGCGGCGGGCTGCGAGTGATCCTCGTCGCCGGGATCGCCAAGGCCGCCGCGCGAAAGGCCGCGGAAGCGGCGCAGGCCCTGGCGGCGCCGCCGGTGCGCGGGACCGTCGTCTTCGGCGGCAACAGCCGTGTGCTCATACAGTTCTCCGACGACGCACTCCAGGTCTATTACGTCCTCGAGATCGTCAACAGCGCGCGCAACCGCGTCGACATCGGCGGTCCGCTGGTGATCGACCTGCCGCCGGGCACGAGCGGCGCTACCCCCCTCGAAGGCTCGTCGCCGTCGGCCACCGTGGCGGGCAACCGCATCACCGTGGCCGGGCCGTTCGACTCGGGCACGACCCAGGTGCAGGTGGCTTACCGGGTGGCGTACGACACCGGCAGCCTCACGCTGGTGCAGCGCTTTCCCGCGGCCTTCCCGCAGATCACGGTCGGGGCCCAGAAGGTGGGCGCGCTCTCGGTGGCCTCGCCCCAGTTCGCCGAGGTGCGGGACGTCACGACCCAGGACGGCAAGGTCTACGCGCTTGGAAATGGTCCCGCCCTGGCGGCCGGCACCCCGCTCACGGTGACGCTGTCGAACCTCCCGTACCACAGCCACACGCCGCGCCGCGCGGCGCTGAGCCTGGCGGGTGCGGTGCTTCTGCTCGGCGTCTGGCTCGCCACGCGCCGCGGTCACCTTCCCGACACGCGGACGCTCGCCGAGCGCCGCGAGCAGCTCCTCAAGGACCTCACGCAGCTCGAACTGAGGCGCCGCGACGGGGCCGTGAGCGCGGATCGCTTTGCGACGCGGCGCCGGCGGCTCATAGCGGACCTCGAGCAGATCTACGGCGAGCTCGACTCGGCGGCCGGCGGCCCGCAGGGAGGCGGCGAGGGCGTCGCCGCGTGAGCGACGCGTCCTCGCGCCCGTCCGCGGCCCTCGATTTCACCGACATCTCCGTCGAAGACGTCTCGCGGTCGTTCGGCCGCCGCCGCGCGCTGTCGCGCGTCAGCTTCCGCGCCGCCCAGGGTGAGATCCTCGGCATCCTGGGCCCGAACGGAGCCGGGAAGTCGACGCTGCTCGGCATTCTCGCCACGCTGCTGCGACCGACGGCCGGCCGCGTCTGCTACGGCGGCATGGCCGACACCGGCGGCGCCGCGCTGCGCGGGCGCATCGGCGTGCTCGGTCACGATCTCTTCCTCTATCCGGAGCTCACGGCGCGCGAGAACCTGGAGTTCTTCGCGAGGCTGCACGCGGTGCCCGAGCCGGCGCACGCCGCCGACGAGGCGCTCGAGCGGGCCGGTCTGGGCGCCCGCGGCGACGAGCCCGTGTCCACCTTCTCCCGTGGCATGCGGCAGCGCGTCGCGCTCGAGCGGGCGCTGATTCACCAGCCGCGTCTGCTGCTGCTCGACGAACCGTTCACCGGCCTCGACGACGCCTCCGCCTCGGCCCTCGTCGCGCGCCTGCGTGAGCTGCGCCAGGGCGGCGCCATCCTCGTCGTGGCCACCCACGATCTCGAGGTCGCCGACCGGCTGCTGGACCATGCGCTCTTTCTGCGTGAAGGCCGCGCGGCGGCGTCGATCGCACAGCCCAAGCACCTGCGGTCCACCTATCAGGACGTGATGACGCGGCCAATCGACGGAGCCCGCGCGTGACGCCGGGAACCGCCGCGCGACCGCCGGCGACGCCGTTCTGGCGTACTGTGTGGACGGTGCTGCGCAAGGACCTGACGGTGGAGATGCGCAGCGGTGAGATCGCCTACACGACGCTGTTTTTCGCGGCGTCCTGCGTCCTCATCTTCGCCTTTGCGCTCGTCAAAGAGGGGAAGGCACCCGAAGGCGGTGCCGCTGGCATCCTGTGGATCGCCATCCTCTTCGCCGGCACCCTGGCCCTCGGCCGCGCCTTCGAGCGGGAGCGTCAAGCCGAGACCCTGCGCGCGCTGCTGCTGGCGCCGGTACCCCGGCCGGCCATCTACGTCGGCAAGCTCCTCGGCATCGTGGCGCTGCTCGTCGCCGCCGAAGCCGTGCTCCTGCCGCTCGTCGATTTCCTCTTCACCGCGCGGCTCTTCGTCCACCCGTTCTGGCTGGCGGGCATCGTCGTCACCTGCACCGTCGGGCTGGCGTCGGTGGGGACGCTGTTTGCTGCCATGTTGGTGCGGACCCGCAGCCGCGACATGCTGCTGCCGGTGCTGTTGTATCCGATCGTGGTTCCGGTAATCATTGCGGGAGTCCAGGGCACGGCGGCGCTCGCGCAGCCGGCGTTCGACGAGGCGCTGGTGCGCTTCTGGCTGCTGCTGCTCGTAACCTTCGACATCGTCTTCGTCGTCCTCGCGCTGTGGACGTTCGAAGCCGTGATGAGTGATTGAGAAGGCCTTTGGCCTTAGGCCTTGGACCTTTGGGCTCGTGGGGCCCAAGGCCAACGGAACTGAGGCCCAAGGCCCAAGGTCTTCTGATGCCCAAGTGGTTCACACCCGCCGCCATTCTCTGCGGGCTCATGTTCATCATCTCCCCCGTGCTGATCGCGCGGGCGCCCGACGAGGCGGCGATGGGGATGGTCTACAAGATTTACTACTACCACATGCCGTCGGCGTGGATGTTCCTGCTCGCGCCGCTCGTGTGCGGCGTGTCGAGCGCCCTCTTCCTCGCCCGCGGCCGCGGCGAGGACGACCGCCGCGCCTGGGCGGCGGCGGAGCTCACGGTGCTGTTCGGCGCGCTCACGCTCATCACCGGCCCACTCTGGGCGCGGCGCGCGTGGGGCACGTGGTGGGTGTGGGACGCGCGGCTGACGTCGAGCCTGGTCGGCTGGATGATCGGCTGGGCCTACTTGATCCTGCGGCGTTACGGCGGACCCGGGTCGGACAAGCTGGCGGCGGGCGTGGCGCTCTTCGGCGCCGTCAACGTGCCGTTCATCTTCATCTCGGTGAACTACTGGCGCACCATCCATCCGCCGACCACGATCGTGCCGCGGCTGCCGGTGGACATGGGAGTGCCGCTCTGGTTCTGCGTGTTTGCGTTCCTGCTGCTGTTCATCCTCCTCATGACGATGCGGTTACGCCTCGAAGTGGCGCGCACGCGCCTGGATGCCTTGTATGTTGCGCTCGATGAGTAAGTGTCTGACCTTCGTGCGCTGCGCGCTCGTCGTGGCTGCCGCGCTCCTGGTCCTGACGGGCGGGCCGGCTGTCGCCGCCCAGGACCAGCCGCCGCAGCCGCAGGACGAATTCGTCCCCGTGGGCAACTCACCGGCGCCCGAACAGATCCCGGCGGCTCCGCTGCTCATCGGCGCCTACATCGTCGTGCTGGGCGGTCTGTTCTTCTACGTCCTGTCGCTGTCACGCCGCCTCGGCGCGGTGCAGCAGGACGTCCAACGGCTGGAAGGCGAGCTCAAGCGCCGCGGGCGCGCGTAGCCCCGGCCCATGCCGACCGCCGCGCACTTCCTGTATATCCCTGGCATCCTGCTGCTCGGCGTCGTCATCGGCTGGATCCTGGGGTCGCGCGCCGCGGCGGATGCCTACGCCTCGCAGATGCGCAAGCAGCGGGACCAAGGCCCAAGGCCCAAGGACCAGGGACCGGCGCGCTAGCGCCCTAGCGCCAGCCGCTGCGCCAGCACCGCGGGCAACCCCGCGTTCAGGATTTTCGTCTGCGCCGCGGCGACGTCGTACGGCGTGCGCACGATCGTGAGGGCGCGGTTGTCGGAGTCGAGCAGGCCGAACGCCGCGCGCGGATCGCTGTCGCGCGGCTGCCCGACGGCGCCGCAGTTCACGAGGTAGCGCCCGTCGGCGGCGATCGGCACCCGGCACCGCTCGCCGCGCACGGGCAGCATCGCCTCGACGGTGGGCTCGATGCGGAAGACGCTCGGCACGTGCGTGTGCCCGAACAGGCACAGCGGCCGCGAGAGCGCTTGCCGGGCGCGATCGACGTCGCGCTCGTCGAAGAGATAGGCGTCCTCGTCCCACGGGGCCCCGTGGCAGATCTCGGTCAGCGCGTCGATCGGCACCGGTCCTTGCGGCAACGCCGCCAGCCACTGCAGGTTGTCGGGGGTCAGCACCGCGGCCGTCCACACGATCGCCTGCCGCGCGATGTGGTTGAAGCTGTCCACGGAAGCCAGCCCCGCCGCCACCTTGTCGTGGTTGCCCCGGACCGTCGCCGCCACCGGCAGCGCGCGCACGCGCTCGATCACCGCATTCGGATCGGCGCCGTAGCCGACGAGATCGCCCAGCACGAGCACTTGATCCCAGTCGCGGGCCGAGGCATCGAGGACCGCGGAGAGCGCCTCGAGGTTCGCGTGCACATCGCTGATCACCAGATAGCGCATCAGAAGCCGATCCACTCCAGCAGGAGCTCGACGACTTCGGGCGCGGGGAGCCCCGAATCGAAGCGGACGTGCGCCTGGGCGTAAGCGAGCTGGCGGCGTTGATAGAGCTGTTCCAGCGCCGCACGGTCGGCGGCCAGCGGACGACGCCCGTCGTTCGGCACCCGCTTCATCACCTGCGCCAACGGCACGTCGAGCCAGGCGACCGCGCCGTCGGAGAGCATCAGTGCGCGATTGTCGGCCTCGGCGAACGTGCCACCGCCGGTCGCGATGATCACGTGCCGCTCCGGCAGCAGATCGCCGAGCACCTGCCGCTCGAGCTGGCGGAAATACGACTCGCCGGCCTGGGCGAAGATGGCAGCCACGCTCCGGCGTTCGCGCGCCTCGATGCGTTCATCGATATCCTCGACGCGCCAGCCCAGGCGGCGTCCGAGCGCGCGGGCAATGGTGCTCTTGCCGGCGCCCATGAACCCAACGAGGTACAGCTTGTCCGTCTGCACGCCTGAAGATGCGCTAGGCGCGAAGCCCCTCGAGCACGGTGAAGAACTCGGGATAGGACACGGCAGCCGCGCCGGCACCGCGGATCGTCGTCGGCCCCGAGGCGCCGAGCGCCGCCACCGCGAACGCCATCGCGAGGCGATGGTCGTGGCGGGCGTCCACCTCGCCGCCGCGGAGGCGGACGCGTCCCCGGACATGGAAGCCGTCTGGTTGCTCGTCGATGTCGCCACCCATGCGGCGAAGGCCGTCGGCGAGCGCCGAAATGCGATCACTTTCCTTGACGCGCAGCTCCTGAGCACCGCTGACCTGAAGCTCACCGCCATGCGTGGCCATCGCAGCCAGCACGGGCAGCTCGTCGATGATGCCGGGCACTTCGTCCGGCGTGATCACGGTCGATCCGACGCCCCGATACTCCACGACCAGGCGGCCCGTAGGCTCACCGAGGCTTGCCGAGGGATCCGTACCGCCGTCAGGCTCGACGGTGACCGATGCCCCCATCCGCCGTACGACGTCGATGATTCCCGTCCGTGTAGGATTCAGGCCGACACCGTCTATAACGACGCGAGACCCCGAAACCGAACCGCCGGCCACCATCCAGAAGGCCGCCGCCGAGATATCCCCGGGAACGCCCAGGGTGCGCGCCGTGAGCCGCTGCCCGCCGCGCACGCGTACTCGCAACCCGTCGCGTTCCACGCGGACGCCAAACGCTTCGAGCCCACGTTCGGTATGGTCGC
>Ga0070675_100004063_pt1 | contig 11108 bp, 10 predicted proteins | sample KBSM43metaG_FD_65343 | JGI IMG/M metagenome (GOLD analysis project Ga0070675, IMG submission 65343) | Miscanthus rhizosphere microbial communities from Kellogg Biological Station, Michigan, USA - KBS M4-3 metaG | ecosystem: Host-associated > Plants > Roots > Rhizosphere > Soil ...
GCCCCGAGGCGGACCATCCGCAGCCATGGCCGTACCACCAGCCGACGTGGGTGTTCACGTCACGCGTGCTTCCGGCCATCTCAGGCGCCGACATCCGATTCACCCGCGGCGATGTCCGACCCGTTCATCGCGTTATGGTGGAGGAAGCTGGCGGACGGAACGTCTGGATCGTCGGCGGCGGGGAGCTCGCCGGCCAGTTCTACGATGCCGGCCTACTCGACGAGCTCTACGTGCAGATCGGATCCGTCACGCTGGGAGCCGGGAAGCCGCTGCTGCCGCGGGCCATCACGAGCCCGCCGCTTCGCCTCGTGTCGGTGAGGGCGGTTGGTAACGGGTTCGCGGAGTTGCACTATGAGGTTCCACCGCCGACGCAGCGTATCGCGCCACGTACCTGACGCAAGCAGCGTCGGCCAGCGAGCCGCGGATGGGCGCCCGCATGGGCGCACGGACGTGCGTTAGGCGCCACCGAGGACGGTCGACAGCGTCGACGCGCTCACGTTCCCGCCACACAGCACCACCGCGCTTTCCTGGTTCGCCAGTTGCGGCCGCCCGGCCGTGAACTTGCGCCACGCGGCTACGGCGACGCCGGCTGACCCCTCGATCACGAGGTGGTCCGCGAGCATGACGTCGCGCATTGCCGCCGCGATCTCCGCTTCGCTCACGAGCACCAGCTCGTCGATGAGATCGCGACACAGTGGAAACGTGACGGCGCCGGGCTCGATGTTCCCGGCAGTGCCATCCGACAGCGTCGGCTCGTCGGGCACCTCGATGATCCGGCCCGCGCGCACCGATTCGTACATCGCCGCCGCCTGCTCAGGCCAGCATCCAATGACCGAGATGTCGGGGCGCACCGCGTCCAGATAGGACGCGATACCCGAGATGAGTCCACCGCCGCCGACGGCGACAAACACCGCGGCGACCTCGGGTCGCTGCGCGATCATCTCGACGGCGACGGTGCCCTGCCCCGCGAGCACGTCCACGTCGTTGTAGGGCGAGATGTAGACCCGCGCACGACGCTCGGCGAGCGCACGGGCCTCGAGCTCCGCGGCCATCGGGTCCCCGTCGGACACGATCACCTCGAGGCCAGCTTTCGTTAGGCGATCGACTTTGTACCGGGAGGCAGCCGACGAGACGACGACCGTCCCGCGCCCGCCGGTCAGCCGCAACGCCTCGGCCACCGCGAGCCCGTGGTTTCCGGTGGACGACGTGACCACGCCTGTCTCGCGCTGCTCCGGTGACAGAAGAAGAACCTTGTTGAGCGCGCCACGGATCTTGAACGACCCGGTGCGCTGCAGGTTCTCGCACTTGAAGTACACGTGAGGCGCGAGCATCGGCGCGGGCCGCAGCGGCGTCTCGAGCGCGAATGGCGCGAGCCGCACACTCGCGGCGACGACCGCCGCGGCCTCGGAGGCGTAGAAGCATTCTGGGGAAGTCGTCATGGGGGAAGAATACTGCCGCGACCATCAGCCGACACGGCGTACGCTCGCGCCGGCTTCGACGGGACGACGCCATGTCGTATCATTCGACGAGAGCGTCCGAGCAACGAGACACCTCAGTCCAACCGACCACGATGCCCAGCTGGCAGGCGCGCGTCTTCAACACCGGCGTGACCGCGCTCATCCGGCGACGCGACTGGGGCGACGTGCCCACCGTCGCGAGACGGGCGCGGCTCGCACTCGGGGCACCGGGGCCATACGGATGGATCGCGCGTCAAGGGCTGGAGTGGCGGCCGGTCGAAACGAGCGGGGTTCGTGGTGAATGGCTGCTGCCCGGCAAACGGGAAGCGCCGCGAGGCGGGACGATCCTCTACATCCACGGCGGCGGCTTCGTTGCCTGCTCGGCCGCCAGCCATCGTCCGATCACGAGCTCCCTCGTTAGGCGCACGTCATCGACCCTGTTCAGCACCAACTATCGACTCGCACCCGAGTCGCCGTTCCCCGCGGCGCTCGACGACGTGATCGCCACCTACGAATGGCTGGTGGAGACCGCCCCTGGATCACCGATCGCGATCGCGGGCGACTCGGCGGGCGGCGGACTGGTGCTATCACTCGCGATTCACGCGCGCGACGCCGGGTTGCCGGCACCGGCGTGCCTCGTGGGATTCTCGCCGTGGACAGATCTCGCCGGCACGGGCGCGTCGCTCCACGCGAACGACGGCCGAGATCCCATGTTCCGTCCCGAGAACATCCCGCAGTTCGCGTCCGTCTACCTCAATGGGACGAGGGCGGATGATCCGCGCGCGTCTCCGGTGTACGCGCCGCTACACGGTCTGCCGCCGATGCTGCTGCAGGCTGGGTCGACGGAGTTGCTGCTCGACGACGCACGCCGAGTTCACGCCCGCGTGCTTGCCACCGGCGGCTCAAGTCAGCTGTCGATCTACGACGCCGTCCATCACGGCTGGCAGATGACCACGCCCTGGGTCCCGGAGGCACGCGCGGCGTTAGGCGAGGCGGCTCGCTTCATCCGAATGCATCTCGATAGGAACGCGGCCGAGGTCAACACCGGTCGGTGACTGGAAGACTCTCGCCATCGAGTTTCGCCGAGCGTCCGCTGGCATCGGGCTGAATCCGAAAATACGCGATGAGGCTGTACGACGTGCCCGTGCCGTTCCACCGCGCCTTGACCATCGGTGTGCCGGCATAGAGGACGATTCCCCACGTACCCCGTCGTGTGACCGTGCTGCCCATGCTGCCGCCGCCATCGGGCGATGATCCCACATCGCTGGCATCGTATTCGATGGTTCCATTTCCGCAGAGCGCGAAGCGCAGCCTGCCGCCGACGATCGCGCCGCCGCGTCCGCCCGCCTGGCTCGTGCGCGAATAGACCCGGCCGGTCACGGCGCGCGCGAGCGCCGCGGCCTCCGCCGACCCTTCTGCGCTCTGCGTGAGCGAACGACCGGGTCGCGCGTAGCCGGTCTCGCTCTCACCGATGCGCAGGATGAAGTACTCGCCGCGGAGTTGGCCGGTGGCGGCTTTCGCGTCGTCCGGCGACCCTTCCGCGTTCCAGAATCGCAGCTGCAAGGCGCCGTTGGCGAGCGAGCCGCGCACGATGAGACGCGCCTTCACTGTCGTACGGCGGGAGAAGTAGCCGTGCTGGAGTGCCGTGATCTCACCATTCACGTCGGTGCCCCGCACCGCGAGTTGCACGACTTCTTCGCTCGTGCTGTCGGGCGACGAGAATTGCCATTCTCCAGCGAAATCACTCGCGGCGCCGGCGCGGAAGACACCATTGGGCGGTGACGCCGGGCCGGTGCTGGGAGCCACGGTCGGCAATGCGGTGGTCGGGTCGCCACGACGCACCATCGGCAGCGTCACAGGCGACTGGCCCGGCTGCGTCATGGTGAACATCAGGATCTTCCCCTGCAGCCGAGCGGTCATCGCGCCGTTGTCGGCGGACGCACGAACGTCGCCGAGTCGCTGAATCACGAGCGCGCCGGACGCGATGACGCCCTCGAACGGTGACGACTGGCCGAACAAGGACAGGTTGCCTGTGACGCGACTATTTGCGCGATCGTGGCGAACCTCGAGCTCGATGGTCTGTCCACTCTCCTCGTAGACCCACCGACCGCTGAGATCCTGCGCGATTGCGGTGCTCCCGGCGAGCAGCATCGACGCACTGACCACGACAATCCATCCTGCAACAGGCATCGGAAAGACCGAGCGCATTGGCGCCTCCTGGAGGGCCGAGCCCTCGTTCTGGACGAACGCGATTCCTCGACGGAGCCCGCCACGAGCTAGCGAACGGCTCGGAATGACAACGCCCTCTACCCCGCAGGAACTCGATTCCTCACACGCCCAATGTCGTGGGCACCCGGCTATCGCTCGTTCGGAATGACACAACGCTGGCCAGCTGCCTGTCCTGCACCCTCGCGAGCGTGAGCTGCGCCGTCAGCGCGCCGATAAGCGCCATGAACATGTCCCACTGCGTGTCCCACACATCGCCCTGGGTGCCGAGGAATGCGTCGGCCGACGAGCCGCCAGCGAGCGCTGCGCCCCACTCCACGAACTCGTAGCACGCACTGATCGCGAGACAGAGTCCGGTCACAATCACGAACAACCACTTCCCACGCGTGAGCGGTGAGCGGCGCAGCAGGATCTCTCGCGCGACCAGCGCCGGCACGAAGCCTTGAGCGAAATGCCCAATGCGGTCGTAGTGATTCCGGGTGAAACCGAACACGTCCTGCATCCAGAAGCCGAGCGGAACCTGCGCGTAGGTGTAATGGCCGCCGAGCATCAGGATCATCGCGTGCACCAGCACGAGCCAGTACACGAGACGCGTGAACGGGAAGGTCCGGCCCGTCGCGAGCAGCACGGGCACCGCGATGAAGATCGGGAAGACCTCGAGCCACCAGGTCGTTCGGTCCGCCGGGCCAATGCCGGAGGCGATCAGCGCGAGCGCGCCGACTAGGAGAAGAACGATGGCTTCGGTCCGGGTGAGCACGGCGGAGAGCTAATTAGCTGGTTGCTGGGTGGCCAGAAACGAACTGGACAGGGTGACTAACATCATACGATTCACCTGCCACCTCTCGCCATGACGACTGGCTCGCCTTCCCCGCTCGATCTCGATCACGCCACCATGCAGCGGCTCGGCCGCCAGGTGGCCGATACCGTTGCTGAGCATCTCGCGTCATTTCGCGAGCAACGAGTGCTCACCAATGGACTGCCTCCAAACACGCGGCGGCGCCTCAGTGTCACGCCGTCGGAGGACCCCGCATCCTTCGACGACCTGCTCCGCGAGCTGCGTGACGACATCTTTCCGTACTCCGCGCGCGAGCCTCACCCGGGCTTCATGGCGTACGTACCGGGCTGCCCGACCTTCCCCGCGGTCCTCGGCGACTGGCTCGCGACCGGGTACAACTTCTTCGCCGGCGTGTGGCCTGTGGCCGAGGGGCCTAACGCGGTGGAGCTTGCCGTGTTGGAGTGGTTCCGGCAGTGGACGGGAATGCCGGCGGGGACCGGCGGTCTGCTGACGAATGGCGGGTCGGGTGCGACGCTCACCGCTATCATCGCCGCGCGCCATGCCGCGGTCGGCGACGATGCGAGTCGTCTCGCACGCCTCGCACTCTACGCGTCCGACCAGGCGCACTCGGCCGCCCTGCGAGCGGCGTGGATCGCGGGCGTCCCGCGATCGCAGGTCCGGGTGCTGGAGACCGGCTCGGACTATCGAGTGCGTCCCGACGACATTCGGCGCGCGATAGCCGCCGATCGCGCAGCAGGCCTGATTCCGCTCGCCGTCGTCGTGAGTGCCGGCACCACGAACACGGGCGCCGTCGATCCGCTCGACGAGATCGCCGACCTGTGCGCGGCGGAGAAGACGTGGCTCCACGCCGATGCAGCGTACGGTGGCTTCGCGGTGCTCACGGACCGCGGGGCGCGCATGCTCGCGGGGCTCGGTCGGTGCGACTCGGTCGCGCTGGACCCACACAAGTGGTTGTTCGTGCCGTTCGAGTGTGGCTCGCTGCTCGTTCGCGAGCCGGAGCGACTGCGCGCGGCGTTTCAGGTGCTGCCCGATTACCTGCGCGACGTCGCTGCTGGCCAGGACGGTGTGAACTTCGCCGACTACGGCGAGCAGCTCACGCGCCAGTCGCGCGCCCTCAAGGTGTGGATCGGCGTCAGGTACTTCGGCCTCGCGGCGATCCGCGGCGAGATCGATCGCGCGATGGACCTCGCCGTCTACGCCGAGGAGCTCGTGCGGGCGGAGCCTTTGCTCGAGGTACGGTCGTCGGCGCAGCTGGGCGTTCTCTGCTTCCGCGTGCATCCGGACGGTGTCGATGACGAAGCGACGCTCGACGCGCTCAACGAGCGCGTGAACGCCGCGATCGGCGCAGACGGGCGGTACCTCATCTCCTCCACCCGTCTGCACGGCTCCTTCACGCTGCGGATGTGCATCCTCGGTTTCCGGACTACAAAGGCGGACATCGAGGGGCTGATGCGGACGGTCGTCGAATGCGCCGCACGCGCCCGCGCCTAACGCCTCAGCGCCTACAGCTCACGGCGTGAACACCTCGCCGCACCGATTGCACATGAACGACCGTTCCCAGCGTTGATGCAGTTCGGGGAATTTCAGCCCGTTGTAGGCCTTCGCCTGCAGCGCAAAGCGGACGGACATCGCCGTGATGCCGATGGTGATCACTGTGCCGAAGCCCGGATGGGCCAACCCCGCCAGCGAGAAGAACCCGAACATCGCCGGCGGATGCTCGGGTAGATATGCCGCCCTAACGCATTCCGTGCCCGTCTTGGGTGTGTAGACCGCCGTTAGGTGCGGTCACCATACTCGAGCTCGCTGTGCGCGCTTGCAGAATCATATCCTCGGGCGCCAATTGCAGGGTCGGCATCGCCCGATACGTGCTTCCCGTGGCGATGCGGACGCGGGCGCGACGCTGGCCACTCGCGTTAGGCATCACCGCCATGGGATCGTCACTGGCCGTCCCGCTCGCGCTCATCGCCGCTCTCGGCGTCGCCGCCACGCCGCTGCTGCCGCCCCGCGCGGCGCCTCACAACGCCTGTGCGCCGTTCCCTACCCCGCCGGCCACCACCGCCGTCGCCAACGACAATCGCGCCCGTGCTGGGGTGCTTCGCGACGGCGTGCTCACGCTTAGACTCGTCGCACAACCCGTCGCATGGCGGCCCGATGGTGCATCAGGCTGCGCGCTCAGCGTTCACGCGTTCGCGGAGGAAGGCAAACCCACGATGGTTCCCGGGCCGCTCATCCGAGTGAGCGCCGGCACGGAGGTGCGGGTCACGGTGCGCAACGCTCTCCCGGCAGCACTGTGGCTCCGGGGACTTCAGGACCGTGCCATTGGTGGCACGCTCGACTCGGCGGAGGTGCTTCCCGGGGCAAGCCGTGAATTCCATTTCGTCGCCTCGACGCCAGGAGCCTGGTACTACTGGGCGGGAGCGGTCGACGCCGGTCTACCGACGTCCGACGCGAATGGACAGCTGGTCGGCGGAATGGTCGTGGATTCCGCGAACCCCGGAAGGCCAGCGCGGGACGATCGTATTCTCGTCCTGACACGGTGGAACCCGACGGGTGCGCCGGGCAACAAGGGCTTCCAGCTGAATGCGTTCAACGGGCGCTCGTGGCCTAACACTGAGCGCCTCACGTACACGGTGAACGACTCCGTGCGGTGGCAGGTGATCAACGCGACGAACACGACGCACGAGATGCACCTGCACGGATTCTTCTTTCGTCTCGACCGTAAAGGGTTCGCGATCGATTCGACCGTCACTGCGCGGTCAGGCCGGGGCTCGATGCGGGTGACCGCGGTGCTCCGTCCGGGCGAGTGGCTGTGGATGACGTGGTCGCCGGACCGGCCCGGCAACTGGCTGTATCACTGTCATCTGCTCACCCACATGAGCGGTGCGCAGCGGCTGGACCGCATGACCGAGACGAGTGCGGCCGCCGGCGAGCGGGATCACCGTACCGATGCCAGCGGCACCCACGCGGACCATGACATGGGCGGTCTCGTGATGGCGCTCGACGTTCGCCCAGCGCCGGGCTCGACGGCGCATGCCGCACCCGCCGCGCGCGCTCGAGAACTCGACCTGTACGCCAATCGTCGACCGAGCACGTTCGGCAGCCGGCCCGGCTACGCCTTCATCCTGCAGGACGGCACCACCCCGCCGGCGCCGGACTCGATTCGCATTCCGGGATCGCCGCTGATTCTGACGAAGGGAGAGCCGGTCCGCATCGCGGTCCACAACCGCCTAACGATTCCGATCAGCGTCCACTGGCATGGCATCGAGCTGGACAGCTACTTCGACGGTGTCGGTGGGTTCAGTGGCGCGGGCGCTCGCATCGCGCCCATGATCGCACCGAACGACTCGTTCATCGTCCGGTTCACGCCACCGCGCGCCGGGACGTACATGTATCACATACACGGCGAGCGCGGCGCCGAGCTCGCGTCCGGCCTGTATGCTCCGCTCGTCGTCGCCGACTCGGCTGCCCCGTTTGATCCGCGCAAGGAGCATTTCTTCGCCTTCGCGGACGGCGGCCCGGGCGAGGACAATCCGATCTTCATCAACGGATCGGCGTCACCGGATACGCTGGAGCTCACAGCCGGAACGCCGTATCGGTTTCGACTGATCTACATCTCGTCGGACGACGTGTACATGACGACGCTGCGAGGCCCGAGCGGCCTGCCGCTGGCTCGGTCATTCGGATTGGATGGGTTCGAAACCCCGAATATCCCGTTGGCGCCGGTGCAGTATCCCACGGGCCCCGGACACACCCGCGACATCGCAGTCACGTTCGACTCGCCCGGCGACTACGCGCTCGTGGCGCAGCGAACGACAGGTGGCCAGACGACCAGCGTTCCGATACGGGTGAGGTAGCAAAAGCTATCAGCTATCAGCTATCAGCTATCAGCTCAAACGGCGAACCCTCAGAATACTTCTCGCGCCAAGAGAAACGTCCCGAGGGTTCTGCTTTGCTGGTAGCTGGTAACTGATAGTAGCGTGTAGCTGATAGCTGTTAGCTACGGAGTAGGCGAGGCCTTGGGTTCCAGCTTCACTGCCCACAACCCGCTATTGAAGTCCGTGAACAGCGTCTGGCCCTTCCACGGCATCGCGTTCATCACAAACGGCGCGTTCGCCGTGAACGCCTTCGGTCGTACGGCTTGAATACCGCGATCTCGCGGTTCTGGTCGTGCAGGTTGCCTAACAACTCGCCCGACACGTCGACGAGACGCACACCACCATCGTAGTACGCCTGATACAGCACATCATCTTTCACGATGATGTCGTGCGTGCCGAAGTCCTCGATGTGATAGCGGGCGACCGCCTTCGGGTTCATCGGGTCCGTGAAGTCCACGATGTGCGTGTAGGCGCCTGACGACTGCGCCACACCACCAGCGTCGTACATCGACCCGAAGTAGTTCGTCCCCTCCCAGGCGCGACCCGCGCGATTCATCTCCTCGTCGCCGATAAACAGGTACGTCTTCCCCGTGGATTTCTGGAAGTACGGGAAAATCTCGTGACCCGAGTTCACCGGGAATACAGTAATGAGCTTCGGCTTCTCGATCGTGCCGCCGTACTTACCGTTGCCGACGTCAACGGGTACTCGCCATGCCGCCGCCGATTGGCGTAGCGGTTCCAGACGCCTAACGCCGGCCGTGCTCGACACGAACTGTCAGCCATGTCACGATAGCCCCCGCAGCACAGAGGGCCGCACAGATCCACATCGCTCGCGCGAACCCCTGCGTGAGTCGGAGCCCGGACAGGCGCTCGAGCCCACCCATGCCCGCCGCCGCCGGCAACGCCGCCGCGGACAGCAGCCCCGCCAACCGCGACGCGGCGTTGTTCACGCCTGACGCGACGCCCGCATCGCCCTCCGGCGCCGCCGCGAGTACCGCCGCCGTGAGCGGCGCCACGAGCGCCGAGAGACCAAGGCCGAACACGATGGCCGCTGGCAGCACGCCGCTCACGTAGCTCACGCCCGGTGCTACGCGAGCGAACAGCAGCATCCCCGCACCAGCGACCAGCGCGCCCACCGCCATCGGTACGCGCGCGCCGGTCCGATGCGCCACGCGCCCCGCCAGCGGCGACAGCGTCAGCATGAGCACGTTCACCGGCAGTAACGACGCCCCACTCTGGAGCGCCGAGTAGTCGAGATTTCCCTGCAGCTGCAGCACGAGCAGCAGGATCACACCGCTCAGCGCCGCGTAGATGAGCACCGTCGCGATGTTGGCGCCGCTGAATGCTCGCGAATGGAACAGCGATGGTGGCAAGAGCGGCGACACCGTGCGATGCTCGACGATCGCGAACACTACGAGCAGCACCGTCCCCGCCGCGAGCAGTCCGAGAATGATCGGCTGCGTGAATCCGACGCGCGGGCCGTCAATAAGCCCGGCGGTCAGCGCGCCGAGTCCGGTGACGATCAGCGCCGCGCCGGCGTAGTCGATCGACTGCTCTTTCCCGCGCGCGTCACCGCGACTCGTGTCAACGCCGCCTAACGCCAACCAGGCCGCCGCGAGCGCCACCGGCGCGATACACGCGAACACCCATCGCCACGACGCCGCATCCACCAGCGACCCGCCGATCAACGGCCCGAGTGCCGTCGATACGGCCGACCAGCCAGCCCATCGACCGATCGCGGTGCTGCGCTCCTCCTCACTGAACGACGCTTCGAGCATGGCGAGGCTGTTAGGCACCAGCATGGCGCCGGCTGATCCCTGCACGAAGCGCAACGCCAGCAACGACAGCGAGCTTGGCGCGAGCGAGCACCCTACGGTCGCAACCGCAAACGCCACTGCTCCAACGACGAACAGCTTCCGACGCCCGTACCGGTCACCGAGCGCACCGCCGAGCAGGGTGAGGGCGCCGAGCGCGAGGAGATACGCGTTGATGACCCACTGGACGCCCTCGAGTCCGAGGCCGAGGTCGCGCGCGATGGCCGGCAACGCGACGTTGACCACTGTCCCTTCGAGAAATACCGCTCCGGACCCGACGATCGACGCAGCGAGTGTGCGCCGACCGCCCGAAGACCCGAGCGCGAGCGCACTCACAGCGCACTCACAGTGCGCTCACGCTCGCTTTCGCTGCTCCAGCCCCTTCACGTAAGGCGGATCGACGAGCTCCAGCAGCTCCGGGTGTAGGCCAAGCCACTTGCGCACGAACGGACACGTCGGAACCACCCGAAATCCACGCTCTCGTGCGTAGTCGAACGCCGCTTTCGCCAGCGCCTCGGCTACACCGTGGCCGCGCTCGTCCGGCGGGACATACGTGTGCTGAACGTCGATGAGCTTGGGGCCGACTCGCAGATACGTCAGCTCCGCTTCCTCACCGTCCACTGAAACACTGAAGCGGCCAGCCTTTTCGTCGTGTTCGACTTTCATTCATCTCTCCGGGGCATCGGGCAATCGACGACATACATCGGGGACTCGCGTCCCTCGGCTGTCATTAACAATGCCGCGCCGCGACCAAACCACGTGATACCCTCACCGCCCCATTCTCCGGTAGTCATCGTGTTGCACACCGCGGGAGGAATGCCGTTGATGACGCGACCGGTGAGCGGATCCGTGACGAACACAAACACCTGCGCGTACGTGCGGACCGCGAGGTACCGAGCGTCGGGTGACAGCGCCGCATCGGTGACTATGCGGAGTGGAG
>Ga0070675_100004064_pt1 | contig 11108 bp, 10 predicted proteins | sample KBSM43metaG_FD_65343 | JGI IMG/M metagenome (GOLD analysis project Ga0070675, IMG submission 65343) | Miscanthus rhizosphere microbial communities from Kellogg Biological Station, Michigan, USA - KBS M4-3 metaG | ecosystem: Host-associated > Plants > Roots > Rhizosphere > Soil ...
TCCCGAGGTCGTCAGCAGCACCAACCCGAGCTGGACGAACCGGCGCATGTTTCCCCCTCCCATCACGGGCCGCTGCACCGTACCTCACCGCTCGGGTGCGCTTTGCGGCTGAACCGCACGCGGGGCCGCAGGCATCTCTGCAGGCGGGAGCAGTACGAATTGTGGCGTGAATACGCGGCTGCCGACGCGCCGCGGCCCATGAGGAGTAGGTCTCCGATCTCCAGCACTCGTGGCGGGAACTACACGGTGGTTGATCTTTCTCGCCTTTAGAATTGCGAATGCCAGGGTCGCCGTCGGTGGAGCGTAATGATGATCAAGCCTCCGGCGAGTGGCCGATCATCTCGTCCCGGCGGCCGGTCGGCCCGTTTTGCCTGAAGCGAATGTGGGATCGGTATGGTTTCCTTTCCAGTCGGAAGGCGGACGTGGGACATTGTTGTCGATGATCGGCACGTCGCCTATGTCGGAAGAAGGGGACGGCACGGTGCAGGCACTGATCGCTGTCGACGGGCGCGATGCGGATCGGGAGTCGTTGTGGGACTGGCTCAGGCGTGATCCTGACCTGCGCGGCCGGCTGCGGTTGAGCGCATCACAGGGCCTGCCGGACGCTATGGGAGCGTCGTCGGACCTGCTGCTCCAATTGGGCGTGGCGACGGTGGGCGCGGGCGCCATCTGGGCGGCTCTCGCCAGGTCGATCTCGACATGGCTGGTGCAGCGGCGCTCGGACCTAACTGTCAGCGTGACCGGACCGGATGGCCGCACTGTGCGTCTGTCCGCCAAACGGGTGGCCGATGCCGAACGCCTGCTGCGGACCGTCCTTGAATCGGACGAGTCGGCAGCAGAGTCGAGGTCTGGCGAAGAACACCAATGATGCCTGTCCCCGAGGTTCCTCGCCTGCCGGATCCCCTTCGATCCTTCGCGGTTCTCATTGGAACCAGCTATTACGGGTCGGCGGAACTCGCGGACCTCCCGGCTGTTGACAATAACCTCGACGCGCTGGCTGGCCTACTCACCCACCCAGCGGTCAGGATCGGCGACCCCGATATCAGTGATTGTCGCTTGGTGCAATTGAACCGCGCTGCCTGGCCTGCATTGAGAGTACGGTGAGTACCGGGACGGATAAAGATCCCGAACAACGAGGTTCGAGGACGGCAGTCGTGTTCGATTTTGATTCGCAAGGAAAGCTCGGCGCAGCACGCGTCCGTCTGATTCTCTGGTATGCCTCGATCGTTGCGGTAGCCACTGCCCTCACGGTGTTGGCCGTTCCGGCCAACGCAGCGCCGCACAGAGTCACCTACGGTGAAGCCCGGGCGATCTTCGAGGCGGTGGGCAACGCCGGCTTGTTGATCCAGAGACACTCCCCAGTTCAGATGGGCGCCCCCCAACGCTCTCGTCTGCAGGCGGAGATTCGGCCGATAAATTTCGAGGGGTTCGATGGACGGCACTACTGCGTCGAGGACTGGCATGTCATCGTGCTGAGCCTCATCTACGTCGGCGACGCTTCGTATTTGCGACCGGACGCTCAGGCGGAAGCCGATACGATCACCACCTTCAACTTCACCCTTGATGGCGCTGCGCTGGGCACCAGCCAAACCACCCTAAAGCCTTACGAGGAGCCCGAAATCTTCGGCGCCGAACGGGGCTGGTGGTTCCAAACCGGGCGCCTGATGTCGCCGAGCGATCTGAGCGTTGGTCGGCACACCATTGCAATCTTGGTCGAGGACGCCTTCGGGTCATTCGAAGACGGCATCAGCTTCTTCATCGACGCGTCCGGCACCGGGGCCTGTCTCTGAGAGCGCCACAGCTGCGCGTCCCAGCAATGGCCGTAGCTGTAGTCGGAGAATGTGTTCGCGTACCGCGTCCGGGTAAGGCAGGCGTTGTCGTCTGGGTTCAATAAGGTAGACGGGCGGGTCGTCGTCGGCGGAGGCCGCTACGACCCATCGACAGCAGTGCTGGCTGTCGGTCAGCAGCAGGTAGCCGAATGCAGGAGCTGGTCGACCGTTGCCGTGCCGAGGTGCTCAGTCGGGGTGGTCGTGTTGTGGTTGATCGCGCCGAGTCGGCGGGCGCCGCCCAGCAGGAACCACTCCCTGACCGCGGCGGGAGCGGACCGCCCGGTGTCCTGTTCCGGTCGCGGATCTCACCACTAACCGGCGGCCGACCTGTCCGGGTGGGGTGAGTCCAGCGCCGTTGGACCACCCGCCGATGCCAGGCCAGCAGCGTCGCCGGGGTGACGAGCCGGTGCGCCCACAACCGCCGTGGAAGCTTCCTGGGCACCGGCTCGGGCCTGTCCGCCGCGACGGTGACCCGGCTGGCCGCGCAGTGGCAGGACGAGGCCAAGGCGTTCGGCAACCGCGATCTGTCCACAGTGGACTACGTGTATCTGTGGGCCGACGGAGTCCACCTGAACGTGCGCCTGGACTCCGAGAAGCTGTGCCTGCTCGTCATGGTCGGCGTCCGCGTGGACGGCACCAAGGAACTCGTCGCCCTGGCCGAGGGCTACCGCGAGTCGACCGGGTCGTGGGCCGACCTGTTACGCGACTGCGCCCGCCGCGGCATGCGCGCCCCGATGTTGGCGGTCGGTGACGGGGCACTCGGATTCTGGGCGGCGCTGCGCGAGGTGTTCCCGACCACCCGGGAGCAGCGGTGCTGGTTCCACAAGATCGGCAACGTACTGTCCGCGCTGCCCAAGTCCGCCCACCCGGCCGCGAAACGGGCCCTGGCCGAGATCTGGAACGCCGAGGACCGCGAGCACGCCCGCCGCGCCGTGGCCGCGTTCAAGCTCGCCTACGGCGTCAAGTTCGCCAAGGCCGTCGCGAAGATCGTCGACGATCTCGACGAGCTCCTCGCCTTCTACGACTACCCGGCCGAGCACTGGGTGCATCTGCGCACCACCAACCCGATCGAGTCGACCTTCGCCCCCGTCCGGCACCGCACCAAGGTCACCAAAGGCCCCGGCTCGAAGGCCGCCGGCCTCGCCATGGCGTTCAAGCTCATCGAGGCCGCCCAGCACGCTGGCGCGCAGTCAACGCACCCCACCTCGTCGCCCTCGTGCGCGCCGGCACCCGCTTCGAACGCGGCAAACTCGTCGAACGCCCCACCCAGCCCACCGCCCCCATCGCAACGGCGGCGGCCTGACGCTTCTTCCGCTGGTACAACACCGAACACCGCCACTCTGGCGTCGCCTGGCACACCCCGCACAACGTCCACTATGGACGCTCAGGTGCCGCGTACGCGGTCCGCGCGGACGTCCTGGCCGCCGCCTACACCCGCAACCCGGAGCGATTCGTCCGCAAGCACCCCGAGCCAGCCACCTTGCCCGAAGCCGTGTGGATCAACAAACCGCCCGACCAGGACGAGCAACAGGATCACTCAAAGATTTCCTGAGAAGCCCGCCTCAAAGATCTTGACGCGCGGCGTGGACGCCTCGTGGATCCCAGTCAGCACCGTCTTTCGCTTGCCGCACGACCGCGTATCTGGCTGCGGCGGTCTCTGCGATGGCATGGGTGAACCAGCAGGAGTGGCAACGTGGCCCAAACTAACCGGTATCGGGAGAACAGCCTGTAGCGATCGTTGACCCGCCAGGCGCCGGCCAGCGCGGGCCCCGGTTGGCCGCTTGCGTTGCGGCTGGCTCTCCGGCGAGTTCGCCGGCGTTCACGGGCACCGGTGGGGCACCCCCGTCCGGTCGGGTGTGCATGGGTCGACACCTTCCGCCAGCGGCTGGGCGCTGGGGGCTGCCGGGCTGTTCGGTTAATCCGACCTGCTATCCCTCGACGTCTGCTCGGAGTTGCCGCACGGGCCTGAGCCGCCGAGTCGCACCATTGCCTGGTAAAGCTCGTCGCGGGTCAGCGGGGGTTCGGTGAGCGGGCTGGCCCGGTCGGGCCGGAACGCGTCGAGGATCAGGTGCAGGTGCCGGCGCCAGGCGCGCGGCGCGATGCCGCGGGTGGCCTGCGCGACACGCCCCTGGGACCAGATGACGAAGGCAAGGTCTTCGGCCGTGACGTCGGTGCGGAGGGCGCCCTGGCGCTGCGCGTCCTCGACGATGCCCACGCCGAGGTGCAGGATCCGCTCCTGGATGGCGTCGATGCATGACGAGTTCGGCAGTCGGATGCCGGCGAGGTCGTCGAAGCCGCGGTCCTCAGCCTGAAGCTCGCAGTGCGCCTCGACGTAGAGGCGGAACCCTGCCCAGGCGTCGGGCAGGGCAGCGGCCCGCTCAGCGGTGGCGAGGAGGTTCTCGAGCCGATCGGTGAAGACGGCCTGGACCAGGTCGACGCGGGTCGGGAAGTGGCGGTAGAGCGTGCCGATCGATACGCCGGCGTCGCGGGCGACCTGCTCCAGGGCCGCGTCGAGTCCGTGTGCGGCGAACGCCGCCCGCGCGGCGCGCGTCAACGCTTCGCGGTTGCGACGAGCATCGCTGCGTTGACCGCGCGCCGCGTCGGCCGGGTTGGGCATGGGCCCCAGGGTAGATCAGCTGGCCTGCGCCGGGGCCTGTTCAGGCTGCTCGACCAGTTCGCCCTCGAGGGAGATGGTTATCTCGTCGCTGACCACGAACCTGCCGTCCAGGACCGGGTTGAACGACATCCCGAAGTCCTTCCGGTTGATCGTCGTGCTACCGCTGTACCCGATGCGGTGCCCCATCGCCGGGTCGTTGAACTCGCCGAGCCGGGTCAGCGAGATGGTCACCGGCTTGGTGACACCCTTGATGGTCAGATCGCCGGTGACGCTGAACTCGTCGGTTCCGGTCTGCTTGACGGCGGTGCTCGTGAAGGTCGCGGTCGGGTGCGCGTCGACCTCGAGGAAGTTCGACGAGCGCAGGTCGTTGTCCCGCTGCGGATGGTTGGTCGTGATGCTTGCCATCTGGATGGTCACGTCCACCCGCGACGCCTCCGGATTGTCGGGGTGGATATCGCCGGTGGCGGTGACGTCGGTGAAGTGCCCGCGAACCGTCATCATGCCCAGATGCTTGGCAGAGAAGCCGATCTGCGTGTGGTACGGGTCGAGCTGCCAGCTACCCATGCGAATCCTCCTATGGACAAGGCCGGACATCACGCTGCGTGGCATGCCACAGGCAGCCTACCGAAATCGGAGGGTACCCTCAACTTCAGTCGCACCGCGGACGCCTACCACCCGTGGGGTGCAACGCGAGATGTGAGGGCAGGGCTGGAATGTCTACGGCCTGGTCGCCTGCGGAGCCCAGCTCGAGGAGGCATCGGTCCTCGGCCAACCCGAGCGGATCCCGGCAGATGTACGCACCTGGTCGAGGCGCCAGCGGCGGCGTCACTGGACACGTGGCGCGGCGGTCACGACCGCCCGGACGCGTGAACAAAATGGGCGCAGACATTGGCGGCCGATCAGTCGCGCAGCTGCTCGAGCAACCCCATGTCGTCGCGGCATGCCCAGTGCTCGACGATCAGCCCGTCGCAGACCCGCCAGATGTGAATGAACGTCCACGCCATCTGGCGACCGGTGACGGTCGTTTCGGCGAGTAGCGGCATCGTAGATTCTCTGTGGGTCCCGTGCAGTGTGAGGTGCTGCGCGACGAGGTCGCCTAATGAGCATGGGGTGAAGGTCTCGTGCGCGGGGATCATCGGGCCGGTCTGGCTGCGCCCGCCTGGTGGTTGGCGGGTCTCGCGGTGATCATCGACGCTTACGATGTCGCCGGTCCGGCGGATCGGTCGGTGCCGGGGAGCCAGGTGGTGAGCAGGCCGGCGGTTCGGTCGCCGAGTGCGGTAGCGGACCCAGACGCTGGCTGGTTCGCTACCCCGGCGACCGCGGTATCCGTGGTGAGGCTCGCCCGCTGCTCGACGTGGGTGACCGCCAGCCCGCAGGGTGGCGTACACGGTGCAGTACCAGGCGGCCGTATCCGGGTGGGCGGGGTGGGCCGGGTCGACGGCAGCCATCCAGTGTCGCTCGTCACCGGCGGCCATCAGCTCGGCTGCCTGAGCCTCGAACAGCCCTTCGACAGTGGATGGCTGCGGCGCCGGCGATCCGTCGTAAACACCGCAGCGGCCACCACCAGGGCGGCCCGCAACCACCGCCGCCGCTGCGGGCCGGGGCGGCCGAGTTCATGGGCCGCACCCGCAGCCAGATCGCGGGTGTCCTCGACGACCCTGGCCAGGGCGGTTGGTGACGGCACCGGCGACGACCGGGCGCCGACGCACTCGACCGGACCCGGCGCAGTGTCCTCGGCGCCGAGGAGTCCTGACCGTCGTCGGCGTGATCGCCGGTCGCGTCGCCTCGACGGAGCCGCGGTCGGCGGTAGGGTGCACCGGGCGGCGGACAGGACGGAGGGTTCGTGTGGTCACGGCGGCGTGGTTGAGGCACCTGGGCGCAGAAGGCCTGGCTGACCTGTTGCGGCGGCGGCCCGACGTGATGGCTGTCCCCGTGCCGGTGTCGCTGGGCGAACTGGCCGAGCGCCTGTCGACGCCCCGGTCGGCGGTGGCCGTGCTGCGTCGGCTGAACCGTCCGACGTTGCAGGTGGCCGAGGCCCTGGCCGCGCTCGGCGGCCGGGCCGAGCGGCCGGTGCTGGACCGGCTGCTCGGCGCCGCCACGGTGGACGCGCGGGCGGAGGTCGCACGGGCGCTGGACACGCTGCGAGCCAATGCGCTGCTTGTCGGCGACGCCGAGCCGCAGCTAGTGCCCGTGGTAGCGGCTGGGTGGCCGCGGCCGCTCGGGTTGGGGAGCCCGGTCGCGTCCGGGCTGGCGTACCGGACTGCCGAGCAGCTGCGCACCGTGGCCCGCAACCTGGGTATCAAGCCCGCCGGCCGCAAGGCCGACATCCTCGATCAGGTCCTCGCCTTCCTGGGCGACGCCGAGAAGGTGCGGGCCGTAGTCGCGGCAGCCCCGGCCGACGCCCGTGCGCTGCTCGCCACGGCCGCCGCCGGCGGCCATGTCGAGCCGGACCACATCTACTACAGCTCGTACAACCGGCCGGTCACGCCGACGGCCTGGGCGACCGCGCGCGGGCTGCTCTTGCGCACCGCCGAGTGGGGCGGCGAGCTGGTCATGCCGGCCGAGGTCGCCCTCGCGCTTCGCGGGCCGGCGTATACCGCGCCATTCGACCCCATAGCACCGCCCGTCTCTCGGTCGGCGGCGGACCCGACGGCGACGGCGCGGGCTGCGGCGGCGGCCGGCGCAGCGATGGTCCGACTGGTCGGCGATCTGCTCGACTTGGCCGGTCGCGCACCGGTGCCGACGCTACGCACCGGCGGCATCGGCCTGCGTGAACTGCGCCGCGCGGCGAAGAGCCTCGGCTGCGCCGAACCTGACGTCCGGCTGGCCGCATCGATCGCGGTGTACGCCGGTCTGCTGTCGCTCGCCGACGGCCAAGCCACCCCGACGGCCGGATACGACGCCTGGCGGCGGCACGAACCGGCCGGCCAGCTCTCGACGTTGCTGACCGCGTGGTGGCGCGCACCGTCCATCGCGCTGGCCGGCACCGGCGCGGTCAAGCCGGATGAGTCCGAGCCCGCCGCCGCCGAGCTGCGCGCCGCACTTATCGCCGCCGCAGCCGACCCCACAGCCTCCACAGTGGACGACCCGACCGCGTTGGCCGAGTTGGCCATCTGGCAGCGGCCGTACGCGTTCGGCGATCCCGCCACCGCGCCGGAGCGGGCGATCGCCTGCTGGCAGGAGGCCGCGCTGCTCGGCGTCACCGGCGCCGGCGCGGTCACCGATGTCGGCAGGGCACTCCTCGATGGTGCCGATGACGTGACCGGAGTGCTCGGCGACGTCGGCACCACCCAGCGCACCGTCCGCGTCCAGGCCGACCTGACCGCCGTGGTCGCCGGCAGCCCGCACGCCGACCTGACCGCGCTGCTCGACCTCGCCGCCAACGCCGAAAGCCGCGGTGTCGCCCGCACGTGGCGGTTCAGCCCGGCCAGTGTCCGGCGGGCGCTCGATGCCGGGCACACGGCCGACAGCCTCCTCGACGCGCTCACCAAGGCCGCCGCCGGCGAACTGCCGCAACCGTTGCGGTACCTGATCGCCGACGTCGTACGCCGACACGGATCCGTGCGCGCCACCGCGGTCGCGTGCTGCCTGCGCAGCGACGACGCCACCCTGCTCGGGGAGATCGCCGCCGACCGGCGGCTGCGTACCCTCGGTCTGCGCCCGCTCGCCCCGACCGTGCTCGCCGCCGCCGTGGCGCTGCCGGATGTACTCGCGGCGCTGCGCAAGGCCGGCTACGCACCGGTCGCCGAATCTGATGACGGCACACCGGTTCTGGAACGGCCAGCCACCCACCGCGCCTCGGCCAAGTCACCACCAACCGAGCGGACCAGCGGTTCGGCGAAGTCCCGGAAGGCCAAGCGCAGAACCGACCCCGCCCGACCGGACGCCGCCAGCCTCGCCCGCACGTTGCTCGCCGCCCCTGACGAAACGCTGATCCCGACCACGCCATCGCTGGAGGCGGTCCGCATGTCTGCGACCAACCTCACCACCAGCGAAGCCCGCATCCTCGCCCACGCCATCGACCACCACCAACCGGTGACGATCAACTACGTCAACCAGGCCGGCAACCCCAGCAGCCGCACCCTCGACGACCTCGAACTCACCGGCAGCTCCCTGCTCGCCTGGTGCCGGCTACGCGATGACCAACGCTGGTTCAACCTCCAACGGATCCTCGCGGTCGAACCAGCCACACCAACGTGATCCGCCGGCAACAATCCGGTCGAGACTGACCACCTCATCCTGCCCAACCGACATGCACCCGCGGCGCCCAGTGTTCCCGATCTTCGTCACGTAGAGTGGCGACCGGCCCGCGCCAAGACAACCGCGTGGCCGCGCGCCTGGCGGCAAGAACAGCACATCCTCGGCGGCGGCGGCGCCGACGACTTCGGTGACAACCACCCCGAAAGCTCCTCTCGTCGTTGTCACCGCAGCCGGTGACGGTCAGTCCGATGACCGTCAAAAGGGCGGCGCAGACAACCCCGCGTGAGCCTGGCATGGCACCTCCGTGTGTCCGGTGAAGCAGCCCGGGACGGGCAGCGGAACGGCTGTCGTCGGCGACGCGACCCGGAGTTCCGGCGGCCTCAAGTCGCCTGGACGGTGTCAGACCGTGAGCAGGACCTTGGTGGCGGTGCGCTGGTCCATCGCCTGGTAGCCCTCTGCTGCCCGGTCGAGCGGCAGGGTGAGGTCGAAGACCTTGCCGGGATCGATCGCACGGTTCCAGATCAGCTGGATCAGGTCGGGCAGGAACCTGCGGACCGGGGCGGGGCCGCCGTGGAGGTGAACGCCGGCCATGAACAGCTCGTCGCCGGGGATGGCGACGTCGTGGGACACCCCCACGAATCCGACGTGGCCACCGGGACGGGTCGAGTGGATCGCCTGCATCATGGCTTCCTGCGTGCCGACGGCCTCGATCACGCTGTGCGCGCCCAGGCCGCCGGTCAGCTCCTTGATCTTCTCGACGCCGGCGTCGCCGCGTTCGGTGACGATGTCGGTGGCGCCGAATTCCCGGGCGAGCGCCTGCCGGTCGGCATGCCGGCTGAACGCGATGATGCGTTCGGCGCCGAGCTGGCGGGCAGCCAGGATCCCGAGGAGGCCGACCGCGCCGTCGCCGACGACCGCCACGGTCTTGCCCGGCCCGGCCTCGGCGGCGACGGCTGCGAACCAGCCGGTGCCGAGCACGTCGGATGCCGCCATCAGCGACGGGACGAGATCGGCGTCGGGCGGCCCGGGGGTTGCGACAAGGGTTCCGTCGGCGAGCGGGATGCGGGCCAGTTCGGACTGGGTGCCGATGGTGCCCATCAGGACGCGGTGCACGCAGTAGGCCTGGTAGCCGGCCGTGCAGATCCCGCAGGTGTTGTCGGACGCCCAGAAGGAGCCGACGACGAAGTCGCCGGCCTTGATGGTGCGCACCGCTGACCCGATCTCCTGGACGACGCCGATGTACTCGTGGCCCATCACCTGATGGTCGACCGGCTCGGCGCCGCGGTACGGCCACAGGTCGCTGCCGCAGATGCAGGTCGCGGTCAGGCGGATGATCGCGTCGGTCGGCTCGACGAGCTTGGGATCCTCGCGCTCCTCGACGCGCACGTCCCCGGGCTTGTACATGACAACTCCACGCATCGTGGTGTGCTCCATTCACCGCTTCGATCAGGCCGGTACGTCACCAGCCGACGGGCCCCGCGGGCCCACAGCATCCAGTGAACTGGGTGTTCTGAGCGGCTAGAAGTCCCTGTGGATGGGTGTACTGACAGGGCACCCCTGATCAACGGCGTGCCGCTTCAGCCCGGCTTACGCTCACCAGGTGGACAACCGTTTCGAGGTGCGCGAGTTCCTGACCACGCGTCGGGCCCGGTTGACTCCCGAGCAGGTCGGCCTGCCGGCGACGCGCAGCCGCCGTGTCCCCGGCCTGCGGCGCAGTGAGGTCGCCTCCATCGCCGGGCTGAGCGTGGAGTATTACGCCCGGCTCGAACGCGGCCAGATCGCTGGCGCGTCGTCCGGCGTCCTGGAAGCCCTGGCCCGCGCGCTGCAACTCGACGAGACCGAACGCGCGCACCTGTACGATCTCGCCCGCGCCGCCGACGGGATCCCGACCTCCGGTCGGCCCCGACGCCGCAGCGCCACCAAGGCCGCTTCCCGTCTGAGTCTTCGCTGGGCGCTGGAGGCGATCACCGACGCGGTCGCGTTCGTCCGGGACCCACAACAGAACCTGCTCGCCACCAACGTGCTCGGCCGCGCGTTCTACTCGCCGGTGATCGGCGACGGTGGACGTCTGCCGAACCTTGCCCGGTTCCAGTTCCTCGACCCGGCTTCTCGCGACTTCTACCCCGACTGGGACCGGTTCGCCGAAATGTGCGTCGGCGTCATGCGCACCGAGGCCGGCCGCGACCCGCACGACCGCGGGCTGCAGGACCTCGTCGGAGAGCTTTCCACCCGCAGCGACGTCTTCCGCCGGCTCTGGGCCGACCACAACGTCCGTACCCACGGCACCGGCACCAAACGGTTCAACCACCCCGTCGTCGGCGAGCTCACCCTGGCCTACGAAGAGCTTGCCATCACCGCCGAACCGGGCCTGGTGCTCCTGGTGTACACCGCCGAACCAGGATCGCCGTCGGCCGAACGCCTCCGCCTGCTCGCCTCCTGGGCGGCAACCGCCGATGCCGAAC
>Ga0070675_100004066_pt1 | contig 11103 bp, 10 predicted proteins | sample KBSM43metaG_FD_65343 | JGI IMG/M metagenome (GOLD analysis project Ga0070675, IMG submission 65343) | Miscanthus rhizosphere microbial communities from Kellogg Biological Station, Michigan, USA - KBS M4-3 metaG | ecosystem: Host-associated > Plants > Roots > Rhizosphere > Soil ...
GCTGCTGTCGCACACGTGTTCGGCGTCGACAGCCAGCTCATCACCGACGGTACGTACTTCGTCATCGATGCCGCGGATGGCCCGGCCGCGGCCGGCGGCTGGAGCGCGCGACGCACACTCTATGGAGGCGATCAGACGAAGGCTGGTGTGGATCCGCGGCTCGACCCGGCGACCGAGCCCGCGCGCATACGCGCCTTCTTCGTTCACCCGAACTGGGCGCGCCGAGGCTTGGCTCGTCGGCTCTACGCTGCCTGCGCCGACGCCGCGTTGCGCGCGGGCTTTCGCGAGTTCGAGCTGATGGCGACGCGACCGGGTGAGCCCTTCTACGATGTACTCGGCTTTCGCGTCGTCGAGCGCGTCATGGTCACCCTTCCCGGCGGCGTCGACGTCCCATTCGCGCGTATGCGCCGCTCGATCGGCGATATTCATACGTAATGAGACCCCTTCGCTATTCTATCAACGTCACGCTGGACGGGTGCTGCGATCATCGTGTTGGGATCGCGGACGAAGATCTGCATCGGAACGCGGCCGAGAACATCGAGCAGGCCGATGCGCTGCTGTTCGGCCGGGTGACCTACCAGATGATGGAGGCGGCGTGGCGGGCGACGCCGGACGGATCGAGGCCGGACTGGATGGAACCCTGGATGGAACCATTCGCCCGTACGATCGACGCGAAAAAGAAGTATGTCGTGTCGAGCACCCTCGATCATGTCGATTGGAACGCGGAGCTCGTGCGCGGCGACCTGGGGAAAGCCGTTCAGCAGCTCAAGTCGGAATCGGGAAAGGGATTGCTTACGGGAGGCGTAACGCTCCCTCTCGCACTGGCGGAATTGGGATTGATCGACGAGTACGAGCTCGTCGTGCATCCCAGGATCGTGGGCCATGGGCCGACGTTGTTCGCCGGGCTATCGAAGTTTGTTGATTTGAAGCTCGTGAACCGCGTCGAGTTCGGCTCCGGCGCCGTCGCGATGCGGTACGAGGTGAGGCCGTAGTGTCATCCTTCTCATCCGTCCTGACCGGAAAGGCGGCGCGCGTCGGATTCCTGTCCGGCGCGGCGTATGGGCTTGCCGCAAGACTCGCCGTGTCCTTCCCCGAATGGGGAGGTGCTGTCTTGGCGATGACGCTTGGCTTCCTCTTTGTTGTCCCCATCACCATCGGCTACCTCACCGTGCGCCCCGTCGTTGGGTCGTCGGCCCGATTCAAATTCTTCGCACCGTGGGTCACCTGCGCCCTGGTCATCCTGGGATCCGTCCTCGTTGGCCTCGAGGGCGCGATCTGCGTCGTGTTCGCCGCGCCGGCGATGCTGCTCCTCGCATCGCTCGGCGGGTTCATGGCCGGGGCGCAGCCCACGAAAACTCGGGTCGACATTCCAATCGCCATCTTCTTGCCATGGGTGGTGATGGGCTTCGAACGCGGCACTCCCGGACCCACCAGGCACGTCGTCACCACGACGCAGATTGAAATCGCAGCCCCCGCATCGGTCGTCTGGCCTCTCGTCGTGAGCGTAGACTCGATACGCGACGAAGAAAGACGCCCGGCGTTTTTCACGGCGATCGGGTTTCCACGACCGATCGCCGCGACTCTCGACCACCCGGGTGTGGGCGGTGTTCGCACAGCCTCCTTCGATCGCGGCGTCGTCTTCCGCGAAGCAGTCATCGAGTGGGTGCCCGAACGTCGGCTCCGATTTACCATCGACGCTCGCGCGGTACCGCGTGCCGCGCTCGATCCTCACGTCACCATCGGCGGCCCCTTCTTCGACGTGCTCACCGGAACGTACGAGCTAGAGCCGGTATCACCGGCACGCACAGTTCTCGTGCTGCGCAGCGAGCATCGCGTCTCCACGCGATTCAATGTCTATGCGGCGTGGTGGGCGGACCGCGTCATGGCGAGCGTACAGCGTAACATCCTCGCGGTGCTGAAAGAGCGAGCCGAAACGGGCTGGGCGACTCGGCGGCTCGGCGGCTCGGCAGCTCGGCGGCTCGGCGGCTCGGCGGCTCGGCGGCTCGGCGGCTCGGCGGCTCGGCGACTCGTTACCGTGCGGCTGGAAGTGGCTGCCGACTTTCGAACAGTGTCGCCCACAGGTCGCCCTTCGCGGCGAGGCGCTCGGCCATCGTACGCAGCGTAAAGGTTTGCGGTCCGACTGCACCGCCTTCGACTTCATCCCACGTGCAAGGCGCGGACACGGGCGCACCGGTTTTTGGACGGACGGCGTACGGCGCCGCGTAGGTCGCGCCGAATTCATTGCGCCCGGTGTCGACGAGGATCTTGCCGCCGCGATCGGCTTTGTAGAACTCTTGTGTCAAGAGATGCGGCGCGCGTCGAACGAGCTCTCGGCCGACTGAGTGCGCGAAGTGTGCGACCTGACCGCTATCCGACTTCTCGTCGAGTGCGAAGGCGATGTGAAATCCCTTTGAGCCCGACGTCTTGACCCAACTCTCGACGCCGAGCTCCGCCAGCGTGTCGCGGACGAGGAGCACGGCGGCGCGCAAGGCGATTTCGTTGTCGTCGAGCGGATCGAGATCGAACACGCAAAGATCCGGATGAAACAAGTCCGGTGCGCGCGACGTCCACACGTGTGGTGTGATGCAGTTCTGGTTGGCGAGCCATGCGATGCCGCGTTCGTCGCGCACGACCGGGTAATTGACGACGCCATCCTTCTTCGGAACGGCGACGCGCTCGAGCCAGGCCGGAGCGCCCTTCGTGACGTTCTTCTGGAAGAAGCCCTTCTCACCGATGCCGCGGTGAAATCGCTCGAGGGTGACTGGTCGTCCCGCTACGTGCGGCAACATTATCGGAGCGACGAGCTCGTAGTACGACGCCAACTCGCCCTTGGTGATCCCGTCGTCGGGAAACATCACCTTTTCGGGATGCGAGATCGCGACGTCACTCATTCGCCTGGGCCTGCCTCCCGCACGACGTCGCGCGGGCGCACATCGGACCGTACGCTCAGAAGCCGCGAGTGGCGCAGCTTGGTGTGCACGGTCCACTCGATGAATGCAACGCGAACGACGATCTCGGGCCGCGCCCAATGCGCGCGCACCCTCGGCAGCCCTTTCGCTTTGGTGAACGGCGTTTTCTCGAGCTCCATCGCGTCGAGACGCGCGCGTAGGTCTTTGAGCAGCATCGTGTCGAAGCCCGTGCCGACCTTCCCGGCGAAAACGAAGTCGTCCCCTTCGTAATAGCCGACGAGCAACGCGCCGAGCCCGACCCGCGTGCCTTGGGCGTCGGTGAAGCCGCCGACGACGAAGTCGTGCGTCAGCTCGCACTTCATCTTGAGCCAGTGCTTCGATCGCTTGTGCTCGTACGGCGAATCGCGGCGTTTTGCGATGACGCCTTCCCATCCTTCGGCGCACGCGCGATCCCACGGCGCGTCGTCGTGGATCTCGCGCACTCGACGCATCGGCGCCGTGAACGGCAGCTCGGCGAGAAGCCGGCGGCGTTCGGTGAGTGGGAGCCGCGCGACGTCGCGGCCGTCGATCCAGATCACGTCGAATACGTGATACGCTGTCTGGCCGTCCCACTCCACTTCACCGTCGAGAATCAGGTCGGTATGCGGCAGTGCGGCGACCGCGGCAGCGATGCCGGGAAGTGATTTCTCTTTTCGCGTGCGTGAGTAGAGACGCACGACGTCGCCCTGCTTGAACGCGATGAGACGGATGCCGTCGTACTTTCGCTCGAAGGTCCATTCCGGACCCGTGAAACGCTCCTGGGTGAGCGTGGCGGCCATCGGCTCGATCCATTCGGGGAACTCGAGCCGGCCCGGCCCTAAGGCAGTATCCACGACCACCATGTTTTTGACGGCGTGCGCAGCGGTACGGTGACGAGCGGATCGCCGATTGCCAGAAACGCCGCCCACATTCGCGGCGGCTCGCCGGCCTGCAGTGCGGCGATTTTCGCCGCTCGCAGCGCGTCGGTGACGGTGAGCCCGCGAGCGAGGCCGTCATAGAATCGCGCGACGAACGGCACCACACGCTGATCGTTGATCCGCCAACTCGTCGCGACGACCGACCGCGCGCCCGCTTGAAGGAGCGGCGAGGTCAAACCCTGCACACCTTCGCCGCCGACGAGCACGCCTCCCGCCGAACGGCACGCGGAAAGCACCACCAAATCCGCGTCGAGCGAGAGCGCCGCGAGGTCGCCGGGCCCAACGAGGCCGTTCTCGCCTTCACTCGGCGTGAGCGCGAGCGCGGTGCGCGCCACCGACTGTTCATCGACGAGCGCGTGCGTGGCGAAATGGAGGACGCGATACTGTTTGAGGTCCGCGTGCAACAAAAACGCGGCGGTGGCGTCGCCGCCGAGCCGCACGTCGGCCGCGGGAGCGTAGCGGGCAACGAGACGCGCCTCGCGCGAGGCGCCAACCAGCTTCGGCGCGCCGCTCATCGTCGATGGGGCCGAGAGATCGTCGCCCGCCTCGGCGTCGCGCGAGGTGTCACGAATGCTCGTGGCAATCGCGGGATCGCCAATGGCGAGGAGCCGAACGGGCGCGTTCGGTTGTCCTCGCCGCGGCCGCGCGCGCAACGCGATCACCGCCGACGCCGACGGCGCCATGCCGACCGCGTACCGTTCGAACAAGTACCGTCCATCAGATAGACGGAGTGCGTCGAAGGGCAAACGATGAAGCGCTCCGTCGGGCACGATGACGACGCGCTTCACCCGCGCGCCGAGGAGGGGCAACACCGGCTCCAGCAAACCGGCGCCGAGGGTGCGGCCGAGTCGCGCCGCGTCAGCGCCGCTCTCGAGGAGCGAAGTAAAGCGAGAGACCAACGACGTCAAAGAATCGATCGGCGGGAGCACACGCGCGCGTATACCGCCGCGCTGAGCGACGAAGGCGGTGATGGGAGTACCCTCGGCGGCCACGAACTCGATGAGGGCTGTTTCGTCGTCCGGCAGCGCAGTCGTTATTTCACGCGCCGTGCGCGCGGGCGAGCTCGAAACCGGCGAAGCGCCCCGTGTTTGATCGGTGCGTAACACGGCGCCGCGAATGAGGTGCTCAGTCAGCTCGCGCGCGCGCCAGCGCTCGGCGAGCGCGAAGGCGACGTCGATTCGCCCGCCGTTCGTGAGCGCGGCGAGCACCCGGGCGGCTCGGATGCCGCTCGCGTTGGGTTCGGCCGCAGCCTCGTCCACAGTCACCGCCGACTGAAACGCCAGTGTTCGCAACTCGGCGTCAGTCATTCCGGAACGAAATCGATCGATGTCATCCGTGGCGCTCACCAACTCTTGCTCAGCGCGGGCAAGATCGCCGCGCCGCGCATAGATGTCGGCGAGACGCATGCGCGAGTCGAAGATGCAGACGTCGCACGTCCCACGCTTCGCCAGGTCGAGATAGGCATTGATCGATCGCTCGGCGGCCGCGAGATCGTCGCGGGCGAGTGCGAGACGACCCTCGTCGTTCAGCACCCACACTGGATAGTCGCCGCCGGGCAGACGGCGGAGTTGCGCGCGCGCGCTGTCGAGTGATCGGAGCGCCGCCGGGATGTCGTTCTCGCGCTCGGCGATGTTCGCCATGAGACGGTATGACTCGTAGCGGGCATTGGCGTCGTCGGTGAGTCGCGCCCACTCGAGGCGCTCGCGGGCGAGCCGCTTGGCCGTCGCGACGTCCCCCACCGCGAGCGCGACCTGGGCTACGTATTTCCCGCTCGTCATCACGCCCGACGAATCGCCCGCAGATGCCGAGATGGCGACGGCGCGCCGGAAATGCGCCGATGCCGCCGGCCAGTCGCCAAGCATTGTCGCCAGCACTCCGAGCGCGCGATGGGCGTCACCTATCGCAGCCGGATTGTGCGTCGCTTCGCCTTCCGAGAGCGCACGCTTGGCGACGTCGCGCATCTCTCCGTAGCGCATGCGGCTGCCGAGGACTTGAGCGTGCCAGATCAGCGAGCGGGCGAGCGCCGAGCGGTGGCGCGCCTCGAGATAAAGTGACTCGGAGCGATGGAGCGCGACGAACGCCGAATCGAATTGCGAGCGGAATTGGAGCACCTGGCCGATGACGCGGTAGGCGTCGCCTTCGAGGCGACGATCACCTGCCTGCCGCGCGAACAGAACGCTCGAATCGGCGGCCGCCGACGCCGGCGCTGCACGTCCGTAGAGCGCGTAGGTGATCGCGCGGCGACTCAGCAGCCGGCTTCGCAGATCGAATGCGGTGTCCGGGATGAGAGCCGCGGCGGAATCGATATACGCCGACGCCACGCGCACGCCGGCGAGACGTCCGCGGGAGAATGCCAGGGTAAGCAGCGCATCCGACTCGGCGACGCGGTCGCCGACTCGTCGCGCCATCGCGAGCGCTCGATCCAGCTCCTCCATTGCCTGACGCGCGATGCCTCGGGTCTCGTCGCCGTCAGCCAAACCGAGCAGTGCGTAGACCGCGTAACGGTCGGGGATACCGGTGATGAGCTGGCGATAGGTGCTCTCCGACGCCGGGTAGTCGTACCGAAGCCGCGCGAGCGTGGCGAGTCCGAGCTGGGCGGCGCGGTCGCCAGCATTTCGCGTGAGGCGCGCACGCCATCGCGACTCGACCCGCGCGGCGCTGTCGCCCTCGACCGCGCGAGTAGCCGCGCGCACGATCGAGCGGGGGGGGGGATCGTCTCCCGGTTGCACCGGTTGGCGATGTGCTGTTGCGAGCGCAAAAAGCAGAAGGCTGCGGAGCACGTGCGGGCGGAGTCGGGGGGGTGGACCGACACGATAGGACGGGACCCCAGGCGAGGCAAGTGAGAATCTTCGCGGCATCCCCGCGTGACACTCCTACCGCAGTCTCGAACAACACACTCAGTAGGGAGGAGGATCAGGCACCATGAACACTCGGTTTGGTTTTCTCAAGCTTGCCACCTTCGTTGCCGTCACCGCCGCGACCGTGGCGCCGGCCGTGTCGAATGCGCAGCAGAGCAACCGCGGTCAGTTGGTCCAGGCCGTCGTGAAGCTGAACAACGCCCAGCTCGCGTTCGCGAAGAAGCTGGCGGAAGACACGCAGTTCGCGGCGCAGTTCGACAAGGCCACGGGGAGCGGTAACTACGATGCGGCAGCCTCACTCGCGGCGTCCGTCACGGGCATTGCAAAATCGAGTATTTCCGTGACGCCGGGCAGCGCACCGGGCGGGGACGACAATCAGGCAGCTGCGACGACTACGGCGTCGACGCAGTCGGTCTACAAGCTCGCGTCGTTCGCCGGCAAGACGGAGGCGAAGCTGACCTCAGGCAAGATCTGCTTCAACCTTGGCGTAGTCGCGGGCTGCATCGGATGGTGAAGTACGTCGCCCTCGGCGTCGGACTGTTGGTCGCTGCTGTCCGGCTCGCGCATCGCGAGCCGGACACGCGCACTTCGCACGGCGCGACAGACTATCGTGGCGTGATCACCTTCGCGACCACGGGCAACGGCGATCCGTTTCACCCGGGTGTGGTTCAGGACCTCGATCTCGCGACCGGCGAGCTCACCGTGCGCTTCGATGGCCTCGACGCGTCGCGCACGCGCTCTGGCGAGCTCGCCTTCGTTCAGCGTCTCGGCCCGGGCATCTATGCCGATCATGGCATCGTGGTCGTCGACTCGCGCGGCGTTCCGGGAGCGCCGGTATTCCTGTGCAAGGGTTTCCGATTCTCAGACAACAGAACTTGCGCCATTCCAAAGCTCGCACCGGGCGGCCGGCTGGTCGCATTCGTGACGGTCGGTTCGGGTACGGTGTGCGACGGTGGGTACGGGATGAAGTGGGGAAGCTTCGTCCTCGTTACCGATCGGCGCGGAAGCGAAGTGGCGCGGTTCGAGGGATACACCGCTCCTGAATGGTTGCCGGACGGACGGCTACTCATGATGGGCACGCAGTGCCGCCGCGGCGGCATCTGGCTCGCCGATGCGTCGCTGCGCGCGCTGTCGCGCGCTGACGGTGAGCAGGTCAACACGCCGGCGGCGTCACCGGCGGCGAGCCCCGACGGCCGAACGTTGGCGTTCGTGTGGAACAACCAACTCTGGTCGCTGAAGCTGGTCGGACAGCCGGCGCTCACACAACTCACGGCGCTGTCGAAGCCGGTCACGTCGGCGGCGTGGTCGCCGGACGGTAGCTCGATCGCCGCGCTCATGTTCGACATCAGCATGCCCGTGCGCTCGATGGCGCTCTTTCGCCCGGGCGATCAGAAATCGATGGTCTTTCGCAATCTCGGAGTCTATCCATATGGGCCGATCTCCTGGCGTTGAGCTGTTCGCCGCCGTGGCTTTCTGCGTGGCGGTGCCGCTGCCGTTGGCCGCGCAGGGTGGATGGCGTGCGTGGGATCTCTATCTGCGTGACGGATCTCGCGTCGAAGCGAATCCGCTCGGCGCGCCCGACGATGCTCACATCGCCATTTCCGTAGGCGGAATGGAAAACCACGACAAGAGCATCACGCGCCGGCGCGTCTCGCTGATCGCGACGCCGACGACAGTTGGTCCGCGACGTGAGCCAATACCTGGCGCAGCGCTCCCGCCGCGACCCACTGGCCGCGTGTGCGAGGACCTGATCGTGCTCCGCGACGGACGGAAAACGACCGGCCACGTTGCGCTGACGCGCGTGCAGTACTCGGCGGGCATCGTCACCCAGCGCGGCGCCGAAGTCGATCTCGATTCGATCGCGTACATCAAATTCGCCGATCCGGCTTCCGCCAAATGCGAGTCAAAGTCGCGGAAGAAAACGCCATGACTCTCGATCAACTCGAGCTCCCAAAAATCGACTGGTACGAGACGCCGGCGCCCTTGCCAACCGCGTTGCGGCCGCTCTCCAGTCAGGAGCGGCTTCCGCTGGTCGACGCACTGCGTGGGTTTGCCATCCTCGGTGTGCTCCTCGCCTACACGCTGTGGAACCTCGGCTCGCCGCCTGCCGAGCAATGGAGCGCCCTGGATCGCGCGATCGACTTCGTCGGCGCCGCATTCGTCGATACGAAGTTTCTCACGACATTCGCTTTCCTGTTCGGCGCCGGTACCGCGCATCAGTGGTGGCGCGCGCGGTTGCGCGGCGTGAACGTGGCGGGTTTTCATGCGCGACGAATGCTGTTCCTGCTCGTCGTCGGACTTGCGCACGGTGCGCTGCTGCGAAACGGCGACATCCTCGCGCCCTACGCGTTGATGGGCTTGATGCTGCTGGCCGTCAGAAAGGCGACCGCTCGCCAGCTCATCGTCATCGCGATCCTGTTGGCGCTCCTACCGCACGGCGTGCGGCCGGTCATGAAAGCGGCGGGACTCTCCTTCATCGGCAGGCCAGAGCTCCAACGGTCCCAGAGTTATCTCGCGGCGAACTTTGTGTGGCTGCGTTATTGGTATGCGACGAACACGCTGACCGAATGGCCACGAATTCTCGCCGTCATGATCGCCGGCGTTTGGGCAGAGCGGACAGGGTTCATCGACCGCCTGGCGATGAGTCGCCGGTTCGCGCTGAGAGTATTGATCGGCGCGGCGACGGTCGCCGTCGTCTCGTACGGGCTTGTGTACGTCATCGCATTCATTTGGAAGGCCGAACGCGCGCCGATGGTGCGCATGCCGGTGCTCAGCCAGACGTTCTATCTGTCGGCTTGGAGCCTGGCCGCTGCCTATGCGGCCGCGTTCGCGCTCTTGTGCCGGCGCCCGGGTTGGCTGGCGCGTCTCGGCTGGCTGCGGTCAGTGGGACGCATGGCCTTCACCAACTATCTGCTGCAAGCGTCGCTTGTCGTGCCGGCCTGCCTTGTCTTTGGCTGGTTCGACACCGTCACCCCGAGCCGTGGCGTTCTGCTCGCGCTCGCGGTGATGTCGATTCAGATCCCGTTCAGCGTCTGGTGGCTCAATCGCTTTGAGTACGGACCCGTGGAACTCCTATGGCGAAACGCGACGTACGGCCGGCGCTGACCGAGCTTGGCGCAATGACGACGACGGGCACTCATCTGCGACTGATCCGCACCGACGAGTTGCCCGCGGCCACGGCGGCGTCGTACGTTCGCGGCATGGCCGGCCCCGGACTGGATCGCGTCTCGTCGACGATCGAAGCGGTGATCGCGCGCTTTCGCACGATGGTGCGCAGCGTCGGCGCGCGTCGCGGTCTCGTCGAGTCGGATCTCGATGAAGTGTTGCAGGACGTGCGCATCCGACTCTGGCAGGCCGGGGAAGGGGGGAAGGCCCTCGAGGAGTTGGGATCGTCGTACCTCTATCACGTTGCAACCACCGCCGCGCTCGACTTACTCCGCCGTCGTCGTGCCCGCCGGGCAGGCGACACTGAAGACATTCATGAGCGCACGGAATTGACGACGCACGACGCGTCACCCCACGACGACGTGGAAGCCCGCGAGCTCGCGGCGCAGATCGACGCGGCCATCGACACGCTGTCGATCGACCGGCGCGTGGCGGTCCGCTTCCACCTCGCCGGCTACGATCGCAACGACATCGCGCGCATGCTCGGCTGGACGGAAGCGCGCGCGCGAAATCTCATATATCGTGGCCTCGATGATTTGCGCCGCCGACTCACCGACATGGGAATCTCGCCGAGGAGGACAGGATGAACCGCGACTTCGACGACGACGCGCTTCGAGCCGCCTACGAGCCGGCGTTGCGTGAATCGACGGTGACGCACACTCCGGATTGTCCGAGCGAGACCAAGCTGCTGAGCGCCGTTCGCGGCGACGGTGATCCCACCGAGCGGCTGCATGTGCTCGACCACGCGCTCAAATGTCCGGCCTGCCGGCGTGAGATGGCGCTGCTGCACGCGGTGTCGGGGGGGGGCGGCGAGACGGTGGCCGCACCGCGCGCGATGCGAGAGCTCTCATGGAGGCGATGGATGCCGGCGGCGCTCGCCGCGTCGCTCGTGTTGGCCGTCGGATTGGTTAGCGTGGCGCGATTGCGCAATCGTGGCGGGGAAGAGATCACGCGCGCCGGCGCCGCCTCGGGGCCCGCGCTCGTTACGCCGGCCAACGGAGCGGCCGTCCGGCCCGGCCTCGTTCAGTTCGTCTGGCGGCCCATCCCCGAAGTGATTCAGTACACGTTGGAGGTCGATGCGACGGATGGCACCGTGCTGTTCTCGTCGCCGACTCGCGATACCACGTTCCGCGCAGCGATCGCGGCGACAGCCGTCGGAGAGAATCGCTGGGTGATTCGGGCGAAGCTGCAGGACGGAAGCGAGAAACGCTCTGA
>Ga0070675_100004067_pt1 | contig 11103 bp, 10 predicted proteins | sample KBSM43metaG_FD_65343 | JGI IMG/M metagenome (GOLD analysis project Ga0070675, IMG submission 65343) | Miscanthus rhizosphere microbial communities from Kellogg Biological Station, Michigan, USA - KBS M4-3 metaG | ecosystem: Host-associated > Plants > Roots > Rhizosphere > Soil ...
GTGGGAGAAAGGGCGAGCGAGCGGTGTCCATGCAGGGACGAGTGAGCGGGCCGGGCCCCTGACCTCGTTAGGCACGGAGCCGCCTCTCTATTTCAAACGGACTCTTCGCTGACGTCTCCCCCAACTGCACGAGGACGTCATCGCGTGTGGCGGCGGCCCAAAATCTTGCGAATCCAATTGAGCGAAGGGCCCGGCGAAAAGCGAGCTCGTCCCTGCATGGGCGCCGCTCGCTCGCCTCCTCTCCAACGAGGTGCGGCCCTTTTTGCTAGGAAATGGGGAGTGTCCCCATTATCCAACCCAGGTGCGAAACGCCCCGGTGTCGATATGCACGAAGTCCGAGCGCTGGTAATACCCCACGCCGCCCTGCTTCGCCGCCAGCGCCAGATCGCGCAGTTGCGTGCACGGACAACGCTTGAGACGTACGTCGAGCGCCCGCCCCTGCATGTGCAGCGACTTCTTCGCGACGCCGCTTCCAGGCCGCGACGACATCTGGTCGTTGCTCTCGGGCGAGCGATAACCGGAAATGATCTCGTAGCGCGGCTCGCAATGCGCGGCGAGCGAGAGCGCGTGGAGCTGGTCGTACAGACGCGGGTCCATGTCATGGGCCTCGCCGTTGCGATGATCACGCAGGACATTCTTGAGGGTCGCGAGAGCGGCCACATCGAATTCATTGCCGCGCTTGTAGACCACTGACGCGCTTTCGCCGGTGTGGGTGTTGAACAACTCGAGGGCACGCTCCGGAAGCTCCGCGGCGACGGGGCCTTTTGCGTCATGCGCTGCCGCCAGTCGCGCCAACGAGACACCGAGCCCGCCGGTGACCACCGTTTGCACGAGCCGTCGACGCGTCCACAGGATGCTCATGACAGTCTCGAATTAATTGACGACGCGATCGACATGAACCGTGGCCTCATAGGACGAAATCGGGATTGCGGTCGAACCTGTTTGAGGGTTGACGGTGGGATAAGGTTCCAGCTTTCGCAGCTCGACATCGTAAAAATCAAAGAGTGCGCTGGTCGCGAGCTGCGCGTTTGTATTGAGCTCCACGCTGCCGTTCCCGCGCGGGGTCATGGTAGTGAGAATGATTCGCGCGTTGCCTTCCGACACGCACTGCACGCCAGTCGCACAGCGTGAATCTTCGGCGAGCGTAGTGAACTCGAGCGACACACCCTGCGCGAGGTTCAGCGTTTCACCAAAGCCGATCGTGTAGTCGTTGCCGAACTGCAGTTCTACGGGATAGTTCGCGAGCGGTTCCGCACTGTCGCCGGAACCGCCACAGGCAGTCAGCGTCAGCAAAAGCAAGGAAATGGATGCGCGCACGCGGCATTTTGCGCCCCGCCAAACGTGTGCGGCAAGGCTCAAAACGGAAGCGGAATCACAGGGCGGAAATCGACCGGCTGCCGGTGTGGGAATACCCCTGCTGTTTTCCCTGTAACGCGAGGGAAAACCGTACCGGCAAACACACGGCGCATGACTAGCCTGCGGGCGATGGTGCGTGCCCACAAGATTCGAAACGGTAGCGATTTCACGGTGCCCGTATTGGGGCTCAATTGTTGGCGCGATCCACGAACACGGTTGCCGTGTATTCCGCCGACGGGCCCCGCGGCATCCAGGGAATGTCGGGTTGCAATCTACGCAACTCGATGCGATAGCCCTCGAAGACGGCGCTCACCTGATAGCCGGAGTAGGTGTTTAGCTCCATCACTCCCGTCGTGTGGTTCAACGTGGCGGTCAGGAGAATCCGGGCATTGCCTGCCCACACACAGGTCGCATTGAGGGGGCAGCGCGACTCCTCCGCCAGCGTCGTGAACTCCAGGGTCAGTGAACCGACGTGAATCGTTTCGCCGAATCCGATCAGGTATTCCTGGCCCAGCACTGAGGCCGGAAGCGAGACCTGCTCTCCGTCACCACCACAGGAACCCAGGACCAAAGCGGGTAGCAGCACCAGCTCACGGATGAATGTACGCATGGGCGTTATCCTGCACGCGCCCGCGGCCCGGCAACAAGTGACTAACTAGCGGGATCTTGTACCGAAATTGTCAGCGATGCGCGTCGGCGACACAGAAAAGCGCAGATCAGAACAGCTGGAACCGTGCAGCCCCGCGAACCTTCAATACGGCCCCGGTGCGGGCGTTGGGAACGCCTTGATCACGAACACCCTCGCCTCATACGAGGACGCCGGAATCGTGCTGGATCCTGTTCGAGCGTCGAGCGTGGGCTTTGGATCCAGACCGCGCAGCTCGACGCCATAGAAGTCGAAGAGCGCATTGATCGGCAGCGCATGGTTGGTGTTCACCCGAACACTCCATTGGCCGCGCGGAGAAAATGTGGTCAGGAGAATCTGCGCGTTGCCCTCCTCGACGCACTGGACGTTCGTCGGGCAACGCGTGTCCGATTCGACCGCCGTGAACTCGATCGAGACGCCTTCCGCAAGATTGATCGTTTCGGCGTACCCGATGACGTACTCATTCCACAGTGGCGGATCGTCCATGTAATTCATCGGCGGATTTCCGGCGTCTCCGGACCCGGACCCGCCACAGCCAGCGAGAGTCAGCAGCAGCAATGTGATGGTGGCGCGCATGCCATCCATCTTGCGCCTGCCCAAACAACCGCGGCAAGGATCAAAAAGGCAGCGGAATCACAGAGCCCGTGTCGCCGGGCTGTCGGTTCACGGAAACTACAGTTGCCTTGGGGAAGAAGTTGAATTCGGAGGCGCTCGCCCACGTGTAGGCGCCCATCGCGCGCCCGACGATCAGGTCTCCTGCCTTGAGTGCCGGCAGCATGAGATTTTCGGCGATGACGTCGATGCTGTCGCAGGTAGGTCCGGCAAGAACTGACGCGAATTTCTCATCGCTCTCTTTCAGCGACTCCACCGGGTACCGGGCGTGATCGAACAGCTGGCCGCTGTACGAACCGTACAGTCCGTCATCGAGGTAGTACCACCAATGACCTTCTCGCCGCGCGCGGCCCATGACCGACGACACGCCGATGGCGGCGGGCCCGGAAATATAACGGCCGGGCTCCGCGATGACGCGCAGCTTGCTCGGCAGCTTTGCGAGAGCCGCACGAATCGGCGCGCAGAAGCGCCCGATATCGGTAACCTTCTGCGCGTACTCGATCGGGAATCCCCCACCAATGTCGAGCGTGTCGAACACGCCTAACTTCTCACGCTTGGCCGCGGCGATGAGCTTGCCGCAGGCCTCGATGGCCTCGACATGCTTGCCGGCATCGGCCGCCTGCGAACCCACGTGGAACGAGAGGCCGCGCACCGGGATGGCGAGTTTGCGCGCGAGCCGCGCGAGCTCGAGCAGATCTTCCGGATCGCAACCGAACTTTCTCGACAGGTCGCAAACGGCGCCGGGCGATCTGAATGACACGCGCAGCAGCAACTCGCACTGGTCGCGGTAGGGCTCGAACTTGCGCACCTCGTCGGGATTGTCCGCGACGAAAATCTTCACGCCGAGGTGCAGCGCGTTACGGATGTCGATATCGCGCTTGATGGGATGCGTGTGGATACAGCGCGCCGGGTCGATGCCGAGCTGCGTGACAAGTTGCGTTTCACCGGTGGTGGCCAGGTCTAACCAGCCGCCCAGCTCGACGATGGTCTGGACTACGGCGGGGTGAGGCAGCGGCTTCAGGGCGTAGTGCAGGTCGACGCCGGGCAATGCCTTGTGCAGCTTGCGGTACTGCTCGCGCACGCGCTGGCAGTCGATGATGAGCAACGGCGAACCGAACTCCGCGACGAGGCGCTTGATCTCCGTCTTGGTGAACGGATCTATGAAAGCGCGGGGTCGCGGCTTGCGCGTTCGAGTCAGCATCGGTGCTCCGGGGCGGAAAAGGGGCGAATTGTAGGCGTGCTCGCCTGCCCTGTCATGACAGACGAATACATCACAGCTGCGAGGGAAGACGGCCCCGAATGAGGGCGTTTTGTTAAAGTGCCCCGCCCATGACAACACCTCGTCGATGAATACTCTGGCTCCCGACCTCTCCCCCGCCGGTGAACTGCAGACCCTGCTGGCTTCCCGCGTGGCGCTGGTGGTCATCGAGAGCCGTGAAGAAGCGCGAGTCATGGAAGTGGTGCGCGAAGCGGCGCTCAAGGCCCAGCGCGGCAGAAACTGGGGCGTGTTCGCATGGTCGGTGACGGAAGGGCTGCTGCGCGTCGACGTCGATCTCGGCGGAGCGCAGCGGACGCTGGCGCAGCCCGAACAACTGCTGAAGCACATCAGGGCCACCACCATGGCCGGCATCTATGTGCTGCTCGATTTCCACCCGTATCTCGACAACCCGATGTTCGTGCGCACGATCAAGGACATCGCGCAGGATTACAAGAAGTGCGCGCGCACGCTCGTGCTCATCAGCCACGAGGTGAAGCTGCCGCAGGAGCTCGAACATCTCGCGGCGCGCTTCTCGCTGAAGATGCCGAACAAGAACGAGCGCCATGCCATCGTGATGCAGATGGCGCGCGAGTGGGCGCAGGGCACGGGCGGCATGCCACGCGTCGACGTGAAAGTGGTCGAAAAAGTGGTCGACAATCTTGCGGGCCTGCCGCTGCACGATGTGGAACGCCTTACGCGCCAGGCCATCTTCAACGACGGCGCGCTCACGGATGACGACCTCGGGCCACTGCTCGCGGCCAAGTACCAGCTGCTGAATCGCGGCGGCACGTTGTCGTTCGAGCCCGATACGGCGCGCTTCGCCGAGGTCGGCGGGCTAAAGAATCTCCGGCGCTGGATCCTGCAGCGCAAAGCGGCATTCGATGGCAGCGCCCCGGATCTCGACGCGCCCAAAGGCGTGTTGTTGTTAGGCGTGCAGGGCTGCGGCAAGAGCCTGGCGGCGCGCGCCGCCGCCGGCGTGCTCGGAGTGCCGCTGGTGCGCCTGGACTTCGGTGCCCTGTACTCGAAATGGCATGGCGAATCGGAAAAGAACCTGCGCGAATCGCTGTCGTCGGCCGAGGCCCTCGCGCCCTGCGTTTTGTGGCTGGATGAAATCGAAAAGGCGTTGTCCTCGGGCGACGGTGACAGCGGCACGTCGCGGCGCGTGTTGGGCGCCTTCCTCACCTGGCTCTCGGAGCAGCGCGCACGAGTGTTCATCGTGGCCACCGCTAATGACATCACCGCCCTTCCGCCGGAGCTGGTGCGCAAGGGGCGCTTCGATGAGATCTTCTTTGTCGACCTGCCCACGCCGCTGGCCCGGTTCGAGATCCTCGGCATTCACTGCAAGAAGCGCGCGGTAACGATTTCGGAGCAGGACATGAAAGCACTGGCAGCGCGCAGCGAAGGCTTCTCCGGCGCCGAGCTCGAGCAGGCCGTGGTGTCCGCGCTGTACACCGCGCACGCCAACAAACAACCCGTGAGCGGGGCCACAATCGCCGCCGAGCTCGAGGCGACCAAGCCACTGTCCGTGGTCATGGGCGAAAAGATCGCCGAGCTGCGCGAGTGGGCCGCCGAGCGAACCGTCCCCGCCGATTAATGGGGTCAGGCCCCATTTCCTGACGGGGAACTGCGTTACTTCGGCGGTAGCAAGTGCCCGTTACCCTCGACCTTCGCAGTCACGTTCGCGTCGCCAAGGAACTTGGGAAGATCCAGCCCCGCCATCGCAGCGACGTCGTGCAGCGGCGGCAGGCTCTTCACCATGCCTGCCAGGAAGTTGGCCGTGGTCGTTCCGCCATTTCCGTTCGTGCCCGCACCGCTATCCCACACCGTGACCTTGTCGATCTTGATGGCCTTGATGGCCTCGACCTGCATCGCGACCAGGTGTTCGAGCTTTTCCGTGAGCAGCAACGTAGCCGCGGCACGTGCATCGTTATTGGCGCTCATGACCAGCGCCTGATAACCCTGCGCCTTGGCTTCGAGCACCTGGCGAATACCTTTGGCTTCGGCTTCGTACTTGAGCAGCGTGGCGTCGGCGACGCCCTGCGCTTCCCGACGAGTCTTCTCGGCTTCGGCTTCGGCGGCGATGGTGATCTTGGTCTTCTCGACCTGCGAACGCACCACTTCCGCGGCCGTTAAACGCTGCAATTCCGCCTTGGCCTGGGCGCGCTGAATCTCCGCCTCGGCATCGAACTGCGCGACCTGGCCGCGCTGCGACGCCTGCGCAGACTGCACGAACAACTCGGCGTTCGACTGCGCGATCAGCGCCTTGGCGCGGTTCTCACCGGCGATGGCTTCGGCTTCCTGCGCTTCGACGAAGACGCGCTTCTCGGCTTCCGCCTTCTTCTGGCCCTGCACCGAAGTGGCTTCGTTCTGCGCAACCTTGATCTGCTTGTCGCGATTGGCTTCCGCTTCACCGATCGCCGCCAGGGTTTCCTGCGCCTGGATGTAGATACGGCGATCCGCTTCCGCCTGCTTCTTGCCCTTTTCGGATTCGGCAATGTGCTGCGCCACCTTGATGGTGCGCTCGCGAACCTGTTCGGCTTCACCCACCGAACCCTTGCGGTCCTGGTCGGAAACGTCGACCTTGGCCTGGTTGATGGCCTCGGACGCCGCCTTCTTGCCAATGCTCTCGATGTATCCCGACTCGTCCGTGATGTCGGTGATGTTCACGTTGATCAGATACAGGCCGATCTTGTTGAGCTCCGGCGCCACGTTGCGGCGAATCGCGTCGAGGAATTTTTCGCGGTCCTGGTTGATCTGCTCGATGGTCAGCGAGGCCACCGTGAGGCGAAGCTGACCGAAGATGATTTCGCGCGCCATGCTCTCGACGTCGTCCTGCGCGAGATTCAGCAGGCGCTCCGCCGCATTGTTCATGATGGCTTCTTCGGTGCTCACACCCACCGTGAACGTGCTCGGCACGTTGACGCGGATGTTCTGCAACGACAGGGCCTTCGTTAACGGGATCGGGATCGTGAGCGGCGTCAGGCTCATGTACGTGTAATCCTGGATCAGCGGCCAGATGAAGGCGCCGCCACCGTGGATACACAACGCCGACTGACCTTTGCCCACCTTGCCGTAGACGACCAGGATCTTGTCGGATGGGCAGCGCTTGTAGCGCGTTGCCAGGAACGCGATGGTGATGAAGATGACGAAGACGAACGACACCACCGGCAGGAACGCCATCGTGAGATCCATGAGAAACCCTCCGCGCGCGCAGCGCGTTAACTAACTAATTGACTCGTTCAACGATCAACGGGTGCGACGACGAGCGTATTGGCCGTCACGCTTTGCACGCGAATCGCCGTTCCCGTGGGGATGCTCGCGCCGTCGGCTGATACCGCTTCGAACTCGCGCAATCGATTGGCGAAGTTGATCTGCACGCGACCGCCTTCCTTGCCCACCGTGAGGTAGACCGAGCCTTCGCTGCCAACCGCGGCGAACAGGCTGACGGTGCCGCTCGACTGCAGCCGCAGCATGGAGCGGAAAATCTTCTGGATGACCCATACGGAGGCGAAGCCGGCGGCCAGCGCGCCTGCAAGCGCCAGGATCGTCCCGAGGCCCGTGCCGTGATGCAGCGTGAAACCCACGACGCCAAACATCGCGAAGAAGGATGAGATTCCCTGGATCGTCAGCGCCTGGAAGCCGTCGTCGCTGTCGACGTGGGCCGCATCGAGGCCACCGTGATGATCGAGACCGGCGACGGTGAGAATGAGTCTGAAGACCAGAATGACTCCACCGACGATTCCGGCCAGCAGGAACATCTGTTCGACGCCGCTGTACGAAGCAAACCACTCGTTCATGGCCAACCCCTCACCGGATGTTTTTGTATGTGTACCGGCTGTGGGGACTATAGCGGGGAATTCAATCAGCCAGATGAAAAACAATAGCTGCTGACGGTGATGCCGCCCAGAAAATCCTTCTCGTGATATGTGAGTTCCGCTATGTCGTCGCCCGCTGCGCCGACGGCGACCATGAGTGGCAGTAAATGCTCCTCGCGCGGATGCGCAGCGCGCGCTGACGGGGCCGATTTCCAGGCAGTCAGTAGTTTGCCGCGGTCCGCGGAACTGCCGCCCAGCAGCGCGCCATTGAGCCAGGCATCGAATTCCTTGGACGGACCCCATGCGCGCGGACTGAAAAACTCGCGCAGGTTGTGATAGCTGAGGCCGCTGCCCACGATGAGCACGCCTTCGTCGCGCAGGGAGCTGAGCGCCCTCCCCATGCCCAGGTGCGTCGCCGGATCCAGGCCGGTTTTCAACGAGAGCTGCACGACGGGCACGTCGGCGTTGGGGTAGATCACGTTGAGTGGTGTGAAGGCACCATGATCGAAGCCTCGCTCGGGGTCGAGCTGCGCCGCTATTCCCGACGCTTCGAGCAGGGCCTTCACACGTGCCGCTAGCGCCGGGTCGCCGGGCGCGTCGTAGTGGATGTGATAGGTGTACTCGGGAAAGCCACCGTAGTCGTAGATCATCGGGGGCTTCGGGCTCGAGGTGAGCGTGAACTGCGGCTCTTCCCAGTGAGCGGAGATCATGAGCACGGCTTTGGGCGTAATGCCGATCTGCCGCGGCATGCCCGCCAGTGCCGCTTCGAGCTTCGCGTATGCGGCGCGCGAGGGATCGTCCATGTACGACCAGGGGCCGCCGCCATGGGAGATGAAGTACACCGGAAGTCGATGCGGTTTCATTGTTGCGCCAGTGTACGCTCGGCTTGGGGAGGCAAACTCATGACATTTCCAACGCCGCTGCTTGCGGTCGTGTGCGTATTGGCGGCAATGGCTGTGACGCCACTTCGCGCCGCCGACGCGGAAATCAGCTTCGACAAAAAGTCGATTCCGACGACCTTTGCCGTCGCGGAACTGGAAGCCGCCCTTTCCAATCGAGGCTATGCGGTCCAGCACGCGATTGCGCTGCCGCCGAAATACGGAAATCAGAAGGAGCTGGTGAGGATTCAATTCCTGCCAGCCGACAATGCCTTCCTGGTGTCCACGGTGATCAAGCTCGCGCGCATCGATTGGAAGGCGATCGAATCCGAGGGATTCGTTCTGCGGCGGCAACCCGGCGAAGACCTGGCGGCTTTCTACATCTTCAGCAAGGACGATGCGGGAGCCATGTACGGCGGCCTCGAACTCGCCGAACAGATCCGCATACACGGCGTCGAGGGCGTCACCGACACCGATCGCAATCCGTACATGCGCATGCGCGGCACCAAGTTCAACATCCCGCTCGACTGCGCAACCCGAGCTACTCGGACATGAGCGACTCCGCGCAGGAAAACATCTCGACGGTGTGGGATTTCGAGTTCTGGCGTGAGTATCTCGATGCGCTGGCGCGGGACCGCTACAACTACGTCTCGCTGTGGAACCTGCATCCCTTCCCGTCGATGGTGAAGGTGCCTGAATTCCCCAACGTGGCCCTCAACGACGTGTGGCGCTCGAAAATCAAATTCGACGAGGACTACTCGACGCGCACGACGGGCATCGTCACGCCGGCGATGATTGCCGACAAGGAAGTCGTCAAGCAACTCACCATCGAGCAGAAGATCGATTTCTGGCGCCGCGTCATGCAATACGCGAAGGATCGCAACATCGAGTTCTACGTGGTGACGTGGAACATCTTCACATACGGTGTCGACGGCAAGTACGGCATCACCGACGCGATCGACAACCCGAAGACCATAGAGTACTTCCGCGCCAGCGTGCGCGAGATGTTCCGCACCTATCCACTGTTGCGCGGTATCGGCCTAACGGCCGGCGAGAACATGGGTGATGCGAGTGCGTACTATTCGGGTGGCACGGACTCGTTCAACGCCAAGGAAAACTGGCTGTTCGCCACCTATGGCCAGGGCGTGATGGACGCAGCGCGTGCCGAGCCGCAGCGGCAGTTCCGGCTCATCCACCGCCAGCACGAGTCGCGAGCGCAGGACATCGCGACCACATTCAAAACTGTCATTTCGCAACCCAACGTGGACTTCGTGTTCAGTTTCAAGTACGCGCAGGCGCACGTGCTCTCTTCAACCACGCAAACCTTTCACCGTGGCTACCTCGAGTCACTCGGCGACCTCAAGACGCTCTGGACACTGCGCAACGACGACGCGCTGCTGTATCGCTGGGCAGCGCCGGACTTCGTGCGCGAGTTCGTGAAGAACATTCCCTATGAGAAGTCGCAGGGTTTCTACCTCGGCTCGGACATGTGGGTCTGGGGCCGCGAGTTCCTGGCGCGAGATGCCAGGCTCAAAGGACAGCTCGAGATCGACAAACACTGGCTGCACTTCCTGCTGTGGGGCCGGCTCGGCTACGACCCGACGCTCGATAACGAACGTATCGCCGCGCTCGTGGGGCGGCGCTTTCCCGGCATCGATGCGATCAAGTTCCTTGCAGCATGGCAGGACGCCTCGATGGTCTATCCACTGGTCACGGGCTTTCATTGGGCGGACTTCGACTTCCAGTGGTACATCGAAGGCTGCCGCAGCCGGCCGGACCCGGCCAAGACCGCGAGCGGGTTCCACAGCGTGGAGACCTTCATCACTCAGCCCGTTCATCCGGGAACGAACAACATCACGATTCCGGCGTACGTCGCCGGGTTGATCGAGGGGAGAATTCCACCAGGAACCACGCCACTGCAGGTCGCGGACCAGCTCGACGAGCGGGCGGGCCGCGTGCTCAAACTTATCGGGGAGATCAATCAGAGTGAGCGCGGGCCAACGACCGCGGAATATTCCGCGACGCTGACGGACGTGGCGCTGATGATGTATCTGGGCCAGTACTACGCGGCGAAAATCCGCGGCGCGACCGAACTCGCGTTGTTCCGAAAGACACGTACGCCAGAGCATCAGCAGAAAGCGGTGGAGCATCTGCGCGCCGCGCAACAACACTGGTCCTCGTACAGCCAGCGTTCCGGGCATCAGTATCGAAACCCGCTCTGGACGAATCGCGTGGGCGTGGTCGATTGGCGCGAACTCACCGACGAAGTCGCCAACGACGTCGCCATCGCTTCTCGGCCGCTCAAGGCGCGTTGACTACCTTCAGCAGCTCGGGGTCAGCGTGGCCCAGCTCCGCGCTCTGCGCCATGATCTTTCCGTCGGCTGCCAGCGCCGAGATGATGGCGGAGTGACTGAACTGGCCGTCCGGCAGTTTCCGGTACTGGATACTCAGCGCGGCGGCGATGCGCCGCACGGCAGCGGCATCAGCGTGCGCGAGCGTCCAGCGCGATGTGTCGATGTGGCGATCATCGGCGAGCTT
>Ga0070675_100004069_pt1 | contig 11102 bp, 7 predicted proteins | sample KBSM43metaG_FD_65343 | JGI IMG/M metagenome (GOLD analysis project Ga0070675, IMG submission 65343) | Miscanthus rhizosphere microbial communities from Kellogg Biological Station, Michigan, USA - KBS M4-3 metaG | ecosystem: Host-associated > Plants > Roots > Rhizosphere > Soil ...
TCCTCGAGCGCCTTCAGCACCGTTTCCTGGTAGGCGGCGAGCTGCCCGTCGCGCCGCGCCTCGGCGGCCTTGACGTGCTGGTGAATGCGGCCGAAGTCGAGGAAGCTCCAGCTGATCGAGGGGCCGTAACTCCAGCGCTCCGCACTGTCGTCGCCGATGGAACCTTCTGACTGGCCGGTCCAGCCGAAGCCCCCAAGCAGCGTGATCTTGGGGAAGTACTCCGCCATCTCGTCGCCGATGTCCGAGTAGCTCGCGGCGAGCTCGCGCTCGGCCGCGCGGATGTCGGGCCGGCGCTTCATCCATTCTTCCGGCGAGCCGGTTGCGACGAGCGCGGGCAGTGCGGGCAGCGCGGTGGCCGGCGAGAGGTTTGCGCGCAGCGTTTCGATCGGCCAGGCCGTCAGCACCGCGAGCCGCTGCTCCTCGCGCACGAGGTCCGCCTCGGCGAGCGGGAGGCTCGCGGAGACGCCGCGCATCTGGGCCTCGGCCTGCGCCAGGTCGAGCCCGTTCGAACTGCCGGCATTGAAGCGCGCGGTCAGGATCCGGACATTGTCCTGCTGGTTTTCAAGCTGCTGGCGCCGCAGCGCAAGCCGCTCGCGTGCGCCGATCAACGAGAACCAGGCCTGCGCCGTCTCGGCGATGATCGACAGCTGCGCGTCCGCGAGCGAGGCGGTTCGCGCCTCCACCCGCCGGTCGATGGCGTGGTACTCGTTCCGCAGCGAGCCGAAGAGGTCGATCTCCCAGCTGGCGTCGAAACCCGCACGGTAGGTGTCCGTCTTGATGCCGCCGGGCGCGAGCGGGTCCTGGGTGCTGAATTGCGCCTTCTCGCGTCCGGCCGAGGCCGTCACCGTCGGAAACCAGGAGTAAACCGAGAGCCCCGACAAGGCGCGGGCCTCGTTGAGGCGCGCGCCCGCCTGCGCGATCGTCGTGTTGGCCGCGAGCGCGCGGGTGATGATCGCATCGAGTTCCGGGCTGCCGAACCCGGACCAGAGCTTCGATCCCGCGGGCTCGGCCGCGGCCTCCGTGGTCGCCTGGTCGAAGTGTTCCGCGACCGGCAGGTCCGGCTCCTCATAGCGCGGGCCGACCGTGCAGGCCGTGACGAGGCCCGCGAGCAGGAGCGTTGCGACGCGGCTACGCATGGCTGCCGCCTTCGGATGCGAGCCGGGCCGCGCGGCGCTCCGCGCGCCTGACGACCAGCTTGCGCAGCACGACGTAGAACACCGGCGTGAAGAAGAGGCCGAAGAACGTCACGCCCAGCATGCCAGCGACGACCGTCACGCCCATGACGTAGCGCACTTCGGCGCCCGCGCCGGAAGCGAACACCAGCGGCGTGACGCCGGCGATGAAGGCGAAGCTCGTCATCAGGATCGGGCGCAAGCGCAGGCGGCAGGCCTCGATCGCCGAATCGACGATGCCCTTGCCGGCCTGCTCGAGGTCGCGCGCGAACTCGACGATCAGGATCGCGTTCTTGCAGGCAAGCCCGATCAGGACCGCGAGCCCGATCTTGGTGAAGATGTTGTTGTCGAGGAACGTCGGCGCGAACGACGGTGGCGACACCGCGAGCCACAGCCCATGGATGAAATTCACGAGCCAGGTGCCGCCGATCGCGGACAGGAGGCACAGGGGCACGATCAGGATGATCGCGAGCGGCAGCGACCAGCTCTCGTAGAGCGCGGAGAGCACGAGGTAGACGAGCAGCACGCAGAGCGGAAACACGAAGAGCGCCGTATTGCCTTGGGTGACCTGCTGGTAGGTCAGGCCGGTCCATTCGACCGCCATGCCGCGCGGCAATTGCTGGTCGGAAATCGCCTTAACTTTCTTGAGCGCGTCGGTCGAGGAAAGAATGGCGGGGTTGAGCCCGGCCGACATGTCCGCGGCGGCATAGCCGTTGTAGCGAATCACGGGATCCGGGCCATAGCTCGGCTTGATGTCCACCACGCTGCCGAGCGGCACCATTTCACCGCGGTTGTTGCGGACTTTCAGGCTCTCGATGTCCTGCACGGTTGCGCGGAAGGGCGCATCGGCCTGCGCGTAAACGGAGTACGTGCGCCCGAACAGGTTGAAGTCGTTGACGTAAGCGGACCCGAGGTAGATCTGCAGCGTGTTGTAGACGTCCGTCAGCGCAAGGCCGAGCTCCTTGACCTTGCTGCGATCGACGGTGGCATCGAGCTGTGGGACGTTCGACTGATAGGACGTGAAGGTCGCAAACGGATCGAAACCCGCAGTCTTGCCGAGAGTGCCGACGAGCCCCATCGTCTGCGTGTAGAGCTCCCCGTAGCCGACGGCGCCGCGGTCCTCCACATAGAACTCGAGCCCGTTCGCGTTGCCGAGGCCGAGCACGGGCGGCGGAAGCAGCGCGAAGGCAAGGCCGTCCTGGATCTGGCTGTAGCCCATGTTGACGCGCATCGCGATCTCGCCGGCCGCAAGCTCGCGCTTGCCGGGCTCCTCGAGGCCGATGAACATCACGCCGGTATTCGGCGTGGCCACGAAGTGAATCGCATTCAGGCCGGGAAACTGGACCACGTTTTCGACGCCCGGCACCTGCAAGGCGATGTCACCCATCTTGCGCATCGCCGCATCGGTGCGGTCGATGGTCGACGCCTCGGGCAGCTGAAGGATCGCAAACAGGTACTGCTTGTCCTGGGACGGGATGTAGCCGCCCTGCACGGCGCGGAATGCGATGACGGTGACGACGGCCAGCACGGCATAGATTGCGATCAGTCGCGGTGCGCGCGAAATCGTGCCGCCGATCCCGCCCGAATAACGATCGCCGAAGCGCCTGAACACCCGGTTGAACGCACCAAATGGACGCCCGAAAACGCGCTCGATCCAGCGCCCGAGCGCGTCTTTCTTCGCGCCGTGCGGCTGCAGCAGCATCGCCGCGAGGGCGGGCGACAAGGTCAGCGAATTGAAACCGGAGATGGTGACCGCCGCCGCGATCGTCACGGCGAACTGCCTGTAAAACTGGCCGGTGACGCCGCCGAGGAATGCCAGCGGCACGAACACCGATGCGAGCACGAGCGTGATCGCAACGATCGGCCCGGAGACTTCGCTCATCGCCTGGTGCGCGGCATCCCTGGGCGACTTGCCCGATTCGATGTGCCGCTCGACGTTCTCCACGACGACGATTGCGTCGTCCACCACGATGCCGATCGCGAGCACCAGGCCGAAGAGCGTCAGCACGTTGATCGAGAAGCCGAGCAGCCAGAGCACTGCAAACGTGCCGATGATGGAAACCGGGACGGCGACCAGCGGGATCAGCGAGGCGCGCCAGGTCTGCAGGAACAGCACGACGACAATGACCACGAGCGCGATTGCCTCGAGGAGCGTTTCGATGACCGAGGCGATCGAGTCCCTGACGTACACCGTCGGGTCGTAGACGACCGACCAGTGAACGTCCTCCGGGAATCCCTTGGCGAGCTCGGCCATCCGGTCGCGGATTGCCTGGGAGAGCGCGATGCTGTTGGCGCCCGGGGCCTCGAAGATGACGATCGCGGCCGCGTCCTCGTTGTTCAGCAATGAACGGATCGCATAGCTGTTGGCGCCGAGCTCGATGCGGGCGACGTCCTTCAGGCGCGTGAGTTCCGTGCCCTCGGATTTCAGGACGATTTCGCCGAAGGCCTCGGGAGACGCCAGCCGGCCCTGGGCGTTGACCGAAACCTGCAGGACGGAGCCCACTGGGGTCGGCGGGCTGCCGATGCTGCCGGCAGAAACCTCGACGTTCTGCTCGCGAATGGCGGCGACGATATCGCTTGCCGAGAGGCCTCGGGCCGACACGCGCTCCGGGTCCAGCCAGATTCGCATGGCGTAGTTGCCGATGCCGAAAGCCAGCGCCTGGCCGACGCCCGGCAGCCGCGCGAGCTCGTCGCGAACGCGCAGGTTCGCGAAGTTGGAGAGGTACAGCGCGTCGTAGGTCTTGTTCGGCGAATCGAGGTGGACGACCATCGTGATCGTGGACGAGGCTTTCACGGTCGAGACGCCGAGCGCACGCACGGCTTCCGGCAGCCGGGGAATCGCCTGGGCCACCCGGTTCTGCACCTGGACCGCGGCCAGGTCGATGTCGGTGCCGCCCTTGAACGTGACGGCCAACTGCATCTGGCCGTCCGAACTCGCGGTCGACTTCATGTAGATCATGTTCTCGACGCCGTTGACCGCTTCCTCGAGCGGGCTGGCGACGGTTTCGGCGATCGTGCGCGGATTCGCGCCGGGATAGTTCGCCGTCACCTGCACCGAGGGCGGCACGACGTCCGGGTATTCGCTGATCGGCAGGTTCGGGATCGACATGAGTCCCGAGACGAGAATCAGCGTCGACAGCACCGTCGCGAGGATCGGGCGGTCGATGAAGATCCGCGAAAAGTCGGTGTGCTTGGGCATTTAGGACTTCGGAGCCGGAGCTGGAGCCGGCGTCGGCAGGTCCGGCTTGTCCATCGGCACGGGGTGCGGGTTCACCGGCTGGCCGGGGAAGAAGATCTTGCGCATGCCGTTGATGATCACCTTGTCGCCGGCCTTCAGGCCGGAGTCGACGACGAGCAGTCCCTCGACACGGGGCCCGAGCTTGACGTCGCGGCGCTCGGCCGAATTCTTGTCGCCGACGACATAGACGTAGCGCCGGTCCTGGTCGGTCAGCACGGACTGCTCGTTGATGAGGAGCGCGTCCTTTTGCGACTCGCCGAGGAGCCGCACGCGGGCGAAGAGGCCGGGCGTGAATATGCCATCCGGGTTCGGCACGACGGCGCGCGCGCGGATCGTGCCCGTGGCCGGGTCGAGCGCGTTGTCCACGAAGTCCATCTCGCCCTTGTGCGGGAAGCCTTCCTCGTCCGAGAGGCCGACGAGCACGGGATTGCGCACGTCGCGCGAGCTTCCGCGTTCGCCCGCGCGCGCGGCCTCCTGGTAGCGGAGGTAGGCGCGTTCGTCGCCGGTGAACGTGACGTAGACCGGGTCGATGGACACGACGGTCGTCAGCAGCGACTCGTTCGGCGCGACGAGGTTGCCGGGCTTCACGAGCGCCTCGCCGGCGCGGCCCGTGATCGGCGAGGTGATGTAGGTGAACCCGTAGTCGAGTTTCGCGCGCGCGCCATTGGCGCGCGCGGAGAGCAGGTCTGCCTCCGCCTGCTGGGCTTCCATGCGGCGCTGGTCGAGCTCGCCCTGCGAGATCGCGCGCTCGTCGATCAGCGACTCGGCGCGCTTCAGTTCCTGCTGCGCGAGCGCAACCCGGGCCTCGGCGCGGCTCGCGTCGGCGGCCGCGGCATCGGCAGTCGCCTTGTACTCGCGGCTGTCGATCGTGAAGAGCAGTTGGCCCTTCTCGACCAGGCCGCCTTCCTTGTAGTGCACAGCCGTGAGATGGCCGGCGACGCGCGGGCGGATCTGCGCGGACTCGATCGCCTCGACGTGGCCGCTGTACTCGTCCCACTCGGTGACGGATTTCTTCACGACGGTCGCGACGTTGACGTCCGGCGGCGGCATCTGGTGCTGGTTCCCGCCGCCGCAGGAGGCCAGCAGTACCGCTGCAATTCCAATCAATTTGCGCATGGCTCAGGCTTCCTTGGCGACTTTCCCCGTGGGTTGCCCGACGCCCCATTGGCGCGCGAGGCTTTCCATCAGGGCTACGAGACGCGCACGGGCGGGTCCCGGCATCGAATACATCTGGAACAATTCCTGCCACATGAGTCCCTCGGCCGCGAGGTGCACGAGGTGCTGGCGCAGATCCCGATCGGTCCACTGCTTGCGGCCGAGGCGTTCTCGCAGGTCCTGCCGGCAGGGGTCCATCAGGGAGGGATCGAGCGTGGCAGCCGAGAGCATGCCGCAGAGAAAGCGCCGGTGCGAATCGTCCTGTGCGGTCAGCGTGCGGATGAATCCCAGCAGGCGCGCCGTCTCCGGGTCGCAGTCAGTCGGGGTGAGCGCGGCCTCGGCGACGTCCCATTGCAGGAAATCGGCTTCCAGGAGGCCCCTCAGCAGGTCCTCCTTGGTCGGGTAGTGGTAGGTGATCCCGCCCCGGGTAATGCCGCTTTCCTTGACGAGTTCATCAAAGGTGAGCGCGCCGGCGCCATCGCGCTCGACGATCTGCCGGGCGGCGGAGAGGATTTTTTCGCGGGCGAGGGGCGGACGAGCCATTTCTTTTAACTATACAGAACGTTCTGTATAGCCCGCAACCCCCGGTTTGAGACGCGCTAGATCCACCCTCGGCGGCGGAAATAGAAGTACGGCACCACGGCCGAAATCAGCATCAGGAAGAGCGCGAACGCATAGCCGTAATGGCTTTCCAGTCCCGGCAGGAAGCGGAAGTTCATGCCGTAGATGCTGGCGATCAGGGTCGGCGGCAGCAGCATGGTCGCCGCGACCGAGAAGATCTTGATGATGTTGTTCTGCTCGATATTGATGAGGCCGAGCGTCGCCTGGAGCATGAAGCTCGACTTGTTGGCCAGGAACGACGCGTGGTCCGAGAGCGCGAGCACGTCGCGCGACATGCTGCGGTAGCGCGCGAGCTGTTCCTTCGGCAGCTGGACCGCGGTCGACTGCTGGATGAACGTGAGTTGCCGGGCGAGTGTCACGAGGCTCTCACGCGCCTTGCTGGTGAGGTCGCCGTCGCGGCCGATACGCTCCATCACGCCGCGGAGATCGCGCGCGCGCGGTGCGTCCTTCGCCGTCGGCGCGGCGAACACGTTCGCCGACAGTTCGTCGAGGCCGACGCCGACGCGCTCGAGAACGTCCGCGGTGCGCTCGACGATGGACTCGAGCAGTCCCGCCAGGATGCCCGGCGCGCTCGTCGCAGCCGAAGGGTGGCGCTCCGAATACGCGACGAAGCGCCGGAACGGCAGCGGATCCACGTAGCGGTTCGTGATCAGGCGGTTGTGCGAAAGGATGAACGTGATCGCCGCGGACTCGGGCCGGTCGGTATCGATCTTGGTGACGACGGTCGCCGTCATGTAGAGCGTGCCGTTCTCCTCGTAGAGGCGGCTCGACGTCTCGATTTCGCGCATCTCCTCGCGCGAGGGCACGTCGATCGCGAGCAGGCGTTCGACCGCGCGCTCTTCGGCGAGCGTCGGCTCGAGCAGGTCGACCCAGACGCACTTCTCGGGAATGTCCGCCGGCGGCGGATCGAGCCGATCGAGTCCCTGGCTGCCGGGTACGAAGCAGTTCAGCACGCGGGCACCCGTGCCGGGTCAGCCGGCTTCGTGCTCGCGGGCGGCGAGGTCGTTCACGACCTGGAACAGCTGGTCCACACCTCCGGCCATCGTGGCGTCGGTCAGGTACTTGCCATGCACGACGAACATCGGCGTGTGGTCGAGCAGGTAGCGGCGCGAGAGATTCTCGGCCTGGCGCAGCTTGTTCTCGGCGGAAAACGTGCGGTAGTACTTCGCGAAATCCTCGGCGGAAACGCCTTTCGACATCAGGAACTCGCGCGCGGACTTCTCGGTCGCAGCCGGGTCCACGCGGCCGCCGCGGATAATCGTCAGCGGATGGCCATTCGCGTGGATTTCGCGGAACACCTCGGCGTGCAGCTTGTCGAGGAGGCCCAGCGACTCGATCGTGAAGAAGAGCCGCGCGTCCTCGCGCGTGACCTCGTTCCAGATGACGGGCGTGCGCTTCAGCACGATCCAGTCAGGCTTCGACTTCTCCCAGGACTCGAGCCGCGGCTCGAGCGCATAGCAGTGGCCACAGCCGTACCAGAATCCCTCGACGATCTCGACCTTTCCCGGCGGCGTGCTGACCGGCTGCGCAACCGGGTAGGCGATGAAGTTCTCGCCTTCCTTCCAGCGCGAGACGTCGCCCTTGGCCGGCGCGGGCGTCGTCGCCGCGACGGCGGCCGCGATCGGGCTCGTCGCGCTGACGGCCTCATCCACCGTCTCGCCATCGCTGCTGCCGGCTTCCGGCTTCGCGGCCGGAGCGGGGGCCGGCGGAGCCTCGGCGGTCGTCGCCGACGCCGCAGGCGCCTCCGCCTGCTGCGTTGCCCCGGGCGGAGCTTCCTTGCCGCAGGCCGAACACAGGAGCAAGGCCGCAATCGTCAACAGAACTGGCTTGTTCATCGCAATCCCTGTACGTACGAGGCGAGCGCGTGCATCTCTGCATCGGTCATGCGGTCGGTGACGGCCTGCATGATGTCGTTTCCGGCCGCGGTGCGCGTGCCGTCTTTGAATGCCTTGAGCTGGTTGTAGGTGTAGACCGCGTGCTGGGCGCGAAGTGCCGGGTACTTCGCCGGGCCGTTCCCGCGGCCCTGCGGTCCGTGGCAGGCGATGCAGGCCGGGATGCCGCGGCCCTTGTCGCCGCCGCGATAGAGCTTTTCGCCTTCCTTCCAGTTCGACGGATCCGCTTCGAGGCCGGCGGGCGTCTGCCGGGAAAAATGGGCCGCGAGGTCCTGCATGTCGCCGTCCATGAGCGCGGCGGCCATCGGCGTCATGAGCGGATTGACGCGCTTGCCCGCCTTGAACGCCTGGAGCTGCGCGACGATGTAGGCCTCACCCTGTGCGGCCAGGTTTGGCCATTCGGGATTGACGCTGGCGCCCGTCATGCCGTGGCAGGCGCTGCAAACGGCGGCTTTCTGCGCGCCGAGGGCGGCGTCACCGGCCGTCGCCGAAAACGCGATCAACGAGAGCGCAAGGATCGAGCCGAGGGGCTTCTTATTCATGCAAGAATTATATATGTCCCGGTATTCCAAGGCCCGATTCCTGAAAAGCGCCGTATCCCCGGCGACTTTCGGCGACGATTCCGGCTTTGAAGTCGCGATCGCGGGCCGTTCAAACAGCGGGAAATCGAGCGCGCTGAACGCCATCGTCCGCAAGCACGACCTCGCGCGCACGAGCCGGACCCCGGGGCGCACCCAGGCCGTGAACCTCTTCGAACTCGGGCCGGGCCGGCGGTTCGTCGACCTGCCGGGCTATGGCCACGCAAACGTGCCGGCCAGGGTCCGGGCGGAGTGGGCGGAGCTGATCGATGCCTACTTTGCGGAACGCGAGTCGCTCCGGGGCCTCTTCATCATCGTCGACGCTCGCCGCGGGTTCGCCGAGAGCGACGAGGCAATGCTGGCGTATGCGACGGTGCGCCGGCTGCCCTCGCACGTGCTCCTCAGCAAGTCGGACAAGCTCGGCCGCAACGACGCGAGGCAGGCGTTGGCGGAGGCCCGGCGCACGCTCGGCGAGCGCGCGAGCGTGCAGCTGTTCTCGGCGGAGTCGGGCGAAGGAGTCGACGCCGCGCAGGGTGCGCTGGAAGCCATGCTGGCAGGACACGTAAAAGTGCCCGGCGATCCGTGAGGACCGCCGGGCAGATACCCGGCTTGGGGATGCAATCCGGGCGACCCGCTCAGGGAGGGAAGCGGGGAGCGTCTCACGGCGCTCGAAAACTTAGATGGGGACGTCCCACGTAAGTTCCAAGCCTAGTGGGCGTCGTCCCAGTTCGCGCCGACGCCGGTGTCGACCCTGAGCGCGACGGCAAGATCCGCGGCGCCGCACATGAGTTCGACGACCTTGCCCCGCACTTTTTCAACTGCGGATTCAGCGACTTCCAGCACGAGCTCGTCGTGCACCTGTAGGACAAGGTGCGCAGGCGCCTTCGATTCCTCGAGCCAGGCCTGCACGCGGATCATTGCCCGCTTGATGATGTCGGCCGCCGTACCCTGCATCGGCGCGTTGATGGCGCTGCGCTCGGCGTACTGCTGCAGGTTGCGGTCGCGCGAGCGGATGTCCGGGAGATAGAGGCGCCGGCCGAAGACGGTCTCGACGAAGCCGCGCTCGCGCGCGCTCGCGCGCGTGCGTTCCATGTATTCGCGGACGCCCGGGTAGCGGCCGAAGTACCGGCCGACGTAGTCCTGCGCGGCATGGCGCTCGATGCCGAGCTGGCGCGCGAGCCCGAATGCCGACATGCCGTAGATGAGCCCGAAATTAATCGCCTTCGCGGCGCGGCGCTGGTCGTTCGTGACCTTGTCCACCGCGACGTCGAAGACTTCGGCCGCCGTCGCACGGTGAATGTCGCCTTCCTCGGCGAATGCGCGCCGGAGACTCTCGTCGCCCGAAAGGTGCGCCATGATCCGGAGCTCGATCTGCGAATAGTCGGCGGACAGCAGCACTTCGCCCCTGGGCGCGATGAAGGCCTGGCGGATGCGGCGGCCCTCGGGCCGGCGGATCGGGATGTTCTGCAGGTTCGGGTCGCTGGACGAGAGCCTTCCCGTCACTGCGACCGCCTGGTGATACGAGGTGTGCACGCGGCCGGTCTTGGCGTCGATCTGCTCCGGCAATTTTTCGGTGTAGGTGGAGCGGAGCTTCGCGAGTCCCCGGTACTCGAGGATGATGCGCGGCAGCTGGTATTTCTCCGCGAGTTCCTCGAGGACTTCCTCCGCCGTGGAAGGCTGGCCGGTGCGGGTCTTCTGCCTGACGGGAAGGCCCTGTTTCATGAACAGGATTTCCTGGAGCTGCTTCGGCGAGTCGAGGTTGAACGGCTGGCCGGCGGACTTGTGCGCTTCCACCTCGAGTTCGGCCATCCTCTTCGCGAGCTCGCCGCTCTGTTTCTTCAGCAGTTCGCGATCGACCAGTACCCCGTGGTGCTCCATCTCGAGCAGGACCGGCACCAGCGGCTGCTCGATCTCCTCGTAGATCCTGAGGAGCGCCGGCTCCTTCTCGAGCGCGGCATGCAGGACGCGGTGCAACTGCAGCGTGACGTCGGCGTCCTCGGCGGCGTAGGTCGAGGCCTGCTCGAGGGCTACCTGGTTGAACGGGATCTGCTTCGCGCCTTTTCCGGCGACGTCCTCGTACTTGATCGTGTCGATGCCGAGGTAGAGCTTCGCGCAGGAATCCATGTCGTGGCGCGTCGCGGTCGAGTTCAGCACGTAGGACTCGAGCATCGAGTCGTAGCGCATGCCGGCAAGGTCGATGCCTGCGCACTTGAGGACGTGCGCGTCGTACTTGAGGTGGTGGCCAACCTTCGGCCGCTTCGCGTCCTCGAGCAGGGGCTTCAGCTTCGCGAGCGTCTTCTTTCTGTCCAGCTGGTCGGGCGCGCCCGGGTAGTCGTGCGCGAGGGGCAGGTAGGCGGCCTTGCCGGGATCGACGCAGAAGGAGACGCCGACGATGTCGGCTTGCATATAGTCGAGGCTGGTCGTCTCGGTGTCGAAGGCGAAGAGA
>Ga0070675_100004072_pt1 | contig 11097 bp, 7 predicted proteins | sample KBSM43metaG_FD_65343 | JGI IMG/M metagenome (GOLD analysis project Ga0070675, IMG submission 65343) | Miscanthus rhizosphere microbial communities from Kellogg Biological Station, Michigan, USA - KBS M4-3 metaG | ecosystem: Host-associated > Plants > Roots > Rhizosphere > Soil ...
GTCGGCGCCGCCATCCGCCGGGCGCGCACGCGCCTGCCGGGCGGCGGCGAGACGCCGGTCGCCATCGTGCGCGTTCCGCGCGAGCGCATGGTCGGTAGCGGCATCGCGTCGTCTCTCGTCCACGAGGTGGGTCACCAGGCGGCGGCGCTGCTGGATCTCGTCAACCCGTTGCGGCTGCGCCTGCAGGCCGAAGGCCGGGCCGCGGGCCCCGCGGCCGGCGCCTGGCATCTGTGGGAGCTGTGGATCTCCGAGATCGTCGCCGACTTCTGGTCGGTCGCCACGATCGGCGTCGGGGCGACGCTCGGCCTGATGGGGGTGCTCAGCCTGCCGCGGGCGTTCGTGTTCCGCGCGGTCACCGACGACCCGCACCCGATTCCCTGGGTCCGTGTGCAGCTTAGTTGTGCGCTCGGTCAGGCGCTGTATCCGGATCCGCAATGGGCTCGCGTGAGCCGCGCCTGGTCGTCGTACTACCCCCTCGACGGGCTGCAGGAACGTCAGCGCGCCGTGCTCGAGCGCCTGCGCGAGACGTTGCCCGCGTTCGTAGCGCTCCTGCTCCGCCATCAGCCATCCCGGCTCGCGGGCGACACCGTCGCGGCGGTGTTGCCGCTCGGCGCGCGAACGCCGGCCCGGCTCAGGGCGCTGCTGCCGGAATGGGAAACCCGAGGCGGCTGGCGCGACGCGCCGCCGACGCTGGCGTTTGCGGTCATCGGCCAGGCGCGGGCCGACGGACGCATGACGCCGGAGCGCGAGGGCCGGCTCGTGGCCGACCTGCTGCAGCACTGGGCGCTCCGTACCACCATCGACGCGTCCGAGGCGTGCGCGCTCGATCCGGCGCCGCGTCGCACGTTCCGGAACCAGGCCGTCGCGTCATTGGCCGCGACAGGCGTTGCCTGAGGAGGCACACATGGTAGACGAGAAAGACAAAGAGGCCGGCAGCGGTAAGGGTGACCGGTCGAAGCACGGCGGCGGCAAGTCTGACGTTCCCGACCAGCTCGCGGACATGAAGCGTGGGTCCCATGGGCATGACCGGCCCCCGGTGCCGATCTACTTCGTGCCGAAGCCGTTCGCCGATGCGCCCGACGAGGAGCTCTGGGATTTCATCGCGGACACCTCGGAGCGGCTCTCGTTCAAGAACTACTCCCTCTTCATGGACGCGCTGCTGTCGGATCCGCCGTCCGGATCCAACGACGCGCTGAGCGCCGTGGCGAACGATCCACCGGAAGTTCCGTACCGGCTGGACAAGGGCAGGAAGCTGCAGGCCGAGCTGCGTCGGCACCTGTTCGGCCCCGACGCCTACAACCTGCTGCAGGTGGCCACCGAGTTCTTTCTCATCTCGCAGGCCTGCCGGGTGCCGCCGGATCTCGTGACGCCGAGGCTCTCGACGGTGTCCCCGAGCCTCCTGCCCTACCTCGAGCTGATTCGCGACCGGCTGGCGGAGGTGCCGCTCTTCGAAAAAGGCCGTCTCGGTCTCGGCAGCGGCGCCGGCGCGTATTCCATCTCCCATCAGCGCATTGCCGAGCCGTGCTTCCTCGAGCTGATCTGGTCGTACTGGCACGAGCAGGGCATGCTGGTGCAGACGATCAACGCCATCGCTATCCGCTACCAGAACATGCGCCAGGGCCGCGGCCGCGATCCGCTAGCGGCCTTCGAGCTCGACCCGCTGCGGCCGTTGAACAACTTCGTCTGGGGCTACCTCCAGACCGAGCACCGTCGCCTCAGCGTGGTGCGCCGATGCTACGAGTACGACCATCACTACGGTCTGCGGCTCTACGGCAAGGCGGTGCCGGAGTTGATGCCCGCTGACAGCCGCGCGAAGTTCCTGCCGGCTTTCCACGAGCTGCTCTATCAGACGCACGTCTTCCACAAGGACGACGACATCGCGACCGTGCAGGCCGACGCCTTCCCGGTGACCAACGCCCTGCGCGAGCTGCACTTCGTGCTCACCGAAGGGATGCAGAACCAGTACGGCGATCTGCCGTCGCAGGCGCGCGTCGAGATGCTGATCCAGCAGTGGTTCCTGGCGCGGCCGGAGATGCGCGAATTTCTTCGCGGCCGCGTCATGGTGCCCTACCCCGAGCGCTGGATGGACAGCGTCGACACCATGAAGTCGCTGCAGGGATGGACCGACGTGCCGACGCTGTACTTCAACGAGCTGGCGGTCACCGGCGAGCAGTTGCTGTTGTCGGTGCGCTTCGCCGACTGGTCGACCCAGACCGCGGACATCACGGACAAGGCCGCCGGCTGGGCGCGGCGCCACCGCAGCCTGATGCAGCGCTACGTCTATGCGTATCGCATGATCACCGGCGTCGATCTGACGGTGGATCGCGTCGAGGTGCAGCCGCCGCAGGCGCGCTACGGTCAGCCGCCGATCCGGACGCGTATCTCGGCGCTGCAGGCGCAGTCGCGAGCGCTGCCGCCCGGCGTCGATGACGACAGCCTGCTCGGCCCGCCACTCGCGAACCGCGGGCTGCTGCCGGCACGCACCAACGGGCGGGGGTACAAGCGATGACTCTCGGCATCCTCGTCGTGGCGCCGTACGGGCGCGTGCAGTTCCGCTACGCCTTCACCCCGGCCGACGTCGTGTGGCTCGGCCGCCTCTTGGCCGCGGCGTCGAGCGGCCGGTATCCAGTGCGACCGCGGGCGCTGCTCTGGAAGGCGCTCACCCGCTTTGGCGCCAGCGGCCGCAACGGCCTGTCGCTTGCGGCGTTCATCCAGCGCCTCGAGCCGTCGCTCCCGCGCGTGCCGTGGGGCCAGTTGGCGCCCGCGGTCCGCCAGCTCGCGTTCGCCGCGGGAACCGGCGCGCTCCGGCGGCGCAATCCCAATGCGCCGGTGTCCGTGATGCCGCGCGGCGGGGCGGCGGGGCCGGGTGGTTACGGCTACGGCCGGAGCCCCGCGGCAGGCGGCTGGGCGGGCGAATCGGAGCAGTTCGAAACGACGCCCGCGGAGTCGCCCGACGCGACGCCGGTGGCCGCCACGGATCCCGCAGCGCCGCCCGCCTCGGCGCCGCCTGACGCGGCGACCGAGGAGCCCGCGCCGGCAGAGCCGGACGACGCCGCGGATCTCTCGGCCGGTGGCGGCGGCACGGAGCCGCCGATGGCCGCGGAGCCGCCCCCTCCCCCGGCCGCGTTCAACACGCAGGACGGCAACAGGCTGGTGCTCAACTCACAACTGCTGCGCCGCTTGATGCGCGCCTATCGGCGGCGCCATCCGACGTGGGGCGTGCCGTTCGGTGCGCCTGGCTTCGGCGCGCAGCCGGCGGCCTACCGCTACCCGACACCGTACGGCGCCTCTCCGTACGTGCGCGCACCCTACGGCGGATATCCGCGCTGGCGGCCTGCGGTGACGGGGGCGGGGTTCGTCCGCCCGTGGGCCGGTCAAGCCGCCACCGGTCTGCCGTTGGCTGCGCGGCGCGCGCTGGTCGGGCGCATGCAGCGGCTCGCGCAACAGGCCCGGCGTGTCGGCACGCTGCGCTCGGTAAGGTCAGGCCGGCGCTATCCGGTGTTCGGCGGCCAGGTCGGGGGGAAGAACTACCGCATCGTCACGCGTCCGCGTCGAGGCATGCAGCACGAAATCATGCTCGTCCGCGGCGGCGCGCTGCAGCAGGAGCTCGCGGGCTGACCGCTCGCGGGGAACGACGGCAGGCCGGTTCGGCAGGAGGATCGAATGCGATCAACGACAGGCGATTCCTGGGCGCCGCGCGGTGTCTGGAGCGGTGAGCTCGACGAGTTCGAGGAAGCGGGCGGGTCCGGCACGCCGCCCGTGACCTCGCTGCGGATGCGGACGCCGCCGCCCGCCCCCAAGCCGAAGGTGGTGCAGGCGCGGATTCTCTGGCCGGCGCTGGGGTTCCCGGCCGTGATCGCCCCGCGTGCGCAGCCGCCAACGAGCGGCGAGGACGCAATCGGCAACGCCACCCGCTGCATCTGCCTTCTCGTGGCGTGCGATACGTCCCTCCTGTCGAAAGAGGACGCCGCGCGCTACCTGCGCTACGTGCCGTGGCAGCAGCGCGGCCGCCGGCACCTTCCCGCCGCCGGCCCCGGCTCGTTTGCCGAGACCGACCTCGAAGTCCGCAGCCACGAGCGGCGGCCGATGACGACGTCCGGCCCGCGCGATCTCCACGGCGAGCTGATCTCGTTCGGCGGCGACCGCGGCAATCAGAACGGCATCACCGCCAGCCTCAGCGACGCCGTCAAAGGCTTTTACGTACAGAGCGGCCTGAAATACCTCTACGAGATTCGGGTGTCCGAGCGTCGGTCCGGCCTTCTGACGGACGGCTGCTATCACCTGTTCTGGAACAACGCCGCCACCCGTGAGGACGCGCCATCGGACGAGATGGCGCTGCTGCTCGCCCGCTTCGCCGCCCCGCGGCGCCAGCAGGAGAGCGCCGCCGAGTGGCGGGTCAACCGCGAATTCCTGCTGCGGGAGTACGAGTTCGAGTACGGCTACCTGCACCAGCCCTACCAGTCGGGGCGCGTCCGCACCGAGGTGCTGCACCCGGTCTTCGTGGACCGGCAGGCGCCCTCGACGCTGCGCATCGGTCACGCCACCGACATGCACGTCTCGACCCATCTCGATGTCTACGAGCGGAACCTCCAGAACTCGAACTTTCGCAACCTGCACTTCAACAACTGGAACCGGAGCTTTGCCGCCGTCTACGAGCGCGCCAAGACCAACACCGACGTCGTCCTGCTCACCGGAGATTTGATCGACTACGGCCGCGGACATTGGGGGCTGAACCGCGCCGATCGCCTTGGCGACGACGGCTCGTATCACGTCGATCGCAACTGGTTCCTCTTCTACCATCTGCTGGCGTCCGGCGGCGCCTATACCCGCCCGGTTTACACCATCCTCGGCAACCACGACTGGCGGCTGAATCCCTACACGCCGTTCGCGGTGGCCGGCGCGCCGGCGCCGTCGGAGTTCTTCCACGGCATGGCGCTGCCGCGTACCGCCCAGGAACGCGAACAGCAGCGGGCGCCGATCCGAGCCGCACACGGCAAGGGTTTCGAGCGGATCGTGTCCTATCTGTCCGACGTCGAGAAGAAATGGCAGCTGGCCTTCCGCAAGAAGTCTCTGTGGGCGGGGCTCAAATCGATCTTCGGCGGCAGCCAGACGGCGGACATCAAGGGCTACCCGACCGAGACCACCGTGAAGTCCGTCGAGTGGTACCTGCAGACGATCAATCCGTTCCTCGACTACTGGTTCGCCAGGCCCAGCGGCCAGCAGGTGCTGATGCTCGACTGGGCGGAAGACGAGAACGTGCTGTTCCCGGAGACCACCAACGGCAGGCGGCACGGCCTCAATATCGCGTGGTTCGTCGCCGGCACCCCGAACGCCGACGGGCCGAAGGCGCGCAACTGCCTCACCAAGCTGCAGTGGTGGCTGGCATCGCAGTTCGCGGACGCGCGCTTTCCGGCCAAGGTCATTGGCGTGCACGCGCCCCCCATCGGACCGTGGTCCGACTGGTCGGACCATGAGCTGCTCGGCCGCGTGAAGCGGTATCCGCCGGGTCCCAAGCCGCGGGGCAACGTCGGCTACTCGTCGAAATCGCGCGACGGCAAGACCCGGCAGTGGAACGGCCACCCCCTCTATGCGATCAGACCGGCGCAGGAGAAGAGCTCCGATCCGGTATTCGGGATGGATGCGAGCTACGGATCGTTCGAGAGCCGGCGGGCGGACTTCATCAAGATGGTGGCGAACGCAGGCAAGGGCATTCGCCTCGTGCTCTCCGGGCACATCCATCGCAACGGCCTGTTCTCCGTCTACGTCGGCGACAAGTCACGCGGCGCGCTGGCCGGGCAATGGCTGATTCAAGCGGAGATCCCGCAATCGGTCGCCAACATCCGCCCGCCGATGACGTCGAAGCGGCCGACGGAGCAGACGCCCAGCGGCCTGCGCTACCCATCGGGTCCGCTCTACGTCAACACCACCAGCGCCGGGCCGCGCGGCAACATCAACGTGGACGCGGGCAACGAGCAGCGCGCCGACCCCGGGCTGGCGCGGGTCCACCTGGCGGCCGACGGCACCATTCAGCAGGCCGCGTTCGAGGCCGTCTCGCCCGCGGCGATCAAGGCGACGAGCACGGTGCCGACGCGCGTGCCGCAGACCGCGCCGGCGCGGGTACCCGTCGGCGTGCCGTAGAGGAGAGGTGTCTATGAACAGCCTGCTCGAGCTCGACGGATTCGAAGCCGCGGTGCCGGCCCGTTCCGGACCGCGCGCGGTGCGCACCGTCCCCGCGATCATGCGTCCGCATCCCGACCTCGACTACGTGCAGATCGTGCCGGCGAAGCCGGCGCGGCCGCAGGGTGAGATCGAGTCGGAGATCACCGGCGCCGACGATTCACGCGGCCCGGTGATGGACACGGCGCCGGTGCCCTACCGGTTCGTGTGCTGGCTGGATCTCGACTTCGGCGTCATCGGCGGCAACCAGGTCGTCGTACGTGGCACCGGCACCCTGATCAGCGCGCGCCACGTGCTGACGGCTGGACACAATCTCTTCAACGTGTTCGGCGGGGTTGCGCGCGCGGTCGTGGGCGTGCGCGTCGGCCCGGGGTTCAACTGCCTGGCCAAGCGCGGCGACATCTTCGGCCTGGCGCGGTCGCTCCGCACGCGCGTGTCCGATCAGTGGCAGAACGCGCAGAACCGGCAGTTCGACTACGGCGTCATCACGCTCCGCACGCCGATCGGCACCAGCCGTCCGGCGGCGCTCGGCGGCGCGCAGCTCGGATGGTGGGGCAGCAAGGAGCTCGGCGCCGGCACTCGCATCAACCCGACGCCAGTTGCGCGCTTGACCGACCGGCACGTGAACACGAGCGGCTACCCGAGAGACAAGTGCTGCGTGCGCGACATCGCGCTGACGCAGCAGTGCCGCTCCGCCAGCCCGCTGGCGCCGTGCGCGCCGAACCTGTGGGCGACGGTGCCGTTCCGCTCGTTCGGCCGCATCACCAACACGTCGCCCGCCGCGGCGCCGCGGCTGATGTTCTACGACCTCGACACCTGTCCTGGCAACAGCGGTGGCCCGATCTGGACCACCTGGCGCGACGACAACACCGGCATCACCTACCGCAACCTCGTGGCGATTCACACCGGCGCGGCCCGGTTCATCACGCCGGCGCTGGCCGACATCGCCAACCGTGGAGTGCGCATCACCGACGACGTGATGACCGACGTGCGGCGGCTGATGCAGGCGCCGTAGTCACACGTCGTCGGTGCCGGTCGGCGGCGCCTTGGACCCGCCCGCGGGGCGTTCGCGTCGCGCCGCCCGCCGCAGCTGCAGCGCGCGATCGGTGACCTTCAGCTGGCGGGCCGCACGCTGAAGCGAACCTGCGGTCCCGAGGGCCAGATCAATGGCGACTTCCGTGGCTGCGTAGCCGATCTCGCGCAGCGGCACGCCCCGGGCCACCGCCCGGCCGATCGCCGTCTCGAAGGCCGCGTCGCGCCAGTCTGGCGGATCGACGCCCGGGAGCGGACGCTCGTCGGGGGGGATGTCGCCCACGGTGAGCGGGCCCGGACCGACGTGCCGCGCGGCGAGCCGGTGCACGAGCTGCTGCAGATCGCGCACGTTGCCGGGATACGCGCGCGTCAGCAGGTACTCGCGTACCGGCTCGTCGAGCTCGACCGCCGACGCGTCGGGGGCCGAGTGCCGCTGCGCCAGGAACGCGCGCGCCAGCGGCACGACGTCCGCCGCGCGATCGCGCAGCGGCGGAAGCCGGATCACGACGCTCGCCAGCCGGTAGTAGAGATCGCGGCGGAAGGCGCCGCGCTCGACGTCCTCGAGAAGGTCGCGGTTGCTGGCGCACACCAGGCGGAACTGTGAGGTGTGCCAGGTGTTGCTGCCGACACGCTTGTAGGTCCGCTCCTGCACGGCTCGCAGCAGCTCCGCCTGCAGCGGCAGCGGCAGCTCGCCGATCTCGTCGAGGAAGAGGGTGCCGCCGTCGGCGAGCGCGAAGCAGCCGTCGCGCGCCGTGACCGCGTCGGTGAAGGCGCCGCGATCGTGGCCGAAGAACTCGCTGCCGGCCAGCTGCGGCACGATGGCCGCACAGTCCTGGATGATGAGGTCGCGTCGCCGCGGCCGGGCATCGAGCGTGTGAATCAGGCGCGCGGCGAGCTCCTTGCCGGTACCGGTCTCGCCGAGGAACAGGACCGAGGCGTCGCTGAAACGGCCGACCTCGACGATCCGCCGCAGCGCGGTCACCCAGGCCGGGCTGCGCCCGACGAGGTTGTCGCGTACGAGCGGGGCGTCGACGATCGCGTCGATCGCTGCCCACCGTTCGAGGCGCGCGGCGATGCCGGTGGCCGGATCCGGGTGATGGTGCCAGGCGATGACGTCTGATGCGCCCGCGGCGAGGAGGTTCCAGATCCCCTCCGGCGGCAGCCGCTGCGGGTCGAGGCTGACGGCGAGGACGCGCGCGAGCCCGCCGCGTTGCGAGTGCAAGACCTCGAAGAGCCGTGGGGTCAGCCGGTCGAAGAGCACCACGCTGTCGCCGGACCCTTCCTCTGCCCCCTCGTGGTGGAAGTGGACGCCTGCGTGTGCGAGGGCATCCAGGGTCGGCCCGGCGGTTGCCGGCCGGTCGTCGAGGAGTACGTGCCGCCACACCGCCGGAATCCGCATTGATGCCGCCGAGTACGCGGTCGAGTCGCGCGAGCGCGAGTCGAGTGATCAGAATCCGGACAGCGCTTTGGGGGAGTGCGGTCCAGGTGGCTGCGAGACGATAGCGCCGACTGTGAGTGATCTCAAGCACGGCCATAACGCAGCCGGGCGTGATGAAGATCCGCTCCCGTGTGATGAAACGACGGACGCGGTGGGTTCAAACGCCGGCCAGGACCTTGACCCGGTTGGACCAGGTTCCGCTACCTGCTCCGTCGCCTGCGACCAGCCGCCGTCGTCTTGCTGGCAGCCGACAAGAGTCCGCCGCGGACGTGAGTTCGGCAGACCAACTCCCGAGTGGCCTGCACCAATCTTCACGAGCCCTTCCTTGAACTGCACCGCGTCGATGCGGTGTGGTTCTTGCCTCACCACCCAGGCGTGAGCCGGCAGCGGCGCGGGCTGCGCCTGCGCAGGCGCCGTCACGGTCTGTTTAAGACGAAGCCAGAACTCGAGGAGACGCACTATGTGGGCAGGCATCGGCGGCAATAGATCTCGGTGGCGTACTCGACTCGTCGTGCTCGTCGCGGTGCTCTCCGGTGCGCTTCGCGGCGCACCCGTCCACGCGCAGAGCGGCGCCAATCTCGGCAGCGTGATCGAGTCGGCGCCCATCTATCTGCTTCCGGATCGGGGTCGTGAACCGCTGCGCACGGCTGCGGAGGGCACGCTCCTCGACGTCCTGACCATCGCGAGCGACTGGGTTCAGGTACGGTTCCGGGATCCGGAATTCGGACCGCGCGTCGGCTTCATAGAAGCTCGATTCGTGAAGCTATCGCCCGCGTCCGACGCACGGCCGCTGGATTTGTCTTTCGCCCCCTTGAGTGGTGGCGCGGCTGGATCGTCGGTGCAACGTGTGCCGCCGACGCCGACCCCAACTGCTCGCCCGGCGGCGCTCCCTGGTCTCGGCCGCGACGGGTTCTGGTTCTACGGAGGTCTCGGCTACGGCTCCGTCGGATGCGACACCTGTCTCGGTTCCCGCGCGGGTGGATTGAGCGGCGGCCTCACCTTCGGCGGCACGCTGTCGCCCCGCGTGCTGCTCGGCGTTGGCACCAGCGGCTTCACCAGGACGGACGGATACGGCGCGCACCTGACTGTCGGCACGGTCGACGCGCGTCTGCGCTTCTATCCGTCCTCCACGTCCGGCTTCTTCCTCACCGGCGGCTACGGGCTCGGCCATTTCAGCATCCATGACGAATCACGGTTCGGCTCCGGCGCGGTGATCGGCGCTGGCTGGGACCTGCGCGTGGGCCATAACGTCAGCCTGACGCCCTTCTACAACGGGTTCGCGATGCGGTCGTCGCTCTTCGACGCCAACGTCGGGCAGATCGGCCTCGGCGTGACAATTCACTGAGGTCTCCATGCGAACCTTCTCCGTCACCTCCGGACCGATGGCGGCCGTGCTCGCGGTTGCCCTGCTGACTGCAGGCTGCGATCGCCTGCAGTGGCCCACGACCACCACGCACGACGAGGCGTCCCGATACGAGACCACCAAGGATGGCCGTGGGCGGCTGGTCCGCCTCGACAAGATGACCGGCGAGGTGACGATGGTGAAAGGCACGAAGGCGCCGCGTCCCACAACCGCCACCCTTCCCGCTGCGGCGCGTGTAGTCCGACGAGCGCGAACGGCGAGCGAGCCCTCACTGCAGCCGCAGCCGACGTCGGCCCCGGCACACCCGGCGGTGTCGAAACCGGCGGCCGGCGCGCTTCCGCCAGTCCCCACTCCGATCAAGTTCGGCGAACTGTGCGGCAATCCAGGCGAGCGCGTCGCGGTCACGCTGGTGGACACCGGCGTGTACGCCCGGCCCAATCTGGGTACGCCACTGGTGGGGCGGGTGGTGAGCGGAACCCTGGTGACGATTGCGGGCGACTCCGGTCAGTGGCTGCGCGCCACCCTGGAGGGGCGTAGAGGACCTCTCTCGGGCTTCGTGCACTGCACGGCGTTGCGGCCGTTGACGCCCGGCGGTACGCCGGACAGCGACCCTGAGGCCGGGGACCAGCCCTGAGCCCAGCGCCAAGAGAAGGTCTTGTCACACGCGACGCGAGAAAGCTCTAGCGAGGGCGCTGATCGGCATCGCGAAGAGAAACGGCGACGAGGTCGAGCAGACGCTCCATCGGCTCGACGCTGGCCGACTCGGTGAAGTCGATTCCGACCAGGCCATGCAGCCACACCGGGAGCTCTACGCGCTCGAACACGAGTGGCACGAGACGCTTGCGGCGGTCGGCCAGGTCGAGCGTTTTCGAGATGATGGCCTCTTCCGAGGTGTGGTCACTCGCCAGATACTGCGACGTGATCACGCAGAGCACGTAGCGGCTCTCCTTGATGCACCGTTCCATTTCCGAGAGAAAGTGCTCGTTCGCCGCGAAATCGCGAAAGTCGATGGCCACCCGCAGTCCACGCCGCTCGAGCGACTCCAGGATGTCGAGGGCGTACGTCTTGTCCGGCTCCGTGTGTCGAT
>Ga0070675_100004076_pt1 | contig 11093 bp, 9 predicted proteins | sample KBSM43metaG_FD_65343 | JGI IMG/M metagenome (GOLD analysis project Ga0070675, IMG submission 65343) | Miscanthus rhizosphere microbial communities from Kellogg Biological Station, Michigan, USA - KBS M4-3 metaG | ecosystem: Host-associated > Plants > Roots > Rhizosphere > Soil ...
GATTGGTACGGACTGGAGCTGGCGGCGACGCGCGGCGGCGCCGAGACGATGTATCCCGAGTACCGGTCGAAGATGGGCGCGCCGCACCGCAAGCCGCCCGACCGCTGCCAGCGCTATTGCACCTGCAGCGGCGGCTTCGGCTGCAACGTGACGCCGCCGCCAGCGCGATGATCTCTTCGTGGGTACGTAGAGGGCGGTCTTCAGACCGCCCGGGAGGATTCGCTTCATGAAAGCCATCACGATGCGCGGCGCGGCGATGATCAGCCTCGCGTTGCTCACGGTTGCCCTCGCCGCACGGCTCGGGGCCGCCGACGAGACGACGACGCTTCCGGGCGGGGCGTGCGCGAGCCTCCAGGGGATGTCGATTGCCGCCTCGGCCATCGGGTTGCCGACGTCCGGAGCCGAAGTGCAGGCCGCGGCCATGGTGGCGGCGGCGGCTGCCAGCAACGTCAACGGCGACTACTGCAAGGCGACCGGCATCGTGAAGCCGAAGAACCCGTCGTCGCCCAACCTCGAGTTCGAGGTGAACCTGCCGGCGGCGTGGAACGGCCGGGCGCTGCAGATGGGCGGCGGCGGCTACAACGGCACCCTCGTCACCGGCCTCACCGGCTTCACGCTGCAGCCGGCGAACGTGGACAACCCCCTCAAGCAGGGCTACGTCACCCTCGGCAGCGACGGCGGCCACAAGTCCAGCGCCGGCTTCGACGGACGCTTCGCGATGGACGACGAGGCGCTCGCCAACTTCGGGAAAGAGTCGGTGAAGAAGGCGCACGACGCCGCGCTCGAAGTGATCAAGAAGGCGTACGGCCGCCCGCCGCAACGCTTCTACTTCATCGGCGGCTCGCAGGGCGGCCACGAGGCGCTCGATGCGGCCGCCCGCTACTACCGCGACTATGACGGCGTGGTGGCGCACTACCCGGCCTACAACGTGACGCTGCTCCACCTCGGCTCACTCAATGCCGGCCGCGCCGTCTATGAAGGCGGCGGTGCCGCCTGGCTCAACCCGGCCAAGACGAAGCTCATCACCGACGCGGTCTATGCCAAGTGCGACCTGCTCGACGGCGCCAAGGACGGCATCATCAGCAACGTGAAGGGGTGCAACGCGACGTTCGACGTGAAAACGCTGCGATGTGCCAATGGAACCGACGGCGGCGACAGCTGCCTCTCCGACGCACAGCTCGCCGCCGTCGCCAGGATCACCTCGGACTACAAGCCGGGTGTTTCCGTGGCCGGCATGGACACATTTCCGCGCTGGGCGTTCCTCGAGGGTGCGCTCTTCCGCGAACGATCCAACTGGGGGACGGTGCCGCAGCCGTCCAACCCGCTCTCGGGCAAGGAGCCGCTGCTCTACACGGCCGGCGATCAGACCGCCAAGTTCATCATCACCCGCAACCCGGAACTCGACACGATGACCTTCGATCCGACGCAGTGGAAGTCGCGGGTGGAGTGGTCGGCGGCGATGATGGACGTGACGAGCGTCAGCCTCGCGCCCTTCAAGGCCAAGGGCGGCAAGATCATCATGACGCACGGCACCGCCGACGACTTCATCACGCCGCACAACAGCGAGGCGTACTACACGCGCCAGGTCAAGGAGTTCGGCCAGGGCGGCGTGGACGGCTTCATGCGCTTCTACATGGTTCCGGGGTTCGGCCACGGATTCGGGCCGTTCAACGCGAAGATCGACAGCCTCACGGCGCTGCGCAACTGGGTCGAGAAGGGAGAAGCGCCCAAGGGTCTGACGGCGGCCGACGGCAACCCCGGGGCGAACCGCACGCGGCCCCTGTGCGAGTGGCCGAAGTGGCCGAAGTTCACGGGCGCCGCCGGCAGCGAAGGGAGCGCCAGCAGCTTCACCTGCGTCGCGCCGTAGAGCCCTGGTGGGGGCACCGGCTTTAGCCGGCCCTGGGCCGCCTGAAGGCGGCGCCTACATGGGTGACAACCCTTCCGAGAGCTCGATGTAGGTGCCCCACGGGTCGGTGAGGAACGCCACACACTGAGGTCGGCAGCGCCGGCTCGCCATACACCTCGACGGATGCCGTCGGGCGCGAGCAGGTGGACCTCATTGGGGTTCTCGGTGGGCTCGATCAGCACACCGGTCGCCTTCCACGCTGCCAGCGCCTTTGGCATGTCCTGCACGATGAACCCGAAGTGATTGACGATGGCGCCAGCGGGGGACGGCGCCGGCGGTTCCACCTTACGCAGCATCGCGTAGCCGCCCGGGAACTGGATCAGCTCCAGCGGGCCGTTGTGCACCAGGGGGCCACCAAGCAGGCTGGTAAAGAAGCGCGTGTGCGCCGCGGCGAACGTCCACGCCGCGATCCGCATACGGCCCGGCATCTTATACCCGAACGTCAGCGGTGCAGCCGGCGCACGACGAAGCCGGCGCCCACGAACCACTTCTGTGCCGCGCCATGGACGCCGCGCCCGAACTCGACGTCGAACTGCCCGTTGGCACCGATCGGGACGGTGACGCCGCCGTCCACCGAGCAACCACAGTCCGCCCCGGCAAACGCGCCGTCCACTTCCCCGTAGGCAGCGACACCGCCGCCCACGCCGTGATCGAGCGACACGCTGATCTCGCGCCCCCACGCGCGACGGTCATCGCCGCTCGCACTGGCGGCATTGAGCGTGCCGGACAGACCGAAGCCGCGCGGCAGCCCGCGCGCGGCCGCGACCTTGAACCCCGGATCGTAATGGGCCGAGCCCAACCCGTTCGACGCCGTCGGGAGCGACAAGTACGGCAGCACCGCCAGATCCACGCCGGCGCGCGCTTCGTCGAGCAGCTTCACTTTGGCTCCCACCTCGGCGTCCGAGCGGCCGTGCGTCTGGGTGCGCCCGGCCGGCGTCCGATCCGACTGTTCGATGAAGCCATCGGCCGACACACGCAGCTCCAGACGGGACGCGACGCCCACTCGCGCCAGCAACTGCGGCGCGCTCACCTGCCGCCGCGCGGAGTCCGTCTGCTCGAGAGTGAAGCCGGTTTCAATCTGGATGGTGCCGTGACCGACGACGCTGCTCGACTCGCCGAAGCCGGGACGATCGGTGACGAGCTCCGGACCCGCCGGCGGCGACGCCGGCGCCTGAGCGGCGCACAGCGCGGGCTGCAGCAGAACGAACAGGACCGCGAGCCGCACGTCCCCTCCTGCGCGCTTCGGCGAGGCAAGCGGCTCAGCGCACCGGGTCGAGCGTGGCGGCTACGCAGCTGAAGCTCGCGGCGCTGTCGGTGCTGCCAGTGCCGTTCCAGCGCGCCACCTGACCAAACGGACACAGCGGCCGCGTGCGATCGACGACGCCATTGGTGGCATGCGAGGCGTCGATGCGCGCCGGCGCCAATCCGCTCTTCAGCCACGCCTCGACGGCTGCCACCTTCTCGAAGGTGTCGGTCCCAGGCCCGCCGGTGCAGTGGTTCATCCCCGGCACCATGTAGAGCTGCACCGAGGTGCCGACACCGGCACCGCCCTGCGCTGCCACGACTTTCTGGAAGAAGTTGATGGTGTTGTAGGGCGTCACCTGCGGATCCGACCAACCGTGGTAGAGCAGGAGCTTCCCGCCGCGCGCGAAAAACGGGCGCAGGTTGACGTCGGTGGATCCGAGCACGTCGTCGGGATCCGACGCCTGTGCGCGATCGAGGTCGAACGCGGGGTCGAAATACGACGCCTCCCACGCCGGGTCCTTCGCGATGATGAACTTGAACGCGTCGGCCGCGTAGGTGATGGGCGCCGGGCTGCCGATGACCGCCCACCCCAGCTCGGATCCGCGCGCCAGCCCCGGCAGCACTTCAGCCCGCGTGACCGGATGTGCCGCCCCGGCATACATGTGCCTCGCCGACGTCACCTGCGCCGGCGTGAGGCAGCTCGCGTCCTCCAGCGCCGATGAGCACTGAAGCGCTCTCGGATCGAACGTGCACGCGCCCGGGTTTTCGATCACACCATCGGCCACACCGTCGCGCGCGTCGCAGGCGGCGAGCACCGCGTGGTGCAGCGCGGGGTACTTCGCGGCCGGAATGACGGCGGCTGACGAGGCATTGACCATGCGGTTCATCGCCATCCGCCCGGCGTGGAGGTGCATGTAGTTGACCGCCGGGGCCCCGGCAATCACGGCGTCGAAATCCGCCGGATATCGCACGGCCGCGGCAACCCCCTGGCGCCCTCCCTGCGAGCATCCGTTCCAGATCGACAGCGCCGGCGGCTTGCCGTAGAACGCGTCGATGACCGCCTTGGCCTTGGCGGTCATCTCGTGCACCGCCCGGTAGCCGAAGTCGATCACCTTGTCCGGGTGGCCGAGCGCGAACGACGCCGTGTTGCCCACGTGACCGGTGTCGGTGCCGGCGGTGGCGTAGCCGGCGGCGACCGCCTCGGCCATCGACGCGTATGGGATGCTGCCGGTCCACCCGCCGTTGCCCACCGCCTGGAAGCGGCCGTTCCAGTCAGACATCGGCAGCCAGATCTCGATCTTGATGTCCGAATCACGCGAGGGCGTCAGGGTCGCCGCCAGGCGGCAGAACCCCGGCAGCGTGGCAAAGAGCCGCGCGCGGGCGACCGGTACGATCGACGGACTGGACGCCGGCAGCGCCCCAGGCGCGACGTGTTCCACGGCGGTCATCGCCGTGTCAGGCAGCTTGAGGGAGGCCAGCGACTCGCACGATGCGGCCTCGGCGCGAGGCGCCGCCGCCAGCGTCAGGAATCCCCCGAGGATCAGCGCGGTTGTCTCAGATCGAAGCATTTGGAGCGGATTCTACGCCCGATGGTTCGAGGCGGAACCACGTCGGACACACGAATGTTACTTGCTCGTCACCGCCTCAGCCGTCCGGATGATGGCGGCCGACCCCGTCGATCCAGGCGTCACGCTCGTCGGCGTCGGGTCCGTGTCGGGGTCCGCGTCGGACCTCTCCGGACTGCAGGGATCGACCATCTGCGCCCTCGACGTCAACAAGGTCGTGACCGACACCTGCGTCGACGCGGCGACGCTGGGTGGGTTTGGTTCCGGGTTTACCTACACCGGGCACGACAACGTGTTCCTCGGCGTCCCCGATCGGGGGCCGTTCGATGGCCGCACCAACGTGCCGTACCCGACGCGGTTCCACTTCTTCCACATGACCGTGAATCCATCAGCGGCGTTTCCGAACATCGAGATCCAGCTGCTCGATACGCGGTTCCTCAAGGGCCCCGGAACTCGAACTTCGTCGGCGATGCCTACGCGTTCGGCTCGGACGAGCTCTCCACGGCGCGGTTCGATCCCGAGGGCGCGCGCGTCGACCGCGACGGCAACTTCTACATCTCGGACGAGTACGGACCGTATGTCCGGAAGTTCAACCGTCAGGGCCACCTTCTGGCGCGCATTGCGGTGCCGGACAAGTTCCTGCTCGATCCGGTCGGCGGCAGACAGAGCGGCGACATCAACAACCCGATCGACGCGGCCTCGCTCGAACTGACGCCCGCCTACAACGTCACCGGCCGTCAGGCCAACCGCGGCATGGAAGGTCTCGCCATCACGCCCGACGGCACGATGCTCGTGGGCATGATGCAGAACGCGCTGATTCAGGACAACGGCCTGGTAGTCGTGGCCGACAACACGACGGTGCCGGGGCGCCGCGGACGCAACAACCGCATCCTGACCGTGGACATCGAGACCGGCGAGACGCACGAGTACGTCTACACCGTGGACGCGATCAACCAGGGGCGCGGCGTCAACGAGCTCGTGGCGCTCAACGATCACGAATTCCTCGTGCTCGAGCGCGACAACCGCACCAATCTCGCGGGTTCGGCGCCCAACCTGAAGCGGATCTACAAGATCGACTTGAGCAAGAACGGGCTGACGGACGTGACCGACGTGTCGAACGTGCCGTCGCTGCCGGAGCTGGGAGGCGCCGCGCTGACCGCCGTGAACATCACGCACCTCCCCAAGGTGCTGTTCATCGACATGGGATCACCTACACGCCGCAGGATCTGCCCGAGCCGATGTTCCCGCCGGGACAGGTCAAGAAGATCGCGAAGTAGCCTTTGGCCTTTAGCCTTCAGCCTTTCGCGGCGACGTATGTCTTGCGGGCCCGTGCCTTGAGACCTTTCTGGCCCACCCGTACCTCGACTTCGTGCACCTTGCCGTCCTTGCGCGGCGGCACGAAGCCGAGCAGATACTGGCTGTGCAGCTCCTCGGCGACCCGTGCGAACGCGGCGCCGAGGTCCTGATTCGGGCGAATCTCGATGTAGCCGCCGCCGGTGTGCTCGGCGACCAGCGCCAGACCGGCGTCGGGCAGCTCCGCTTCGAGCGCCGCCTGCAGACCGCCAGGGCCGAGCCCCGGAGGCGCACGCCGGCCGCGGCTCCGCATGCCGATCCCGTAGACCATCACGTCCTCGCGGCGGGCGCGTTCGATCACCTCCACCTGGCTGACGTAACGCTGGCGGAAGCTGATCGGGCCGCTGTCCTTGCCGTCGCTGAGCACCAGCACGACCGACCGCATGTCCTTCTCGGATCCGAAGGCCGTGATCGCCTCGTCCACCGCGCGCCAGAGCGGCGTGGGCGCATCTGGATTGATCGACCGCGGCAGCGCCGCTCGCAGCTCGCGCAGGTCGTGCGTGAAGCCGGCGCCGACGTCCACGTCGTGACCGAAGGTGCCGACGCGGGCTACGTCGTCGGGGCGGAGGCGCGTGAAAAGCTCGTCGGCGGCCTCGCGCAGCAGCTGCAGGTTGCCTTCCATGCTGCCGGAGACATCCAGCATGACGACCAGCCGGATCGGCTGAGGCGTGTTGTCGAACTGCGTAATCGGCTGCGGCTTGCCCTCGTCGCGGACCTCGAAGTCGTCGCGACCCAAGGTGGTGACGAGCTTGCCGTCTCGATCGGTGACCGTGCTGAACACCCGCACGATGTCGCCAGCACCGCGGAACACCGGTTGCTGCGCGGCCGCGACGGCCCCGAGGAGGCACGCGACGGCGGTGAGGCCGGTAGGGAACCGGGTCATGGGGCTACTCGCTGCTCATGTCAGGCGCTCGGCTCCCCATATCTATCACGGAGCCCCTGGCTCCGGCGAACGCTGGCTCAGGCCGCGGCCGCCGCGGGGCGGCCCACGAGCGCGGCCAGCTGCCCGACGACCTCCATCGACATCTCGGCCTGAGCGGACAGTTCCTCGCTGGCCGCCGCGCTCTCTTCGGCCGTGGCCGCGGTGGTCTGCGTGGTCTTCTCCATCTGCGTCATGGCCTGGGTGACCTGATCGATACCCTGCGCCTGCTCGCGGCTCGCGGCGCTGACCGCGTCCACCAGCACCTTCACCTGACCCGCGCCGGCCGTGATCGCCTGCATGGCGCCAGTCACCTGCGCGACTCGCTGGTTGCCGAGGTTGGCGTTCGCGATCGACTCCTCGATGAGACCGGCTGTGTCGCGGGCCGCCTGCGCCGAACGCTGCGCGAGGTTCCGCACCTCGTCGGCCACGATCGCGAACCCCATCCCCGCCTCGCCCGCACGCGCGGCCTCGACGGCGGCGTTGAGCGCCAGGATGTTGGTTTGAAACGCGATCTCGTCGATGGTCTTGATGATACGGGAGACCTTGTCGCTGCTCTCCACGATGGCGCGCATCGACGTCACCATCTCGTCGAGCGCGGTGTTGGCGTCGTGCACTCTCTGCTGCGTTTCGCCCATCATGGCGGCCGCCTGACGGCTGTTGTCGGCGTTCGTGCGGGTGAGCGACGCCATGACCTCCATGGACGCCGACGTCTGCTCGAGTGACGAGGCCTGTTCGGTCGAGCTCTGGGCGAGCGACTGCGACGAGCCGGCCACCTGCGCCGCGGCCATCGTGGTCTGCTCCATCGCCGTCGTGAGCGCGGTCACCGACGACTCGATCCGGCCGCTCACCGCACCGGTCGTCCGCCATGCCCAGACCATGGCGGCCAGGCAGAGGAGGAACCCGAGGCCGGCGAACCAATAGACCAGCCGCTTGAGCGACTCGAGCGCACCGATCTCCTGCGTGGCGCGCGCCGCGGTGGTCTGCTCCACTTCACTCAACAGCGCCTCGACCTGTGCCATCTGCCGGATGCGCAGCGGCAGGTACTGATCGAAATAGAGGCGCGTGGCCTGCTCCCGATCGGTCTTGGCGGTATCGAGCACCCGGTTCTCCGCCGGGTTCAGCTGCTGCTCGTCGAACTGACCGATCTGCGCGGCGATCTGTTTCCGCGCCGGGTCCACGGCGGTCGCCAACAGACCGTCCACCGCCTTCGTCAGCGCGGCGTCGGCCGCCATCTTGGCGTCCCATTCCTTCTGCTGCGTCGGGTCGAGCAGGAAGCCTCGCATCGAATCGCCCATGACGAGCATCTCTTTGCGGATGGCCTGCGCGTGGTTGACCTCCTGGGTCAGGCTCGCCATGTCTTCCAGCGAACGTGCCGAGCTGGTCGTGGTCCGTAGCAGCAGAACGGCGAGCAGCGCGCTCATGGCGAGCGCGGCGATATTGAGGGCAAGCAGCTTTTTCACGGCGGGGTCCTCGACAGGTCAGTGGAGACGGCGCACGGCGAATCCGAGGCCGACGAACCAGTCCTGAGTCTGGCCGCTGATACCGCGGCCGACCTCGACGTCGAGCTGGCGGTTGGCTCCGAGGGCCATCGTGACGCCGGCGTTCACCGTGCAGTCACAGCGGCGTCCGGCGAGCGTGCCGTAGGTCTCCCAGTAGGCGCCGAACGGGCCGCCGAGCGCGTGACCGAGCGACACGCTGGCTTCACGCTCCCACGCCCGTCCCTGGTCGCTCGTGACGTCGGCGACGTTGACGTTGCCCGAGAGGCCGAAGCCGCGCGGCAGATCCCGGGACAGGGTCAGCTTGACCCCGGGGTCATAGCCGTTGCTGCTGAAGCCGTTCGAGGCCGTCGGCAGGGACAGGAACGGGATCACCGCCATGTCGACGCCGGCCCGATCGGCATCGACGAACTTGAACTTTCCGCCAATCTCGAGGTCGGAGCGGCCGCTCGTCCGCAGGTGGCCGGATGGTGTCTGCAGCGACTGCGACACGAAGCCGTCGCCGGCAAAGCGGAGCTCGAAACGGGGGCCGACGCCGACCCGTACGAGCAGCTGCGGGGCGGTGAGCTGCCGCGTCTGCGCGTCGGTCTGTTCGAGCGTGAGGCCTGATTCGATCTGCACGATCCGGTGGCCGACGACCTCGCTCGACTCGGTGAAGTCGGGACGATCCGTCACGAGATCCGGAACCGCAGGAAGGGTCTGGGCAGAGCCGGCGGCTGCCGTGAAAAGCACGAGCGCGCCGCACGCGAACGGGGTCAATGGAGTCACCAGCGCAGCATCGACGGCGCCGCGCGAGTCTTGATGGCCACTGTGGGCCGGCGCGCACCGGTCTGGGCCATCTGAGGGATAATCGCCGCGCAATCGGAGGGAAGTGACGTGACGCGACTTTCAACGGCAGCGGTGGCGGTGGGTCTCGGCCTGATGGCGGCACAAGCAACGGCGGCGAAGACGGACTGCAACCGCGTCTGCCTTACGGGGTTCGCAGACACCTTCCTCAAGGCGCTCGCCGCCAATACGCCGGCCGCGGTGCCGCTCGCGCCCACCGCCAAGGTCACGTTCAACGGGCGCGCTGTGAAGCTGGATCAGGCGTTCTGGGACAGCGCCGAGCGTACCGTCTACCGCTTCGACATCGTGAACGATCGTCTGGGCGACGTCGCCAGCGAGGCGGTCGTCCTCAACGCCGACGGCAGCAAGACGATGTACATGGTGCGGCTCAAGGTGCTCGACGCAAAGATCACCGAGGTCGAAACCATCCGCGCCAACAAGGGGGAGGCGGACCGGTTGTGGGATCCCGACAGCCTCAAGGAGGTCTCTCCCGCGCTGCAGTTGACGATGCGCGAGGCGGATCAGGACTCCTATTACGGGCTCATCGCCGCCGCGGAGAGCTACTGGCGCGCCTTCCAGACCAACGGCACGCCGGAGTACCACCGCGCCGCGCTGCTGCCCGACGTCAAGCGGTTCGAGAACGGCACCCAGACCACGGGGCTGGTGCGCGACGGCGTCTACGTGTCGGCCGCGTCGGGCTTCGACCAGGGCCGTTTCATCGGCCGCAACCTCTGGGACCGCCGCTACCCCGTCGTGGACACCGAGCGCGGCATCGTGCTGTCGATCGTCCGCTTCGGTATCAAGGACGGCTTCAAGAGCCAGAGCACCGCCACTGCGAACGACCGCCTGGTGGCCGAGTTCTTCGCGGTGAAGAACGGCATGATCCAGGAAGTGCACGCCGTCCTGTTCAACCTGCCAGACGCGCAGCCCACCGGCTGGGAGCCGCAGTACGGCCCGGGCCGCGGCGGGTCGTAGCGGCGGTACGTAGGGCCGCCTTCAGGCGGCCCAGGGCCGGCCAAAGCCGGCCCCCCACGACTGCTGCGCCTAAGCCAGCAATTCCAGCAGCGCCGCTGATACCGCGTCTGGCTTCTCGCGGGGCATGAAGTGCCCGACGCCAGGCACCACCCGCCGGGCCACCAGCTTCTCGAACACGGCGCGCTCGGCGGGCGGCGACTCGAGCGGCGGCCGCGCGATGCCGTCGTCGGCGCCGTACAACGTGATCGAGGGCGCTTGGATCTTCGGCCGCGTGGCCAGCCTGGCCTCGACGTCCGTGAAGCGCGATTCTCCGGGCGCGTTCAGGATGCGGTGCCGGTACGAATGGATCACCACGTCGACGAAATCCGGATTGTCGAACGCCGCCGCCGTGCGGTTGTAGGTCTCGTCGGTGAACTTCCAACCCGGCGACCACACCTGCCACAGGTAGCGGCAGATCTCACGCCGATTCGCCTGCAGGCCGGCACGGCCCCGTTCCGTGTTGAAGTAGTACTGATACCAGAGGCGGTGCTCGTTGGCGGGCGCGGCCGGGGGCTGCGGCGCCACCGTGTTCTGCACCGTATAGCCGCCAATCAGAACGGTCGCGCGCACCCGCTCGGGATGCAGGGCCGCCGCAATCGCGGCCGCGCGGCCGCCCCAGTCGTAGCCGGCCAGCGCGAACCGCGGGAGCTTCAGCGCATCCGCAAAATCGATGACGTCCTGGCCGATGGCGGCCTGCTCGGCCAGGCGCGGCGCAACCGGATCGCGGAACCGCGTCGGGCCGTAGCCGCGCAGATACGGCACCAGCG
>Ga0070675_100004077_pt1 | contig 11089 bp, 9 predicted proteins | sample KBSM43metaG_FD_65343 | JGI IMG/M metagenome (GOLD analysis project Ga0070675, IMG submission 65343) | Miscanthus rhizosphere microbial communities from Kellogg Biological Station, Michigan, USA - KBS M4-3 metaG | ecosystem: Host-associated > Plants > Roots > Rhizosphere > Soil ...
GACACCGGATGGCACCGCGGACTGCTACTTCGCCCATCCGGCAACCGGTACCGCTGCGGGTGTTCTCGTCTGGCCGGACATTTTCGGATTACGCCCGGCATTCCGTCAGATGGGTAAGCGTCTGGCCGAATCCGGTTATTCCGTCCTTGTGGTCAATCCGTTCTACCGCGCCCAAAAAGCCCCAACCGCCGCCAGGGGTGGTCAAACACCCATCCAAGAGGTCTTACCGTTCGCGCAGGGACTGAACGAGACAACGCATATGACCGATGCGAAGGCGTTCGTTGCATGGCTCGACCAGCAGGCGTCCGTTGCCAAAAACAGGAAAGTTGGTACGCAAGGATATTGCATGGGCGGACCGATGGCCTTTCGGACTGCGGCCGCAATGCCCGACCGTGTCGGAGCCGTTGCCTCATTCCACGGCGGCAACCTGGTGACGAACATGCCGAACAGTCCGCATCTCCAGGCATCGAAGACGAAGGCCCAGTTCCTTATCGCGGTCGCGCAAAACGACGACCAGCAGCGGCCCACGGATAAGACTGTCTTGAAGGACACGTTCGCTCAGGCCAAGCTGGAGGCGGAGATTGAAGTTTACCCGGCGATGCATGGCTGGTGCCCTCCGGATGCCCAACCCTATAACCAGGAACAGGCCGAAAAGGCCTGGGGTCGATTGCTCGCGCTGTACGGGAAAGCGCTGGCCTGAAGGTCGAGACAGAACTGCTACCCCTCAGTTTTCGGCGAGGCGCGCCGGCGTTTGCGGGAAACCGCTGAACGCTTGCGCGTCGCGCCCGCAGAAACAAATCTGCACGCCGCTTGAAGTAGATCACGTAACGCCTCAGTGTTGATCCGGGACAATCTCACGAGTACAGACGGATAGTTCACATAATGATCGGTGATGTAGTACGTGTCCGGCGCCTCGGCGATCAACGCGGCGCGCTGATCGAAGTCGATACACACAACGAGCGAATCGGGCTCGGCGGATTTGTTGGTGGCCTGACACGCCAGCAGCTTGCCGGCGAGCTTCAGGCCAGTGCCGCGAGAATTCGTGCTCTCTTCCACTCCCGGAATCGCAGACGCAATCTTCCGAACAGTTTCAAAAGTAGTTTTAGTTGGCATGATCCCTCGAGAAATTTTCAATCCGCGCGAACCTCAGAGTCGAGGGAATTTGTCTGGAGAACTTCCCCAGCTTTCGTCTGCCGGATACTTTAAGTGCAGAACGGGTCGCCGCTGAAAGTTCTGCCTTCGCGCCTTGCCAGAAATGGGGGCTAGGCTAGCGCCGGGGATCTTTGAGAGAATTCCGTGATGCGTATTTGGCCTTCTGCTGTCCGCTTCTTGCTGGTCGTGCTCACAGCCGCCTCCGCGCTGACAGCACAGCTTTCCCGCGAGGCAGCGCTAATTCCTGGTGGGGGCGATGACGCCATTCTCCTCCCGACCGAGGGAACACTCGATGAGCGTCCATTCTTCTCAACGCGGCGTCACCCCGCTATCGGATACGATCGGCCGGCTAATGACCCTGTCGCTGAACTAGCCCGCAAAGTCGACGAAGGCAGCATCCGGCTTCGTTTCAATGGAAGCGGTGGATTTCTGCTTTCGGTATTGGAAGCGCTCGGCATTCCCGCTGAGTCGCAATCCCTGGTGTTTTCCAAGACAAGCCTTCAGTCCCATTACATCAGTCCGAAAAACCCGCGTGCGCTCTTCTATACAGACGATGTTTCCGTCGCGTTTATCCGAAATGCACCGCTTTTGGAAATCGCCGCGCTGGATCCGCAGCAGGGCGTCATCTTCTATGCCATCGAACAACGACAAGCCGAACGGGGACAAATTGTCCGAAGCGATTCCTGTCTGTCGTGCCATGAATCCCGAAATTCCCTGGACGTGCCGGGTATGCTGGCGCGGAGCATGGCTGTCGGGCGAGGCGGGGAAACCATGCCTCAATATGGCAACTACGTTTCGGATCATCGCAGTCCTTTTAACGAACGATGGGGTGGTTGGTTCATCACCGGCAGGCCCGGCTCAGCACGCCACATGGGCAACGAGATGCTGGAATCCGACGGCCAGGGGCGTCTCATAGGTGTGCCGAAACCGTGGAGTAGCCTCGCCGGAGTGCTCGATCTCGACGGCTATCCATCAGAATTCAGTGACGTCGCCGCAGTCATGATTCTCGATCATCAGGTGAGGATGACGAATCTGCTGACACGCGTCGGATGGGAAACGCGTATCGCGCTCGAACGCCGGGAGAAATACCCTCAGGAAAAGGAGACCGTGGCGCGTCTCATTGCGGCGGATGCCCGGGAACTCACCGACTATATGCTCTTTGTCGATGAGGCTGCCCTTTCCGGAAAGTTCGAATCCTTTTCCGATTTCCCGGCGAAGTTCGCCGCGGCCGGTCCGCGCGACCGCCGTGGACGCAGCTTGAAGCAGTTGGACCTTGGAAAACGGCTGATGCGTTATCCCTGCAGCTACATGATCTATTCCCGCGCCTTCGATTCCCTGCCTGCGGCCGCGAAAGATAGTGTTTACGCGCGGCTGTGGGACATTCTTTCAGGGAAAGATAAGGCGCCCAAATATTCGAGGCTTTCCCTTGCCGATCGCGCGGCCATCGTCAGCATTCTGATGGAGACCAAGCCAGGACTTCCCGCGTACTTCCGGCGGCTGGAGAACTAACCCGGACTCAGTTAGAAATTCGTTCCCCACGCGGAGACGATCCATTGCCCCTCCTGGCCAGGAGGGGTGGCCGCGACCTCAAGAAGACATCGCGAAGCCTCCGCGATGGAGCGGACGGGGTGGTGGGTCAATACCAAAAAGTCTTTTCGATCTTGAGCCACACCCCGTCTCCGGCCAAAAGGTCGCTAGACGCGTCTTTTCTTAGTGCCCGGAGACGCCCCTCCTGGCCAGGCCTGTTGCTCAATGGGAATCTCCTCGCACGCTTTCAGCGTGCGGTTGCGTAGAGGGTCGCGGTGACCCCGGGTATCGCTTCGCTCAACCCGGGGTTAATGTCCTCGCAGCCCTTCCGGGCTGCTGGTTTGCACGCCGGAGGCGTGAAGGAAATTAGCCCCCGGTGAGCGAAGCGTAGCAAGCCACCGGGCTTGGTGAATCCTGGAGAAACGCACGCCGGAGGCGTGCGAGGAGAAATTGGCGGTTCAGCAACAGGCCCGGCCAGGAGGGGCGATACCTCGCTGCAAACTCTGCAAAGGAACTTCCAGCGCAGGATGCTCGAAGCGATGTCTAGCACCTCTCCGGAACGCCGACATAAAGAAATCATAAAGATAACATAAGATTTCTATAAAATTGCCCCGCCGGAACACAGACGTCAGGAGGACTGTTTTTGCCAGTCGAGAAGGGGTCCGCCGCAACCCGAGTTGTTGTCGCGAGCACGGTGATGCTCTCCTTCATCTCGTTCTGGAGAGGCGCTGCGATAGTGCTCAGCGATCTCGCTTCCTCTGCTTTCTATGCCGGAGGCATTGCCGAAGGAGCCATCGGCAAAAGCGCCCCATGGTTCATTCTCGGAGTCATGCTGTTCAGCTTCGCTGTCCGGTCGTTGTACATGGAGAGCTGCAGCATGTATGTCCGCGGCGGCGTTTATGTCGTTGTCCGGGACGCGATGGGGCCATTCCTGGCGCGGCTCTCAGTTTCCGCCATCATTTTCGATTACATCCTGACGGGGCCGATCAGCGCAGTCAGCGCAGGCCACTATCTTGGCCGCCTGATCAACGAAATCTCGGCAATGCTGAACGCGGAGATGGTCATCACTCCAGGCGTATTCGCCGCAATGTTTGCTCTTGTCGTGACCGCCTATTTCTGGCGAAGCAACATCAGGGGTATTCACGAATCGAGCGCGAAGGCCTTAGGGATTATGAAAATCACGACGGTAATGGTCGTGATCTTCCTGGTGTGGTGCACGGTCACTCTCCTGATGCGCGGACCGGCTCAGATTCCGCCACCACCGACTCCTTCGAACCTTGAGTTTGGCGAACACGACCTCGGATGGCTTGCGGGTCTTTCGTGGATTCAGATTCCGGCAGTCGCCATCATCATTGCGTTCGGCCATTCGGTTCTTGCGATGAGCGGCTTTGAAACGCTGGCCCAGGTGTACCGCGAGATAGCTTCCCCGAAGCTGAGAAACCTCAAGCTCACGGCAAACATCGTGTGTGTCTATGCCGTGGTGGCGACGGGGGTGATCACCTTGCTGGCCGCAATGATCATTCCCGATTCGATACGGCCCGAGTACGTTGACAACCTTCTCGGCGGCCTGGCCATGCATCTTGCGGGTCCACAGATGTTGCGGCTGGCCTTCCACGCGTTTGTCGTGATCGTTGGTGTCTTGATTCTGTCCGGCGCAGTGAACACCTCCATCATCGGAGCGAACGGCGATCTCAACCGCCTCGCGGAAGACGGGGTGCTGATGCCCTGGTTCCGGCGGCCTCACAAGAAGTTCGGCACCTCGTACCGTCTCATCAATGCCATCGTGATCCTCCAGGTCGTTACGATCCTTGCAAGCCGTGGCGATGTCCGGTTGCTGGGCCAGGCCTATGCCTTCGGCGTCGTGTGGAGCTTCTTCATGAAAGCGCTCGGGGTGCTGGTCCTGAGATTCCGTCGCATCGATCAGGAGTACAAGACGCCTCTGAACCTGGTCATCGCGGGCAGGGAGTGGCCGATTGGCCTGTTTGCGACGACGCTGGCTCTGTTCTTTATCGCCGTCGCGAACCTGTTCACAAAACAGGTTGCAACCATCTCCGGTATCGCGTTCTCGCTTGTGCTGTTTGCGATCTTCACAATTTCAAGCCGTCTTAATGCTCGAGTGCGGAGTAAATCCACGCGGGATTTCGACCATTTCAATCTCGAGGTGCAACCCGAGATTGAGGTGGGCAGCCGTGCCATTCATGCGCGGCCGAGCAATATTCTGGTTGCGGTGCGCGACTACAGCCGCATGACGCATTTGGAGAGCGTGCTTCAAAAAACCAATCTCCGGCGGCACGACATCGTGGTCATGACTGTTCGCAACATCACACTTGGTGCAGGCGAGTATGATCTGGCCGAGCATCAGCTGTTCACGGATTACGAGCGGGAGTTGTTCACGCGCGTGGTGGCGCTTGCCGAGAGAGAAGGTAAGACCGTCGAATTGCTGGTGGTGCCCGGAGTTAATCCGTTCGACGCGATGGTTCAGACTGCGGCTCGGCTTCAGTCAGCGCGACTGGTCACCGGCGTCTCGGCACGCATGGCCTCCGAAGAACTCGCGCGCCAGATTGGACAGGCGTGGGAACGTCTGCCCGAACCACGCCATGCGTTTTCGCTGGAAATCATCACACCGGACAGGCCTTCAATTTTCGTCAACCTCGGTCCGCACCGGCCGCGCCTATGGCCCGAGGATCTGGATCTGCTGCACAAGATGTGGCTCGAGCTGACCGATGAGTATACGGGGTCGAAGCTGCATCACCGTGATGTGGTTGGCGTGGCTCTTCGGCGAATGTCCGAGCAGCTTCACTCCGATGAACGTTCTGCAGTGATCCGCGACATTCTCCAGGAGATCCAACATCAAAAAGGTCCGAATGGTCAGTCGAAACCGATTGTCCCTTCCAATGGGTCGGGCAACGCAACTCGTCAGGAAACAGATTCGGGTTGAATTGAGGCAGGCTTCGGGAACCCACGCCCGCAGCAATTTCGCGATTGCAGCGACAAGCCTCGATCCTTACGATGGACTACAACCGATGACCCAACGCCACCCAGCACAACCGCTCGTTTCCGTCATCGTCGTAAATTGGAACGGACGCGACCTTCTGAACTCCTGCTTTGAGGCCCTCGAACAACAGACGTGGCGGAATATGGAGTTCATTCTTGTCGACAATGGCTCGACCGACGGAAGCGGTGAACTGCTCGGTCAATGGGCCAGGCGCCTGCCGAACGCCCAGGCGGTTCTACTGCCGACCAATACCGGATTCTGCAAAGGGAACAACATTGCTTTCTCCCACGCTGTCGGCGAGTGGATTGCTCTTCTCAACACAGACGCCGTCGTCGAGCCGGACTGGCTGTCCGAACTTGTGCGTTATGGCGATGTCGACCACCGCATTGGCATGCTCGCGAGCAAGATTCTGCTCCAGGATCCTCAGAACGTCATCGATAAGGCCGGCCACTTGATTTACTGGGACGGCCAGAACCGAGGACGCGGAAGCCAGGCAACGGATATCGGGCAATTCGATAACCCGGAAGAGACCCTCTGGCCTGATGCCTGTGCGTCGCTTTATCACCGAAGAGTTTTCGAAGAAACCGGCGGCTTTGACGAGGAATTTTTCGCCTTCGGCGACGATGCCGATCTGGGCATGCGCGCGCGGCTGCTCGGTTGGAAAGCATGGTACGTACCTTCAGCGGTTGCCCATCACCGCCACTCGGCAAGCTTCGGCGTGTATTCGCCGCTGAAGATCATGCTGGTCGAACGAAACCGAGTCCTGCTCGCAGTAAAGAACTTTCCGTCCCGCCTCCTGTTGCAGAATCCTTTTTGGACATTGAAGCGCCACGTCTGGAATGCCTATGGCCTGCTAAAACGAAAGGGAGCCGCGGCGCGGTTTCTGGAATCAAATGGTTGGCGACAGACGATGCTCAGCCTCCTGTCGTCCTATCTGGGAGCTCTGAAGCTATTGCCTGGAGCTCTGAGAAAACGGCAAGTGATTCAAAGAACACGCCGCCTTTCCACCAGCGAAACTCTGGCGCTGCTTCGACGCTTTCAGATCGATGTGCGGGAGTTGACCCTGAGAGACTGAGCATCAACTAAGTTCGTTTGCAAATTTGGCGAACAACATACTTGGCTCACCAGGGCTGCGTCTGTTTATAGGCTTGCCCGTCCAATCTAAGATTTCGGGATTTCGAATTTGATATGCAGGATTCGTCCGATTTTCAAATTTCCCAGCGTTTGGCGAGCCAAGTTTATTGTTGCCCAAATTTGCTGGCACGTATTGCCCCTCCTGGCCAGGAGGGGCAATCGATGGCCTCCGCATGGCGAACGAATTTCTAACTCAGGATTCCAGGTCTATCGAGAGGCCCGTTGGGTTTTCTTGAGCGCTTCTTCCAGCTGGCGCGCGTCCTTATTGAATTGATCCATATCGACCTTGCGATTTTTGGCGAGCTCGCCCCAGGATTTTCCCGACTTCAACTCGGTCATCATGCTGTTGAAGTCAGAATGCGTTTGCCTGGCGAACTGATGGGCCGCGTAAAGCTCGCCCATGCTCGATTTGTATTCGACCTTCTGCTGCTTCAACGTCTCGAGAGGAACGCCGAGATGCGTTGCCAGCGTATTAAGAGCATCCTGTTCGGGTAACTCCTTTACTCGGCTATCGACTCGGTACATTTCAACGTACTGGGCGGAAAGAGGGGTGACAGCGAACGTGAGGAACAGAAATGCTGCGGAGGCGGAAAGGATCGTTTGTATACGTGCCATGCAGTCTCCTTTCAAACTCTGGAGTCCGATTCAGACCATGTCGCTGCTAATTAGACAGCACGACCGTGACAGCGGTTGACCTGCAGAATGAAAATTTAATGAACACAGAGGGGTGGGTAAGATTCCCCTGCATGAGGGGAGAACACGCCGATCGACTACGCCACAGTGTTCGCTTTTTACGGAGAGAATTTTTCTCTGGCTCTGGATCTTAGCGGCTGGGGCTTCACGGCTTGAGGTATCGTAAGAGCTCGTGAGAATCATGGATCGCATAGTGCCGGAGTATTGCCGAATCTCCCCGTCTCTCGTGGCAGGGGTCGCAGTGGCAGGGGCCTCAGTGCTGACGCTGTTTCTGTTCGATCCAGCGCATTATCATTTCTATCCGACCTGCTACTTCCATCTCCTCACAGGCCTCTACTGCCCGGGTTGTGGCGCCCTACGAGCGACACACCAACTGCTTCATGGGCACATTGGAGCCGCAGCCCGCTTGAATCTCCTCGTCGTGCTTTCACTGCCTGCTGCAGCGCTTTGGCGCCTGCTCGGGATCCGGCCTCGATGGATCTGGATCCTTCTCGCGTGCTGCGCTGCCTTTACTGTTGCTCGCAATGTTCCCGGCGGCGAGTGGTTATCACCTTGACGCGCTACTCCACGGAATCACCTGCGCGACCGGGTGGCGCGAGGCCAGGCTCGAGAGAATAATGAATCACGGTGTCGGAGGTTGAGAAATACGCATATCGGCCCGTGTTGGGCGTGGCAGGCGTCGCGGTCACGGTGTAGTCATCGCCCGAAGTCTCGATTCGAAAGTAGTAACCCGCCTCCTGTCCAGTGAACGAGTCGTCCAGAAGCCTTGCCGAAATCAGAGCCTGAAGGTCGCCGTACCGGTTACTGGAGGACTTAAAATTTGTTTCCGCGATCGTTATCGTTCTCACGTTTCTCACGGCCGCGGACTCATTGGCGATCTGGCGTGAGCGCAGAAAACTCGGGACTGCAATCAACAGGACAATCAATACCACGGGCACCAGCGCCACGCTGATGTAGCCGAGGACAAGCCCCGCCAGGGCCATGCCCTCACCCTTGAGGCGGCCCATGCTGTTCCGGATTGAGGACCGCGACATGTGGCCCAGGATGATCGCGGGAATTCCTGTAAGAATCCACAAGCAGGTTATCGACAGAATCCCGCACACAAGACTCCCGATCGCCTTGCCATCGGTACGGGGCTCCATGTCGGGAGTGGGTTGGGGTGTCGTGTCCATTGCCGTCCTCTCTGCGTTGCCGACGAATGACGCGCGCGATGGTAGCACCAATCGTACCTCTGTGCGATCTCCGGGCCATCCGTTGCCCTCGCACTCGCGGTATAGTTCCCTACTATGATTCGACTACTCCGATTGGTGTTTGTCCTGGGACTCGTCGTGGGAACTACCGCGTGTGCCGCCTCGCCTCCACGGACCGCTAAAGAAGTGCCGACCGAAGGTTTTGAAGGCACGTGGGTGATGAACCTTGGCACGAAGACCTTTGTCGTATTGACGCTCGAGAAGACCGGCGAAACATTTACCGGCACGCTGATGGGTCCCGAAAAGTTTCAAACAGGCAATGGGGTGCGCTTCTCGCACCTCAGCTCAAGCGTGGCGACCCAGACCGTTGTGAACGGGTCGATTCAAGGCGACAGGCTGCATTTCAAGACCCAAAACGCAAATGACAAGACTGATGAAAGCGAATACGACATGACGCTTGTGGGACAGGACTCCGCGACCGTTAAGGTTGCGGACATACCCATCGAACCCTGGCCGTTTTCTCGTGTTCGAGACAGAAACCCGCGCACCGTTTCCACGGACTGGGAACCCCGGCGCTTCTATTCACTGGATGACAACGCCGCTTCCAATCCGGAGATGCAGCAGATCTACGAGGCAGATCAGGAAGTCCGAAAGGACTTCGTCGAATTCACACGGGGTGGGGATGCCCTGGCGCCCGGAGACGCCGAACGCCGCAGCCGGACAAGCAAGCTCCTTGCCGATGGCAAGCTGCGAACCGGCGAGGACTACACCCGGGCCGCCTTCATCTTTCAACATGGCACCACGCCGGACGATTTCCTTTTCGCACACACCCTGGCCATGGTCGCTGCGGCCAAAGGAGACGAGGAGGCACTTTGGATCGCTTCCGCAACCCTGGATCGTTATCTGCAATCGACCGGAAAGCGCCAGATTTTCGGAACGCAGATCAAGGAGAAGGCGGACCACACGGCAACACTGGAGCCCTATAATCGCGAACTCGTCAGCGATGCCCTGAGGCGCGAGCTCAGTGTCAAGCCGATCGCGGTACAAGAGGAAGAACTCCAGACCTGGACGGAACAATTCAAGGCTGCGGCCGTGAAACCGAAGTAGTCAGAGGTCGCTCGCTTAACGCCTTATCCGCTCGTTAGGGCTTGGCCGCCTCGACGTAGAGAGTCCCGGTCCTGCGATTCTCCGAATCCAAAACGCCATCGAACTCTCGCTCGCGAATGCTCCCGAACCCTGCTTGCTTCAGGGCGTGGCTGAGCGTTTCGAAGTCGTACGCGAATCGGTGCTCCGTATCCTGACGGAAGTGGTAGTTGATGTGTTCCATCTGAGTTTGACACCACGAAGGATGGAAATGTTTCTTCACAAAGCTGAAGTACTCTCCGTTCTTCAACCCCGTGTAAGACTCCAGCGGCCATCGAGTATCCGGAACACCAATGCTGATCACGCCGCCAGGCTGCAGCAGGCGCTGGCACTCGCGGAGGAACCGCATTGCGTCGGATGGATAGTCCAGGTGTTCGAGAAAATGTTCGGTATAGATAAGCGTTGCGCAGCCATCGTGCAGCGGAATCGGATCCCGCATATCGAGCGGCAAATCCACGCTGGGCAGCAGATCGATATTCACCCAACCGGACTTGAGGTTCGGACCGCACCCGATATTGAGTCTTAGTTGCGTGCGCCCTGAATAGGCTCGAGCCTTCCGGTGCCCACGACGCCGCAACGGTGTCAACCGAAGTTCCGTTACGAGATTGCGTATCGCAGCCCACAGCCCCGCAGGGAATAACTTCTTTACCGAGGTCTTCAGCTCGCTCTTACCCATCGTTGTCATCGTATCATGTGGTTTGACCGGACTCGGGCGATGCGGGAAAGGACACGTCCTTCGGGCGTGTCATCAGTGAGCCCAGGTAAAACGCGGAAACAACGAGCAACAGGGCCCTGATGCCGGTCACGAAAGTCAGGGCTTGAAGCAGTCCCCCGACTAGCGCTCCCAGCAGATTCGCACCAAGCGCCTCGTCCTTTCCTTTTACTGCGGTCAGCGATCGGATGAACACAATCCCGCTGAATACCATCGGCAGCGTGGTCAATCCGCCAACCAATACCGCCTTGATCGTGTAAGGGAGAAACGCGAATCGAGCGAGATCGATGAAGTACAGCCCCAAACACGACGCAATCAGCCCAAGGTAAACGAGTCTGATCGACACTGATGGAAATAGATGCTGCAGCAAATTGGCCAACAGAATCATGAGCAGGACGCCCGAAACAATGACCGCGTTCACTTGCCAGGTGTTGCACTCCATGACGCACGCCTGCAGCCGCGTCGTTGCCGGTGCCGGCTCCAACAACGAGATATCTTCGCGGATGGGGATGCAGCAGCAGCGGAATATCGTATTGGCTCAGC
>Ga0070675_100004078_pt1 | contig 11088 bp, 7 predicted proteins | sample KBSM43metaG_FD_65343 | JGI IMG/M metagenome (GOLD analysis project Ga0070675, IMG submission 65343) | Miscanthus rhizosphere microbial communities from Kellogg Biological Station, Michigan, USA - KBS M4-3 metaG | ecosystem: Host-associated > Plants > Roots > Rhizosphere > Soil ...
CACCGTGTCGTCGTAGCCGATGATGCCGGGGAAGAGCGAGCCGCCGGAACGCAGCTTCTCGATCAGATTGTCGCGCACCTCTTCGTGGACGCTGCGACGGCGCACCTCACCGCGTTCGATGGCGCGGCGAAGGTCGCCCAGCGTGGAAAGCGCGGAGGGATTGGGCATACCGTCGATCCTATAGCAGTGGCCCGCCCGGAGGGCGGGCAATTGAACGCTGTGCTGCGAGCACAGGGGGAGCCTTTGCTAGCATGGCCGCGATGGCTTTCTTCGAGCGCGGCCGCCGGCGCGTCTTTGCGCACCGCGGCGGCGGCGCGCTCGCACCCGAAAACACGCTGGCGGCGTTCGAACTCGGGTTGCGCGCCGGAGCCGATGGGCTCGAGCTCGACGTACATCTGTCCGCCGACGGCGTGCCCGTGGTCGTCCACGATCCCACGCTGGAGCGCACCACCAACGCAGCTGGGCCGGTGGCGGCGCGGACCGCCGCCGAGCTGGCCCAAGTCGACGCCGGCTGGTGCTTTGCCGGCGCACGCGGCGACTTCCCGTTCCGCGGTCAGGGCCTCGGCATCCCGAGCTTGCGCGAGGTGCTGCAGCGGCATCGCGGCGTGCCGATCATCGTCGAGATGAAGCTCGACTCCGAGGAGATGGGGCGGCGCGTGCTGGACGACATTCGCGCCGCCGGCGCCGAGGGCACTGTCTGTGCGGCCGGGTACGGTAGCACCAGCGCCGCCACTGTCCGCCGCGCGCTGCCGAACCTGTCGACGAGCGCGTGCCACGCGGAGGTGCGGCTGGCGGTCTACCGCTCCTGGGGCGGCTGGCCGGTGAAACGGCCGCCGTTCGGCGGGTATCAGGTTCCCGAACACGCGGGCCGCATCCGCATCGTGTCGCCGCGCTTCATCCGCCACGCCCACGGCGCCGGCCTCGATGTTCAGGTCGGGACCGTCGACACCGAGGCCGACATGGAGCGGCTGCTACGCTGGGGCGCCGACGCCTTGATCAGCAACCGGCCCGACCTGGCCGTGACGGTCCGCGACGCATTCGTGGGCGACGCCACGCTCGCCCGCGCCTTGCCCGGCCCCGCGATGGTGGGGCATGATTAGCCGACACCCGTTGGTGTGCTCTCCCAAGGAGGACTTCCGAATGCGGCGTATTCTCACGATCGCGACGGCCGCCATGATTGCCGTGGCCGGGACCGTGCTCGTTGCCCAGAAAGTGACATCACCCGCGGAGCTCGACGCCGCGATGAAGAAGATCGGCCCCGCCCAGGGCGCAGCCGGCAAGGCGATCCAGTCGGGCAGCTTCGCGGACGCGAAGGCGCAGGTGGCGATCGTCAAGGCCACGCTGATGGGTGCCCAGAACTTCTGGGAGATGAACAAGAAGGACGACGCGATCGCCTTCAGCAAGGATTCGCTCGCCAAGGTGACGGCCGTCGAGGAGGCGCTGTCGGCGCCCGCGCCCGATCAGCAGGCGGTGCTCGCGGCGTTCAAGGCCGTCGGCGGTACTTGCGGCGCGTGCCACAAGACCTACCGTGTCCAGGATGAGAACATGCAGTACATCCTGAAGCCGGGAAGCGTGTAGACGTAGTGGCCGGCTTCAGCCGGCCCGGCCGCCTGAAGGCAGCCCCTACATTTTCACGACGGGCGCGGCGTTTGCCGCGCCCGTTTTGCTGTACGCACCGATATCGCTGCGTCAGAGTGCAATAACGACGAGCTCACTGCGTCGTGACGGCCGTGCTTCCCTGTTAGACTCCGGCGGTGGGCCGGTTCGTCACGCTCCACGCGCTCCTGGCGGGGTTCTTCGGCTTCGGGGCGGTGCAGTATTTCGCCCAGTGGTGCTGGTCCCGCGGCGAGCGCGTGCTCCTGCTCTTCGCCGCGCATTGTGTAGTCGGCGCCAGCCTGTCGCTCGTGCTGCTCGCGCTCGGCCAGACCACGACGATTGCCGAAGCCCAGCTGGCGCTGGGCGCCCGGACGACGCTCACGCTCGTCTGGGTGGCGGCGTCGGTCATGCTCGCCTCCCGTATCACCGGATTTCAAGCCCGCACGTTCGCCCGCGCGATCACGGCCGTGCTACTGGTGGCGGCCGTCATCAGCTTCTTCCTCCCGCTCAACGGCACGGTGACCGAGCTGCGGACGGCGCAAGCCTGGTGGGGCGGCACCTTCACGATTGCGCGGCGCGAACCGAGCACGTGGCTGGGGGCGGCCTACGTGCTGGTGGCCGTGGCCTTCGGTTACGGGGCCGTGGGCGCGACGCACATGTGGCGGCGCGATCCTGTCGGCGCCTCGTTGGTTGGGGTGGCCGCTGGGAGCGGCGTCATCGCGTCGGTCTTCGCGATGTTTGTCGATGTCGGTGGCCGCAGCGTGCCGTATTTCTTCGACGTGCCGATCGCCCTCTGGGTCGTGTTGATGGCCACGGTCCTGTCGCGCGAATATGCCGACCGCGGCGACCGGCTGGCCGCTGGAGAGCGCCGTTTCCGTGCCGTTTTCGACGAGGCGTCCGAGTTCGTCTTCCTTACGCAGCCGGACGGCACCCTCATGCAGGCCAATCGAGCCGCGCTGACCGCCGCTGGCACGACGGCCGACGACGTCATCGGGAAACCGCTGTGGGACACGGCGTGGTGGAGCCACGACCCGCAGCTGCGGCAGCGGCTGAAGACCGCTGTCGATGACGCGGCGGGGGGCGTGCCCGTCAGATTCGAGGCCACCCATCCGCGGCACGACGGCTCCACTTCAGTGGCCGACTGTTCGATGTCGGCGGTGCGCAACGGGCGCGGCGATGTCACCATGCTGGTCTCCGAGAGCCGCGACGTCACCGAACGCGTGCGGGCGCACGAGGCGCTGCTCGTGAGCGGCGCGCGCTACCGCACCCTCATCGACTCGGCACCCGAGGCCATCGTCGTGCTCGACGTTGCCACCGGGCACTTCGTGGACTGCAATCAGAAGGCGTGCGAGATGTTCGGCGTGTCGGTGACCGGGCTGCGCTCGCTCGGCCCGATCGACATCAGCCCGCCCGTGCAGCCGGACGGTCGCGAGTCGCGCGCTGTCGCGCCGACGTATCTGCACGAGGCGATAGCCGGCGGCCGCCCGGTGTTCGAGTGGACCCACCGCACCCTCGCGGGGCGCGAGTTTCCCTGTGAGGTCACGCTGGTCAAGCTGCCGGATCCCGAGCGCACGCTCATTCGCGGCAGCATCAACGACACCACCGCACGGCGGCTGCTCGAAGAGCAGCTCCGGCAGTCGCAGAAGATGGAGGCGGTGGGCCGCCTTGCCGGCGGCGTCGCGCACGACTTCAACAACCTGCTCACGGTCATCACGCTCAGCAGCCACATGCTGCTCGACATGATGAAGCCAGGTCCTCAGATGGACCAGGTGAAGGACATTGCCGATGCGGCGGAACGTGCCACCGCGCTCACACGTCAGCTGCTCACCTTTGGCCGCAAGGACGTGCAGGCGCCGCGGGTGCTCGATATCAATGTCGCGGTGCGTGAGGCCGAGAGCATGCTGCGGCGCCTCATCGGCGAGGACATCCGGCTCATCGTCGAGCTCGATCCGGCCGCCTGGCCGGTGACGCTCGACCCTGGCCACCTGGGGCAGGTGCTGCTGAACCTCTCCGTCAATGCCCGCGACGCGATGCCGCGCGGCGGCACCCTCATCATCCGCACCCTCAACCTCGGCTCGCCGCACCCGCAGGTCTGTCTCCGCGTCACCGACACCGGCGTCGGCATGACGCCGGACGTCGTGAGGCGGGCGTTCGAGCCGTTCTTCACATCGAAGGGCGTCGGCCACGGCACCGGCCTCGGGCTCGCGGTCGTGCACGGCATCGTCGAGCAGAGCGGCGGACGCATTGAAGTGCAGAGCGAGCCGGGCCGCGGGGCGACCTTTTCCATCTACCTGCCGGCGAGCGCCCCGGCCCAGCCGTGGCCGGACGAGATCGCGGCGCCGCTCTCGACGCGCAACGGTCACGAGTCGATCCTGCTGGTCGAGGACGAGGCGACGCTCCGGCATCTCGCCGCTCGAGCTCTGCGGGCCAAGGGGTTCAGCGTGCTGCTGGCCGCGGATGGGGCGGAAGCGCTGCGGCTCCTCGAAACCCATCGTCAGCGGCTCGACCTACTCGTCACCGACGTCGTGATGCCGAACATGGACGGCCGCGAGCTGGCCGATCGCCTGCGCGCCCGGATGCCGGGGCTGAAGGTTCTCTTCCTGAGCGGCTACATGGACGACGCCCTGCTGCGGCGTGGCGTGTTCGAGGCCAACGAAACTCTGCTGCAGAAGCCCTTCACGCCGAGCACGCTTGCGCAGAGAGTGTGTGAAGTGCTGGATTTGGTGTAATCGGACACCGCGTGATCGGGTATGGTGCGGCACGGGGCCACCCAATGACGGGTCGATCGTGCGTTGCGCTGCTGCTCGGTTTGCTGATCGCCTCGCCGGCGCATGCGCAGTCGCCCGCCCCGGCGGGCCGCATCAAGCTCGCCGCCGGGTCGGTGTTCGTCGTCCACGAAGGGCGCCGGATACCCGGCGCGGTGGGCACGCCGGTCTACGAGCAGGACTCCGTGGCCACGGGCGCCGATGGTCGCGTGGGTGTGACGCTGCGCGACGACACGCGTCTGTCGATCGGGCCGCAGACCACCGTCGAGATCAGCCGCTTCATCTACGCCCAGTCCGACAGCCAGTTCTCGTTCGTCCTCAAAGTCGTGCGCGGCGTCGTGGCTTACGTGTCTGGCCGCATCGCCAAGCTGTCGCCCGACGCCGTGCGGCTCGAGACGCCGTCGGCCATCATCGGCGTGCGGGGCACGCGCCTCGTCATCGAGGTGGGGCGATGAACCGCCAGGTGCGATGGCTGCTCGTCCTCGGCGTGATGGCCGCCGTCCCGGCGTGCGCGCCGCGGCGCGTGGCGACCGCCCCGGGTCCGTCCACGGTCATCCTGCTCGCCGACTCCGATGCCACCGTCGGACACGCCGTCGTCACCAGCGCCGCTGGCGCGGGCATGGTCGATCTCTCCGCCGACCGCGCCACGACGACGGTGGTGGGGGGGCGGGCGCCGTCGCCGGCCACCACGCTCGACGCGGCCGCAATCGAGAAGCGGTTCGGCCAGCTACTCGCCGGCCTGCCGATGGCGCCGGAAGCCTTCACGTTGTACTTCCGGCTGGAATCCAACGAGCTGACCGATGACTCGCGCGCCCTGCTGCCGGGCGTGTTGAAGGCGGTGGCAGGGCGGCCCGCGCCTGAGGTCGGCGTCGTCGGCCACACCGACACGACCGGCGACCCCGGTTCGAACTTCACGCTCGGCCTCGACCGCGCGAACCGTGTCCGGACGCTCCTCGTCGGCGCGGGCGTGGACGCATCGCTCATCGAGGTGTCGTCGCTCGGCGAATCGGACCTGCGCGTCCGGACCGCCGACAACGTCCTCGAACCCCGCAACCGCCGCGTGGAGATCTCGGTTCGCTGAGAGGGGCGTGGTGCCGACATCCCAACCCCCGCGGCGGCGCGCGCTCGGCCAGTGGCCCTGGCTGCTCCCGGCCATCCTGTGCGCCGCCGGCGCGGTGGCGCCGCCGGCCGTCCTCATCCGCCTGAACGACGGCGCCGTCGATCTGCTGCGGCGCGCCCTGCCCCTGTCGAAACCCGATTCGCGAATCGCGATCGTGGACGTGGACGAGCGCAGCCTCGCGGCGCTCGGGCAATGGCCGTGGCGTCGCGACCGGCTGGGCGTGCTGATCGATCGCCTGCGCGACCTGGGGGCGCGGACCATCGCGCTCGACGTCGTGTTCAGCGAGCCCGATCGCGCGAACGCGGCCGGGGCCGACCTCGACGAGCTTCTGGCCGGGACACTCCGCCGTGGAGGAGTGGTGCTGGGCTACGCGTTCACGTTCGCTGCCGCGCCAGGGAGCGATGGACGTAGTCGCGGGTTTTCCGATCCGGCTGCATGCGTGCTCCACCCGCTGCCGGTCACGATCGTCGAACCGAAAGGATCGTCGGGGGAGGGGCCGATGTTCGAGGCCACTGGCGCCATCTGCAGCCTGCCCACGCTGACCAGTGCCGCCGGGGCGTCGGGGTTCCTCAACGCAACCCCCGACACCGACGGCATCCTGCGCCGTGTGCCGCTGGCGATCCAGATGGAGGGGCGGGTCTACCCGTCGCTCGCGCTCGCCGCGTCGGGTGCGTTCCTCGACGCCAGCGTCGGTGAGCTGCGCGTCATCAACGCCAACGCCACCGCGCTGACGCTTGCCGACCGCTCGGTGCCGCTCGACGGCCGCGCCAATCTGCTGCTGCGCTTCCGCGGAAGGCCGCGCACGTTTCCGTTCGTGCCGGCGGCCGACGTGATCGACGGGCGCACGGCGCCCGATGCATTCCGCGACAAGCTCGTGTTCGTGGGCGCCACGGCCCTGGGAACGCAGGAACTCGTCGCCACGCCGCACGATCCACGTTTCATCGGCGTCGAGGTGCAGGCGACGGTCGCCGACAACCTGCTGCGGGGCGACTTCCTGCGCCGGCCGTCCACGGCTCCGCTCGTCGAAGGCGGGCTGACGCTGATCGCCGCCGCGTTGGTGGCGTTCGCGGCAGTCCGATTCGGTGTCGGTGGTGGCGGGCTCGCGGGGCTCGCATGCCTTGTCGCGCTCTGGGGTGGGGCGTGGTGGCTGCTCGGCCGCTGGGGGCTCGTGCTGTCGCCGGTGCTGCCCTCCGCGAGCGTGGTGTTGGCATGTGCCGGCGCCGGGCTGGCCTCGACGGCGCGGGCGGCTCGGGCCGCGTCGGCGGACCTGCAGCGGGCGCGCGCCGACACCGAGGCCGCGGCGCAGGCGCATCACGAATTTCTCACGACAGTGTCCCGCGAGCTGCGGACGCCGCTCTCGGCGATACAGGGCTATGCGCGCATGGTCAGCCGCGGCGCGCTTGGCGACGACCGGAACGTGCAGGCGCTTGCCGCCGTCGAGCGGCACGCCGCGGCTCAGACCCGCGTCATCGATGATCTCTTCGAAGCCTCGCGCGCGGCCGCGGGTCGCCTGCGCCTGGCGCGCCAGCACGTGGATCTCGGCGACACCGTCCGGTCGGCGGCCGATGCCCTGACGCCGGCGCGCGAAGCCAGAAACATCGTGATCGACGTCAGTGTCGATCCGGAACTCGGACCGGTGACCGGCGACGCCGAACGGCTCCGGCTGGTGGTGTGGCACCTCCTGTCGAACGCCGTGAAGTTCACGCCGCCGGGTGGCCGCATCGCCGTGTCGGTGGCGCGCGCTGGCGCGGCGGCCGAGATCGTCGTCCGCGATACCGGGACCGGCATTGCGCCGGCGGCGCTGCCGCAGCTCTTCAGCGCCGTGCCGCCAGGGGGTGGGGCGCCGGATCGCCGAGGGCTTGGACTCGGCCTGCCGCTCGTGCGTCAGATCGTCGAGCTGCACGGCGGGACGGTCAGTGCGTCGAGCGACGGTCCGGGGCGTGGCGCCGCGTTCCGAGTGCGGCTGCCGTTCGACACCGAAGCCGTGCCCGAGCAGATCGAGGCCGACGCGCGACTCGAGGGCGTGCGGGTGGTGATCGAAGACGAGCGCGCCAGCGAGCGCGGCCGGCTGGCGTCGGCGCTCCTGCAGGCGGGCGCCAGCGTGGTCACGGCGGCGTCGTCGCAAGAGGCGCTGACGCTGATGCGCGACGACTCGCGCGATGTGCTCGTCGTCTCGATCAGCACCGGCGAACGGAATGGCTACTGGCTGGCGCGTGAAGCGATGGCGGTGGCCCTCAACCGCGGCGAGCGGCTCGCCGTCGTTGCGCTCGGCGGCGCCGACCATGCCGACGAGCGCGCGCTGATGTCAGGCGTGGCGATCGATCGCTATCTTCGCGCGCCTGTCGAGGCCGCGCAGCTGGTGTCCGCCGTGGCCGACGTCGCGCGGAACGGCACGCATCACGCGCACTAGGGCGGAGAGGGCAGAGAGGGCGGAGAGGGGAGAAAGTTCTGTTCTCTGCCTTCTCTGCTCACTCTGCCTTCTCCGCCTCCACGATCAGCCGGCGAGCGCGTCGGAAGACCTCCACCATCATGCGAGCCGTAAGTTTTCCTGTGTTGGTGTTCTGACGGCTCGGGTGATAGCAGCCCACCAAGATCGGGCCCGCGTCGAAGCGGGCCACGGAACCGTGCGCGAACAGCGGCCGCGGCGTGGCCTTCACGCCCTGGCGCGTCATGCGTTGCAGCCATGCGTCGAACGCGATCTTGCCGAGGGCGACCACGACGCGCACGTTCGGCAGCGCATCGGCTTCCGCATCGAGGTGATCCCGGCAGCGCGCGATCTCCTCGGGGGTCGGCTTGTTCTGCGGCGGCGCGCACCGCACGGCCGCCAGGATGTAGGCGTCGCGCAGCTGTAACCCGTCGTCGACACGCTGGGACGTCGAGATGTTCGCGAAGCCCGTCCGGTGCAGCGCGCTCATCAGGAAGTCGCCCGAGCCGCCGGTGCCATCGCCGGTGAACACGCGACCGGTCCGGTTGGCGCCGTGTGCCGCCGGCGCGAGCCCGACCAGGAGCAGCCGCGCGGCGGGGTCCCCGAAGCCCGGAACGGGCTTGCCCCAATACACCTCGTCGCGAAACGCGCGCTTGCGGACGCGCGCCACCGTGCGGCAGTGCTCGCGCAGTCGCGGGCACCGCTCGCATGAGGTGATCGCATGAGTAACATCAGCGAGACGGCGGCTGCCCTCGCGGGAATTCCCAAGGAAATCCACCGAATCAGGTTTCATCCGGGCGGGACCGAATAATAGAATAACAACTGGTTACCGTCCGACCGGTACCTCTCCCACGAGGATTCATGCGGAACACAGCACCAAAAGACGACAGCGAAATCGCAGCCCTCGAAACCCGCGAGTGGCTCGAATCGCTCGACTACGTGCTCAAATCGGGCGGCCCCGTTCGCGTCAGCCAGTTGCTGCGCGAGCTGAGCGACCACGCCCGCCGCAACGGCGTGAAGGCGCCGTTCACGGCCAACACGGCGTACATCAACACGATTCCCGCCGACGAGCAGCCGCCGTTTCCGGGCAGCCGCGAGATCGAACGGCGCATCAAGAGCCTGGTCCGGTGGAACGCGCTGGCCATGGTGGTCAAAGCCAACAAGGCCGAGGACGGTATCGGCGGCCACATCTCCACTTATGCGTCGGCCGCAACGCTCTACGAGGTCGGCTTCAACCATTTCTTCAAGGGCAAGGGCGAGGACAACGACGGCGACATCATCTACTTCCAGGGCCACGCGGCGCCCGGCATCTACGCGCGCGCGTTCCTCGAAGGGCGCCTCTCGGACCAGCAGCTCGAGAACTTCCGCCGCGAGCTCAAGCCGGGCGGCGGCCTCTCGTCCTACCCCCACCCGTGGCTCATGCCCGACTTCTGGGAGTTCCCTACGGTCAGCATGGGGCTCGGGCCGATCTGTTCGATCTATCAGGCGCGCTTCATGCACTACCTCGAAGACCGCGGCCTGAAGAAGCACTCGAACTCGAAGGTGTGGGCGTTCCTCGGCGACGGCGAGACCGACGAGCCCGAATCGCTTGGCGCCATCACGCTGGCCTCGCGCGAGAAGCTCGATAACCTGATCTTCGTCATCAACTGCAACCTGCAGCGGCTCGACGGCCCGGTACGTGGCAACGGCCAGATCATTCAGGAGCTCGAGGCCATCTTCCGCGGCGCCGGCTGGAATGTTCTCAAGGTGATTTGGGGCAGCGAGTGGGACCCGCTGCTGGCCAAGGATACCGACGGCCTCCTGGTGAAGCGGATGGGTGAGGTGGTGGACGGCGAGTACCAGAAGTACGCCGTCGAATCCGGCGCCTACGTGCGGCAGCACTTCTGGGGCGCCGATCCGCGGCTGCTCGAGATGGTGTCGCACCTTTCGGACGAGCAGCTGAAGAAGCTCACGCTCGGTGGCCACGATCCGGCCAAGGTCTATGCCGCCTACAAGGCGGCCGTGGAGCACACCGGGCAGCCGACCGTCATCCTTGCGCGCACCATCAAGGGCTACGGGATCGGCGAGGCGGGCGAGGGCAAGAACGTCACCCACCAGCAGAAAAAGCTGAACGAGGACGAGCTCCGGGCCTTCCGCACCCGGTTCGGCATCCCGATCGCCGACGAGGAAGTCAGCAAGGCGCCGTTCTACCGCCCCTCGGACAACAGCCCCGAGGTCACGTATCTCACCGAACGGCGCAAACAGCTCGGCGGCTTCGTGCCCTCCCGCAGCGTCCAGGTCGAACCGCTCAAGACCGATTCCCTCCCCGAGCTCTTCAAGGAATTCCACGCCGGCAGCGAAGGCCGCAAGGCCTCGACGACGATGGTCTTCGTCCGCATGCTGGCCAAGCTGCTGCGCGACAAGGAGATTGGCGAGCTCGTCGTGCCGATCGTTCCTGACGAGGCGCGCACGTTCGGCATGGAGGCGCTGTTCCGCCAGGTCGGCATCTACTCGCGTGTCGGTCAGCTCTACGAGCCCGTGGACATGGACACGCTGCTCTACTACAAGGAAGCCAAGGAAGGGCAGATCCTCGAGGAAGGGATTAACGAGGCCGGCTCGATTTCCTCGTTCATCGCCGCCGGCAGCGCCTATGCGACACACGGCGTGAACACCATCCCGTTCTTCATCTACTACTCGATGTTCGGCATGCAGCGCGTCGGCGACCTGGTGTGGGCCGCGGCCGATACGCGCACGCGCGGGTTCCTGCTCGGGGGCACGGCGGGGCGCACGACGCTCTCCGGTGAAGGGCTGCAGCACCAGGACGGCCACAGCCACCTGCTGTCGCTGGCGGTGCCGAACCTGATTTCGTACGACCCGACGTTCGCCTACGAAATCGCGGTGATCCTCGAAGACGGCATCCGCCGGATGTACAAGGATGGCGAAAGCGTCTTCTATTACCTCACGGTGATGAACGAAACCTACGAGATGCTGGCGATGCCGGAAGGCTCGCGCGACGGCATTCTCAAGGGCCTCTACCGGCTGCGGGCGTCGACCAAGAAGAAGGCCAAGGGCAAGGCGCAGCTGATTGGCGCCGGCGCCATCCTCAACGAGGTGATCAAGGCGCAGCAGATGCTCGAGAAGGACTACGATGTGGCCGCCGACGTGTGGAGCGCGCCGAGCTTCCAGGAGCTCTATCGCGACGG
>Ga0070675_100004080_pt1 | contig 11087 bp, 12 predicted proteins | sample KBSM43metaG_FD_65343 | JGI IMG/M metagenome (GOLD analysis project Ga0070675, IMG submission 65343) | Miscanthus rhizosphere microbial communities from Kellogg Biological Station, Michigan, USA - KBS M4-3 metaG | ecosystem: Host-associated > Plants > Roots > Rhizosphere > Soil ...
GAATGCTGCCATCGCGGCTGGGGCGTGTCGGTCATCATCGGCGTCGCGGGCGCAGGGCAGGAGATCAAGACCCGCCCGTTCCAGCTCGTGACCGGCCGGGTGTGGAAGGGCACGGCCTTCGGCGGCGCCCGCGGCCGCACCGACGTGCCGAAGATCGTCGACTGGTACATGGATGGCAAGATCAACATCGACGACCTGATCACGCACGTGATGCCGCTCAACAAGATCAACGACGCGTTCGACCTGATGCACAAGGGCGAGTCGATCCGTAGCGTCGTGACGTTCTGAAACCTCAAGAAGGGGAACAACACATGGCTGTCAAGATTCATCCGTCCGTCGACAATGGCGTCAAGCCGGGCACCAAGGGCTTCGGCGGGGGCACGCTGACCTGCAAGTGCGCCAGCGCGCCGGTCACGGTGACGCTCGCGAGCGACGTCGCCTTCAACCATGCCTGCGGCTGCAGCAAGTGCTGGAGGCCCGAAGGCGCAGCATTCGCCGTCGTCGCGGTCGTCGGGCGCGACAAGCTGTCGGTCACGGCGAACGGCCAGAAGCTCAAGGTCGTCGACGCGGGCGCGGCCATTCAGCGCCACGCCTGCACCGGCTGCGGCGTCCACATGTTCGGGCGCATCGAGAACAAGAACCACCCGTTCTATGGTTTCGATTTCGTCCACGTCGAGCTGTCCAAGGACAAGGGCTGGACCGCGCCGGACTTCGCGGCATTCGTGTCGTCCGCCATCGAGACGGGCGCCGCGAAGCCCGATCAGATGGGCGCCATACGCGCACGCCTGAAGGAACTCGGCCTCGAGCCCTATGACTGCCTGAGCCCCGCATTGATGGACGCGATCGCCACGCACACCGCGAAGGCGAAGGGCGTCTTGGCCGCCTGAATCGAAGGAACGAAGGAAAACGCGATGAGCAAAGTAGTTTGTGTGCTTTATAACGATCCGGTCACGGGGTACCCGAAGAAGTACGCGCGTGACGACCTCCCGAAGATCACGCATTACCCCGGCGGGCAGACGACGCCCTCGCCGCAGGCGATCGACTTCAAGCCCGGCCAGCTGCTCGGCAGCGTTTCCGGCGAGCTGGGCCTCAGGAAGTTCCTGGAGTCGCGCGGGCACAAGCTGGTCGTGACCTCGGACAAGGACGGCGCCAACAGCCGGCTGTCGAAGGAAATAGTCGACGCCGAGATCCTGATCTCGCAGCCGTTCTGGCCCGCGTACGCAACGGCGGAACTGATCGCGAAGGCACCGAAGCTGAAGCTCATCGTGACCGCAGGCATCGGCTCGGACCACACCGATCTGCAGGCCGCCATGAATCGCGGAATCACGGTCGCCGAGGTGACGTACTGCAACAGCATCAGCGTGTCCGAGCACGTCGTGATGATGATTCTGTCGCTCGTTCGGAATTACATCCCGTCGCACGACTGGGTGACCCGCAAGGGCGGCTGGAACATCGCCGACTGCGTCGAGCGTTCCTACGACGTGGAGGGCATGCAAGTCGGCACGGTGGCCTCGGGCCGCATCGGCCTCGCCGTCCTGCGGCGCATGAAACCGTTCGACGTCAAGCTGCACTACACCGATCGTCACCGCCTGCCGGAGTCGGTGGAGCAGGAGCTCGGGCTCACCTACCACGACAACGTGGAGTCGATGGTGCGGGTCTGCGACGTCGTCACGATCAATTGCCCGCTGCATCCGGAAACGGAAGGCATGTTCAACGACAAGTTGATCGCCAAGATGAAGCGTGGCGCCTACATCGTGAACACGGCGCGCGGCAAGATCTGCGACCGGGACGCGATCGTCCGGGCGCTGAAGAGCGGCCAGCTCGCAGGCTACGCGGGTGACGTCTGGTTCCCGCAGCCGCCGCCGCGCAATCATCCGTGGCGCACCATGCCGCACGAGGGCATGACGCCGCACATCTCGGGCTCATCGCTGTCTGCCCAGGCGCGTTACGCCGCGGGCACGCGCGAGATCCTGGAGTGCTATTTCGACCGGCGTCCGATCCGCAACGAGTACCTGATCGTGGACCGCGGCCAGCTAGCGGGCACCGGCAAGCACTCCTACAGCGCGGGCAACGCGACGCGCGGTTCGGAGGAGGCAGCCAAGTTCAAGGCGGCGCCCGCCGGGAAGTCGGCGGCCAGGAAGCCTGCAAAGAAGGCTGCGAAGAAGTCGAAGCCCAAGGCGCGGAAAAAGAAGTGAGCGGCGGGCGCTGCGATTGCGGGACGCGATGACCCGATGAGCGCGGCGCCCGAGTTGCTCTCCCGGCACGGCGCGTACGGCGGGGCGGTGAGCTTTCACCGCCACGCGGCTGCCGAAACGGCCTGCGCCATGCGCTTCGCCGTTTACCTGCCGCCGCAGGCCGAGCGGCGGCGGGTACCGGTCCTGTGGTACCTCGCAGGCCTCACCTGCTCTGAAGAGACTTTCATGATCAAGGCGGGCGCGCAGCGATTCGCGGCCGAGCTCGGCCTTGCGCTCGTCGCGCCGGACACGAGCCCGCGCGGGGTCCCCTTGCCCGGAGACGGCGAGAGCTGGGATTTCGGCGTGGCGGCCGGCTTCTACCTCGATGCGACTGAAGACCCCTGGTCGCGGCACTACCGCATGTACTCGTACATCACGCGGGAGCTTGCCGAGGTCGTGGAGAAGAACTTTCCGATCGACCCGAAACGCCAGGGCATCTTCGGCCATTCGATGGGCGGCCACGGCGCGCTGACCATCGGACTCAAGAATCCCGGACGCTATCGTTCCATCTCGGCATTCGCGCCGATCGCGGCGCCCATGCAGTGTCCCTGGGGGCAGAAGGCATTCAGCGGCTACCTGGGCGCGGATCGCGAACTTTGGCGCGCGTACGATGCCTGCGAGTTGATCCGTACGCTGCCTTCGGTCACCGGCCGGCCGCCGCTCCTGGTCGACCAGGGCCTCGGGGACCAGTTTCTCGAGCAGCAGCTGATGCCGGATCGGCTCGAGCAGGCCTGCAAGGATACCGGCTATCCGCTGACCCTTCGTCGCCAGCCCGGCTACGACCACGGCTACTACTTCATCTCGACGTTCGTCGAAGATCACCTGCGCCATCACGCGCGCGCGCTCCTCGCCTAGCGGCGATCAGGCGTCGCGGCGTTCGACACCGGGTGCGAATTCGCCATGGGCATCGCTCACGAGCGCGGCTTCGACGTCCGGCAGCGGACGGTAGCGCGACGCGAGTGCCGGCGGCATGCGCCGGGGGCGGCCGCTGTCGAGGTCGACGCAGACGTAATGAATGAGTCCCCGCAGGAGTGTCCGGCCATCGGCCGGCCGACGGATCTGGAATCGGCGGTCGACGCGCAGCCTCGCGTCTCCGAACACGAGCCAGGTGCCGACCTCAAGCGCATCGCCCGCGAACGCGGGCGACTGGTAGTGCAATTGGCTGCGCCACACCACCATGCCGCAGCGTATCTTCACGCAATGCTCCGGCGAGATGCCAAGCGCGGTCGAGTGCGCCCAGGCCGCTTCGTCGAGCCAGCCGAGGTAGACGGCGTTGTTCACGTGTCCGTAGGCATCGATATCGCGTTCGAGCGCCACGACGCGATGCAAATAGGGCGACGGCAGGTCCCAGGCCCCGGTCACCGGTTGAGCAGGCGCAGCAGCGCGCGGAAGCGGCCGCCGTAGGGCGGCCGCAACAGCGAGGATGTGCTCCACCGTCCGTCGATGAAAACGGGTTTCAGCTTCGAGAACCTGTCGAAGCCCGCGCGCCCGTGATACTCGCCCATGCCGCTCGGGCCGACGCCGCCGAACGGCAGGTCCTCCTGCACGACGTGGAATGCGATGTTGTTGACGGTCACGCCGCCCGACACCGTGCGGGAGAGCACGGCTTCCAGGTCGCGGTCAGTTGCACCGAAGTAGTAGAGCGCAAGCGGCCGCGGGCGAGCGTTCACGTAGGCGATCGCTTCGTCGATCGTGTCGTAGCCGACAACCGGCAGGATCGGGCCGAAGATCTCCTCTTTCATGACCCGCATCGCGTCGCTGACGTCGGTCAGCGCGACGGGCGACAGCCGGCGGCGCTCGGCGTCGGCCGGCTCGTCATGAAGGCGGTGGATCGACGCGCCGAAGTTGCGTGCATCATCGACATATCCCGCAAGCCTTCGGTACTGGCGCTCGTTGACGATCGACGTGTACTGCGGGTTGGTCGCGAGCACCGGGTAAAAAGCGCGCGTCGCCACGCGGCAGCCCTCGATGAACCGGTTGACGAGCGCATTCGGCACCAGCGCGTAGTCGGGCGCGACGCAGGTCTGGCCGGCATTGATCAGCTTGCCGTACATGATCCGTCGCGCAGTCTCTTCGACGTCAAAGCTCGCGGTCACGATCGCGGGCGACTTGCCGCCGAGCTCGAGGGTCACCGGCGTCAGGTTTGCGCTCGCCGCCTTCATGACCTCGCGGCCGACCGGGGTCGAACCGGTGAGCAGCAGGTGATCGAAGGGCAGGGCGCCGAACGCTTTTGCGGTGGCGAGGTCGCCATTCACGGCGACGACCTCGTCGGCTGCGAAGGCGCGCGCAATCAGGGCTTCAAGCAGCGCGCCGAAGCGAGGCGTGTGCTCGGAGAGCTTGAGCATCGCGCGGTTGCCGGCTGCGAGTGCGGCCGTCAACGGCGACATGGCGAGGTAGAGAGGATAGTTCCAGGGCACGATGATTCCGACGACGCCGAGCGGCTGGCGCAGCAGGCGCGCGCGCGCCGGCAGGCTCCACCACGCGACGGGTCGGCGCTCCGGGCGCATCCAGCGCCGCAGGTGGCTCTGCGCATGCGCGATGCCCTCGAGGCTCGTGAACTGCTCGAGGAGCTCGGTCTCCTCGCTCGATCGCATGCCGAAATCCGCGGCGATGGCGTCGTGTATCCCGGCGGCATGGTCGCGCAGCAAGCGACGCAGCCGGGCCAGGCGGTCGCGTCGCACGGCAAGCGTCGGGTTTGGATCGGCGGCGAATGACCGGCGTTGAAGCTCCAGGGCCTGCGCCAGCCGTGCCGGGTCAGCCGCCGGGCGGGCCGTTTCGTGTGCCGTGGCCATCATGGGTAGTTTATGCGGATAATCGCGCACCTGCCGCCACCGACGCGGCACACGGATCGCGCCACGGACGGGTGGCACAAGGGGGACAGGTGAAAATCGGTTGTCCGAAGGAGATCAAGGTCCACGAGTACCGCGTTGGTCTCGTGCCTGCAGGCGTGCGCGAACTCGTGACGGCAGGCCATGAAGTGACGGTCGAGACCCATGCCGGCGCCGGCATCGGCATCAGTGACGACGCCTATCGCGCGGCCGGGGCGACCGTGCTGCAGGACGCGAAGTCGGTTTTCGCAATGGCCGAGATGATCGTCAAGGTGAAGGAGCCGCAGCTTCCGGAATGCGCACAATTGCGCCGCGGGCAGATCCTGTTCACCTACCTGCACCTTGCCGCGGACAAGGAGCAGGCGAAAGCGCTCGCGAAATCGGGCGTGACGGCCATCGCCTACGAGACCGTATCTGCGCCGGACCGCTCGCTGCCGCTCCTGACGCCAATGAGCGAGGTCGCCGGTCGCATGTCGATCCAGGTCGGCGCGACCGCGCTGCAAAAGGCGAACGGCGGCTTCGGCGTGCTGCTCGGCGGCGTTCCGGGCGTTGCGCCCGCCCGCGTCGTGATCCTGGGCGGCGGTGTCGCGGGCACCAACGCGACGCAGATGGCCGTCGGACTCGGCGCGCAGGTCACGGTCGTCGATCGCTCGCTGAAGCGACTGCGCGAACTGGACGTGCAGTTCGGCAGCCAGATCGAGACTGCGTATTCGACGACCGAGGCCGTCGAGCGGCTCGTGATACAAGCCGACCTCGTCATCGGCGCCGTGCTCGTCACGGGCGCGGCCGCACCCAAGCTCGTGACCCGCGCCATGGTGGGCCGCATGGAGAAAGGTGCCGTGCTCGTCGACATCTCGATCGACCAGGGCGGCTGCTTCGAGACCAGCAAGCCGACGACCCATGCCGACCCGACTTACCAGGTGGACGGCGTGGTGCACTACTGCGTGACCAACATGCCGGGCGCGGTGCCCCGGACTTCCACGTTCGGGCTCACGAACGCAACCCTGCCTTATGTGCGCTCGCTGGCTGACCATGGCTGGCGACCCGCGCTCGCGCGGGATTCCGGGTTCGCCGCGGGCCTCAACGTGCATGAGGGCGCGATCACGCACGAGGCGGTCGCGCGGGACCTCGGCATGGAGTACAAGCCGCTCGTCGTCTGAGGATCGAAGCGTGGCTTCCCGCACCTTTGATCTCGGCGGGCGCGTTGCCTTCATCACCGGCGGCAGCCGCGGCATCGGCCGTGCGATTGCCCTGCTGCTCGCACAGCACGGCGCGACCGTTGCGGTGGCAAGCCGCAAGCTCGAGAGTTGCGAGGCCGTTGCAGCAGAGATTCGCGCCGCAGGCGGCAGTGCCTCTGCCCACGCCTGCCACATCGGCGAGCCCGCTCAGATTACGGCAGCGCTTGCGGAGATCGACGCGCGGTACGGGCGCCTCGACATCCTCGTCAACAATGCAGCCACGAATCCATATTTCGGGCCATCGATCGACATGGAACTCGCCGCCTGGCAGAAGACCGTGGACGTCAACATCCGCGGCTACTTCTGGGCCTCAATCGAGGCCGCACGTCGCATGCAGCGCCAGGGCAAGGGCGCCATCGTGAATGTCGCCTCGGTCAATGCATTCCGGCCGATGGACGGACAGGCCTGCTATTCATTGACCAAGGCGGCGATCGTCAACATGACGCAGGGGCTCGCGAAGGAGTGGGCGCGCAATGGCATTCGCGTGAATGCACTCGTGCCGGGTTTCGTCGAGACCCGGTTCGCGGCCGCGATCCACGAAAACGAGGTGCTGCGCACTGCAGCGGAGAGGCTCGTGCCAATGGGCCGCATTGCGCAACCCGAGGAGATGGCCGGCGCCGCGCTGTATCTGGTCTCGGACGCAGCCTCCTACACGACGGGCAGCTGCCTGACCGCCGACGGGGGCTGGCTCGCCTGATTGCGAAGGGCCGTTCAGGTGCCATTCAGGACCGCGATTGCAGGCTGGTACCCCTGTTTGCAGAGCGGCCCGCCGTGACGTATAGATACGGCCTGCAGCAGGTTTTGAGGACACTCACCATGCAGAACAACCGCTGGCTCGCCGTCACAATTCTCACCCTCACGGTCGGTGCACCGGCGCTTGCCGACGACATTCGCCCAGAGGCGCGGACCCTGTCCGCCCGGCCCTTGGCGGACGAGAAATGCATCGAGAAATGCGACACCCAGTCGGACAAGTGCATGCAGGACGCCGAAGGCGACTCAGGCAAGATCAAGGCCTGCGACGACAAGTACAGTGACTGCCTGAAATCCTGCGAGGGCGGCGGCTAGAACGCTTCTCGCTGCGCCCGGAACGGCCTCCCGGCCGGCACGGGTTGATTAACGCTACTTTTCGTATATATTGCGCAGCCCGACGCAAGCTGGGTTTGTTGCATAACTCATTGTTTTCTCTAGGAATTCTACGGAATGAAAGAGCGCAATGAAGAGTCGTTCGACCTCGAGGACGAGTTCCTCGGGGAGACCGCAGAGCAGGATGGCGACCTCGACCGCCTGATCGTCGTCGAGCGCCGGCCGAAGGGGCCCAAGCGGCCGGTGCAGCAGTCTGCCTGGAGCCGGGTCGAAGACGTTCTCGCCGAGAAGCGCCTGCAGCGCGAGCTCGAAGAGTTCAACGACGTCGACGAAGCGTGAGCGCGCCGCACCGCAGCGCGCGGTGCCCATGACAGGCCGCCATCCTCCGGGACTGCGGCCTTTTGTTTGCCCCGGCGCAGAGCCGAGAATCCCGCCATGAATCCTGATCCAGCGCCGCCCTGGTGGCGGACGCGCCGCGACTCGCTGCTGGCGCTCCTGGGCGAGCGCGACTCGGCGTATGCCTACGACCTTGCAACCGTGAGCGCGCAGTCAGAGGTGTTGCGAAACATGCGTTCGGTAACCCGGATCCTCTACGCACTCAAGGCCAATCCGCATCCCGAGATCCTGCGCACGGTCCATGCCGCAGGCTGCGGATTCGAATGCGTGTCACGCGCTGAAATCGAGCGCGTGCTCGAGTCCGTGCCCGGGCTCTCGCGCGATGCCGTGCTCTTCACCCCGAATTTCGCGCCGCGCGCGGAGTATCTCTGGGCGCTGGAACGCGGATTCCAGGTGACCGTCGACAATCTCTCCATCCTGCGTGACTGGCGGGACCTCTTCGGCGGCCGTGAAATCCTCCTGCGCCTCGATGCGACCCGTGGCCATGGCCACCACGAAAAAGTCCGGACCGGCGGCCTGCGTTCGAAGTTCGGCGTGCCACCGGGGGAATTTGCGGAGTTGCCCGCGGCGGTTGCGGCGGCGGGCGCGCGCGTCGTTGGCTTGCACGCGCACGGCGGCAGCGGGAATTTCGATCTCGAGGGCTGGCTGGAGCCCGCGCGCGTACTGGCGGCGGAGGCCGCGAATTATCCGGAGGCCCGCGTCCTGAACCTCGGCGGCGGGCTCGGCGTGCCCGACCGGCCGGGCCAGGCGCCCATGGACGTCGCTGCGCTCGATGTCGCCCTCGGTCGCTGGTCCACGGCAAATCCCGGATTCCGGCTCTGGCTCGAGCCGGGGCGATTCATCGTGGCGGCGGCCGGCGTCCTGCTCGCGCGCGTGACGCAGACCAAGGGCAAGGGAAAGCTGCGTTATGTGGGAGTTGCGACCGGCATGAACTCGCTCATCCGTCCGGCGCTTTATGGCGCTCACCACGAGATCGTGAATCTCACGCGCCTCGGTCAGCCGGCAATTGAATCCTGCACGGTCGTCGGTCCGATCTGCGAGAGCGGAGACGAACTCGGGCGTGACCGGTTGCTGCCGCGGTGCGAGGAAGGCGACGTCCTGCTGTTCGCTGACGCCGGGGCGTATGGCCACGCGATGTCGTCGAATTACAACCTGCGGGAGCCTGCGCCGGAACTCCTGGTGCCTGCTTGACAGAAGTCCGCCGCAGCCACCTGTGGCAGCTCGTCGCGATCAATGCGATCTGGGGCTTCAACATCGTCGCGGTCAAGCTGAGCGCCGACCGCTTCCCGCCCGTGTTCCTGAGTTTCCTGCGCTTCCTGATCGTGGGGCTCGTCGTCTGGCCGTGGCTAAAAATCCGGCGCGGCGAAATGCGCTGGCTGCTCACCGCCGCGACCTGCAGCGGCGGCCTGCAATTTGCCCTGATGTATTCCGGCGTCGCGCTGTCGGGAAACATGTCCTCGGTCGCGATTGCGGCCCAGCTCGGCGTGCCATTCGCGACGCTGCTCTCGATCGGGTTCCTCGGCGAGCGGATTCACTGGCGGCGCTGGCTCGGCATCGGCATGTCGTTCATCGGTGTCGGCCTTATCGGCTTCAGCCCCGAGGTCTTCCACTCGTGGGCCGGATTGCTGCTGATCGTGGTTGCGGCCTTCATCGGGGCCGTGGGCCTCGTCGCGATCAAGCGCGTGCACGAATTAGAGCCACTCGAACTACAGGCCTGGCTTGCCTGGGGCAGCGTGCCGCTGCTCCTGCCGCTCTCGCTCTTTCTCGAAGACGGCCAGCTGCAGAGCCTGGGCACGGCCGGCGCCATCGGCTGGAGCGCACTCCTGTATTCGGCGGGACTTGCGAGCCTCGTCGCGCACACGGCGTACTTCGGGCTGATCCGCCGTTACCCGGTGACGAGCGTCGCGCCGGTCACGGTGTTGACGCCGCTGTTCAGCGTGCTGTTCTCGGTGATGCTCCTCGGCGACGTCCTCGACTGGCGGATGATCCTCGGCGGCCTGCTGACGTTGTCCGGCATTACCGTGATCGTCGTGCGCGGACGAAACGCCGCCGCGACGGGCACCTGAGGGCTGACCCGATCGCCGAGGCGTGAGCGTTAGACATACGAACTCCAACGGGAGGTGACTTATGTCAACGACGCTCGCGGCCCGGGCCTCACGCCAGACGGTCATCCTGGCGGCCATCGGCGGGCTTCACGTCGGCGCCTTTATCCTGGTGAGCACAAGCCTTGGCGACAGTCTCAGGCTGGCGCTGCTGCCCAATTCTCCGATCACGGTTTTCGTACCGCTGCCACCGTCGACACCGCCCATTTCGCCGGCACCGGTGCGGGACCCCGGCTACAGGGTCCCGACGGCGGAGAGGCCGCCGGTTCAATTTCCGGACTTTAATGAGCGCGACGATCCGACGCGAGGCATCGAGGCGAAGGCGGAAAGCGCTGCCGGAGCGGGTCCTGGCATGCCGGCAGTCGACTACCGACCACCGGTGCTGCGCACCCGCGACCGCCGGCTTGCCGCGTTGATCGACGCCTGTTATCCCGCGGGGTCCCGTCGCCTGGGAGAGGAGGGGCGCGTGGTCGCGCGCCTGACCATCGACGCGGCCGGTCGGCCGATCACCTGGTCGGTCGAAGAATCCTCGGGATTTGCACATCTCGATGCGGTCGTGGACTGCGTGATCCGCCGGCTGGAATTCATTCCCGGGCGGCGCGACGGGCGCGGCGTCGAGGCGACGGTCTTGCTGCCGATCGTATTCAGGCTTGATTGAGCTTGCGGCGGGCTATCGGTAACGGCCATTTGCTATGCTCCAGTCGCCGCCGCTAAACCGGAGGCGACCGGCGCTTGCAGTGGATTGGGCCAACCGCTAAGGTGGCCGTGGCCGGAATCGGGGTGCGCTGGAAGGCGCGCCGAGAAGAATTGGCAGGGGCCGTGGCCCGGTATCCGGGCATGCGACCGGCTAGAACGGACGAGGGGTGAGACAGGTCCGGTATGTCGACTACCTATTCCTCGGGGGGATCTCGCACGACGGCGGTTTTCATCGCCATCATCATCCTTCATTTGGGTTTCTACTGGGCCCTCAAGCAGGGCCTCGTGCGCGCGGGCATGCAGGTGATCGAGGATTTCTCGATCATCGAGCTGCCGCCTCCGCCGCCGCCTCCTGAAGACCTCGACGAGCCGCCGCCGCCGCCGCCGGTCGACGTGCCGCCGCCCGTGGTGCCGCCGCCGCTGATCGAGTTGCCGGCCTTCGAAGGCCCGAGCAATGCCATCAGTGCGCAAGTCAAGGAAACGCCGCGCACCCAGACGCAGACGGCTGCG
>Ga0070675_100004083_pt1 | contig 11085 bp, 12 predicted proteins | sample KBSM43metaG_FD_65343 | JGI IMG/M metagenome (GOLD analysis project Ga0070675, IMG submission 65343) | Miscanthus rhizosphere microbial communities from Kellogg Biological Station, Michigan, USA - KBS M4-3 metaG | ecosystem: Host-associated > Plants > Roots > Rhizosphere > Soil ...
AGCGTCATCGTCGAACTCCTTGTTTTCGATTCACGGGGGTACAGCAAGTGCTGCGCCAGCTTAACGGCGACTCTGCACCCAAGGGCAGAGGGCCGGAAGGGCCAGCGTGCGCGCCACGATGGAGCCAGCGCCTCCGGACTTTCCCTCAATCGCGCGTCGCTGCGAGCGCCGGCGACGGATTCGCCCGCGCCTCGCCGCGCGCTTGCGCGAGCTCGGCGACAGCAAGGCCTAGCGCCCGGATGCCAGCGGCGATCGAGCCGGCGGCGATCGACGACAGGCGGAGGCGAAAGTACGGACACGGGTCGGGTGGGTTCAGAAAGAAGACGTCGCCGGCCTCGATCAGCACGCCGTGGCCACGCGCGGCGAGCGACAGCTCGGACGCGTCGAGCCAGGCCGGTGCGCGCACCCAGATCGAGCCTCCCCCCTGCGGCAGCTCGAAGGCGAAATCGGGTAGGTGCTCGCGCAGCGCCGCGGCGGCGAGCGCGAGGCGCTCCTGCATCGCCGCGTTGACCTTGCGCGCATGCGACTCGTGATGGCCGAGCGACAGGAAGAGCGCATAGGCGTGCTGCAGGAACGCGCTCGGATGGCGCAGCATCGCGTGGCGCAGCAGGCGCAGCTCCTTGATCAGCGGCGCCGGCGCGACGATGTAGCCGAGACGAAGCGCCGGCGACAGGCTCTTCGACACCGAGCCGACGTAGATCACGCGGCCGCCTTTGTCGAGGCTCTTCAGCGCCGGCATCGACGCGCCGGCGTAGAGGTTCTCGGCCTCGTAGTCGTCCTCGATCACGACGACGTCCTGCGCGGCGGCGAACGCGAGCAGGCGATGCCGGCGCTCCAAACTCAGCGTCGCGGTCGTCGGGCTCTGGTGCGACGGCGTGACATAGAGGTAGTCGACCGCTGGCAGGTTGTCGACGACGAGCCCGTCGGCATCGACCGCGACCGCGACCTGGCGCGGCGCGCGCAGCGAGAAGCTGTTGCGCGCATGCGGGTGGCCCGGCTCCTCGAGGCCGAGCCGCGTCGACGATTCGAACAGCGCCTCGGCGAGCAGGTAGTAGGCCTGCTGCGCGCCGACCGTCACGAGGATCTCGTCCTTCGTCGGGAACACGCCGCGCTTCGGGCAGAGGCGCAGGCGAATCTGCTCGACCAGGTCGGGCACGTCGTCGGTCTCGAAATCGGGTGTCCAGTGCGGCACCTGCGAGCGCGCCAGGCTGCGCGCACAGCACTCGCGAAAGTCCTCGGTCGGGAACAGCTGCGGGTCGTAGGTGCCGTAGACGAACGGGTACGGATAGCGGCGCCACTGGTCGGGCTTCGACAGGGTCGGCCGGCCGCTCAGCGAACGCAGCACGCGCGCCGACCAGCGTGGCGCTGCGCTGCCCGCGGTGCCGCTTGACGATGCTGTAGTGGCCGACGCCGTGGGCGGCGCCGCCGCAGCCAGCGCCGACGGCGAGATATGGCGCGCGACGTAGACGCCGCTGCGCGGGCGCGATTCGAGGAAGTCCTCGTCGATCAGCTGCAGGTACGCCGAGGTCACCGTGTTGCGGCTCAGCCCGAGGAGGCGCGCCAGTTCGCGCGACGACGGCAGCGGCGCACCGGCCGGCAGCCGCCCATCGAGCACCGCCTGCACGATCGCGAGGCGGAGGCGCCCCTGCAGCGGCAACGCCGGCTGCGCGGGCAACTCGAAGAGCTGCGCCCATTGGATCGAGCGGGGGTTCGGCATGCGACGGACAGTCTAGCGACCGGGCGGTCAACGCTTGGCGCGCCACACCTTGCGACACGAATCAAAGTCTTGCGGCATGATTCGAGCATGAATCGAGCCGAACCCCTGGCTCTCTTGAGCCGGCACAAGCCTGAGATGCAGCGCCGCTTCAGCGTGCGCAGCCTCGGTCTGTTCGGTTCGCGCGCGCGCGAACGACCGCACCCGGAAAGCGACTTCGACGTGCTGGTCGAGTTCGACGGGCCCGCCACCTCGGCGCGCTACTTCGGGCCCTGCAGTTCTTTCTCGAGGACCTGCTGGGTGGGTGGCCTGGTCGATCTTGTCACCGAGCAGGCCTTGCGCCCCCAACTTCGGCGATTCGTCGAACGCGATCTGATGCATGTCTGATGCGACGCCGCGCGAGTGGCGCTTCTACGTCGAGGACATGGCCCTCGCTTACACCAAGGGCCTCGATCGCTCGACGTTCGCGACCGACCCGATGCGATACGACGCAACGTGAGAAACCTCGATGGAGAAGCTGCGACCCACGTGCCCGAGCATGCCCGTGCTGCAGCAGAGGACGTTCCCTGGCGGATGATCGTGGCAGCGAGGAATCGCCTTATCCATGGCTACCTCGGCATCGACGACGACACGCTGTGGAGCATCGTCACCGATGACTTGGTTCCCTTGCGTGCAGGACTGGTTCGGCTGCTCGCTGCCCAGCCGTAGCACCTATCCCCGCGGCACCGGCCCCGTCGAATCGCGCACCACAAGCTCGACCTCCACCTCGGTCGCCGTCGCGACGGGCCGTTTGTCGAGCGCCTCGATCAGCCGGTCCGCAGCGGCGCCCCACATCTTTTCGGTTGGCACGTGCACCGTCGTCAACGCCGGATGGATGTGGCGCGCCATCTCGAGGTCGTCGAAGCCGATGACCGAGAGCGCCTTCGGAACGGCGATCTTCATCTTCTGCGCCTCGAGGAGCGCACCGAATGCGAGCACATCGTTGCCACACAGGAGAGCGGTCGGCGCGGGCGCCGCGGCCATCAACGCACGAAAGCCGTCGCGCGCCTCGGCCAGCCCGTACGGGCGCTCGACGATGCGCGACGGCGGCAACTCGAGCCCCGCTTCCTTCAGCGCCTTTCGAACCCCCGAGACGCGCGCGCGCGCCCGGTCGTTGTGGCGGGTGATGCCGGCCAGCATCGCGACCCGCCGATGCCCCAGATCGAGCAGGTAGCGCACCGCCTGCCCGATCGCCTTTGCGTTGTCGAAGCCGACACAGACCGTCTCGGCCGGCGCCGGGTACGTCATCACATGGACGGTCGGCAGCGCGCGCTGGCGCAGGAACTTGAGCAGCGGCGGGCTCTGGCCGACGCCGCACAGCGCGAGCGCGTCGGCGCCGCGGGTCACGAGGTTCATGGCCTGGCGCGCCTCGGTGTCGACGTCGTAGCCGCTGGTCGCGATCAGCAGCTGCAGGCCGGCGTCGGTCAGGCGCCGCTGCAGCGCCTCGATCGCCTTCGCGAAGATCGCGTTGTCGACGGTCGGGAAGACCGCACCGACCGTGCCGCTGCGATGGAGCATCAGCGCCCGCGCCCCCGCATGCGGCACGTAGCCGAGGCGAACCACCGCCTCGGTGACGCGCAGGCGCAGCGCTTCGCGCACCGTGTCGGGTTTGTTCAAGACCCGCGAGACCGTGGCCGTCGAGACGCGCGCGGCGCTCGCGACGTCGTCGATGGTCGGCAACGCGGCGATTCGGGACGGCATGGGCTGGGACTGTACGCGCTTGCACGATTCGTGCGATCGCCAGAGCGATTTCAATTCCCATAGGGGATATCACCGATCTCTGTGCCTTGACGGCGGACGCCACGAAGCCGATTATTCGACGAATCGTGAAAGCGCTTACACCAACTCTTAGCGTTCCGCCGGCTGCCTCCGTGGTACCGCGCGGCGCCGATGCGAATGCAGCGACTCGCCATCCGCTCGCCCGGCTGGCGCATGCGCTCGCCGTCCTGGCCGGCGTGATCCTGCTCTGGCACCTGCTGACGGCCGTCTTCGGCGTGATCTCGCCGGCGCGCTTCCCGACGCCGGCCGAAGTCGCCGCGTCCCTGCAGCAGATCGTCGTCGAGGGCTACAGCAACGCGCGCCTGCACGAGCACGTGCTGCGCAGCGTGCTGCTGGTGACGATGGGCTTCGTCGTCGCGTCGTCGTTCGGCGTCGCGCTCGGCCTCGCGATGGGCGCGAGCCGCAAGGTCGAGGCGTTCGTCAACCCGATCTTCCTGCTGCTGCGGCCGATCCCGCCGCTGGCCTGGATCCCGCTCGCGATCGTCTGGCTCGGTCTCGGCGACGCCGCCAAGATCATGGTCATCTTCGTCGCTGCGTTCGTGCCGTCGGTGATCAACAGCTACACCGGCGTGCGCCAGATCGACCGGCCGATCTTCGAGGCCAGCGCGATGCTCGACGTCACCGGCTGGCGCTACTGGCGCGAGGTGCTGATCCCGGGTGCGCTGCCGAGCATCTTCACGGGGCTCCGGCTTTCGCTGCAGGCATCGTGGACGACGCTCGTCGCCGCCGAGCTGATCGGCGCGGTCGCCGGCCTCGGCCAGATCCTCAACCAGGCCGCGCAGGACATCTACCCGGCGATGATCGTCGTCGGCATGGTCAGCGTCGCGCTGAGCGGCTGGCTGATGACGCTCGGCCTGGCCTGGATCGAGCACCGTGCGATGCCCTGGAGGGTGCGCTGATGCTCGAGCCGCGCCTCGACCCCGCGCGCTTCTTGGCCTTATCGGCCGCGGGCGCGGCGAGCTTCTTTCTGTTCTGGAGCGCTGCGGCGCTGGCGGGGCTGACCTCGCGCGAGTTCCTGCCCGCACCGTGGGATGTCGCCGCGCGATTCAGTCAGCTGGCGGTCGAGCCGTTTGCCGGCTTCACCTTGTTCCAGCACCTGCTGTCGAGCTTCCAGCGCTTTGCGTTCGGATTCGTGCTGGCGGTCGCGATCGGCATCCCGCTCGGCCTCCTGATGGCCTGGTTCCGCTGGATCGACCGCATCGTTGCGCCGGTCTTCGAGGCGGTGCGCTTCATCGCGCCGATCGCCTGGGTGCCGTTCGCGGCGCTCTGGTTCGGCACCGGCATCGGCGGGCCGGTGCTGATCATCTTCATGGGCGCCTTCCCGGCGGTGCTGATCAACACCTATCGCGGCGCGAAGAACGTCGAGCGCAAGTACATCGAGGCGTCGCAGATGCTCGGCGCGAGCAGCTGGCGTTCGATGACCGAGGTGCTGCTGCCGGCGGCGGTGCCGTCGATCGTCGCCGGGCTGCGCATCTCGGCGGGGCTCGGCTGGCAATCGCTGGTCGGCGCCGAGCTGATCGTCGCGTCGAGCGGTGTCGGTTACCTGATGGTCAAGGGCCAGGCCGCCGTGTCGACCGCGACGGTGATGAGCGGAATGATCGCGATCGGCGTGGTCGGCCTGCTGATCGATGTCGCGCTGCGGCGCGTTCAGCAGCTGATCGAAACGAGGCGCGGCCTCTAGTCCACTGACACCCCGCAGGAGACCCGCTTGGCCATCATCCGATTCGACGCCGTGCAGCGCACCTTCAGCCAGGGCGGCAAGGACTTCGTCGCGCTGAAGGACATCGACTTCGAGGTCCAGGACCGCGAGTTCGTCGCGATCGTCGGCCCGTCGGGCTGCGGCAAGACCACCTGCATGCGGATGGCCGCAGGCCTCGAGCACCCGACCGGCGGGCATGTGTACGTCGACCGCGACGAGGTGACGAAGCCGGGACCGGACCGCGCGGTCGTGTTCCAGGCGTTCGCGCTGTTTCCGTGGAAGACGGTCTGGGACAACATCGAGTTCGGGCTGGTCTCGCTCGGCATCGACGCCGCCGAGCGCAAGCGCCGCATCGAGCAGCACATCGAGCTGATGGGGCTCGGCGGCTACGAGCAGGCCTACCCGCACCAGCTCTCGGGCGGCATGCAGCAGCGCGTCGCGATCGCGCGCGCCTACGTGCTCGATCCGAAAGTACTGCTGATGGACGAGCCGTTCGGCGCGCTCGACGCGCAGACCCGCGTCGTGATGCAGGAAGAGCTGGTCCGGCTGGCGCGCACGCACCCGCGCACGGTGCTCTTCATCACCCATGCGGTCGAGGAGGCGGTCTACCTCGCCGACCGCATCGTCGTGATGTCGCGGCGGCCCGGCACGATCCGCGAAATCGTCGACGTCAAGTCGATCCGCGTGGCCGAGGGCTGGGACCAGCACAAGCGCATCGAGGACGTGATGGACCTGCCGTCGTTCGTCCACCTGCGCACCCATGTCTGGAAGCTGCTGCGCGAGCAGCAGGCCGGCGAGCTGCATTGATGAAGAGCGAAGACAACGACCCATCCCACCGGAGACAAACGATGAACCGCATCCTGAAACAAGGCCTCCTTGCCACCGTCTTCGCGAGTGGCCTCGCCGGCGCGCAGGCGCAGCAGCCGCTGACCGAGATCAAGGTCAGCTACCAGCCTGCCCTCTACTGGGCGCTGCCGTTCTATGTCGCGACCGAGAAGAACTGGTGGGCCGAGATGGGCTTGAAGCCGACCTTCAGCATCTTCCCGGCCGGCGTGCCGCAGATCGCCGCATCGGCGTCGAAGTCGTGGGACGTCGGCGGCACCGGCTCGGTCCCGGCCGTCCTCGGGCACGTGCGCTTCGGCATCAAGACGATCGGGCTCACCAACGACGAATCGGCCGGCAACGCGCTGCTGGTCCGCAAGGACGTCGCCGACAAGTTCATCAAGACGCCGGCCGCGATGAAGGGCCAGACGATCCTGCTGACGGCCAACTCGACCGGCGACTACGCGGTGCAGGCGTGCCTGAAGCGCTACGGCCTCGCGAAGGGCGACGTGACCCTGAAGAACATGGGCCAGGCCGAGATCATCTCGGCGGTCTCGTCGAACAACGCCGAGCTGGCGGGCCTGTGGGCGCCGAACATCTACACGCTCGAAGAGAAGGTCGGCGCGAAGGTGCTGTGCTCCGGCAAGGAAGGCGGCGTGATGGTGCCGGGCGCGCTGATCGCACGCTCGGAATACGCCGAGCAGAACCCCGAAGCGGTCGCGAAGTTCCTCGCGGTCTACCTGCGCGCCTGGAGCTGGATGAACGCGAACAAGCCCGAGGCGATCGCGCTGATGAAGAAGTTCTACGAGCAGGGCGGCGTGTCGATCAGCGAAACGTCTATGAAGCGCGAGTTCGAGACCCGGCCGACCTTCGACCTCGCGAACCAGCTCGCGCGCATGGACCGCGCGCGCGGCAACTCCGACATGGACTCGTGGTTCGGCCAGATCGCGATCTTCATGCGCGGCACCGGCGCGATCCAGACCGTGCCGCAGCCGACCGACTTCATCACCGATGCGTACATGAAGCGCGTGTCCGCCGATCCGAAGCTGCGCGCGTTCGCGACCAGCACCAAGTGACGCTTCCGGCGGCCGAGCGCCGCCTCTTTCGGCCGTCGTTGTAAGCGCTTCCAAAGCGCCGGCCTTTCCCCGGAGACCCCGATGACCGTGACCTACCTGAAGAAGGCGAGCAAGACGCCGGAGACCGAAACCGCGACCGCGCAGAAGGTCGTCACCGACATGCTGGCCGCGATCGAAACGGGCGGCGAGGCGGCGGTGCGCCGCTACGCGAAGACGCTCGACCAGTGGGACGGCGAGATCGTGCTGAGCCGCGCCGAGATCGAGCGCCGCGCCGCCGAGGTGCCGGCGCAGGTGCGCCAGGACATCGACTTCGCGATCAAGCAGGTCAGCGACTTCGCGCGCGCCCAGCGCGACTCGATGCGCGAGTTCTCGGTCGATCTGCACCGCGGCGTGACCGCCGGCCAGCGTGTGCTGCCGGTCAACGTCGCCGGCTGCTATGCGCCGGCGGGCCGCTATGCGCACATCGCGTCGGCCTACATGGGGGTCGCGACCGCGAAGGCGGCCGGCGTGCGCACCGTCATCGCCTGCTCCGGACCGTTTCGCCGCGGGCCGATGCACCCGTACGTGCTGTACGCGTTCGATCGCGCCGGTGCAGACGTCGTGATGACGCTCGGCGGCGTGCAGGCGATCGCGACGATGGCCTATGGCCTCTTCGGCGGCAAGCCGGCCGACGTGATCGTCGGGCCGGGCAACAAGTTCGTCGCCGAGGCGAAGCGAACGTTGTTCGGCAAGGTCGGCATCGATGTCTTCGCCGGCCCGTCGGAAGTGGCGGTGATCGCCGACGACTCGGCCGACCCGGCGATCGTCGCCAGCGATCTGGTCGGGCAGGCCGAACACGGCCACGAGTCGCCGGCGTGGCTCTTCACGACCTCGAAGGCGCTGGCACAACGGGTCGCGACGCTGGTGCCGGAGCTGATCGACACGCTGCCGCCGACCGCCCGCGACGCCGCGATGTGCGCGTGGCGCGACTACGGCGAGGTGATCGTCTGCGACACGCGCGAAGAGATCGTCGAGGTGTCGGACCGCTATGCGCCCGAGCACCTCGAGGTGCATGCGCACGAGCTCGATTGGTGGCTCGCGAACCTCACGTGCTACGGCTCGCTCTTCCTCGGCGAGGAGACGACCGTGGCCTACGGCGACAAGGCGAGCGGGCCGAACCACGTGCTGCCGACCAAGGGCGCGGCGCGCTATTCGGGCGGGCTCTCGGTGCACAAGTTCATGAAGACGCTGACCTGGCAGCGGATGACGCGCGAAGCCGCACGCGACATCGGCGAGGTCACCGCGCGCATCTCGCGGCTCGAGGGCATGGAGGCGCACGCGCGCACCGCCGACGATCGGCTCGCGAAGTACTTTCCGGGCCAGGCGTTCGAGCGGGGCACGCCGGTCAGCGTATGAGCCTGGCGCACTTGTTCGACCTGCGCGGGCGCCGCGCGCTGGTGACGGGCGGCAGCTCCGGCATCGGCGAAGCGATGGCGCGCGCGCTCGGGCTCGCCGGTGCGCAGGTGTTGCTGGTCGCGCGCCGCGAGGCCGAGCTCGCAGCCGCTGCGCAGCGCCTCGGCGCCGACGCGATCGAGGCGCAATGGCTGGCCGCCGATCTCGCCGACGTCGGCGCGTTGCGCGCGATAGCCGGCGAAGCCGAAAAGCGACTCGGCGGCGTCGACATCCTCGTCAATGCGGCCGGCATCAACCTGCGCCAGCCGTTCGGCGACGTCACGCCGGAAGGCTGGCAGCAGCAGATCGCGCTGCACCTGACCGCGCCGTTCTTCCTGACCCAGGCGCTCGCGCCGGGCATGAAGGCGCGCGGCCACGGCCGCATCCTCAACATCGCGTCGTTGCAGAGCCAGCGCGCGTTCACCGACGGCGCGCCGTATGGCGCCGGCAAGGGCGGCATCGTCCAGCTGACACGCGCGATCGCGCAAGCCTGGTCGCCGCACGGCATCACCTGCAACGCGATCGGGCCCGGTTTTTTTCCGACCGCTCTGACCGCCGCGGTCTTCGCCAACACCGAGCTCGCCGAGCGCCATGCGGCGCAGACCTGCATCGGCCGCAACGGCCGGCTCGACGACCTGCACGGCGCGACCGTGTTCCTGGCCAGCGACGCATCGGCCTACGTCACCGGCCAGACGCTGATGGTCGACGGCGGCTACACCGCGAAGTGAGGGTCCTATGAGCGTCCTCGTTTCGTTCCGTTCCGCGTCTCTAGATGGAGACTTTCGATGAAAGCCCTCGTCTACGCCCAGCCCGGCCAGATGGAGCTGCAGGAGCGCCCGATGCCGGAGTTGGTCGACGGCGAGGTGGTGCTCAAGATCGAGGCGGTCGGCATCTGCGGCTCCGACCTGCATGCGTGGCATGGCCACGATCCGCGCCGGCAGCCCGGCCTCGTGCTCGGCCACGAGTTCGTCGGCCGCATCGAGCGCTCGGCCGCGCCCGGCTTCGAGCCGGGCTCACGCTGGACCGGCAATCCGCTGATCGTCTGCGGCACCTGCGAGTACTGCGTGCAGGGCCGCAACAACCTGTGCGCGAACCGGACCATGGTCGGCATGACGCGGCCCGGCGCCTACGCCGAGTACATGAGCATCCCGGCACCGTCGCTGGTCGCACTTCCGCCGGAGCTGCCGAGCGTCGCCGCGGCGCTCACCGAGCCGGCCGCGACCGCGTGGCATGCGATCAACCTGTCGATGCGCGCGCTGGTCCGCCCGCTGCATGAGTGCCGCGTGCTGGTGATCGGCGGCGGCGCGATCGGCATGCTCGCCGGGCTGCTGCTGACGCACATGGGAGTTCGGGAGCTGACCGTCACCGAGCTCAACCCGATGCGCCGCGAGACCTTGGCCCGCGCGGTCGGCTGCACAGCGATCGACCCGCGCGAGCATCCGCCGACCGAAGCCCGTTTCGAGTTCGTCATCGACGCAGTGGGAAGCAAGGTCACGCGCGAACAGGCGTTCCGCAGCGTCAAGCCGGGCGGCGTGATCATGCACGTCGGCCTGAAGGGCTGGGCCAGCGAGATCGACATGCGCAAGCTCACCCTGGCCGAGATCTCGCTGCTCGGCACGTACACCTACACCACCGCCGATCTGCGCGCGACGGTCGATGCGCTGCAGCGCGGCGTGTTCGGCGATCTCGCCTGGGTCGAGGAGCGGCGCCTCGACGAGGGACCGCAGGCCTTCATCGATCTCGATCGCGGCGCCAGCGCCGCGGCCAAGATCGTGCTGCGGACATGAGCCACGGGCACCTTCGCCCTTCATCGTTTCGATCGACAACAACTCAGGAGCACATCGGATGATTCATTTCGTTTTACACGACGCCCGCGACACCGTCGCGGTGGTCGTGGTCGAGGGCGTGAAGGCCGGGACCGCGTTGACCGGCTGGATCATGGACGAGGACAAGACGATCGAAGTCCGGGCCCGCCAGGACATCCCGATCGGCCACAAGGTCGCCTTGCGCGACATGGCCCCCGGCGACACCGTGCTCAAGTACGGCATCGACATGGGCAAGGTCGTCGCCCCCATCAAAGCGGGCGACCACGCCCACGTCCAGAACATCAAGACCAAGCGCTGGTAAGCGCGGAGCCCACCCATGACCATCCTCAGCAAGGACACCACCTTCCTCGGCTACCGGCGCGAGAACGGCCGCGTCGGCGTGCGCAACCACGTCATCGTGCTGCCGCTCGACGACCTGTCGAATGCCGCCGCCGAAGCCGTCGCCCACAACGTCAAGGGGGCCCTCGCGATCCCCCACCCCTACGGCCGGCTCCAGTTCGGCGCCGACCTCGATCTCCACTTCCGCACCCTGATCGGCGCCGGCTGCAACCCGAACGTCGCGGCGGTCGTCGTCATCGGTATCGAGGACGGCTGGACCCAGAAGGTCGTCGACGGCATCAAGACCACCGGGAAGCCCGTCATCGGCTTCGGCATCGAGGGCCACGGCGACCACGACACGATCATGCGGGCCTCCAAGGC
>Ga0070675_100004086_pt1 | contig 11083 bp, 9 predicted proteins | sample KBSM43metaG_FD_65343 | JGI IMG/M metagenome (GOLD analysis project Ga0070675, IMG submission 65343) | Miscanthus rhizosphere microbial communities from Kellogg Biological Station, Michigan, USA - KBS M4-3 metaG | ecosystem: Host-associated > Plants > Roots > Rhizosphere > Soil ...
CTACGTGACGGGCAGCCACAGCTTCAAGGCCGGCACGCAGTTGCAGCGCGGACACTTCGAATCGAGAAATACCAACCACGCACAGGGTGACTACTACATCATCTCGCTCGACGGGTCGCCGCTGCTCGCCACCATCACCTCCCCGTTGGCCGGGTGGGTGGACCGGCTGAACTACAACCTCGGGCTCTACGCGCAGGACTCGTGGACCACGAAACGGTTGACGCTGAGCGGCGGCGTGAGGCTGGACTTTCAGAACGAGTCGGTTGACGCCTACCACTACGGGCCGGGCCCGTGGCTGCCAAACCGGAACGTCAACTATCCGGAAATCAAGAACGTCCCCAACTGGAAGGACGTCAACCCACGGCTCAATGTCGCCTACGATCTGTTCGGCAACGGAAAGACGGCTCTCAAGGGGAGCGTCAGCCGCGGCGTCCTGCAAGACTCGATCGGCGTTGCCCGCGCCAACGATCCGGCTGCCAATGCCCTGGTGACGTCGACCAGCCGCCTGTGGTTCGACAACAACGGCAACCAGACGCCTGATTGCGACCTGGCCAATCCGGCTCCCCAGAATTTCTTCGGGCCCGGTTTCGATCCGTCACGGGACTTGTGCGGCCCCTGGGACAACGCCAATTTCGGGAATCCCGCGCTCGCGACGACGTGGGACCCCAAGACCCTCGATGGCTGGGGTGTGAGGCCGTACAACTGGGAGTACTCGGTGGGCGTCCAGCAGGAGGTGATCCCGCGAGTGTCAGTCAGCGCGGGCTTCTTCCACCGCGCGCTGGGGAACTTCTGGGTGACCGACAACGAGCTCGTGAGCGCGTCCGACTACACGTTCTATAGCGCCACGGTGCCCACGGACCCGCGCCTCCCCAACTCGGGACAGGTCATCAGCGGCATCCCCGATCTGAACCCCGACAAGCTCGGTCTCAGCCGTAACGTCGTGAAGGACGATTCGCAGTTCGGCGACCACATCGAGCACTTCGACGGCATCGACGTGACGGCGAACGGCCGGTTCAGCAACTTGTTTCTCCAGGGAGGCATCAGCAGCGGTCGAAGACTGACGGACGTGTGCGCAGTTCGCGCGCAGGTGCCGGAATCGACGTTCCTGGCGATCACGGGGCAAGCGACGCCGGTCATCTTTCCGTTCTGCCGCGTGAGCGAACCGATGCAGCACAGTATCAAGGCATACGCCTCGTACGGGCTTCCGTGGTACGGCATCCGAGTGAGCGGGACGTTTCAGAGCGTGATCGGCCCGATCATCAACGCCTACAACACCTACGCTGGGACGGCGCCAGGACTGGGACGACCCTTCTCTTCCGGTTCATCGACGGTCAACCTGGTTCCGGGATGGGTCGATGCGTTTGGGTTCAGAGGTCTCCCGACGGGCACCGAGTTTGGCGACCGCCTGAACCAGTTCGACCTGCGCTTCACCAAGGTCGTCAAGGCGGGCAAGGGGAGCGTCGATCTGAACGTCGATCTCTACAACGCGTTCAACTCGGACGCGATCCTGCAGGAAGTGCAGAATTACGGCGTGGCCTGGCGGAACGCCACCTCGATCATTCAGCCGCGGTTCGTGAAGTTCGCGGCACGGTGGGACTTCTAGGAGGCTTTGGGCTTTTTCGCGATCACCTGGTGCATCCTGCAATGCGCCACGAGCGTGTCGGGTGACTCGTCGGCCTGCGTCATGCCGGCGACGAGCTCATCGAGCTTCGTCATCGACAGCAGCCCCTCGGTGACGAGACCGAGGCCGGCGTTGCGCAGCGTCCAGTTCCAGAACCCCTTGTGCTCGCCGGTCACGAAGTGCGGGTGATAGGCGTCCACGTGCACCAGTTCGAAGCCGGCCTCTTTCGCCCACAGATGCGTGCGCCGGCCTCCGGTGTAGTCGACGCCGCGGGCGCGCGCCGCTGACAGGGCGATTTCGCGCATCTCCTCGTAGGCCGGCGAGTGCGGCTCCGCATAGACCGCGCTCACGTCGGCCTCTTCGCACACCATCACGCCGCCTGCCTTGAGCGCCGCATAGATGGCGCGCATCGCCTCCACCGGCCGTTGCAGGTGCACCATGAGCCAGCGTGAGTACGTGAGGTCGACGCTTCCGGCGTCGAGCCCGGGCTCGTAGACGCTGCCGGCGCGAAACTCGACGCGATCGGTAACCGCCTCACGGGTCAGCGCCTCGGCGGCCGCGATCTGCTCGTCGTTGACGTCGATGCCCGTGGCTGTGGCACCCTGCGTCGCGGCCCACCGGGTCACGAAGCCGAGACCACACCCGAGCTCTACGAAGCGATGACCCGAGGCGAGCCCGGCCCGCGTCAGCAGGTCGCGGGTTCGGCTGTCGTGGATTTCACTGATCACTCGCAGGCGATCGTGGTCGCGCTTGCCGCCGAGCACATAGCGGTCGCCAATCGTCGCCATGTGCCGAGTCTATACGACGTTTGGCCTGAAGCCCGAAGCCGGAAGCCCGAGGCCTACTCCTCTGCCATATAGGGATAGCCGTAGGTGTGCGGTGGAACGAAATTTTCCTTCACCGTGCGGGCGCTGACCCAGCGCAGCAGGTTGAGCTTGGAGCCGGCCTTGTCGTTGGTACCCGAGCCGCGAGCGCCTCCAAACGGCTGCTGCCCCACCACCGCGCCGGTGGGCTTGTCGTTCACGTAGAAGTTGCCGGCGGCGTTCCGCAGCGCGCTCGCCGCGTGGCGGGTGGCACTCCGGTCGGTGGAAAACACCGCCCCGGTGAGCGCATAGGGCGACGTGCGGTCGATGAGGCTCAGCGTGTCGTTCCACTGCGAGTCCGGGTAGACGTAGGCGGTGACCACGGGCCCGAAGATCTCCTCGGACAGCAGCCGGTAGGCTGGATTGCGAGTCTCCACCAGCGTGGGCTCGACGAAGAATCCGCGGTCGTCGTGCGCCCCCGAGCCCTGGATGATGCTGGCGTTGCGCCGCGCGTCGTCGAGGTACACGCTGATCCGTTCGAGCGCGCGCCGATCGATGACCGCGCCCATGAAGGTGCGGAAGTCGGCCACGTCGCCCACCTTGATGTCGCGCATCATCGCGACCGCGCGATCCTTGACGCCGGGCCACAGCGACGCTGGCACGTAGACGCGGCTCGCCGCCGAGCACTTCTGCCCCTGGTACTCGAAGCCCCCACGCACGATGGCGACCGCCAGCGCCTCCACGTCGGCCGACGGGTGGGCCAGAATGAAGTCCTTGCCGCCGGTCTCGCCGACGAGACGCGGATAGTTGCGGTAGCGCCCCATGTTGCTGCCGACGGTCTTCCACATGCCGTTGAAGACGGTGGTGCTGCCGGTGAAGTGAACACCGGCCAGATCCGACGACGTCAGGGCGATTTCGGAGATCAGCTCCGGGTCGCCGGGCACGAAGTTGATGACGCCCGGCGGCAGGCCCGCGGCTTCGAGCAGCCGCATGATGTAGTAGCCGCTGACGATCGCGGTGGCCGACGGTTTCCACACCACCGCGTTGCCCATGAGCGCCGGCGCCGTCGGCAGGTTGCCGCCGATCGACGTGAAGTTGAACGGCGTCACTGCGTAGACGAAGCCTTCGAGCGGCCGGTACTCCACCGCGTTCCACATGCCCGAGGGGCTGATCGGCTGCTCCTCGTAGATCTGCTGGGCGTAGGCCGGGTTGAAGCGCCAGAAGTCCACCATCTCCGAAGCGGCGTCGATCTCGGCCTGGAACACCGTCTTCGACTGCCCGAGCATCGTCGCGGCGTTGATGGTGGCGCGCCACGTAGTGGCCAGCAGTTCGGCGGCGCGGATGAACACCGCCGCCCGTTCATGCCATGCCCACGACGCCCACTCTCGGCGTGCTTCGTTCGCCGCCTGGATCGCACGCAGAACGTGCTCGCTCTCGGCGCCGTGCCAGTCGGCCAGCACGTGCGAGTGATCGTGCGGCATCACCGCCTGGTGCAATCGCCCGGTGCGGATCTCCTCGCCGCCGATGATGAGCGGGATCTCGATACGCTCGCCCGCCATCTCGGCCAGGCGCGCTTTGAGCGCCGCCCGCTCGGGCGAGCCGGGAAGGTAGCTCTTATTGGGATCGTTGACGGGCGTTGGAACGCGAGGGATGCCGGCGAACGACGCGTAATCGGCCATTCCGGAATCTTACGCGTGAGGGCAGGTAGGCAGGTAAGCTTCATCGGCCCGCGGCCAGCGACTAGGTCCGAGCGGGCTCGATATCGACGCGTATGTCCCGCCATTTCTGCTGGCGGAAGCGGACGAAACTGAGCAGACAGCGCGTCATGTGGCCCAGCACGATGGCGAGCCAGATGTCGTTGGCCTGCAGCCCCCGCGTGGCCTGCAGGATGGTGCAGAACCCCAGCGGGATGATGACCTGCGAGACGATCGAGATGTAGAGCGGGCTGCGCGTGTCGCCGGTTCCCTGGAGTCCGCCGGTGTAGCTGAGGGCCACGGTCACGAAGAGCCCCGACACGCTGAGGAACCGCATCAGATTGGTGGCCAGCAACACGGCCTGCGGGTCGCTCATGCCGAACACCGCCAGCAGGTACTCCGGAACCAGCCAGAAGAGCCCGCCGATCGCCAGCGCAACGGCGAGCCCGATGCGGGCGGCCACGCGCACGCCGGCGGCCGCACGATCCGCGTTGCCGGCGCCGAGGTTCTGACCGGCAATCGTGGCCGACGCGCCCATGAGCGCGTTCGACGTCCAGGTGATGAGGGAGAAGAGCTCGGTATAGGCGACGGCAAAGGCGGCCTGCGCGGCGGCGCTGTGCTCGAGCGAACCGATGAAGCGCAGCATGAACACCCCACCGATGTTCATGGCGATGCCCTGCACGCCGGTCGGCAGGCCGAAGCGGAACAGCGAGCGGATGATGGTGAAGTCGGGCTTCAGGTCCATCCCGCGCTCGAAGTGGATCACCGAGCCGGGCCGCGTCAGAAACCACAAGCCGTACAGCGAGACGGTCGTGCTGCTGGCAATCGTCCCGAACGCGGCGCCGATGGTCCCGAACATCCGGATCAGGATGACGTTGAAGAGGATGGTCAGCACCGTCATGCCGACGCCGAGACGCAGCGGGGTACGCGCATCGCCGGCAGCACGGAAGGCGCCGCTCAACATGAAGAACATCATCATGCCGAGGATGCCCATGAACATCATCCTCAGGAACGGCAGCGCCTCGGCCTGCACCTCCGGCGCCGCGTTGACGAGACGCAGCAGCGCCGGCGACGCGAAGTAGCCGATGACCGCAAGGATGATGGCCATGAAGACCGCGGTGAGGAACGCCTGATAGACGACGCGGTTCACCTTGTCTGGCTGATTGGCCCCGGCGAACCGCGACACCAGCACGCCCATCCCTGTGAAGAGCGAGCTGATGAACACGATCACCACCAGCACGATCTGCCAGCTCACGCCGATCGCCGCATTGCCGGTGAACCCGACGATGTTGCCCACCATGGCGTGGTCGATGATGCCCTGCAGCCCGGCGATGACGTTCTGCAGCATCGTCGGCCACGCGAGCTTCCACACCGCGGCGCCGATCGGTCCTTCGATGATCGTTCGGTCGAACTTGCGTTGTGGTTTGGGTGCGTCGGCCACGAAAGTCCTGGGTTGAGTGGGGCTACGCACCAGCGTACGTAGAGGGCGGTCTTCAGACCGCCTAGCATTCGCTGGGAGTTTACTACGCGGGTCCTCCGGGGGGCGTTTACCCCAGCCGGTTCAGGCGATCACGCTCTCGCGCACAGAATGTGGCCGAGTCCGGACAAGCGAAGGCCGTCGGTGCGATTCGACAGGAAGCGCAACGTGAGATCGGACGACGCAAGGTCGTCGACCCGGACAACCCCCGCGCGCTCGACCGCGGCCACGAGCTCCGCTGGATCGAAGAATCCGACGAACGGCTCGCCGACCCTGGCCAGGCGGCTCGCCAGGACCTTGAATCCGATCCGGTGCACGACGGCCGACGGACTCGACCGGCACGCTGTAGTCGAACACCCGGCCACCGCCACCGGCATGCCTGCGGGCCGCGGTGCGGGTGACGGCACATGAACGTGTCGAGCCCGGCGCCTCGATCATCAGGCGATCAATCTACGATCGCCTGCTGGACCAGCGTTGCGATCACCTGGCGGTAGTGCGCGCGGATGGCGCCGGGCGTCTGCGCCATGTAAACGACCGCGAGCTCTTCTTTCGGATCGACCCAGAACAGCGTGCCCTGCGCGCCCGACCAGCGATAGTCGCCGGGCGACCCCATGATGCCGGCCACGCCCGGAACGCGACGCACCGCGACGCCGAGACCGAAGCCGTAGCCGTCGATGTGCTCCACCGGGAAGTTGTGCAGGCTCGTGACATCCACCTCGGGGCCGAGGTGATCGGCCGTCATGTACTCGACAGTCTTGCGGCCCAGCACGCGGGTACCGTCGAACCCACCGCGGTTCAGCAGCATCTGCGCGAAGTGCAGGTAGTCGAGCGCCGTCGACGTGAGGCACCCGCCGCCGCACTCGAACTTCCACGGCAGCGTCTGGTCGCGAATCGACTGCGCCTGCCCGGTCACCGGATCCATTGGCAGCGCCTTGGCGATACGGGCCGCCTTCTCTTTCGGCACCGTGAAGGCCGTGTCCGTCATGCCGAGGGGACCGAAGATACGGTCCTGCAGCACGCGCCCGAGCGGCTGCTTCGCGACGCTCTCGAGCGCCAGTCCGAGGATGTCGAGACCGTAGCTGTAGTCCCAGCGCGTGCCCGGCTGGTAGTGCAGCGGCAGCTTCGCCAGCGCGTCGATGAACTCGGCGCCGCTGATCGTCTCGGCCACGTTGCCGGAGCCGCCCGGATAGGCCTTGTGCAACGCCGTCGCGCCCTGGTTGCCGTAGGTGAAACCGGCCGTGTGCCGCATCAGATCCTGGATCGTGGGCTGGCGGCGGGCCGGCACGCGATCGAAGGTCTCGGTCCCGCTGCCGTCGCGCCGCAGCACCGCGACGCTCATGGCCTTCAGGGGCGGCAGGTAGGTGCCGACGGGCTCGTGCACGAGCAGACGGTTCTCCTCGTAGAACGTCAAGGCCGCCGCGGCCACGACCGGCTTGGTCATCGACGCGATGCTGAAGATGGCGTCCTTCGGCATCGGCGTGTTCTTGCTCTTGTCGAGAAAGCCGAACGATTCGTAGTAGACCAGCTTCCCCTTGCGGGCGACGGCAATCACGGCGCCGGGCATGCGCCCGTTGTCGATGTCCTGCTTCAGCGCCGCGGCAATCCGCGCCAGCCGTTGCGACGACATGCCGACGCTTTCGGGTGTGGCCTTCGGCAGCCCGTCGGCGCGCAGCCCCACCGCCGGCGCGACGAGCGCTGTGAGAGCAATCGCGACGATGGAGCGAACGGGAAGTCGCATGCGGGCCTCGATTCGTAGTTGCGGGTCTTCAGACCCGCCTCAGAGTCGATCGATCACGGCGGGCAATTCGCCCACGTCGGCCACCGTCGCCAGCGGGAAAATGCCGGCCCAAGGCTCGTCGCCAAAATCTTCTCCGGTCAGAACGCGCACGAAGCGTACACCGGCACGGGCCGCGGCGTGTCCGTCCACCGGGTGATCACCGACGTAAAGGGCTTCAGTGCCGGCCACACCGAGTCCGCCGAGGGCGCGCTGCAGCCCCTCGGGGTCCGGCTTGTGCCGGGTCACGTCTTCGCCGCCGACGATCACGTCGACGGCCCCCGCCAGCCCCGTGTGCTCGAGAATCGACTCGATCCGGTAGCGGTACTTGGTGGACACGATGGCCGTACGGACGCCGCGCGTCCGCATCGTCGCCAGTACGGCGGCCGCCGGCTCGTAGACCGTCGTCATGCCCGTCATGACGCGATCGGCGTGAGCGACGTAGCGGCGGGTGTATTCGTCGGCGGGCCCCGAGGCGGGCTCGCCCGTGAGAACACGGAACGACTCCTGCAGCGTCAGGCCGATGGTGCGGCGGATGGCCAGCGGTTCGGCGGGCGCCAGTCCCATATCCGTGAACGCCGCGCGCGCGCAGTGGACGATCGCGTCCGCCGAATCGCCGAGCGTGAAGTCGAAGTCGAAGAGCACCGCGCGCACGCTCACGCGGAGTCCCCCGCGTCGTTGATGTCGCGCCCTTCGAGCACACGGGCGGGATAGCCGCCGGCAGCGACACGGATCAGCGCCCGCCCGATCGTTTCGGTATTCGTCACGCTGCCGGGCGCCAGGCGGCGCAATAGCGGATAGAGTGGGCCGACGATGTCGTAGACCGCTTGATACCAGCGCGTGCTCGAACGCACGCCCTTCATCGGCTGGATGTAACCGGGGCGGAACATGTAGGCCCCTCGGAACGGCAGGGCGAGCAGCGCATTCTCGGTTTCGCCCTTGACGCGCGCCCACATGACGCGACCGCGCGCGCTGCTGTCGGTGCCTTTGCCAGACACGTAACAGAACACGAGATTCGGATTGGCGGCGGCCATGGATCGCGCGGCGGCCATCGTAAGGTCGAACGTGATGCGGCGGTACGCCACCTCGTCCATCCCCACCGAGGTCACACCCAGGCAGAACAGGCAGGCGTCGAAATCCGGCCACCGCGGCTGCAGGGGCGCGTAGTCGAAGAAGTCGGCGTGAACGACTTCTTCGAGCTTGGCGTGGCGGAGGCCGGTCGGTTTACGAACCACCGCGAGCACCCGCGCCACGTCGGGGTCAGCAAAACATTCCAGAAGCGCCCCGGCTCCGATCATCCCGCTGGCGCCGAAGATGATGACCTTCACTCTCGCAGGTGATTGTAATTGGAGCGGGCGTGCCATATTCTCGGCAGGTTTCGCCCCTTCAAACGAGGTCTCGATGAAAGCTCTCTCCACTGCCGCCCTGTCGTGTGTGCTGTTCTGCGGTTCAATGCTGGCTCAGGCGCCGTCCGCCGCGCCGCCACAGACCGAGGCCGACTTCAAGGGCGCGGTCGTGGGCTTCATGCACGCGATCCACGCCACGAACAACCTCGACACGACGGCCGCGTTCTACAAGGAAGTGTTCGGCCTTTCGAGCGCGATCCGCCCGTTTGCCGCCGAGGGCCCCCGGCAGCTGACCAACTCCCCAGAGGCCAACCTGCGCGTCTCGATGCTACCCATTCCGGGCGGGTTCAATTTCGAGCTGACCGAGTTCACCAACACGCCGACGCGCACCGTGGGCCAGCAGCCGGCGATCTCCGACCCCGGCGCACCGCACATGAAGTTCCTGGTGCGCGATATCGAGCCGATCATGGCCGGGGTGAAGAAGATGGGGCTGCCCATCATCACCACCTCGAAGGCGCCGGTGGCCGTGAAGACACCGTTCGGCGACGCCAGGGCCATCTTCTTCCGCGATCCCGACGGCTACATCGTGGAGGCGGTGCAGATCCCGGCCCCGGCCGACGCGCCGGCCGGCAACATCATCGGCTCGATCATGGGGGTCACCGTCCGCGACATGGACGCCGACATGAAGTTCTGGGGCACCCGCATGGGGCTGGACGTGATGGGCGACAAGAAATTCGCCAACGAGTCCGGGCGACTGGATCTCTACGGTCTCGACAAGGGTGCGTCCTACCGGACGATGAGCGCCACGTTCCCCGCCAGCAAGGCGCGGATCGAGTTCCTCGAGTTCAAGGGCATGCCGCGCAAGGAGTTCTCGATCCGCGTGACCGACCCGGGCGCGTCGGGGATGGCCATCCGGGTGAAGCAGATTCAGTCGCTGCTGTCGGACCTCAAGAAAGAAGGCATCCGCGTGTCCTCGAAGAACGAGGCGCTCGTCGAGTGGAGCGCCACCATCCAGAACGTGTTCATCAAGGACCCGAACGGCCTCAACCTGGAGCTGGTGGGCACCCCACCCGGCGTCCCCGCCGTTCCGGTCCCCGGCACGCAGCCTGGACGCGGCGCCCGCGGGTCGCAGTAGGCCGTCTCAGTCTGACTTGATGTAAGATGCGCCAAACATGGCGCGTCTCGCGTTTTTAGCCATTGCATTTCTCGTGGCGATGGCCTGTCTTGCGGCGCCCTCACTGCTCGCAGGCGGGCAGGAGGCGGCGGCCCGCCCCCGCCCAACGTTCGAGGCGGCGTCGGTGAAATCGCACCGCGGCGGCGAGCGCACGCGGAACACGATTCTGCCGGGAGGCCGCTACAGCGCCACCAACGTGCCGCTGCGCATGATGATTCGCAGCGCCTATGGCATTCAGGACTTTCAACTAGTCGGCGGTCCGGCTTGGCTGAACACCGACGGCTACGACGTCGTTGCCAAGGCCGCCACCGACGAACCGCCCGACCGGCTCTTCGCGATGGTGCGGAGTCTCCTCGCGGATCGGTTCCAGCTCGTGGCACACCGCGAGACGCGCACCCTGCCCGTTTATGCGCTCGTCCGCGTGAACCCCGACAGGCTTGGACGCCAGCTGCGCCCATCGGATGCCGACTGCGCGGGACCGCCGGCGGCGCCCGGACGGCCGCGGTGCGGCATCCTCATGAACTTCGGAGAGATGCGCGGCACTGGAGCGAGCCTCGGGCAGCTGGCAACGAGTCTGGCGCCGTTTTCGGGCCGCGCCGTCCAGGATCGCACCGGTGCCAGCGGGGCGTTCGATTTCGAGCTGCAGTTCACGCCTGATCCGGGCGCCTTCTCGGCGCCACCGGGAGCGCAACCGCCCGCCGCGAGCGCCGACGGTCCTTCGCTCTTCACCGCGGTGCAGGAGCAGCTCGGGTTGAAGCTGGAGTCAACGACAGCTCCACTGGAAGTGCTCGTGATCGATCGCGTCGAGCGACCGACCGACGACTGACGCGCTGATGCCTGGGGAGATCGTCCTACGCCGGCTCTACTGGGTGGGCCCGGCAACCATCCTCGCGGCCGTCGGCGCGGTCGTCATCGTCCAGCAGGTCAGCCTCCTCGTTCTACACGACCTGCCGAAGTTCTCGGGGCGCATCCTTCGCTCGAGCGAGCCCGCGTTCGTGACGGCCTTCTTCGTCGGATGTGCCGTGCTGATCTTCCCCATCGTTGTCGATGCGACAAAGAACCCGCTGCGGACGTTTCGCAGGCTGGCCCTCGGCGTCCTGCTCGTGTCATGCATCCCGAATTCCATTGCGGCCTTCTCCCGGGACGCGGGCATAGAGTGGGGGATGCTGGCCCTCATGTTGATGCACGTGGTGG